>JAEEGK010009561.1_pt1 | contig 22598 bp, 16 predicted proteins | sample 8958771 | NCBI WGS metagenome assembly JAEEGK01 (sample SAMN16246547, study PRJNA631951) | gut metagenome | biome: gut microbiome; feature: rumen; material: SC-attached | host: Bos | place: Iran: Karaj | collected 2018-10 | reverse complement strand
TACTACACGACCTCGTCGCACCTGCCGGTCGGCTACACCGAGGACATCTTCTCGGCGCTCGACATCCAGGACGATCTGCAGACGCTGTACACCTCCGGCACCGTGTTCCACGCGTTCCTCGGCGAAAAGCTGCCCGACTGGAAGGCCGCGGCAAACCTCGTCCGGAAGATCGCCGAGAACTACAAGCTGCCGTACTACACGATGTCGCCGACGTACTCGGTCTGCAAGGACCACGGCTACATCACGGGCGAGCACTTCACCTGCCCGATCTGCGGCAACAAGACCGAGGTCTATTCCCGCATCACCGGCTACTACCGCCCGGTCCAGAACTGGAACGACGGCAAGGCGCAGGAATTCAAGGACCGCAAGGTTTACAACATTGGCCGTTCGCATCTGACCCACGTCGGCCCGAACCCCGCGCCCGACGACACGATCGTCGAGGCCGCGGCGGAAGCGATCGAGCCCGCGCCGTGCTGCATGCCGGCCGCGCCCGAAAAGGCCGACGCCCCGAAGGCGCTGCTGTTCAAGACGCCGACCTGCCCGAACTGCAAGCTGGCGACCGCGCTGCTCGAAAAGGCGGGCGTTGCGTTCACGCCGCTCAACGCGAACGAGGAGAAGGCGCTCGTCGAACAGTACGGCGTCAAGCAGGCCCCGACGCTGGTGCTCTTAAACGACGACGGCAGCTTTGAAAAGTACCGCGGCGTCAGCGACATCAAGGGCTGGCTGATGCACAAATAAGCCTGACGATTCCATTTCGATTCTCCGCAGATTTCTGCGGAGATTCGTTTTGAAGATATGGACAATCCCCCGGTCACTTCGTGACAGCCCCCTTTGCACAAGGGGGCCTCCGCGCTGACCAATGCCTCCCTTGTGTAAAGGGGTACCGATCCGAGCGCTCGCTGTGCGAGGAGGAGCGAGGTGAGGTGCGACCGAAACAGGAAGCAGAAGGAGCGCCAGCGACACGCTGCGACCATGTTTCGGGATCGGGTGCCGAGGCACGAGGCGTAGGGATTGTAAAGAAACCGAACTACCACATAGGAGGAACCATATGTACGACATGATCGTGATCGGCGGCGGGCCCGCCGGGATGACGGCGGCGCTGTACGCGCTGCGCAACGGCAAGACGGTACTGGTGCTTGAAAAGCACGGATTCGGCGGGCAGATCACGCACTCGCCGAAGGTGGAAAACTACCCCGGCACGCTCCAGATGAGCGGCAACGAGTTTGCGGACCGCTTCCTCGAACAGATCCTGCACCAAGGTGCGGACGTCGAACTCGAAAAGGCGATCTCCGTCACGACCGAGGGCGACCTCAGGATCGTCGAGACCGAGGAGGGCGGCCGCTACGAAGCGCTGACCGTGGTGATCGCGACCGGCGTCAAGCACCGCATGCTGGGCCTTGAAGGCGAGAACGAGCTTGTCGGCGAGGGCATTTCGTTCTGCGCGGTCTGCGACGGCGATTTCTACACGAACCAGACCGTCTGCGTCGCGGGCGGCGGCAACTCGGCGCTGCAGGAGGCGATCCTGCTTGCCGAAAAGTGCAAGGAGGTCGTCATTCTGCAGGACCTGCCGATGCTGACCGGCGAACAGAGACTCCAGCAGGTGCTCGAATCGCGCAAAAACGTGCGCGTGCTGACCAACCTCAGGATCAACCGGCTGATCAAGAACGGCGACGCGCTTGCGGGCGTCGAGGTCGAAAACCGCACGACCGGCCAGAAGCGTGAGATCGCGTGCGACGGGCTGTTCGTCGCGATCGGCCTGATCCCCGAAAACGAGCCGTTCAGGGAATTGCACCCGCTGAACAGGTACGGCTATTTCGACACCGACGAGCAGTGCTGCACGAACACGCCGGGCGTCTACGTCGCGGGCGACTGCCGCTCGAAGTACGTGCGCCAGCTCACCACCGCCGTCGCCGACGGCGCGACCGCCGCGCTGGCCGCCTGCCGCTACATCAACGAGCGGAAATAAGAAGGTCTTTTACGACGAAGGGATGTCCCGAAACGAACGCCGTTTCCGGACATCCTTTTTTTCGTTGCATTTTATGGAGAATTGTGTCATAATAATGGGGTTATCGGAGAAGGAACGGAGGTGCGCGGAATGAAACGGAGCGTATGCGCGATGCTGCTTTGCACGCTGTTGCTGCTGCTTGCCGCCGCATGCGGATCGAGCGAATCGAGCGTATCCGCGCCGATTGCGGAAGCGACTGCCGCCGTGACCGCCGTACCGGCCGACGACGAAGAGACGATCGTCGTCACGCCGTCTCCGACGCCTGCCGCAACGGAGGTCCCGCTGCCGACGCTGCCGCCGACGCCCGTTCCGACGCCGGAGCCCACCGAGATCCCGGTCACCGGCCCGATCATTACGCTGATCGGCGGGGAACACATCACCGTGCCTGCGGACTTCACGTTCTCCGATCCGGGATACTTTGCGGAGGATTATCTGCGCAATCCGATCGGCGAGGTCAGGGTCTCGGGCGAGGTCGTACCGTATCTGTGCGGCACGTACGAGCTGTCCTATTCCGCGACCGACGGCGACGGCAGAAGCACCACGGTCGTGCGGACGGTCGAGGTCGTGCCGGTCGAGATGCCGGAGATCGTCATGCCGCCCGAAAAAACCGTCTATCTGACGTTCGACGACGGGCCGTGCGGCTACACCGAGCAGCTTCTGGACGTGCTGAAAAAATACAACGCCAAGGCGACGTTCTTTGTGATCGGCAACAAGGGCCGCAAGGACATCATCAAGCGCGCGTATGAGGAGGGGCACAGCATCGGCGTGCACACCTACACGCACGAATACAAGAAGATGTATAAGAACGAGCAGGCGTACTTTGACGATTTTCTGAAGACGCAGGAGGTCATCAAGGAGCAGACCGGTTCGTACACGCGCATCTTCCGCTTCCCCGGCGGCAGCGCGAACACGGTCAGCCGCGTGAACAAGGGGATCATGACGCGGCTCACGAAGATCATGGAGGACATGGGCTATCGCTACTTCGACTGGACCGTTTCCGCGGGCGACAGCAGCGGCAAGAACTACACGAGCGCGGACGTGAAGAACCGCGTCATCGGCGGCATCAAGAGCCATTCGGACTACGCGATCGTGCTGCAGCACGACATTCACCTTCAAAGCGTGCGCGCCGTCGAATCCATCCTCGAATGGGGCACGAAAAACGGCTACACGTTCCTCGGCCTCGACCTGACGAGCCCGGTGTGCCACTCGAAGGTGCAGAATTGAACAATATGCAGAAGGGGCTGTTCAAGCACGTTTGAACAGCCCCTGTTTATTTGCAGCTTATTTGTCCTTCTGTTCCTTCTTTTTCATTTCATACAGCCGCTGCAGGTACAGCACTGCGTCGGACAGCAGCCAGATGATGACGCCGTAGACAAGGCCGGTCAGAAGCTTTAAGAAAAACTCCGAGAAGATCACGCCGCCCGCATAATGCTCGACGATCAGCGTGACGGTATAGACGATCGCGGTCAGCAGGTAGAACAGCATCACCACGACGGCGACCGCCTTGGCGATCAGGCAGAACGACCCCTGCTCGCGCGCCCATTTTTTGAACGCGTCCTTGACGGCGGGCGTCTTTTCCGCCTTTTCGGATTTTTCCTTCTTCGGCGGATCGAACATCAGCTCCGGCTCCTTGGCGATCGACGCGCCGCAGGCGTCGCACACGGTTGCGTCATCGGGCAAAACCTTTCTGCATTTCGGACAGTACATCTTCTTTTCCTCCTTATTCGCGCATTATTCGTACAGGTACGTATCGCCGATCATTTCATACGTTTCGCGATGGAACACGACGGCGGCTCTGGCTTCCTCGAGCCAGATGTCAAACTGCTCCTCCCACGCTTCGTCCGTCATGACGGCGCTTGCTGCGGCGCGGATCGACTCGTCGATCGACGCGCGGTCGATCGGTCCCTCCGGGATGCGCTCGACGAGCTTGACGATCACGTATGCGCCGTCAAGCAGCGTCGGCTCGGAGTACGCGCCGGCCTCGAGCGTCTTTACGATCCCCTGCAGATCGCCGTTGCGCGTGTCCGTGCCGTTCAGGTACACAAGCCGCTCGTCCTTGCCGGATTCGCCCTCGTCGTGCGCGTTGTACGTATCCATGGCGTCCTCAAACGAGGCCCCGCCCGCAAGCGCGGCGCGCGCCGCTTCACACTTCGCGCGGACGTCGCCGTAGTACGTGTTCTCCAGCGCCTCTGTTTCCGCCTTCAGCGCGGCGTACTCCGTCTCGATCTCGGCCTTGCGCGCTTCGTCGCCGCCGTTTAAGAGGATCGCGCCGTATTCCGCTTCGAGCGCGGACAGCTTTGTACGGTTCTCCGCGATCGCGGGATCCGGCTCGCCTTCGGGCGCGATCTCAATGACCTGCACGCGGACATAGCCGTCCGGCGCGTACAGCGCCGGCGCGTCGCCGAAGCCGCTGTCATAGCTCAGTGTATCGCTGTAGAACTCCGAAGGATTTTCGGTATACCGGGTCTTCTGCTCCTCGAGCGTCTTCTGATACCATTCCTCGATCCCGGCGTCGCCGATCGGCTCGCCCGCATAGCGTTCCTGCAGCATCGCCGTCAGCTTGTCGATGCGATAGCCCTCTGCGTAGCTGTCGCGCTCCATATCGAGGTAATCGTCGAACACGAAGCCGTCGTAGAACATCTCGGCAAGCTGCTCGTTGATGCCGTCGGTCGCCGTCGCGATCTGTTCCTCGGTCAGCATCGACGCATCGTCAAGGATGTCCTCCGCCGCACCGTAATAGTACGCAAACTGGCACAGCAGCGCGCTGCGCTCCTCCTCGACCTGCTCGCGCACGAGCGTTTCGATCTCGGCCTCCTCCTCGTCGGAGAGCGTGATCCCGAGCTCCTTTGCCTTCCACAGCGGCAGGTAGTAGCGGACCAGCTCGTCCTCCACCATGGCGATGCACTGCTCGACGGTCTCGCTGTCGATCGTGCCGGAGTACGAGAACATGCCGATGTAGGAATCAAACACGTTCGCAAATTCGTTCGCCGTGACCTTGACGTCGCCGAGCTCCATGGCGATCGCGTCGCCGTCAAACGTGCCGGACGCGGCAGGCGCGTCCGCTTGCGCGGGATTGTCGGTCGTCTGCGCGGGCTTGTCGGTCGGCGCTTCGGCGTCGTCGGTCTTTGACACCAGACACGCGACCGTGGACAGCGCCATCAGAACTGCCGTACAGACGGCAAGCAGTCTTTTCCATTGCTTCATATGATAAATACAGGTTCCTTTCCGTGATTTTTTCCTATTATACCCCTATCTCGGGGTCGGCGCAATGCATCAGCCTGTAAATTAATTGTGGAAGTTTTTTGACAAAATCGCGACAAACGAGCTTTTTGTCCGTCCAGACGACCGCCGCAGGCTCAGCCGCAAGCAGTTTGAGGTTCGGTTCCTCGGACAAAACGGCGAGCAGCCGCATGCCGTCCGGATGCGCCGACGCGTCATAGGTCATCGTGACCTTGCCGTCGCGCACGACGACGGAGGAAAAGCCCGCCCGCCGGGCGTAGGCGCGGATCAGCGCAAGCTGCATCAGCGTCATCACCGGCTCCGGCAGATCGCCGTAGCGGTCGTTGAACTCGTCCAGAAGATCCGTATACGCGTCGGCGTCGCCGATGCCCGCAATGCGCTTGTACATGGCAAGCCGGTGCAGCTCGGACGGCAGAAACGTCTTCGGCACGTACGCGTCGATCGGTGCGTCGACGGTCGTTTCGATCTCGCGCACCGGCGTTTCGCCCTTCGCCTCGGCGACGGCGCTGCGCATCAGCTTGCAGTAGAACTCATAGCCGACGTCCGCGATATGCCCGTGCTGCTCCGCGCCCAGAAGGCTTCCCGCGCCGCGGATCTCCAGGTCGCGCATCGCAAGCCGGAAGCCCGCGCCGAACTGCGTGAATTCGCGGATCGCAAGCAGCCGTTTCTGTGCCGTTTCGGAGATCGCGCGCGCCTGCGGAACGGTGAAGTACGCGTACGCCATGCGCGTGGACCGACCGACTCTGCCGCGCAGCTGATAGAGCTGCGCAAGCCCCAGCTTGTCCGCGTCGAGCACGACGAGCGTGTTCGCGTTCGGAATGTCCACGCCGCTTTCGATGATCGTCGAGCACAGCAGCACGTCGATCTCGCGGTTCAGAAACGCCAGCATCGTGTTTTCCAGAAGCTGCTCTGGCATCTGCCCGTGCGCCATCTGAATGCGCGCATCCGGCAAGAGCGCCTGCAGATGCGTGAGCGTCGCGCCCATCGTGATCACGCGGTTCGACACGACAAACGCCTGCCCGCCGCGGGCGAGCTCCCTTTGGATCGCCGTCGCGATCAGCGCGTCGTTGTACTCGGTCACGAACGTCTGCACCGGAAAACGGTTTTCCGGCGGCGTGTCGATCGTCGAGATGTCGCGGATGCCGGTCATCGACAGGTTCAGCGTCCGCGGGATCGGCGTCGCGGTCAGCGTCAGCACGTCGATCTCGCTGCGCAGCGCCTTGATCTGCTCCTTGTGGTTCACGCCGAAGCGGTGCTCCTCGTCGATGATCAGAAGGCCGAGGTTCTTGAACTTCACGGTCTTTGCAAGCAGCGCATGCGTGCCGACGACCACGTCGATCTCGCCGGACGCGAGGCCCTTTTTGACCTCGGCGCATTCCTTCGGCATCTGGAAACGGGACAGGCACGCAACGCGCACCGGGAAATCCGCAAACCGCTGCGTAAGCGTATGATAATGCTGCTGCGCGAGGATCGTCGTCGGGACTAAAAACGCGGTCTGCCGGCTGTCCTGCGCCGCCTTGAACGCCGCGCGCATGGCGACCTCGGTCTTGCCGTAGCCGACGTCGCCGCACAGAAGCCGGTCCATCGGCCGCGGCGATTCCATGTCCGCCTTGACGTCGCGGATCGCCTGCGCCTGATCCGGCGTTTCCTCATAGGGGAAGGCGTCCTCGAGCCGCTTTTGCCACGCGGTATCCTTCGAGAACGCAAAGCCTTTATGCGAAGAGCGCGCCGCGTACAGCCGCGCAAGGTCGACCGCGAGCTTCTTCGCGCCCTCGCGCGCCTTCTGCACGCGCTGCTGCCATTCCGTGCCGCCGAGCTTCGATAGCTGCGGGGGCACGTCCGCGTCCGCGCCGACGTATTTCTGGATGCGGTCGAGCTGATCGGTCGGGATGTACAGCCGGTCGTCGCCGCGATAGGCGAACAGCAGATAGTCCTTCGTGCTGTTCTGCACGGTCAGCTGCTCGACGCCTAAGAATTTCCCGATGCCGTGTGCCTCGTGCACAACGTAGTCGCCGACGGAAAGGTCCGTCCAGCGCAGCGTCGCGCCGCGCTTTTTCGGCCGGGCGGACGGTTTTTTGCCGAACAGCTCCTGCGCCGTCAGCACATAGAGATGCAGCTCCGGGAACGCAAAGCCCTGCGGCAGCGTTTGTTTCAGGATCAGCGCCTCGCCGCGCACCGGCGGGCGCGTAAGCGTATCCGCATAGGCGACGTTCAAATCCGCCTCGCGCAGCACGTCGCGCATGCGCTCCGTCGCCTCGCCGACGTACAAAAGCACCGCCTCGCGCGCCTTCACAAGCCGCGCAAGCTCGGAAACAAACTGCGCGGAATCGTTGAGATATGCCGGCGCAGGCTCCGCCGTGAAGCCCACGCGCACGCGGTGCCGGAATGCCGGATAGGGCCGGAACAGCGCGTAATAGGCCGCGCTGCGTCCCGTATCGAGCCGCTTCATCAGCGAATCGGCCGGAATCAGCAGCTTTCCCTGCGACGGATGTCCCTCGCCGCGCTCGAGCGTCGCCGCGACCGTCTCCGCAAAGATCAGCTCGGCCGCGCTCGCCTCGTCCGCAATGCGCGACGGGTCGTTCAGCAGCAGCAGCGCGCCTTGGGGCAGATAGTCGAGCAGCGTTTCGGTGACCGGATACAAAAGCGGGACCAGCACTTCCGCACCCACGCACGGGCGGCGCTCCTGCCACGCTTCGCGCTGCGCGTCGAAGCCCTGCGCGTCCTTGAGAAGCCGCAGCGCCCGCGCCATCGCCTCCGCCGTCTGCGGCGTTTCAAAGGCCGGCGGCAGCACTGCGGAGCGCACCTGCCCGACGCTGCGCTGCGTCAGCGGGTCGAACTGCCGCATCTGATCCACGTCGTCGCCGTAAAACTCGATGCGGTACGGATACTCCGCCTGCGGCGGGAATACGTCCAGAATATCGCCGCGCATTGCGCACTGGCCGGGGCCCTCGATCTCCGGCGTGCGCTCGTAGCCCGCGATGCAAAGCTGCTCCAAAAGCGTTCTCGGATCGATCGTATCGCCGACCTGCACGCGCACGATCTGCGACAAAAACGTCTCATGTTGGACCAGCCGCTCCATCAGCGCCTCGGCGCAGGTGACGACGAGCGACGATGCGGAAAGCGCAAGGCGCGACAGCACGGACAGCCGGTTCGCGCGCCGTTCGGACGAGACCGCCTCCAGATGGACAAGCGGCAGCTCGCGCGGCAAAAACAGCCCCGTATCCGGCCGATATGCCCGCTGCAGCTCATAAAGCCGCATCGCCTCTGCCGGCGTCGGCGCGACCCACACGACCGTCCGGTCCTCCGCCAGCGCGGCGTTGACCGCGGGACGGTGCGCTTCGGATAAGCCGAATACGGCGACCGTTCCATCGCCGTTTTGTAACGCGGTATGCAGCTGTCGATAGGCGGGATCGAGCGCGATTGCGCGCAAAAGCTCTTTCATACGGATATCCGGGTGCAATTATACACCATGTTCCATGCTGTCCTTATGTCCGTCGATCGAGACGGAGCGGTTCTTCTCATGCTTTTTGTTGTACTTGGTCTGCGCCTCGCCGATGTTTCCCGCGACGATCAGCGCGGCGGCGTCGGCGGCGTTCTGAAAGACCTCGTCGAGCTGCTTTTGCTCGTCCTTCGAGGGGCGCTTCAGCACATAGTCGCGCAGCATCAGGCTTTCGTCCTTGCCGACGCCGATGCGCACGCGCGCGAAGTTTTCCGAATGCACGCAGGCGATGATCGAGCGCATGCCGTTGTGGCTGCCCGCCGAGCCGTTCGCGCGGATGCGCATGCTCCCGATCGGCAGGTCGATGTCGTCGTACAGCACGATCAGCGATTCCGGCGCAAGCTTGAAGTAATGCAGAAGCTGCTGTACGGCGTCGCCGGACAGATTCATATACGTCTGGGGCTTGCAGAGGATTACGCGCTCGTTTCCGATGCGGCCCTCGCCGTACAGGGCCGAAAAGCCCTTGGTCTTTACGCGGATGCCGAAGCGCTCCGCCAGCACGTCGAGCGCCTGAAAGCCCGCGTTGTGCCGCGTTTTTTTGTAGCCCAGCCCGGGATTGCCGAGCCCTGCGATGAGATACATAACCGTTCCTTTCCAAAACGCATTTCCCCACGCTCGCCTGGAGGAGGGGTCTATGCGGATAGTATAGCACGAACGCCGCGTGAACGCAACGCCGTTATTGCATCGGCAGGTAGAACAGCGGGTTGTACGGGATCCCGTCGATCAGAAGCTCGTAGTGCAGGACCGTTTCGCGGCGGGATTCGATCTGCGGGAGAACGCCGATCGTTTCGCCCTTCTGCACATGCTTTTCGAGCGCAAGACCGGGGACGGCGGCTCCGGCCTCCACGGAAATGCGGGATACGAAGCCCTCCTCGTGGCGGATCTCAATGACATGGCCCAGCCCCGGCCGCTCGCCGAGGAACACGACCGTGCCGGATTCCGGCGCGACGATGCGCGTGTCGGGCGAGGCGGCATAGTCCACGCCGTAGCGCATTTCGCCGGTCGCAAGGCCGTAGCAGCCGACGAGCTTGCCGCGGACCGGCGCGATGAAGGAGAGCGACTGCGGATTCGGGCCGCGGCTGCCCTCGTTCGGGATCAGCGTATCGGGCACGGACGGCGCGGTATACCGGTACGTGCCGAGCAGCGTGCGCCGCGCCGCGCCGGTGCGGATCGGCATGCGCAGCGTCTCGGTTTCGGACACGGCGAGCCCGTCCTTATACAGCGTTTCGGTAAAGACGAGCGTGCAGCTCTCAACGCCGCAGCGGATCAGCATGCGCGCGCCCTGCGGCAGCAGCGCCGAACGCTCGGTCTCAGCCGCGGGCGTCTCCGCCAGCACGGAAACGCGCTCGACCGTGCGGCGGACCGGGATCAGCGAACGGTTCTTGCGCAGTTTGCTCAGCGCGGCGTCGAACGCGACATACTCAACGGACCCGTCGGCAGCCACGGTGGCGAGCTCGGCGTCGATCGTCGCAGTCAGCAGGACGTCGTTGCTTTCCAGATGTTCGGAGGCGCATTCATCGAAGTACAGCCGCACCAGCTGTTCCGCCGCCTCGCGGCTGTCGACCGCGAATACCGGCGTGCCGTTTACCAGCAGGTTGACCGCCTTCTGCGGAAACACGGGAACGGGCGTTCCGGCAGGCGTCGTCGGCATCGGGACCGGCGTATACGCCAGCACGTCGTCCTCCTCCTTTTTCGGCTCGGGCGTCAGGACGGTGCGCGCCTCCGTGACCGACAGCTTCGGCGCGCCGAAGACAAGCGGCAGCGCGACCGCAAGCGCGATCAGCACAAGCGCAAAGCTCCCGATCAGGATCAGCCGCTTCGTTTTGTCCTTCATGTCCGCGCTCCTTTCCTCCGTTTTGTTGCAGTATACCACAGCCTGCGTCAAAAATAAAACGATTCCGGAAACTTTTTCTCACTTTTACAATAAATTCACGGGTGGAAACACTTTCCATTGTGCGAAGGATATGGTATGATAGTGGTGTAAAAAAATAGGGCGAAGGCGAAACCCATACGCCCGGGACGAGGTGAAATAAATGGCTTTTCTGACCGATGAGGAACTGTACTATTTCAACGAAGGTACAACCAAAACAGCTTACCGTTCGCTCGGCTGCCACCTGATCGATGTGGACGGCGAAAAGCGCTGGCGGTTTGCCGTCTGGGCGCCGAACGCGATGACCGTTGCGGTCGTCGGCGACTGGAACGGCTGGAGTCCGTTCCAGGATCCGATGACGCCCGTCGGCTCGACCGGCGTATGGGAAGCCGTGATCGGCATCGCCAACGAGGGACATCTGTACAAATACGCGGTGCAGGGTCCGAACGGCTACGTCACAATGAAGGCCGACCCGTACGCGCAGCGCTGCGAACCCGGCGGCACGGCGTCGATGGTCTGGGAAGCGCAGCCGTTCCCGTGGACGGATGAAGCGTACATCAAGCGCTGCTCGAAGCGGCACAAGGAGCCGATGAACATCTACGAGGTGCACATGGGCTCGTGGAAGAAGGGTCTCGGTTATCGCGAGCTTGCGCATGAGCTCGTCGATTACGCGGCGGACATGGGCTATACGCACATCGAGTGCATGCCGCTGATGGCGTATCCGTACAACCCGAGCTGGGGCTATCAGGTCACCGGCTACTATGCGCCGACCGCGCGCTACGGCACGCCGGACGATTTCCGCTACTTTGTCAACCGTGCGCACGAAAGAGGCCTCGGCGTCATCATGGACTGGGTCCCCGCGCACTTCACCCGCGATTCCTACGGCCTCGCCTACTTCGACGGCACGCCGACGTACGAGCATCCCGACTGGCGGCGTTCCGAGATGAAGCAGTGGGGCACGCTGCTGTTCGACTACGGCCGGACGCAGGTGCAGAGCTTCCTCGTTTCCAACGCGTGCTACTGGCTCAACGAGTTCCACATCGACGGTCTGCGCGTCGACGCCGTCAGCTGCATGCTGTACCTCGACTACGGCCGCAACGACGGCGAGTGGCTTCCCAACCAGTACGGCGGCAGGGAGAACCTCGACGCGATCAATCTGTTCAAGAAGATTTCGGCCGCGGTCCGCGACATCCCCGGCAACAAGCTGCTGATCGCCGAGGAGAGCACGGCGTTCCCGCGCGTGACCAACAAGCACGACGACAGCCTCGGCTTCGACTACAAGTGGAACATGGGCTGGATGAACGACATGCTGCGCTACATGCAGATGGATTCGCTCTACCGCAAGTGGCACCACGACAAGCTGACGTTCTCGCTGATGTACGCGTTCTCCGAGCATTATGTGCTGTCGTTCTCGCACGACGAGGTCGTACACGGCAAGCTGTCCATGCTCAATAAGATGCCCGGCGATTACTGGCAGAAGTTCGCACAGCTGCGTCTGCTGTACGCGTACCAGATGGCGCACCCCGGCAAGAAGCTGAACTTCATGGGCATGGAGATCGGCCAGTTCATCGAATGGAGATACGACGAATCGCTCGACTGGATGCTGCTCGAATACCCGAAGCACGCCGAAATGCAGTGCTACGTGCGCGAGATGAACAAATTTTACCGCAACACGCCCGCGCTCTACGAGCGGGACGACGACTGGAACGGCTTTGACTGGGTCGCGGTCGACGATGCGGTGCATTCGATCGCATCGTTCGTGCGCAAGGACGACGCGGGCAACACGATCCTGTGCGTGTTCAACTTCACGCCGGTCCCGTGGGACGATTACTGCCTGGGAAGCGAGCAGGCCGGCACCTACACCGAGGTCTTCTCGACCGACGCGCCGTACTTCGGCGGTGGCGGCATGTCGTTCAACCATCCGGTCACGACCGTCGAGGAGTCGTTCAACAAGTTCCGTCACCGTCTCAATGTGAAGCTTCCGGCGTACGGCGCAGTGTTCTTCCGCTTCACGCCTGCCGAAAAGTAACCCCTGACCAATACATACGGAAAGGAATCATCTTATGAAAAAGAAAATCGTCTGCATGCTGCTCGCCGGCGGGCAGGGAAGCCGTCTCGGCATCCTGACCTCCAGCATGGCGAAGCCGGCGGTCCCGTTCGGCGGAAAGTTCCGCATCATCGACTTTCCGCTGTCCAACTGCGTCAACTCCGACATCGACACCGTCGGCGTGCTGACGCAGTACCGCCCGCTTGCGCTCAACGCGTACCTCGGCACCGGCCAGCACTGGGACCTCGACCGCTCAAACGGCGGGGTGTTCGTGCTGCCGCCGTATATGACGGAAAATACCGGTCGCTGGTACAGCGGCACGGCGAACGCGATCTGGCAGAACCGTGAGTTCGTCGATCAGTACGATCCGGATTACGTGCTGATCCTGTCAGGCGATCATATCTATAAGATGGACTACACGAAGATGCTGCGCTTCCACGTCGAGCACGAGGCGGCGGCGACGATCGCCGTGCTGAAGGTCCCGATGGAGGAAGCGCACCGCTTCGGCATCATGAACACGGACGACGACGGCAACATCGTATCGTTCGAGGAAAAGCCGAAGCAGCCCAAGAGCAACAACGCCTCGATGGGCATCTATATCTTCGACTGGAAAAAGCTGCGCGCCTACATGAAGCGCGACGACGCCGATCCGAACAGCGAAAACGACTTCGGCAAGAACATCATTCCGGCAATGCTGAACGCGGGCGAGCGCATGGTCGCCTACCCGTTCGAGGGCTACTGGAAGGACGTCGGAACGATCCAGAGCCTTTGGGAGGCGAACATGGATCTGCTCGGCAAGACGCCGGTGCTCGACCTCAACGATCCCGCATGGCGCATCTATACGCGCAACCCGGTCATGCCGCCGCACTACACCGGCAAAAACGCCGACGTGAAGAACAGCCTCGTGACCGAGGGCTGCACGGTGCGCGGAACGGTCACGCATACCGTTCTGTTCTGCGGCTCCTCCGTGGATGAGGACTCGACGGTCAACGATTCCGTCATCTTCCCGCTCGCGTCGATCGGCAGGAACTGCGTCATCGACAAGGCGATCGTCGGAGAAAACGCCGTGATCGGCGACAACGTGCAGATCGGCGTGCCGCCGAGGGAGGGCGAAACGATCGACAATCGTCTGACCGGCGATATCGCGCTCATCGGCAACGACGTTGTCGTCCCCGCCGGCGCGGTCATTCCGCGCGGTGCGGTCGTGACGTCAAAAACCATCGGACAATTTACGAACGGAGGTGCGCAGGCATGAATCAGCAGGCATTCGGTCTGATCTTTACGGGCGAAGCGAACCCCTTTATGCGTGATCTGACGCTGAGCCGCGCGGTCGGCGCGCTGCCGTTCGGCGGACGCTACCGCTGCATCGACTTCGTTCTGTCCAACCTGATCAACACCGGCATCCGCAACGTCGGTCTCATCGTGCAGAAGAACTACCATTCGCTGATGGACCACCTCGGCACCGGCAAGGAATGGGACCTGAACCGCAAGCGCGACGGTCTGTTCATCCTTCCTCCGTATTCCACCAAGGACAACACCGGCCTGTACCGCGGCGATACGGACGCGTTCCACTCCGTCATGCAGTACATCCGCCGCTCCTCGCAGCGGTATCTGATCCTGTGCGGCAGCCACACCGTGTTCAACACGACGTTCGACGCGATCCTGAAGCAGCACATCGAGACCGGCGCGGACATCACGATCATGTACAACGAGGACCCGCGCTTCTTCCCGGAGGAGCAGAACCGCGATCTTCGCCTCATCCTCGACGAGGACGGCCGGACCGTGAAGGGCCTCGAATGGAATCCGCGCAATCCGCGTTCGGACCTGCGCGGCTGCGAGGTCACCGTCATCGACAAGGACCTGTTTGAGGATCTTGTCGAGGAATCGTATTCGCGCGGCAGCGTGGACTTCGTCCGCGACGTGCTGCTGCAGCAGGTCAAAAATCTCAAGATCATGGGCTGGCGGTACGACGGCTACGTGGCGCGCATCGATTCGGTCAACACCTACTTCACGCACAGCATGGAGCTTTTGAACGCGCCGGAGGCCAAGGACCTCTACAACCGGGCGCATCCGATCTATACCAAGGTCAAGGACGAGATCTCCACGAAGTACGGCGAGACCGCAAGCGTGCACAACGTCGTGATGGCGGACGGCTGTCTCATCGACGGCACGGTCGAGAACTCCATCCTGTTCCGCGGCGTCACCGTGGAACGCGGCGCGGTCGTGAGAAACTCGATCCTGATGCAGGGCGTCACGATCCGCTCGGGCGCCGTGCTTGAGCATGTCATCCTTGACAAGAACGTCACCGTGAACGCCGGCCGTCAGCTGACCGGATACGACGGCATCCCGCTGGTCTTCCGGAAGAATCTGACCGTTTAACCGCAGCGAAAGGAGAATCATCATGAAAATTCTGTTTGCCGCAAGCGAGTGCTTCCCATACGTCAAAACCGGCGGTCTGGCCGACGTCGTCGGCTCTCTGCCGAAGGAGCTCGTCCGGCAGGGCGCAGAGGTCGCCGTCATGCTGCCGAAGTATGTGCAGATCGGCGACTACTACATCCTGAAAATGCAGCACGTCTGCCATTTCACCCTGCTTTTGGGCAGCTATTCCGTGTTCTGCGGCATCGACAAGCTCGAGCAGGACGGCGTCACGTTCTACTTCATCGACAACCTTGCGATGTTCGGCGGCGATAAGATCTACACCGGCGACGAGCAGGAGGGCTTCCGCTTTGCGTTCTTCTGCCGCGCTGTGCTCGAATCGTTCAAGCACCTCGACTATTACCCCGACATCATCCACTGCAACGACTGGCAGACCGGTCTCATCCCGGTACTTCTGAACGACCAGTACCGCACGCTCGACGGCTATCGCGACGTGCATACCGTGTTCACGATCCACAACCTGAAATTCCAGGGCATCTTCGACTGGAAGCGCATCAACAGCGTGCTCGGCCTGAACGAGGGCTACTTCTCGCCGAACAACCTCGAATTTTACGGACTGCTGTCGTTCATGAAGGCAGGTCTCGTGTTCGCCAACCGCATCACGACCGTCAGCCCGACCTATGCGGAGGAGATCCGCACCGGCTACTACGGCGAACGGCTCGACGGACTGCTGCGCGCAAGACAGAACGTGCTGTCGGGCATCCTGAACGGAATTGACGTTATATCGTTTGATCCGAATACGGACATTCAAATTCCCGTTCATTATAACGTGAACGATCCGTCCGGAAAGAAGCTGGACAAGGCTGCGCTGCAGGAAGAGGTCGGCCTGCAGAAGCGCGATGTGCCGTTGATCGGCATGGTGACGCGGCTGACCGCGCAGAAGGGCCTGGATCTGATCACCTGCGTACTGAACGACATCATGCGCATGGATGTACAGATGATCGTCGTCGGCACCGGAGACAAGTACTTTGAGGACGCGTTCCAGGATGCGCAGTACCGCTTCCCGGGTCGGTTCGTCTGCTGCCTCCGCCACGACGAGCAGATGGCGCGCCGTGTCTATGCGGCGAGCGATATGTACCTGATGCCGTCGCAGTTTGAGCCCTGCGGCCTTTCCCAGATGATCGCGATGCGCTACGGCTCGATCCCGGTGGTTCGCGAGACCGGCGGTCTCCGTGACAGCGTACTGCCGTACAACTGGTACACGGACGACGGCAACGGCTTCAGCTTCCACGATTACAACGCGCACGACATGCTGCACGTATTGGAGCACGCCGTCGGATACTGGTATGACGATCGCGATATGTGGCAGCGGCTCATGCGCCGCGCGATGAAGACCGACTTCTCCTGGGCGGTCTCCGCGCGCAAATACATGGAGCTGTACCGCAATCTCCTGGGTCTGCCCGATGAGGAACCGCCGAAGCCGGTCCGGAAGCGTGCGCCGCGCGCTGCAAAGCCTGCTGAGCCGAAAGCGCCCGCGGAACCGAAAAAGACGCCCGTAAGGCGCACGACCGCGACAAAGCCGAAGAACAAAGTATAACAGCGGACGGAATGCATTACCGGATCGAATTTGTATTCATTTTTCAGGTACAATCCCCGGACCCTGCAAATCTCAACAGCCCCCTTTACACAAGGGGGCTGTTCTGTTGTTTCACGTGAAACATACTGGAATCACACGGCAGTGTTTCACGTGAAACATGGCTTGCAAAACGGTTTGCGCTGCGTTATAATACCCGTAAAGGAGAACGTATGGCTACTATTATTTCCATTGCAAATCAAAAGGGCGGTGTCGGAAAGACCACGACCGCCATCAATCTCTCTGCGTGCGTTGCGCAAACGGGCAGGCGTGTTCTGTTGCTGGACCTCGATCCGCAGGGCAACAGCACAAGCGGACTCGGCATTACCCGGAAAAAGGACTTGCTGACGAGCTACGACGTTCTGATCGACGACGTGCCTGCGCAGGATGCGATCCTGCATACGATGATCGAAACACTGGACGTTCTGCCGTCGCGTATTGCGCTGGCCGGTGCGGAGGTCGAGCTGGTGTCGATGTCTGGCCGCGAACAAAGGCTCAAACGCGCGCTGCAGGCGGTCTGCGACCGGTATGACTACATTTTCATCGATTGTCCGCCGTCGCTCGGGCAGCTGACGCTGAACGCGCTGACCGCGTCCGATTCGATCCTGGTTCCGATCCAATGCGAATATTTCGCGCTGGAAGGCCTTTCACAGCTGATGAATACGGTCAAGCTGGTCCGCAGCCGACTGAACGGCTCCCTGGACATTCAGGGCGTCGTCCTGACAATGTTCTCTTCCAGAATGAATCTGTGCGTGCAGGTGGTGGAGGAGATCAAAAAGCATTTCCGTGACAAGGTGTACAACACGATCATTCCGCGCTCGATCCGCATGAGCGAGGCGCCGAGCCACGGGCTGCCGATCACGTTGTACGACGCGCGCAACATCGGTGCAAAGGCGTATACGAATCTGGCAAAAGAGTTTATTGAACGGGAGGAAGGACATGGCACGAAATAAAGGACTCGGGCGCGGTCTGGACGCGCTTCTGGATGAGATCGAAACGCCCGACGAACCGCAAAAGCAGGCGTTTGAGGTCGATTTATACAGCATTGACACGAATCCGAATCAGCCGCGCAAGACCTTTGATCCGGACAAGCTGAACGAGCTGGCCGCTTCGATCAGGCGGCACGGCGTCGTGCAGCCGATCCTTGTCAAAAAAAGCGGCAATCGCTACACGATCATTGCCGGCGAGCGCCGCTATCGCGCTGCGCGCATCGCTGGACTGAAAACCGTCCCGGTCGTGCTGTCCGACATCGACGAATCTGCCGTGATGGAGATTGCGCTGATCGAGAACATTCAGCGTGAAGACCTGAACCCGATCGAGGAGGCGGCCGCACTGAAGCTTCTGATGGAGCAGCATGATCTGACGCAGGAGGAGGTCTCCGAGCGCGTCGGCAAGAGCCGTCCGGCGATCGCAAACGCGCTGCGGCTTTTGAGCCTCGCGCGGCCGGTGCAGGCGCTTGTGAAGGACGGCAAGCTGTCCGCAGGCCACGGAAAGATGCTCGCGGGCGTTTCGGATCCGCGTCTGCAGGCGGAGCTTGCGGAAAAATGCGTGGCAAACGACTGGTCGGTGCGTCGTCTCGAGGACGAGCTGCGCTTCGCCGAAATGCCGAAAAAGCAGAAGCGGACCGAGCGCGAGCCGTCGCCGGAGATGAAAAGCGCGCTGCATCGCATGCGCGCAGAGCTCGGCACCAAGGTCGCCGTGCAGGGCAGCGAGGAGAAGGGCAAGCTGATCATCCACTATTATTCCCGCGACGACCTCGACCGCATCTACCGTGCGATCGTGAAAGAAGATTAACGTTATTTCGTGTATTGAAAATTATAAGGAGCGGTTTTCCGCTCCTTTTCGATTTTATTTTTGTTTTTGCGATTCCTTCCATGCCTTGATCTGCTCCAGCCGTTCCTTGAACCGCACCTCAAGGCCCTGTTCGGTCGGTTCGTAGTAGGTCGTACCTACGAGCGAATCCGGCAAACACTGCATGTCGGTCATCTTTTCGGCGTAATCGTGCGCGTACCGGTACCCCTTGCCGTAGCCGAGGTCCTTCATCAGCTTGGTCGGCGCATTGCGGATGTGCAGCGGCACCGGCTCGGCAAGCTGTTTGACCGCGTCGTCGCGCGCGCGCATGTACGCGACGTCGATCGCGTTGGATTTCGGCGCGATCGAAAGGTAAACCACCGCCTCGGTCAGGTGGACCGCACATTCCGGCATACCGATCAGGTGGCACGCCTGATATGCGGCGACGGAAAGCTCCAAAGCCCTCGGATCGGCAAGCCCGACGTCCTCGCTTGCAAAGCGCGTCACGCGCCGCGCGATGTAGATCGGGTCCTCACCGGCCTCGAGCATGCGCGCAAGCCAGTAGACAGCCGCGTCCGGATCGGAATTGCGCATGGATTTGTGCAGCGCAGAGATCAGATTGTAATGCTCTTCGCCGTTTTTGTCGTACAGCAGCGACTTTTTCGAGGTGCATTGCTCGACCGTTTCGACCGTGACCGTCGTCACGCCGTCCGAATACTCGCCGTTCAGCACCGCCATTTCGAGCGTGGACAGCGCGGTGCGCGCGTCGCCGTTTGCGAACGCGGCGATCATGTGCAGCACGTCGTCCGAAACGACGACCTGCTGTCCGCCGAAGCCCTTGTCGCTGTCGATCGCGCGGCGCAAAAGCGTTGCAAGATCGTTTTCCGAAAGCGCCTTCAGCACGAACACCTTGCAGCGGGACAGAAGCGCGCCGTTGACCTCAAACGAAGGGTTCTCGGTCGTCGCGCCGATCAGGATGATGCTGCCCTTCTCGACAAACGGCAGGAACGCGTCCTGCTGCGCCTTATTGAAGCGATGGATCTCGTCGACGAACACGATCGTCTTTTCGCCGTACAAGCGGTTTTCGTCCGCCTGCTGCATGACCGTGCGGATCTCGCGGATGCCGCTCGTCACGGCGGAAAAGTTGATGAACTTCGCCCTGGTGTGGTTCGCGATCACGTGCGCAAGCGTCGTCTTGCCGACGCCGGGCGGGCCCCAGAAAATCATGGAGGACACCGCGTCCTGCTCAATGATGCGGCGAAGGATCCGGCCGGGACCCAAAAGATGCGTCTGCCCGACGATCTCGTCGATCGTTTCCGGGCGCAGCCGCGCCGCCAGCGGTTCGCCGAGCGCCGCGTTCATCAGTGTCCGTTGCTCCTGCATGCATCTGTCCTCCTTCCGGAACGGTCCTGTTCTGTTATTATATCAAAATTCCGTCGTTCGCGCAATCAAAAAAGCCCCCGAATCGGGAGCTTTTGCAACATTTGCATCAGCCGAGCTTTGCGGAAAGATCCCTGAGCGCGTCGGTCAGCGCTTCCTCGAAGGTCGGATGCGGACGCATGGCCTTCAAAAGGTCCTCGACCGTCTGTCCGTTTGCGATCGCAAGGCCGAGTTCGCCGATCATATCGGAAACGTTTGCGCCCATCATCTGCACGCCGAGGATGCGGCGCGTTTCGGCGTGCGCGAGCACCTTCATAAAGCCGCGGTCGCCGTTGATGATGACGGTGCGGCCGTTGCTGAACAGCGTAACCTTACCGACCTTCACCGGGACGCCCGCGTCCTTGGCCTCCTGCTCGGTCATGCCGACGGAGGCGATCTCCGGCCGCGTGTACACACAGCTCGGCACGATCGAAAGGTCGACGCCGTTCGCCCTGCCTGCGATCTCGTTGACCGCGAAAAGCCCCTGCGCCGTCGCGACGTGCGCAAGCTGGATCTTTGCGGAGACGTCGCCGATCGCCCAGACGCCCTCCATCGAGGTCTCGAACTTCTCGTTGACCTTGATGCGGCGGCCGTCCATTTCGAGCGAAACGCCCTCGCCGAACAGCCCGTCCGTATACGGTCTGCGGCCGATCGCGCAAAGCACGACCTCGGCTTCGGCGCTTGCGGGCGCGCCCTTGGACTCGAAGTTCACGGAAAGCCCGTTTTCCGTCCGTGTGACGGATTTGACCATGGCGCCGGTAAAGATCTTCACGCCGCGCTTTTTCATGATCATCGAAAGGTTCTGGCCGAGCTCCTTGTCCAAAAGCGGCAGCAGCCGGTCGAGGCCTTCGACCACGGTCACGTCGACGCCGAGATCATTGAAGAACGTCGCAAATTCCATGCCGATCACGCCGCCGCCGATGATGACGATCGATTGGAACGGCGCAACGCCCGTTAAAAGCTCGTCCGAGGTCAGAACGCCGTCAAGATCGAGGCCGGGGATCGGCGGACGCGCGGGCACGGAGCCGGTCGCCAAAAGAATGCTCTGCGCGCTGTACGCCGTGCCGTCGACCGTCACGGTATGCAGAGCCGTCAGCGTGCCGACGCCGCGCAGCACCGTGACCTTTGCGCTCTTTAAAAGTCCCTCGACGCCGCCGCGCAGCTTTTCGACGACGCCCTGCTTATAGGCATACATTGCGGCAAGGTCGAACGTCGGTTCGGCATGCACGCCGACGGCCGCGCCGTTTTTCGCTTCCTCATAGACCGAGGACGCGTGCAGCAGCGCCTTGGTCGGGATGCAGCCGCGATTCAGGCACGTTCCGCCGACAAAGTCCTTTTCGACCAACGCCGTTTTCAGACCGAGCTTTGCGGCATGCAGCGCCGCTTCGTATCCGCCGGGGCCGCCGCCCACGACGATCAGATCAAAATCGTACATATCAAATCTCCTGTTCCGTCAGCATTTGAATGAGATCCCGCGCGTGCGGGAGGAAAGTCGCTTCGATGCGCGCCGCCATGGCCGCAAGCGAAAAGGGGCAGCCGCAAAGCGTTTGCATGAGCTTCGGCGCGGCGTCGGGGTCCATGTCGTCGGTGAACACCGCTGCGTTTTGGATCACGCCGCGATCGACCTTGAGCTGCAGTTCGACGCCGCCCCAGGGGAACCGTGATTCGCAGCGGAAGGTGAACGGCAGCTTTTGGCCATAGAGCCACGCGTCGCTTGCGTAGTGCGCGGCAAGCGCTTCGATCCGCGCCGCGTCGGGCACGGGCGGGGCGGCGGCCGCAAGGCCGTACACCTCGGAAAACGCCCGGATCATCGCAGCTTTCAGCCAGTCGACGGTCAGCGCGGGGTTCAATTCTTTGAGGTTCACGACGCGCGCACGCACGCTTTCGACGCCCTTTGCCTGCATCTTTGCCTTAGACGGGGAAAGATACCGCGCCATGGCGTCCGCGTCGACGTCGACAAGCAGCGTGCCGTGGTGGTACGCGCGCCCCTCGTGATGATAGAACGCGTTGCCGGAGAACTTGCGCCCGGAGGCAAGCACATCGTTTCGTCCCGAGAGCTCCGTTTCGATCCCGCAGAGGGCGCACGCCCTTTGGATTACCGAAAGCTGCTTTTGAAGGTCGTAGTCCTCCTCATGCAGCAGAAACGTGAAGTTCAGGTTGCCGAGGTCGTGATAGACCGCGCCGCCGCCGGAAAGACGCCGCGCAAGCCTGCCGCCGTCCTCCGTAAGTCGTGAAGTGCGGCATTCGGCCCAGGCGTTCTGGTTGCGGCCGATCACGACCGTGCGCGCGTTCTGCCACAGATAAAGAAGGCAGCACCCGCCTTCAACGGTTTCCAGCAGGTGCTGCTCGATCGCAAGATTGCGATGGGGATCGAACCCCTCGCTTTCATAGACCCGGATCGTGTCGATCATGCAAAGGTGTAGCGCACGATCGGATTTCTCGCCGCCTTGACCTCGTCGGGCCGGCCGATCGGGGTGTTGTGCGGCGCGTTGTGCATGAAGTCCGGATCGGTCTTGCCGAGCTCGTAGAGCTTGCGGAATACGTCCGCCGCCCAGTCGAGCGTTTCGATGCTTTCCGTTTCGGTCGGCTCGAGCATCAGCGCTTCGTGCACGATCAGCGGGAAGTACATTGTCGGCGGATGCATGCCGTAGTCGATCAGCGACTTCGCCACGTCGAGCGCGGAAACGCCGGTCTCTTTCTCGTAATGCGAGAGGGCGA
>JAEEGK010009558.1_pt1 | contig 22603 bp, 17 predicted proteins | sample 8958771 | NCBI WGS metagenome assembly JAEEGK01 (sample SAMN16246547, study PRJNA631951) | gut metagenome | biome: gut microbiome; feature: rumen; material: SC-attached | host: Bos | place: Iran: Karaj | collected 2018-10 | reverse complement strand
AGCGGCGCCGCCCGTCTGGGCCTCCACCGCCAGGAAGTGAACGACCTCAATGTCTTCCCCATCCCCGACGGGGACACGGGCGACAATATGTATATGACCATCCAGGCTGGCTGCAACGCCGCCGGGAATACGCTGCCCGAGGTGGCGAAAGCCGTCTCCGCCGGGATGCTGATGGGTGCCCGGGGCAACTCGGGCGTCATCCTTTCCCGCATGTTCGCGGGCCTCGCCAAGAGCCTCGCCGATGTCAAGGAGGCCGATGCAAAAGCCTTTTCCCGTGCCATGCAGGCCGGCGTCGAGGAGTCCTATCACGCCGTCTCCGAGCCGGTGGAAGGCACCATCCTGACCGTGCTCCGGGAAGGAGCCCAGGCCGCCGCGGGCAGCAAGGACCTCGATGAATACTTCGACCTCCTGATCTCCGCGATGGACCTGTCCCTGCAGCACACGCCCGAATTGCTGGATGTCCTGAAGAAGGCGGGTGTCGTGGACAGCGGCGGCGCAGGCCTGCTGTATATCGCCGAGGGTATGCGCGCCGCCCTGCACGGAGAGGCCGCCGAGGTCCTGGACGAGGCCGTTCCCACGGCCCAGCAAGTGGACCTGGACGCTTTTACCGAGGACAGTGTCCTGGAGTTCGGCTATTGCACGGAGTTCCTCCTGCGGCTCCAGCGGAGCAAGGTGGACCTGGACACCTTCGACGAGACCGTCATTTCAGACTGGCTTGCGCAGAACGGCGAATCACTGGTATTCTTCCGCGACGGCTCCATCATCAAGGTCCATGTCCATACCCATACCCCGGGCGAGATCCTGAACCACTGCCAGCAATACGGCGAGTTCCTGACCATCAAGGTGGAAAACATGACCTTGCAGCACCACGAGAACCACATGGACGAACGGTTCAAGCAGGGCCGGAAGGCATTCGGCGTCGTGGCCGTGGCCTCCGGTGCCGGGCTCGTGTGCACGTTCCACGAACTCGGGGCCGACGAAGTGATCGAGGGCGGCCAGACCATGAATCCGCCCGTCGAGCGTTTCATCGAGGCCTTCGATACCGTCTCCGCCGACACCGTCTTCGTCTTCCCCAACAACGGCAATATCCTCCTGACGGCCCGCCAGGCCGCGGAAATCTATGACAAGGCCGATATCCGCGTCATTCCGACCAAGACCCTGGGCGAAGGTTATTATGCCCTCGCGAACCTGGACACGGAAGCGGGTGACGCCGACGCCATCGCAGCCGCGCTCACCGAGGCCGCCGGCGAGGTAGCGACGGGCCTGGTGTCCCGCGCCATCCGCGACAGCGGCCCGTTCCACGAGGGGGAATACCTCGGCATCCGCGGAAAAGAGATCCTCACCGCCGGTAAGACGCCGGAAGCGGCCGTCCTTTCCCTTGCGGAAGCGATGGACGCAGCCTCCCGCGACGTTATCCTCATCTTCGCCGGTGCCGATGCAGCGGATCCCGACCGGCTCCAGACAGATCTCACGGCACAGTATCCCCGCGCCGAAGTCATCCTCCAATCCGGCGGCCAGCCGGTTTACGAATATATCCTTGTACTTTTTTAACTGTCATTTCGAGCGAAGTCGAGAAATCTAATCCTTTCCATCATGCTCAGACTTTTCACGGACACCGATACCGACATCACCCCCGCCGTCGCGGCCGAATATGGCTACCGCCTCATCAGCATGCCATACAGCGTGGACGCCAAGACGGTCTACCCCTACGTAGACTTCGACGAATTCGAGTCCCACAAGTTCTACGACATGCTCCGGAGCGGGGTGCTTCCCACCACGAGCGCCATTTCCAAAGAGCGCTACATCGAGTACTTCGAGCCGGAATTCGCCGCCGGGAACGACATCCTGTATGTCCATTTCTCCCGCGCGATGACCGTCACCTTCAACGCGATGGACGAAGCCGTCGCCGAACTCAAGGCCAAGTATCCGGAGCGTAGTTTCCATGAGATCGACACGAAGGGCATTACCACCATCAGCTACACCATCGTCCGCGAGGTAGGCGACCTACTCAAGGCCGGAAAGCCCCTGGAGGAAGTGCTGGAATGGGCCAAGACCGAGGTGGACAAGTTCGCGATGTACTTCTTCGCCGACGACCTTAAGTTCTTCCGCCGCAGCGGCCGCGTGAGCGGGCTCGCCGCGACGATGGGCACGCTCATCGGCATCCGCCCGATCATCTACATGAGCCAGGAAGGCAAGATGGTCTCCTGCGGCAAGGAAAAGGGCCGCCTCAAGGCGATGGAGCACCTCGTGCAGCAGGTCGCGGACCTGGGCGATGACTTCAAGTCCCACCGCTTCGCCATCGGCCACACCGATGCGCCGGAACTGGCGCAGGAGGTTGGCCGGATGATCCGCGAGCGGTTCGGAGACGACTTCCTGATCGACTATGTCGTCTGCAATCCGACGGCCGGCAGCCATGCCGGGCCGAACGGGGTGGGCGTCTGCTTCCACGCCAAACACCGGTAAAATGATTACTGTCAAGCAAGTAACCACCAAGAAGGAACAGAAGGCGTTCCTGGATTTCCCGCTGGACCTGTACGCGGGGAACCCCTGTTTCGTCCCGCCGCTGTACATGGACGAGAAGAAAATCTTCCGCCCGGACTACGTGTACAGCGACTGCTGCGACTTCGTCTGCTTCCTTGCGTACAAGGACGGCGCAGTCGCCGGACGCATCATGGCCATCGTCCAGAAGGCCGCCAACGAGAAGAATGGAGAAAAGCGCGCACGCTTCTGCCGGTTCGATGCCATCGATGATTTCGAAGTATCCAAGGCCCTCTTCGAGGCAGCCGAAAAGTGGGCGAAAGATAAGGGCATGGATACCGTGTGCGGCCCGCTGAACTTCTCGGACCTGGAGCGGGAAGGACTCCTCATCGAAGGATTCGACCAGCAGGCCACCTTCGAGGAGAACTACAATGCGCCTTACTACGGCGAGCATATCGAGCGCCTGGGTTATGAAAAAGAAGTGGACTGGGTCGGATTCCGGCTCTATGGGGCCGAAAGCCCGGAGGCGATGGCGGAACTGGAGCAGCTCTCCGACTTCATCTTCCGCCGCTACAAACTGCATTTGGGGCCGTCCAAGAGCGGTTCCGACTTCCTGAAGCGCTATGCCGACGGCATCTTCGAGCTCATCGACAAGTCCTACGAGGGCCTGTACGGGACCGTCCCCTTCACCGAAGGGATGCGGAAACTGATGCTGGAGAACTTCAAGCTCGTCGTCGACCCCAAGTACGTGGCCGTCGTCCTGGACGAGAACGACCGGATGGTGTGCTTCGGCATCACCTTCCCCGCCCTCGCCGGCGCCCTCGCCGGCGGCCGGGGCAAGCTCACGCCGGGCACCACCCTCCGTCTCCTGAAGGCCCTGAAAAAGCCCGATGCCATCGACCTGTGCCTCGTGGGTGTGGATCCCGAATATGCGAACCGGGGCGTGTCCGCGGTCTTCTCCGTCGCCATCATGAAAATGCTCCGGGACAACCCGCGCCTCCGCTTCGCGGACACGAACCTCAACCTGGAGGACAACTACGCCATCCTGAACCAATGGAAGCGCTTCAGCAAGGAACAGGTCAAGCGCTACCGCTCCTATGTGAAGCATTTGTAACCTTTTGTCATTTCGAGCTTGTCGAGAAATCTGCCATGATCAAACTCCTTGTCGACTGTTTCGGCGGCGACCATTCGCCCCAGGCGCCCGTCGCCGGTGCCCTCGCCGCCCTTGCGAAGAATCCGGACCTGCACCTCATCCTCACCGGGGACGAGGCGATCCTCCGGAAGGAACTGGAGGGAAAGGCCTACGACGCCGCCCGCCTGGAAATCGTCCACGCACCCGAAGTCATCGGCTGCGACGAAAAGCCCACCGACGTCGTGCGACTCAAGCGGAACAGCTCCATGATGAAAGCCATCATCCTGCTCCGGGACGAGGACGACATCGCCGGGATGGTTTCCACCGGGTCGACGGGTGCCCTGGTGACCGGCGCCCTGGTGCGCCTGGGCCGCATCAAGGGCATCATCCGCCCGGCTTTCTGCCCCATCCTCCCGACCATGGACGGTGGCATCGTCGGCATCTGCGACAGCGGGGCCAACGTGGAAGTGACTCCCGCCCACCTGCGCCAGTTCGCCATCATGGCGAGCCTGTACATGCAGGAGGTATACGGGGTCAAGAATCCCCGCACGGCGCTCCTGAACGTGGGCAAGGAAGCGGAGAAGGGTGACGATATCCGGAAGGAGACCTATGCGCTCCTCCAGGACACCGACTGCGTGAACTTCGTGGGCAACATGGAAAGCCGCGACCTGCTGTCAGGTTCCTACGACGTGGTCGTGGCCGACGGTTTCTCCGGGAACGTCCTCGTCAAGACGACGGAAGGGACGGCCCTGGAACTCCTCAAGAAACTCAAGAAAGATATCTATTCCCGCACCCTGTACAAGTTGGGCGCCCTCCTGATGAAACGGATGTTCCAGGAGGAAAAGGAGTTCATGAATTACCAGAACTATGGCGGGAGCGTTCTCCTGGGCACCTCCAAGGTGGTGGTGAAGGGGCACGGCAGCAGCAAGGCCGTGGCCGTGGAGAAATGCATCGAACAAGCCTACCGGATGGAGGTGAGCCACCTCTCCGGCAAGATCGAAGAGGCTGTCGCCCGCTATGAACATTATGAAGACTGATGGAAACGATGTATGAGAAAGTCCAGGCCATCCTGGCCCGGCAGTTGCGCGTGGACCCGGCGATTGTCACGCTGGAGGCGCAGATAAAAAAAGACCTCGGCGCCGATTCGCTGGACATCCTCCAGCTCCTCATGCGTATCGAGGACCAATACGGGATCGTCATCCCGGACAAGGCGCTCGCGACGTTCAATACCGTCGGAGACGTCGTCACCTACCTCGAGCAGGAAGGGACGCAGATCTAGTACTTGAAGGTATATTCGGTCTCGATGCCGGTGAACTCGTCCAGGACCATCCGGACGGGGAGGCCTTTCTTGTTGTAATCCAGGATGATCCGGGCATAACCGGTGGGCAGCTGCTTGCGGGCCATCATGGATACGGTCTTGATGTCGCCGTTCTGTTCGACGATGAGCGTCGCGTCGTTATCCTCCGCCGCCTTCTCGTAGTTGCCCATGATGCAGTCCAGCAGCGTGTCACGCATCTTGCGCATCCGCGCGTTCTTGCTGGTGTCGATGGTGATGACCTTTCCCTTCACACAGTTTTTCAGTTGCATCCCTTCAATGATCAGGTACTCCCCTTCCGGAACATCGTAAGTCATGTTGAGGTAGTCGGGGGCCTTGAAGGTGATCTTTCCCTCGCCGGGGATGACTTTATTCACGGCCTTGAGGGTCTTTTTCTGGACGAAGGTGCAGTTCAGTTCCTGCGCGGAGGCCGTCAGGCCGCACGCGAGGAGGGCGAAAAGGATCAGAAGTTTTTTCATTTCGTTTCAATCAATCGGCCGCAAAGATACAAAGATTGTTCCGAAAATGTATATCTTTGCAGGGATAAGGTAGATTTTCCACACCCATGAGCAAGACTGGAGATAAGATTTTCAAATATGCCCTGGACAAGGGCCGCAGCGTCAAGAACAGCCTCTGGATCGCCGGCTGCTTCCTGCTGGTCGCCGCCAACATCGCCTTTTTCCTGCTCTTTCCGAGAATCGTCTCGGGACTCGCGATCGTCCTTTCCAACGCCATCACCCTGATTCTCACCTTCCTGGCTTTCAAGCCGCTGAACAGCTGGCTGCAGGACAGCCTGATGGAACGCCAGCAGGCGCTTATCGAAAAGATGGAGAAGGACCGGGAGCTGGAGCGGAAGGTGGAGGTCCTGGAACTGGAGAACCGCACCCTGTCCGACAAGCTGGACACCCGCGTGCAGACGGGCGCCCTCCCTGTCCGGCTGGACTACACCTTCAAGGTGGAGCAGATGGAATACGCGAAACAGGGCTATGTCGTGAAGGAGGAGGAAGTGGACGCCCTGGACCGCGAACAGTTCAACATCCCCGACCGGAAATTCTTCGAAACCATCCTCGAGGACTCCCTCCTGAAGGAAGCCTCCATCCGCAAGATCCTGTACATCCACAAGTTCTACTATAAAGTCTCCCTGGGCATCGACTTCAGCAAGATCATGTACGCCCTGGAGGACGGGAAGGTCCTCTTCTACGGCGTCCGTTTCCAGAAACTGCACGACATCACCAGCGAGATGGAGCCCGAGCACGGCGACATCGACCGGGTGGAGATCCTGAAAATATCCGGCGACAAGACGGAAATCCGGCAGGACAAGGAATACGAGCCCCTGAAGGAACAGTACCGCAACGTGCGCGCGCAGGAAGTGAAGGTAGGGATGGAAGAGGAAGTCACGGCCTTGTGCAGCCAATACACCGGTGCCCTTCACGAGAGCATCAAGGGCCGCTTCGGCGACCGCGTGGACTTTGTCGATTCCATCGAGGACTACCGTGACAAGAACTGGTACGCCCTCAAGGCCAGCGAGGATGCCACCGTGCAGGAAATCGCCGCCAACATGCTCATGCTCACCACCGTGATGAACAAGACGCAGGCCATCGGCGAACAGGCCGGCGCCCGGCTCCTGGAAGAGGCGTAAACCACATTGAACAATCGGGGAAACAATTGAACGGACGGGACAAGGTTTGCCGCCCGAAAGCCGTATCTTTGCCATGCAAAGCAATACACGACATGAAAAGACTGCTTCTTCTTGTTTCCCTCGCGGTCATAGCCGCCTGCAGCACGCCGAATCCGGTCCTGACCGTTTCCGGCGGAAAAGTTCAGGGTGTCCTTACCGATTCATCCCAAGTTCTTGTCTATAAAGGAATTCCGTATGCCGCGCCGCCTGTGGGCGACCTGCGCTGGCAGGCGCCGCAGCCCGTCCCTTCCTGGGACGGTGTGAAGGTGTGCGATACCTTCGGGCCCATCGCCTGGCAGCCGGGCAATGCCCCCGGCACCTTCTATGGGGACGAGTTCTACTGGGCGGGTACGCCCGGGCAGAGCGAGGACTGCCTGTACCTGAACGTCTGGGCGCCGGCCGGCACCGTGGGCAAGACCGATGCGAAGCTTCCCGTGGCGATGTGGATCCACGGCGGCGCATATATGAACGGATACGGCTACGAAGTGACGATGGACGGGGACGCCTGGGCCCGGCGCGGGGTCATCCTCGTGACCATCAACTACCGGCTCGGGACCTTCGGTTTCCTTTCCCATCCGGAACTGACGGCCGAGCAGGGCCAGTCCGGCAACTACGGCACCATGGACCAGGTCGCGGCCCTGCAGTGGGTCCATGACAACATCGCCCAGTTCGGCGGCGACCCGGGGAACGTCACCATCTTCGGCCAGAGCGCCGGGGCGATGAGCGTGAAGACGCTCCTCATCTCGCCGATGGCCAAGGGCCTGATGGCGAAGGCCATCATCCAGAGCGGCGGCGGCATCGGCGTCCGGGGGCTCTCCCCCGCCAATGATGTTCCGCAGGCTTTCTATGACGAACAGGGCAAGGCGCTGACGGATGCCGGCGGGCTCACTTCCCTGGCAGCGATGCGCGCTGCATCGGCCCAAACCATCTTTGACCTTTCCCAGAAGCAGTTCGCCATGCTTTCCCCGCACAATGACGGGAAGGTGCTCGTCGAGGACTTCGACCACGCCCTGTACGATGGATCCATCGCGCAGGTGCCCGTGATGATCGGTTACAACAAGGACGACATGGGCATCCTCGCAGGCGCTTCCGTAGACCGTTTCTGCGCCATCCGCGATTCCCTCGGCTGCCCGGTGTACGAATACGAGTTCCTCCGCGAACTGCCTACCGACGAGGCCCATCCGGCTTCCGCGTCCGGCGCCTTCCATTCCGCCGAGCTTTGGTACATGTTCGGAACCTTGAAGAACAGCTGGCGTCCGTTCACCGCGGCCGATTACAAGCTGTCGGACGAGATGGTGGACGCATGGACCGCCTTCTGCCGCACCGGCAACCCCGGCTGGGATGCCTACAAGCATGACAAACCCTACAAGAAACTGTTTGACATCCAATAACATGAAACGCTTCCTGATTCTCGTCGCAGCCGTCTGCTGCACCCTGCCGATGGCCGCCCAGTGGGGCCGCCGTCCCACCCCCAACGATACGCTCCAGTCCACCCGCGTCCTCCCGGACGGGAAGGTACTCTTCCAGATCTATGCACCGGAAGCCAAGACGGTTTCCGTCTCCGGCGACCTGCCCTGGAATGCCCCGATCAAGTTCGAAAAGGCCGAGAACGGCGTCTGGAAAGGCATCTGCGAAGGTTTGGGCGACGGTGTTTTCCGCTACCATTTCACGGTGGACGGTGTGCGGGTGCAAGATCCGAAAGCGCCCCTCTCCGCCGAGCAGTCCTCTCTTCTTACCGTGGGCGAAGGCTACATCAAGGACGTTCCGCACGGAGCTATCGCGCAGCGGTTTTACTTCTCCAAGCCCCTGGGTGAAATGCGCAGGATGCACGTCTGGACCCCGGCTGGCTATGAGAAGTCCATTGCGAAACTGCCTGTGTTGTATCTCATCCACGGCGGCGGCGACAACGACGCCTCCTGGCCCGGCGTAGGCGCCGCGGGTTGGATTCTTGACAATCTCCTCGCCGAGGGCAAGATCGTCCCGATGGTCGTCGTGATGCCCAACGGTACCATCACCAACGTGCCCAACGAGGTTCCCCCGTTCGCCGAGGACATGGTCACATCCATCATCCCCTTCATCGAGGCTAACTACAACGTGAAGACGGACGCGGACAACCGTGCAATGGCCGGACTGTCGATGGGCGGCATGGAAACGATCGAGACCGCTTTCAACCACCCCGAGTTGTTCCGCTATGTATGGGTGCTCAGTGCCTCATTCGCCCCCGGCCAGGATCCCGCCGCGGAATCCGCCCGCCTGAAGGTCAAGGAGAATGTCGCCAAGATGAACAAGCAGTTCAAGCGGATGGTCTTCACCCAGGGCGGTCCCACCGACATTGCTTACCAGAACTGCCAGAATACCCGCGCGCAGCTGGACAAGGACGGTCTCAAGTACGAATACATGGAGAACGCCCAGGCCGGCCACAGCTGGGCCACCTGGCGCGCCGACCTCCAGACCCTCGCCCCCACGCTGTTCAAATAGACTTGACATTCCGGCTTTTTTTTCGTATGTTTGAAAGACCTTTTGCGAAAGGTCTTTTGACCACATGAAGAAAAAGCACATCATCTGGGGAGCCATCCTGGGCGGTCTGGCACTGGGCGTCGTACTGATGCTGGTCCTCGTTTCCGTGGACACCTATACCTCCACGAACGACTCCTGCATGCGCTGCCACTATCATGAAGAGGCCGACCGTCTCTGGAAGCAATCGTCCCATTACCTGAATGAAAGCGGCGTAGTCACCGACTGCGCCGCCTGTCATTTGCCTCCCAAGGAGGACGGCGTCGTCCGCTACTACATGGTCAAGCTCCGGATGGGTGCGAAGGACATGTGGGCGAAATTGGTCAAAGACAAGGAGGACATCGACTGGGCCTCCAAACGTCAGGTGGACTACGCCCCGCGCATCGTCTACAACGCCTCCTGCGTGAAATGCCACGAGAATCTGTATCCGGAAGGCATCAGCGACGACGGTATCGCCGCCCACCTCTATTACGACGAGAATCACGAAAAGCTCAAGCTCAACTGCGTGAGCTGCCACCTCAATGCCGGCCACTATATCGAGGGGTATACGCACCAGAAACTGCAGGGCACCGTAGACACCGGTCCCGGTGAGATTTATGCGGCTCCCGCCACCCCCGAACGGTTCGAGACCTTCACCGAAACCGTTCCCGGCACCAATGCCGCCATCCGGATGGTCGCCATCCCGGGCGGCGAGTTCCTGCTCGGCAGTCCCGCGGACGAGCCGCGGCGGAACGCCGACGAAGGCCCGCAGAAACGGGTCCGCGTCTCCCGCTTCTTCATGGCCGAAACCGAAATCACCTGGCGGCAGTTCTGGAGTTTCTACAACGAGACCATGTCCGAAGGCCGTACGCCGCCTTCCGTCATCTACGAGGCCAACAGCCGGCCCGGACTGGACGCCGTCAGCGGCCCTACGCCGCCTTTCGGCTTCCCGGACCAAGGCTGGGGTATGGGCGAAAGGCCCGCCATCACCATGACGCACTACGCGGCGGAAACGTTCTGTCTGTGGCTCTCGCTCAAGACGGGCAAGACCTACCGCCTCCCCACCGAAGCGGAGTGGGAATATGCGGCCCGCGGCGGAACGGATACACCCTATTTCTTCGAGGGCGATCCCAAAAAGTATGATCCCAAGGGCCTCCGAAGCCTGTTCGGGGCGGACACGACGATGATCGCCCGCTACGTGATCTACAGCGGCAACTCCCCGTCCCGGACGCAGGAGCCCATGGAGGTCAAGGCCAATCCCTTCGGCCTCAAGAACATGCTCGGCAACGTGATGGAATACTGCGCCGACCGGTATGCCGAAGACGCTTATGCACGGATTCCGGATGGTGTCCTGGACCCGAAGGGCCCGGCCGACGGTGATGAATTCGTCGTCCGCGGCGGTTCCTATGCCGATGATGCCGGCGCCGTGCGTTGCGCCGCGCGCAGCCACACATACCACGATGACTGGCTCCGTACGGACCCGCAGAACCCCAAGAGCATCTGGTGGTACTCCGACGTCAAGGCCATCGGCTTCCGCATCGTGTGCGAAGTCCCGGAAAACATGGAATGATTGTTAATAACATATAAACTGATTCCCTATGAGCTCGAAAATGAACAGAAGGTCCTTCCTGGCCACTACCGCCGTCGTCGGCGCGGCCGGCCTTGTGGGCGGACAGCTTCTCACCGCCTGCTCCGGCAAGGAAAAAGGCGCCAAACCCACCCCGCTCCGCGAACCCGGTTCGTACTACCTTCCCGAACTCCCGGACAAAGCCATCGACGGACGTCCCCTCAAGTGCGGCCTCATCGGTTGCGGCGGCCGGGGCAACGGCGCCGTGGGCGACCTCCTCAACGCCGCGAACGGCATCACCATCACCGCCCTCGGCGACGTGTTCCCCGACCGGGTCCAGTCCACGCGGGAAGCCATCGCCAAGGATCATGGTCAGGAAGTGCCCGCCGAGAACTGCTTCACGGGCTTCGACGCGTACCAGAAGGTCATCGATTCCGGTGTGGACATGGTCATCGTAGCGACCCCGCCGGTGTTCCGTCCCATCCATTTCCAGTATGCGACCTCCAAGGGCGTCCACTCCTTCCTGGAGAAACCCATCTGCGTGGACGCCAAGGGCTACCGCACCATCATGGCCACCGCCAAGCAGGCCGAAGCCAAGGGTCTGAGCGTGGTCTGCGGCACCCAGCGCCATCACCAGCGTCCCTATGTGGAAGCGTTCCGGAAAATCCAGGAAGGGCTGATCGGCGAAATCACCGGCGGCAACGTCTACTGGAACCAGGGCATGCTCTGGTACCGGGAGCGCCAGAAGGGCTGGAGTGACATGGAATGGATGATCCGCGACTGGGTGAACTGGACCTGGCTCTCCGGCGACCATATCGTCGAGCAGCATGTCCACAACATCGACGTCTTCAACTGGATGAACGGGTACAAGCGGCCGGTCCGCGCGACGGCTTTCGGCAGCCGCCAGCGCCGCATCACCGGAGACCAGTACGACAACTTCAGCGTCGATTTCGAGTATGAGAACGGCGTCCATCTCCATAGCATGTGCCGCCAGATCGACGGCTGCTCGAACAATGTCAGCGAAGAGGTCCGCGGAACGAAGGGCTATTGGAGATCGGCCGACGACGCCATCTTCGACCTCGCCGGAAACAAAATCTGGGAATTCGATTACGACGCCATGCGGGCGACCTACAAGCAGGAGAACGCCTATGTCCTTGAGCACGTAGACTGGGTGAACCACATCCGGAAGGGCGAAATGCACAACGAAGCAACCGAATGCGGCATCTCTTCCCTGTGCGGAGTCATGGGCAGAGTCGCCGCCTACACCGGCGACACGGTCGAGTGGGACGCCATCAGCGCCGCTGAACTGGATCTCGTTCCGGAAAAGCTCGAACTGGGCAAGATGGACATGGGCAAATACACCGTTCCGGTCCCCGGCACGGGCAAATAAGCCACGCGTATGGATCGAAAAACCTTCCTGAAAACCTCTCTAGCCGGCGCGGCCGCCCTCGTGTCCGCTCCCGGCGCCCTCGTCTCCTGCGACAGCTCCAAGAAAAAGACATCCTCTGCTTCCACGCCGCTCCGCCTCTCCTTCCAGGAGGGCCTTACCCCGGGTGAAAGCCTCGCCGAGAAGTTTGACTTCATGGAAAGCCTCGGCATCACCGGCTTCGAACCGGGAGGAAAGGGACTCGCCGGACGCGTCACGGAAATCCGCGAAGCCATGCAGGGCCGTGACATCAAAGTATCGGCCATCTGCGCCGGCTTCGACGGTTTCATCTTGGCTGAGGACCCGGCGGTGAAAGCGCAGTTCGACACCTCGATGCGGGAAATCGTCCGCGCTGCGGGCGAACTCGGTTCCACCGGTGTCATCATGGTGCCGGTGTTCAACTGGCAGAATCCCGCCCTTCCCCACACGCTGGAAACGCGCGACTACCTTTGCGCACAGATGCACGACCTGGGTGAATTCGCCCTGAGTTGCGGCACCACCGTAATCCTGGAGCCCCTCAACCGCAAGGAAGCCTTCTACCTGCGCCTGGTGAGCGACGCCGCCGCCATTTGCCGGGATGCCGGCAGCGCGGGCGTCAAGTGCATGGGCGACTTCTGGCACATGCAGGAAGAAACCTCCGATTACGCCGCCTTCATGGCGGCCGGACCCTACCTCCAGCATGTCCACATCGCCAGCCGCGGAAATCGCGTGATGCCCGGCGAAGACGGGGACAAGGACTGCTACACCGACGGCTTCCGCGCCCTCAAGGAGCTCGGCTATCCGAACTACGTCAGCTTTGAATGCGGCTGCCGCTCCGAGGACCGTGCCGCCACCCTGACCGCCGCAGTCGACCTCCTCCGCAAGCAGTGGGACGAATCTTAGGAGGGGTATAGGGTGTCCGGGGGCTTGTCCACCCCCGGACAAGTATAGGGGGAGGGGCCCGACGGATACAAGTTCCCGCTTGCGGGGACGCAGGAGACGTTGGGAGGGGCCGGAGCGAAGCGGAGTCCCCCGGACACCCTATACCCCTCCTAACAAATCATTAAAAACAATCATCATTCTAAAAATCAAGGAGCCGGCTCAGATGAGTCAGCTCCTTTTCTTTTGTTACACAGTCAGTTACTCCGCGTACGTCGCCTTCACGAAGGGGGCGTTCAGGAGGTAGTCGGCGCTCTCGACGAAGCTCTTGCGGATGTCTTCGTAGCTGTAGCGTTCGATCTCCACGACGAAGTCCTTCAGGCCCGCGAGTTCCGCGTTCTTGAAGATGGCGTCGAAGCCGACCATGCCGCTCTGACCCACTTCCCACTCGTCCTTGATGTGGAGCATGGTGAAGCGGCCGGGATAGCGCTTGAAGTAGTCCACCGGGGAGGCCTTGCCGATCACCGCCCAGTATACGTCCATCTGGAAGAACACCAGGTCGGGATCCGTATGCTGGAGCATGTAGTCGTACATCACCTCGCCCTCGACCTTCTCGAACTCGTAGGCGTGGTTGTGGTAGCCGTACTTGATGCCGGCAGCCTTGCAGCGGCGGCCCACTTCGTTCAGGTAGTCGCAATAGACCTGCAGGTCCTTGAGGTCGCGCTGGCCGCCGATGGCGGGCGTGACCATGTACTTCATGCCTGCACGCTTGTGGACGTCGATGCACTTGTCCCACCAGGCGAGGGCGGCGGTGAGGTCGTGGTTGTCCAGTTCCTCGCGGGAAAGGCCGCGGGAGACATGGGAGGAGAGGACCTTCATGCCGGCACCCTCCACCTTCTCCTTGAAGGTTTCAGGGGCATCGCCGTAGAGGAGGCCTTCGTTGCCGTTGTAATTGGCGGCTTCCACGGCCGTGTAGCCCATGGCGGCCATTTCCTTCAGGATGTCGGGATAGTTCTCCGGGGTGATGAGGCTGCGCGCAGAATACATCTGGATGCACATGTCCTTCTTCACGGGAGCCTGCTCCTTCGGTCCGCAGGCGGTCACGCCTGCCACGGCGAGAAGAGCCAGGAGGATGAAACGAACCTTCATAGGGCTAGTCCATCACTTTGATACGGATGTTGCGGTACCAGACGTCGTCGCCGTGGTCCTGCATGCCGATGTAACCCTCGTGGTCATCGCCGCCGCAGTTGTTCAGGAGTTCGAAGGCCAGGGGCCAGTCTTTCTCGCTGAACTTGGAAGCCTGCAGCATGTCGGTCCACTGCTGGGTCCACAGATGGTACTCGAGGACCTTCACGTCGTTCTGGAAGTGCACGACGGTGCCCTTATACACGAGGATCTTGGTCTTGTTCCACTCGCCGTAAGGATTCTGGTTCTGCGGAACGGCCGGAATCATGTCATACAGGGAAGCAGACTGGCGGTTGCCGTCCACGCCGAGGAGGGCGTCCGGATGGTTCGCGTTGTCCAGCACCTGGTACTCCGGAGCGGAGATATAGATGGGCTCGTAACGCTCGTTGCCGTTCTCGTCCTTGGTGGTGACTTCCTTAGCGAGGTAGAAGATACCCGAGTTGCCGCCCTTGGAAACCTTCCATTCGAGTTCGAAGGTGAAGTTCTTGAACTCGTGGGCGAAGATGATGTCTCCACCCTCGCCGGTCTGGCCTTCGCCGGAACCGGTGCCGGTGAATTTCAGGCAGCCGTCCTCGATGGTCCAGCGGGCCGGAAGGGCTTCTTTGCCATAGCCGCGCCATCCCTTCGTGGAGGTGCCGTCGAACAGGACAATATAGCCTTCGTCATCAACCTTGAAATCGTCCAGGTCCACCTCGGGAGCGTCGACGACCGTGTATTCGGGAACGGTGGGCTCAGCCGCCTTCTTCTTTCCCTGGTTGCCGCAGGAAACGGCGGTGACCATCAGTGCAGCAGTTGCTGCAAGCAAAAGAATCTTTTTCATGGGGTTATGTGTTTTTTAAGGTTTTAAGGCATTTCAGGGAGCTTCCAGCCCTCGCGGAAGACGGGCTTGATGAGCTCGCGGGCGAACTGGTTCGCATCCACCGGATCGGTGTACACATTTTCGAACGTGGGATGGCCGTCCGTGATGGAGAAGCCGTCGTGGATCATCGTCTTGATGGTCGCGCCGGCCGGGATATTCGTGAAGCGCATGTTCTCGCCGTCCCACTCCAGTTCCTGGTTCAGGCCCTGCAGGCGCACGGCGACGACACCCATCGCCACCATCTCGTTGAACGGACCGGCCTCGGCGAAGTCGGACGCGCTCGGGGTGCGGAAATCCGGATCCTCCTTGCAGGCGCGGACCCAGTCCTGCTGGTGGTCGAGCTTGATCTCGCGATGGATCTTCGGGACCTCGGGATTGCGGCCGGAGAGCAGGTAGGGATTCACGCCGTAGCAGCCGCAGATGAGGGTGTCCTTCGTGCCGTAGAAGATGACGGCGCCGCCGGAATCGTTCAGGTTCTTGCCGGCGGGCAGGCCTTCCGGACGGTCCGGCAGGATGCCGCCGTCGGTCCAGGTCACGACCACCTCGGGCATCGCCACCTTGGGCATGTTGTCACGGGCGGGGAACACGAAACGGACCTTCTCGGCCTGCGGGCAGGACTCGGTGAGGAGGGCGGTGGAACTGCCCTGTACCTTGGTCGGATAGCCGAGTTTCAGGGCCTTGAACACGGGATGGAGGATGTGGCAGGCCATGTCGCCGAGGGCGCCGGTGCCGAAGTCCCACCAGCCGCGGAAGTTCCACGGTGTATAGATGGAATGGTACGGACGGTACGGGGCCGGTCCCAGGAAGAGATCCCAGTCGAGGGTCTTGGGAACCTTCTCCGCCTTGGCAGGACGCTCCAGGCCCTGGGGCCAGATGGGACGGTCCGTGAAGGCTTCGACGCGGGTAACCTCGCCGATCTCGCCGTTCCAGATCCAGTCGCAGATCTTGCGGACGCCTTCGCCGGAAGCGCCCTGGTTACCCATCTGGGTAGCCACGCGGTACTTCGCGGCCAGCTTGGTGAGGAGACGGGACTCATACACGGTACGGGTAAGCGGCTTCTCGCAGTAGACGTGCTTTCCGGCCATGATCGCGTTCGCGGCGATGATGGCGTGCGTGTGGTCCGCGGTGGCGACCATCACGGCATCTGCCTCATCGAGCATCTCGTCGAACATCACGCGCCAGTCCTTGTAGCGCTTGGCGTTCGGATAGCGCTCGAAGATGTGCGCGGCATACTTCCAGTCCACATCGCAGAGGCCGATGATTTCTTCGGTCTCCAGGCCGCGGAGGACGCTGGCGCCACGGCCGCCGATACCGACGCCGAGGATCTTGAGTTTGCGGTTCAGCGGGGCCGGAGCCCGTTTTTCACTGTCGGCGAAAACTTTGCCGGGAATCATGGAAAGCCCGAGGGCCGCCGCCGTTCCTGTCTTCAGGAAAGATCTTCTTGAAATGTCTGCCATAATTGGGTTAGCTATTAGTGATTGTGTCGTTTTTTCACGAACGAGTGGTTAATTGTACAAATATAATAAAAAAACGCGGGATTGACCGATTTTATTCAAAAATCCCCGACACACTTGCATATCCTATTGAAAAAGACTATCTTAACAACATAAAAGCGACAGATCATGAAAAGAATTCTCCTCGGATGCGCCGTCCTTGCGGTGACCCTCCTTTCTGGTGGAAAGGTGCATGCCACCCGGTTTAAAGGCCTCCAGGCCATCGACAAGGAAACCCTGGTGGTCATGTTCCAGGACGGCGACGTCCGTTACCGGGACAACGGAACCGGTCCAAGCGCCTTCCTCGGGCACACGTTCGTCGATGGGGACGACACCCTCGTGGTGTTCCACCCCCGGCTGGACCCGACCGCGACCGGCTGGACCGTTACCTCGGAGGACGACCCCGACTTCGGGACCGTCTCCGTCACGCCCAGCCGCAAGTCCAAGCCCATGCACTGGGACCACACCCTCACGGCCGAGCTGGACCACTGGCTATACCTCCGGCTCCCCAAGCCGATGAAGGAAGGCTGCATCTATACGGTCCACATCCCGAAGGCCAGCGGCTCCGACAGGGCCTCCGCCAAGATCCAGTACTATTACTGGACACGCCAGTCCGAAGCCGTCCATGTCAATATCCTCGGTTACTCCACCCGCGAAGCGCGCAAGGCGGCCGACCTGTACATGTGGCTCGGCGACGGCGGCGCCCGGGACTACTCGGCCTATGAAGGCAAGGCCGTATGGCTGCTCAACCTGGACACCTGGACCTGCGTGAAAGCCGGCCAGGTAACGTTCTGGAAACCAGCGTCAGACAGCGCAAACGAGGCCGGCAGGAAGAACCTGACCGGCTCCGACGTCTGGAACATCGACTTCACCGGCTCCGAACCCGGCCGCTACTGTCTGGTCGTTGAAGACGTGGGCCGCAGCATGGAGTTCCAGATCCGGGACGACATCTACTTCCAGCCTTACCGCTACTCCGTGCGCGGATATTACTATATGCGTCTGCAGGAACCCGCCGATCCGGCCCATGTCTGGCCGGTCCCCCGCCAGCCGCAGTTCACCCCCGGCGTGGACCCGGAAGGATTCGTGGTCTATAAGACGGACCTCCATCCCTGGCATCCCGACTGGCGGAAGAATCGCGGCGATGTCTGGGACGAGCCGCATTTCAAGGCCCGGGAAGAATCTTCCTTCTGGGCGCACCGGCTTCCGGGCAATCCGGTCAACATGAACGTCGTCGGCGGCCATTCCGACGCCTTCGACTGGGACCGTCACCTGGCACACGTGAGTAACATCTATGACCTGCTCTTCCCCTACATCCTCACTGGCGGACGCCTCTCGGAGGACGACCTGGGCATCCGGGAAAGCGGCAACGGGATTCCCGACATCGTGGACGAGGCCCGGAACGAAGTGGACTTCTTCCTGTCCATCCGGGACGGCGAGGCTTATTCGCAAGGCGTCACGAACCCCGACAAGGACTGGACGGTGATGTTCCAGGCCGGCTGCACGACGATGGCCGCCTGGGCCAATGCCGCGAACTGCGCAATGCTCGGCGAGGCCTTCCGCATCGGCGGGAACAAGCAGCTGCAGAAGTATTACACGGACGAGGCCATCAAGGCCTTCCGCTTCGCATCCAGACAGGAGAATCTCCAGCTGGACGACGTCCAGGGCATCGGTGACGGGTCCATGCGCGGCCGTGATTTCAAACAACTGGCCGCCGCATACCTTTACAACCTCACCGGTGAGCGGGAGTGGGAGGACATCCTGGCGGAAGAAAGCACCGTGAAGGGACCGGACTCCCCCGTCATCGGCACCGGTCGGAGCGCGTGGTGGCAGGTCTGGGGCACGGCCGCCTACCTGACATGCCCGCACGAACGGCACTATCCGGAACTCTGTGAGAATATGGCCCAGAGCGTCATCGCCCAGGCCTACAAGAAGAATATGGAGCCCCGGCTCACCCGTCCGTCCCGCCGTAGCGCGGACGATCCCCGCTGGCAGGTATCCGAGAACCTGCAACTGGTCATGCTGGCCCATGCCATCACGCAGGATCCTGCCCAGAAGAAAGAACTGGAGCAGGCGATGTACGACGAAGCCGGCTGGGGCCTCGGCCGCAACCCGGCGAACACCGTGGAGATGACCGGCCTCGGCGAGCGCCATATCACGGACTGCTACTCCACCGGCCGCAATGACGGCGAGCCCGGCACCCATCCCGGCCAGACGCCGTTCAACGGCACCGAGACCTGGTCGCCCGGCAACGGCGGCGACGCCCGCATCATCCTGGAGAAGTGCTATCCCGACTGGAACACCGGCGGCTGGCCCCGCCAGGAATCCTTCTTCAACCAGCGCTACTTCTGGGTGAACGGCGAGTTCACCCCGCGGGAGACCATGCGGGGCAAGATGGCCTTGCTGGGCTATTTGTACGGGATCCGGTAACCCGATCGGAAAGGGTTTGAACAAGGAAATAACAATTTGAACATCACACGCAAAGCCTCTGCGTGTGATTCCGTAACTTTGTAACAACATTCAAACAAAACACTTCCATGAAACGCATCTGCACCCTTCTCGCTACCGCCCTCCTCGCGGTGTCCGCCCTCTCCGGGCAGGAACTCACCAACTTCGCCAAGGGCGGCCGCGGTCCCCGCATCGTCTCCCCCGAGGTGAAAGACGGCAAGGTCACCTTCCGCCTTAGCGCCAACTATGCCACCCGCGTCCAGCTCTCCGGCAACTGGATGGAGAACCCGTGGACGGGCTCCATCGACATGGCCAAGGGTGAAGGCGGCGTCTGGGAAGTCACCATCGACGCCCCGGAACCGGAAATCTACACCTACAACTTCATCGTGGACGGCGTCTCCGTCAACGACCCGCTGAACGACAAGGTCCAGCGCGACGGCTCCCGCTACCTGAACATGCTGTTCATCCCGGGCCCCCGCTCCGAGAATTACTACGAGGCCAAGAACCACGGTTCCGTGACCTACCGCTGGTATGACAGCGCGCTCCTGGGCATCTCCCGCCGCATGACCGTGTACACCCCGTACGGCTACGAGAAGAACCCCAAGGCCAAGTATCCAGTCCTCTACCTCCTCCACGGCGGCGGCGGTGACGAGGAAGCCTGGACCTCCATGGGCCGCGCCGCCCAGATCCTGGACAACCTCATCGAGAAGGGCCTCGCGAAGCCGATGATCGTCGTGATGCCGAACGGCAACCCGAACCAGCAGGCCGCCAACACCCTGGGTCTCAGCACCATCCAGATGGACCGCCAGGATCCCAAGTGGCAGAACGCCTACGTGAACAGCCTCGTGAAGGAGATCGTCCCGTTCATCGACAAGGAGTACCGGACCATCGCCAAGGCCGACGGCCGCGCCATCGCGGGCCTGTCCATGGGCGGCGGCCACACCACCTCCGCGACCATCCTCTACCCCGGCGTGTTCAACTACATCTGCCCCCTGAGCTGCGGCATCCGCGAGAGCGACCACCTCGACGCCGACCTGCAGGGCATCAAGAAGGCCGGCTACAAGCTGTACTGGATCGGCGTGGGCAAGGAGGACAACATGGCCTACCAGGGCTCCCTCGTGCTCGACAAGCACCTCACCGACAACGGCATGCAGCACACCCTCTTCGTGAGCGACGACGCACACGTGTGGAAGAACTGGCGCCTGTACCTGAACACCTTCGCCCGGCTGCTGTTCAAGTAATCTTCCCTGAAAATCACTAACCCTGAAACCATAATGAAAAAGTTACTTCCCTTTTTGTTGACCGCCCTCCTCGCGGCTTCCTGCGGCACTGCGCAGACCCCGCAGGACAAGCTCACCGTCAATGACAAGAAAATCGACCAGCTCATCGCCCAGATGACCCTGGAAGAGAAGGTCAACATGCTGCACTCGAAGACCAACATGTCTTCGGCCGGCGTGGAGCGTCTCGGCATCGCCGACATGCACTATGCAGACGGTCCCTTCGGCATCCGCGAGGAAGGCGTCCCGAACGGCTTCCAGTCCGCCGGTTGGACGCTCGACTCCGCCACCTACTTCCCGACCGGTAGCGCCCTCGCGGCCACCTGGTCCAAGGAAATGGCCTATCTGTACGGCACCGGCATGGGCACGGAAGCCCGCCTCCGCGGCAAGGATGTCATCCTCGGCCCGGCCGTGAACATCCAGCGCCTGCCCGTAGGCGGCCGTACCTATGAGTACCTGAGCGAGGACCCGATCCTCTCCGCCGCGCTCTCCCTGCAGTACACCCTCGGTGTGCAGGACAAGGGCACCGCGGTGTGCATCAAGCACTTCGCCGTGAACAACCAGGAGACCAACCGCGGCTCCGTGGACGCCCAGATCGATGAGCGCACCCTCCGCGAGATCTACCTCAAGCCGTTTGAGAGCGCCGTTGTCGAAGGTGGCGCGATGAGCGTGATGCCGGCCTACAACAAGGTGAACGGCGACTACTGCTCCGAGAACGAGCACCTGCTGAACGAGATCCTCCGCGGCGAGTGGGGCTTCAAGGGCTTCACCGTCTCCGACTGGGGCGGCACGCACAGCACCATGGGCGCCATGCTCCACGGCCTGAACGTCCAGATGACGGGCTCCAACTACCTGGGCCAGCCGGTCATCGACTCCATCAAGGTGGGCAAGCTCACCGAGGAGATGGTCAATGAGAAGGTCAAGCAGATCCTCCGCGTCCGCTACGCCGTCGAGGCCATTCCGGATGACGTCGCCAACACCAAGATGACCTCCCAGCCGGAGAGCCAGAAGATCGCCCTCCAGGTGGCCGAGAAGTCCATCGTCCTCCTCAAGAACCAGGGCGGAGTGCTCCCGGTTGCGAAGAGCGTGAAAAAGATTGCCGTCATCGGCCAGAACGCCGTCCTGAAGACCCAGAGCGGCGGTATGGGCGCCGGTGTCAAGGCCCTCTATGAAATCACCCCGCTGCAGGGCATCCAGAAGCGCGCCGCCGAGGCCGGTGTCGAGGTGACCTACGCCCCCGGCTACAAGAACTTCCCGGGCCGCCGCTGGGGACCTCCGTCCGCCACCGCGAACCCGCTGGAGGCCGCCGCCATCGACGAGGCCGCCGACCCTGACCTCTGCGCCGAGGCCGTCGCCCTCGCCAAGGAGGCCGACCTGGTGATCTTCTTCGGCGGTACCAACAAGAGCATCGAGACCGAAGGCTCCGACCGTCAGAACATCGACCTGCCGACCGGCCAGAACGAGGTCGTCGCCGCCCTCTATGCGGCCAACCCGAACCTCGTGACCGTCCTCATCTCCGGCGGCCCGACCGACCTCCGCCAGCTCGAGCCCGTCTCCCCGGCCATCGTCCAGGGCTGGTGGAACGGCACCGAAGGCGGCACCGCCCTCGCCGAGGTCCTCTTTGGCGACATCGCCCCGTCCGGCAAGCTCCCGTTCACCTTCCCGGCCAAGCTCGAGGATTCCCCGGCCTATGCGCTGGGCAACTTCCCCGACAAGACCCAGGGCGGCGACCTCTTCACCCTGATGTACCGCCAGGACCGCACCCGGATGTCCCGGGAGGAAATCCAGGAAATGATGGCCAAGATGCCGAAGCCCGTGTCCAAGTACACGGAAGGCTCCCTCGTGGGCTACCGCTGGTATGACACCAAGAACGTGAAGCCGATGTACGCCTTCGGCCACGGCCTCTCCTACGTGGACTTCGAGTACGGCGCCGTCAAGGCTTCCGCGAAGAAGGACGTCGTGAAGGTGACCTTCAACCTCACCAACAAGGGCGGCATGACCGCCGACGAGGTTGTCCAGCTCTACGTCGCCCGTCCGGAAGCGAAGGTCGAGTGGCCGGCGAAGGAACTCAAGGCCTTCGACCGTGTGACCCTCGCTGCCGGCGAGACCAAGACCGTCACCCTCGAGATCCCCGTGAAGGACCTCCGCTACTGGAATGTCGACAAGAACGCCTGGGATCTGGAGCACGGCAAGCTCGTTCTCCTGCTCGGCGCCGCTTCCGACGACATCCGCCAGCAGGCTGAAGTTACCATCTAGTAAGCGATATGCGTAGAATTTTGATCCTTGGGGCCGCCCTGCTTGCCGCAGCGTGCGGCCCCAGGCCTTCTGCCCAGGTGGAGAAGGTCGAACTGCACTCCGTCGTGGGCGACTACGGCCTGGAGGCGGACGCCATCGAGA
>JAEEGK010009556.1_pt1 | contig 22604 bp, 20 predicted proteins | sample 8958771 | NCBI WGS metagenome assembly JAEEGK01 (sample SAMN16246547, study PRJNA631951) | gut metagenome | biome: gut microbiome; feature: rumen; material: SC-attached | host: Bos | place: Iran: Karaj | collected 2018-10 | reverse complement strand
AACGGCTCGCCCAGCAATACCGCGAAATGGCCCGGTACTGGATCGAAAGCCGCAAGAACGGAGACCGTTTCTACCTCGGCACAATCCAGGACAAAGTGAAACTCTTGCTTTCCGGGAAAAGATACCGGAACTACTCCTGCCATGTTTATAGCGGCAACCTCGGCATCGCGACCAACGGGAACATATTCCCCTGCTCCCGCTTCATCACCTCCAAAGAAAACGCGCCCTACAAGCAGGGCAACGTCTTTACCGGATTCGACGAGATCGCCTGTGCAGAATTGCTCGCCTTCCTGGAACGCGACAAGCAGGAATGCGAAGGCTGCGACATCCGGCACCGTTGCAGCATGCATGAATGCGCCTGCACCTCGTTCTACACCACCGGACACATCGACAGCGTTTCGGCAGAAGTCTGCACTCACGAGCGCATGGTCGCCGAAATCTGCGATGAATATGTCACCCACATCGCAAGAACATAGAATTATTCAAAATTACAAGTTCCGAAGTCCTAATAGGCCATATGCAACGCATGCAACAAAATCATACCGCCAAAAAAACTAAAATAGCCCCAAAACGCCTTTCAGACTCCAAAACAAATTATATTATACAATAGCAATTGTGTGGAGTCATTTTATGAAAATCGAAAAGAAAATAGTCAGCGATAAATCATCCTTATCGTATAAAGCAAAAGCGGGCATCGCTACTTTACTCGGCATGTCGGCGGTTTTCATGAGCGCCTGTAACGACGACAATCCCGTCAGCGGTCAAATGCTTGTACCAACCGAAGGTCCAAGCAGCAGCGACAGTTCCACTGACCCGCAAAATACGTCAAGCTCGTCCGCAATCGATATTCCGCTGAGCCACGAAAGCCTCAGTAGCGAAGCCGTTGAAGCACTTTCATCTGCTTCAGAAAAATCAATGAGTACGCCTGTGGAGACCTCGTCATCAGCAACGGCACCTGCATCTTCTGCAGCAGAACCGGCTTCATCGGCTGTTGCACCTGCATCTTCTGCGACCGAACCGGCATCATCCGCAGAAGCTCCAACATCGTCCGCCACGTTACAAAATTCTTCGGCAAATGATGCTGCAAGTTCTTCTAGTGTAGAACCCCCTGCAAGCAGCAATTCAATATTTACGCCGCCCAACAACAATTCTTGCGAAACAACAGACTCTACAGGCGTCAAGGTTATCCTCTGCCAAGATGATGGACGAGGTTTGATGGCAAGCATGGTATCCACATACGATATGTCGGATTTGTCCTAACAAAAGCATGAACTTAGTCCTCTGCCTTACAGAACAGTGTAATTTACGTTGTACATACTGTTATTACAAGGATACGCAGGCGAATCGCAATGCGGTGATGGACGATGCTACGCTTGAACAGGCAATCCGCATCGGTGTCGAACGTACTGCATTCTTTAAGCAGCAATATCTAAACATCACGTTTTTCGGCGGCGAGCCCCTTTTGCGCAGAGATGCCATCTATAAAGGCGTTGAATTCGCGAAAGCTATCGTTGCCAACGCGATAGATGAAGGTAAAGTCAATAAAGATTTCAAGTTGAATTTCGCCGTCAATACAAACGGCACGCTGTTCGACGACGAATTTTTTGATTTTTGCGAAAAGGAGCATTTCTGCATTTACCTTTCGCTCGATGGTCCCGAGCACCATCACGACATCGCCCGCCGTACCGTTAACAACGGCGGCAGTTTCAAGGATATTGAAAAGAACATTCCTCGTTTCACAAAACTCAGGGCGGTCGCCTTGAGCACGGTCACGCGATTGCATATCGACACGCTGTTCGAAAGCGTCAAGTGGCTCCACGAACACGGATTCCAAAGCCTCACCACGAGCGTCGACTTTGACGGCAAATGGACAAGCGAAGACTTTGACAGGCTTGCCCTCCAGTACCAGAAAATGGCGCTATACTGGAAAGAATGCCGCGAAAAAGGCGACAAAGTATTTATCGGAACAATTCACGACAAGGTAAAACTAGTTCTAATAAATTCTAGATATAAACGTTATTCATGCCATGTGTATAACGGCGCCATCGGCGTCGCGACAAACGGAAACATATTCCCCTGCACACGCTTTATCACGTCAAACGAGAAGGCTCCTTATATACAAGGAAATGTTTTCACGGGATTTGACAATGAAGCCTGCGAGAAGATTCGTGAATTTTTGGACAAAGACAAAAAAGAATGCGATGGCTGCGATATCCGCTACCGCTGTTGTGCCCATGAATGTGCCTGCACAAGCTTTTATACCACAGGTAGCATCGAAGGCGTTTCGCCCGAAGTCTGCACACACGAAAGAATGCTTGCAGAAATCTGCGACACGTTAGTGGAGAGTTTAGGGACGTCATCCTGACGACTGTAAGGAGGAAGGATCCAGTGCGGTTAGACGAGAGACGAGAGAACGGCTCTGCGAGCCTACAGACGAGAGAAACGTCATCCTGACGACTGTAAGGAGGAAGGATCCAGTGAAGGTATGGGGTATGAGATTATTGTAACTAGAAACGCCTAAAGGCTTGTAAAACAAGCCGTCCTCAAAGCGGAGCGACCCCAGAGGAGCTTTAGCTCCGTGCTCATAGCTCAAAGCGAAGTGACGAAGGATCCAGTGATGTTTTAATTTGTAGAGCTTAGTTGGGAGAGCTTGAAACTTAGAGTTTAGAACGGACTGTCAGGTCGCAACATTTTTTTAGATGGAGAAAAAGAGCGTCTAGGCCCTCGGGGAGGAGGATTGGGGGTCTAGACGTTTCTAATGTTACCGCACTGAAATTTTGCGGGAATAGACCTGCTTGCGCGTAACGGCCCTGACGACGTAAATTCCGCTTTGCTCCTTGGCATTCCATGCAAAATTCTTGCCGGACGACTCGGCAACCAAGTGACCACTTAAATTGAAGACGCTCCAGCGCGCCTCATCAGGAACGGACATTTTCACAACACCGTCCAAATGGCTAATTTTCAAGCCCGCACCAGCAAAACGGCGTTCGGCAATTCGTAAAGCAGGCGTCAATGACGAAGAATCGCCAACTGTCGCCGCCTTCGGGTTGTCGATGGCATCGATGACATTCACAAAAGCACCACTCATCATCGAAGTTCCAAACCATGCAAGGAACTGGTCAAAATACATCTCGTTGTGGAGAGTATCCTCAAGCGCGGGGGATTCGTCTTTTGCAAGCCCAAAATAATCGCGTCCTTCGTAGAACTTGCCCATTTCTTCGCTAAACGCAATACGGTCGGCCTTCTCTCCCACGGCCATTGCAGCCGTAGCCCACATTCCGATCGTCAAATGGCTATGTTCTCGACGATAGCGCCAAGTCGATGTATCCTTTGAATTGTTGAACTCTTTCCACTTGTCTTCGGCAGGCAAAAGTTCACCCGCCTTTTCGATCTGGTAAAAGTTTGCAGCCTCCGGACCGCCCTTTGAATTGATAAACGCTAGTGAATTCTTGAGGAAAGCCTTTGCACGTTCTTCATCGAACCAAATGGCATCAATCGCAACGCGCCACAATATGCGTATTGCATCCTTGTAGAAGCCACGGCTTTCGAAATAGGCGTTGTAGCCCAGCCCTCTAGAACCGACCCAGCCGCCTTCAGGCGTCATCCAGTCCGGTACCATGCCATTGTTGTAACCGGGACTTTTCGAAATAATTTCATAGGACTTGTCAACCACCTGGTTCCAACGTTCGCCGTTGCTATCGAACTTCGCAAAGATTTTGTACCACGCCGGAGAGAAATACCCGGGATTTACAAATTCGTTACCGCCCCACCCTGCTCCAGGAGCGAGAATTCCGTTACTCGTAATTTGTTTGGAACTCCACATGCAATCGAGAATTTTTTGCGCATGGGTCTTGTAATCGTAGCCAAACTTTTTTGATGTGTAGGATTCCCACTTGCCCGATGAAACAAGTTTATCCGCAAAAATCAGTGCAAGAGCAACATCCTCTTCGGCATCTGAGGCGGCTCCCATTCCAACAATTTTTCCTTCAGCGGACATCTGCCAGTTGTAATAGCATTGCCCCCACATCGAAGAATTGGCTTCATCCCACATTTTATTGAAAGAAGCTTGGTCGTCCGCGTATAGCGCCACCAACATTCCATACCCAACGCCTTCACTTACAGCATCACCCGGCGATTCGCTCTTGGGACGATGAATAAGCCCTTTACCGGCGCTATACGGTTCGATATTACGTCGGATAAGCCCTTGCCATGTACTATCAAGAGCGGCATTCCAATAAGCGGCATCCACCTTGGGTTGCGCATTCGGCAAATCAAGAACCGCAAATGACGATGTAATTGCCACTGCGACGCAAAACGGGACAAATCGGGAGAGTAACATAAAGCCTCCATACAACCGGTATGAACTAAAGGCTCTGTCAAACAGAGCCTCTCCATATATATATCTAGAAATTAAAAATGTAAAAATCAAGTAAAAAGTGAACTCAATCACATACTTGATATTTCTTTTTCCTTTAATCCCTTTATTTGCACAAAAAACATTTAAAAAAACATCTTATCAGAAAAAAAATAACAATCGCAAAAAATCCTCCACATTTTGTTATTATTCATCTCCGAATGAGAACTTGGTCAATAATTCTAATATTTTGCATTTCGGCTTTCTGTGCCGATACGGTTTACGTGGAACAAATTATCCGCGATACCGTTTATATTCCCATAAAATCCAGAACAGACACCATTTACATCAAAAAGGATATTCCATCGTCCGAACAAGCGGCCCCAAAAACTTGCTGTACCCCAACAGAAAGGAACCCGCTCGGAGCGGACACCACCAAGTTTTTACGCTATGACACGAGCTATACACACCATACTTTTTACCTAAACTTTGATTTCATATCGTTCTTGTGGATTATCGGAGATTCCACACTCACGTCAGTCGGTGGGAACCTGGAAGTCGCGACAAGCCGCAAAAATTCCCTCATGGTAAACTTTCGCTATAGCAAAAGACGCCCCACCATTTCTGGATCTACGTTCAACGACATCTATACGGGCTATATCGCTCAATACGACATCGGTCTAGGATACCGCCACTACTTTAGACCCTCAAAATACAGTTTTTATCTGAACGTCGGTGGAAACTGGCTTTTCCGCAAGCACGATTATATAAACAAATGGGACGAGAATCCCAATCTGTACAACGACAGGCCCCACAGCAGGCACGAAACAGCTACACTCTTTGCCCCCTACCTGCATGGCGGACACATTTTCAGGGGCAACCGCGCTACATTCGGGCTAGAATACGGATTCGCCTACAACGCTACTGACAAGGAATTGCTCAAAAAAGAAATTAGCTACATCACCGGAGGTCTCCAGCTCGACCTTAGAATAAACTTCGGCGTGGGGGTTCTGTAATGCGCTTCAAACATTTTATCACTATTTTCATTACAGCCCTTGCCATCATTGCAGGTCAAGCCCTTGCCGCCACCGACACGGTGTATGTACAAAAACGCATTACGGATACAATTTACGTTGTATCTCCCCCCGACACCGTCTACATTCAGGAATCCGTCATCCACCAAGCAAAAGTAGACTCGTCAGCCGTCAAAAAAAATGAGTTCATTCTCGATTACAGCACGGATACAATCCCGCCCGGGAGAAAGTTCTATATCGGCGGAACAACTGCATTGTCAATTTTCTCGATATGGTTTGGCGCCCTCCTGCTTGACTTTACATGGGAACTAGAAAACACGTACAGGGGTTCGCTTTTATTCACTTATTCATCCGTAATGCTTTTTGGAGAATATAATTTACGGCATGAAGATCCATCATGGGAAGGCTTCAGGAGCATCCTAAGCCCGGGAGTCGGATACCGCCATTACCTATTCACATTCGATGTGGGCAAGACAAATCCCAAAAAGCAGAAAATCAAGTTCAGGAACACACCGCTCAACAGTTATTCTTTCTATATCCAAGCTTTAGGAAGCCCAACATTCAAGATAGCATACGACAAAAGTCTCCCCAACGAACAAGGAAAATCAGGAAGCGTCAGTGTCGGAGTTTCCACAAGCGCCACCCTGGGAGGCATATGGAACAAGTTCAACATGCTGTGGGATACCGGCATCTCCTTTGGCTACCAATACTGGGGAAACAAATCCCGTAATTATCTTGACATATCCAGAAGCGGAGACGATATCAACTACCGTATCCAAAACGGTTGGTGCGGTAAAGGCTTTTTTATAGGAACAGATATTAAATTAGGATTCTAGTATGCGATATACACTAGCCATCATCATGCTCTGTGCAGCATGCGCTTTTTCACAAGAAAGAGTCATCGACACGGTCTACACGGACACGCACAAGGTAACATACGTTATCGATACGCTCAACACCAATGACGGACATGCGGACGAGAAAAAAACAGCACAAGACCAATACTCCTATTACGTATCCAAAACGCCAGAAAAAGACACATTGGGAATAAGCGCTCCCCCCAACAAGTTCAACAAGATTACGTTGCTTTTGATAGCACAAAATCTAAATTTCAACCTCAATTACGAGCACCTGTTCAGTGACTTCTGGGGATTTTCACTGCGGTTTGGCTACAACGACTTTGACAACAAGGACATCCGTAAAAATACTGACGCCGAAGGAACCATAAAAGCATTTACAGTTCCTCTTGCAATAAAATGGTTCTGGGGACGTCGAAACACCGGGAAATACCACTATGTCGATGCTACAGGAGGGAACCACCACCACACGCAAAGCCAGGTAGAATCGTACCTCCAGGCACAAATCGTTCCGACTCTATACAATGTCAATTTGCAAAGGGAAAAAAGCGACTATAAAGAGTCCTTATCCCTAAACGAAAAGGAATATGCCTCTTATTTCACTCTCGGTTTCGGCGGCCACTTTTGCTACGAATACCTTGTCTTTGGCGCAGAAATAAACTTTGGATCATTTATTTCGAAACCCAAATTCATGGAAAAAATATCAGTAGCGAACAGCCGATACGGCACACAGCTTTTGAACAAGTATGTTGTCCAAAGTATTTTATCCGTAGGCTGGATGTTCTAAGGTTATCTTCAATTCGCCGACAGCTTACAAATGGACGATTTCATCGCATTTTTCGCATACGGAAGTGCGATGAGTTACAAAAATCATGGTCTTGTCCGGATAAGCGACAAACAACCGACGGTAAAGTTCCGCCTCGGTAGCCTCGTCGAGCGAAGAACTGATTTCGTCGAACAGCAGGATGTTTCCCGGCCGCAAAAGTCCGCGGGCGATAGCAATGCGCTGCGCCTGCCCTTCGCTCAAGCCACGGGCACGTTCACCAATTTCATAATCAATTCCACCCGCCAAGTCAAAAACAAAATCGGCACAGGCGACGTGTAACGCATCGCGCATTTCCGATTCACTTGCTTCGGGATTTGCCAACAGCAAGTTGTAGCGTATGGGACCGTTCATCAGCGTATTACCTTGCGGAACATAGACAAAATTCGGACGAGTCTCGTCAGACACATCGATTGTACGATCCGCATAAATCTGCATCTTCCCGCTTACCGGCTTCACGAATCCGAGCAAAAGCCTGAAAAGCGTGGTCTTCCCTTTGCCCGTCTCTCCCATGATTGCCGTCTTGCTTCCCGGTTTAAAGTCATGAGAAAAGTCCGCAACAATTTCGCGGTCCCCATTCGCATAGCTGAAGCGCACATTTTCCAGTTTCACGCCAAGCGGGCCTTCCACAAAATGACTTGAAGAATTTTCCTTCAAATCATCCGTCCCAGATTCTAGCTCTTCCAAGCGGTCTATACTCGCCGTCGAATGCACCAGTTGCGGTACCATACCCAACAACGTAAGAATCGGATGTTGGATTTGCCCGACAAGTTGCAAAAAAGATGTCATCATGCCAAACGTTATCGTGCCGTCGCGCAGCCCTAAGCCACCCCAGACAAACGCAAGCAAGTATCCCATACCAAACGCAGAACCAATTGCAAAACGAGCAAACGTCGTAAAGCGAGTACGGCGCAAAACGTCATGTTCTAATTTATTTTGCTTTAAATCAAGATGTTTCGTCACCCAGTCCTGGCTTTCAAGTGAACGGAGTACCGCATTGAACTCGACTCCTTCCTGCACAAGCATCTGGATTTTACTTTCGCTATCGCGAATATCGAGCGTCATCTTCCTTAACCTGTGCGAAATGAGCTTGCCGACCACAATCATCACGGGCGTAATCAAAAGAAGCGCCCACGCAAGCCGCGCATCGAACCAGCGCATCATAAGGAAAGCACCGACAAGCTGGATTCCCGTTACCGCCATCTGTGGAATAGTATCCATTGTAGACGTGCTAATGTTTTCGATATCCTTGGAAAGTCTAGACGTAACATCGCCAGAATGCAGTTCATGCCCATCAAAAAGGCGTCGTCTAAACAACGAACCGAAATAGAATAGCCTAAATTCATTCGATTTCCGAACCGAGGCTGAATTCGTCATGTAAAAATACACGAGCCTAAGAACAATCGTTCCCACCACGGTCGCCACAAGAAAGAACACCATGCGCATGATATCGTCCGACGATCCAGTACGTATCGTTTCGTCGATAAAACGCTTGCTTAACCAGATGGTTAAAAGTCCAAGCGCAACACGTCCCGTACCCAGCACAATGCGGGTTGCAATATTCAAACGGAAGTTACGCGTTCCACGCCACAGCCAGGCGATATAATTCATTCGATCACATTTACCTTTTGCCATTCATTGACAATAGCCGATACGTCAGCTTTCGCATTTTCAGCATCGACATCATATTCGCCACACAGAGCGTCAGCAAGGCTTTCAACTGTAAACTCACCCATTTCACTTGCTTTTTGCCAAAGCCAAGCGGCGGTTTCGTTCAAGCACAGAAGTTTCCCAAAGTCAAGTGCGCCAACGCCCTCGCCCATGATAACCTGTTCGCCACACACTTCGCGCAGCACAAATCCATTCTTTATATGCATGTTAATTTACCTTATTATAAATCCAAAGAAGATAGCGCCTAAAAGGTAGCAAAACAAACCAGGCTTTTGCCGCCATTCGGCTGCAGAAAGAGTCCAGAGAGTATCTTTTTCCGCTAGGTTTTAGGACCTGCAAGACTTTCGCACAAACATCACCACGGTCGCAGTGTTCCCGCAGAACCAAGTTACCATCACCCATCAAAATTACACGATTGTCATCGATGGAAACAATTCGGTGAATGACATAATGTTTCCCCTTCGCCCTTTCATCTTCTACCAATGCAAGCACCACATCGCCATTTCGAAGATTATTCGGCTTTTCAAGAATGACACTGTCTCGACCACCGACAATAAACGGCAGCATGCTTCGGCCATTTACAGGGAACGTGACACTTACGCCATCATTCACCAAGCGAATTGCTTCTGCGATAATCAAAGCATCGTCTTTTTTTTCAAAACCGTTCATCAAGACTCCAGCTTCATCTTGCAATCGTTTCTAGACAAAGTTTTGCAGCAGCTTCATCAGGCAAGCATTCCAGGTACCAAGCAGGCACATTTGCGGCAAGCGCATTTTCTGTTTTATGGAGTCCGTCGGCCACGGAACGTTCCCATCGCTTTCCCGAAATACAGGGAAGAATGGCGGCGTAAGCTTGGACTCCGTGCAAACGCACAATCTTGTTATAAGGAGCTTGGGCAAGCAATACAAAACCACCAAGTTTACAATCTTCGTTCTTGTAGCAAGGCGTTTTACCGCTCCAAGGTGAGCCAAAAACTCTTGCATACCCTTTACCATTTTCGGTTTCGTAGAATCGGACTACGGGATTGTCGTCATTCAAAAGTTCGCACCCATCGTTGTACTTGAGCCAAAGCCTTGCATGGGTACTCTTGCCCGTTCCGCTCTTTCCCAGGAACATATAACCTTTGCCATCACGCTTCACGACCGCTGCATGGAACAGAACGGTATTGCATGGAGCCGTAGCGATTGCATAAAGCACCATCAAAGCATTGTTCACGGCAAATTTCAAATATGAAGAATATTCTGCATTCGGGACAAAAAGTTTTGAAGTCTTGTAATCTTTCGAGCAAACTAAAGTCCCGACGTACTTTTCAAAAAGGGAAAAATCAAAGACGGATTCTCCCGCATCTGTAGAGCCACAAACAATCCGTTGTCCTTCCTCGTCTTGCCGCATTTCTTCGGTATAAGCAGGAACCTTTTCTCCAGCGAAGACCTCCAGCGAAAAAGCACAATCGCAAGCGTCAAACGCAAACGGCTCGTAATTGTCCATGATCTTTGCAAAAAAATCACTTGAATGGCCAAGATAAGTGGACACAGAAAAAAAGTTGTCTGCGACCTTGTAAAATCTCGTTTCTGGAATAGATAAAGTCATAAAGCAATCCTTCGTCTTTTTATGCGGAGAGGAATTAATGAAAGCGTCAACCGCCAATACTTCAGTTCCTTAAAGAATATATTAACAGGATCAAAGGGCAACCAACGGAGTGTCCGCAACCGATCGTTGAACCAACGCACAAAAACGTTGTGCTTAGAACGATTCAGGTCATGTTGTCCAAAATTACCACCTTTAAATGCAAGATTCAGCAGTTTTTTTCCGCGCCAAGCGTCGGGAGCGCAAAGCATCCGTTCCCGTTCAAGTCCAAAGACTTCACCCAGCAGCCACATCACCGCAGCGCACGCTTTGCCCATGCAAAGAGATTTAATGACGGCGGCCACTTCGCTACGGTCAATATCGGTAGAATGTTGCAGCAAGACGAAATAATCCATATACTGCCGCAAACCTAGTCCCTTGCTGAAAAAATGTTGTTGCAAATGAGAAAGTTGCATCACCAAGGCAAACTTGATTGTCGGAGAATAAAATCCTTCGGGAACAAGTTCCGATTTAAGGATTTCCTCGTTCAGAAAATTTTGAAGTTTTTCATTTCTGAATGGGATTCCCGACGCGGGCCTGAAATGGACCTCCACGACAACTCCGTCAGCGTTCTTTGGCAAATGGATATGGTGTTGAGACGCTGAAATTTCTGGTTCCGGGAGCAATTTCAAATCCAAGAGAAGCGATTCTACGCTTTTGCGACCGCCTTCAACCCAAAAATCTATATCACCGCACTGACGACTCAGCGGATCTGGATAAAGTCTAGCATTTGCGGCACCCTTCAAAACTGCCGTACGCCGCCCCATCTTATGAAAAATTTCCGTAAGGCGCATCGCTTCTTGGTTCATGCGACGATTCATATCAGCAGTCGCTTCGGCATGTGCCGCCCAGCACACCAGTATTGGCTTTGGCGGACGTTCATCCTTGGGAAGCTTGTTTATCGCCGAAAAAACAACATCTAGAACGGACTGACGTTTTGCTTCGAAGAAAAGCCTCTCCCATTGTTTGGAAGTTAGATGTATCGGCACACGATTCGCCTGATTTTCTCCAGAATCAAGAGCAAGCCTCAAAAGATCAAATAAAATACTATAGATAGAATCAATCATATTGGACAATCAAAAAAATTCAATTTTACATTTGACAACGTTCAGATCCACTTTACACATTCCGTACCGAAATCCGTCGCAACTTTATTCGAAGAGGAATATACCTTATAAAAGTTTTCCAATAGTCGATCTCATGCCAAACGACTTCCATCGGCGAAAACAAGAACAAACGTATATTGCGAAAACGACTCCTGAACCACTCGAAAACATAATGATGTTGTTTTTTATTTTTAGGATTAAAGCCAAAATTACCGCCAGCATTTATGTTGTCAAGCAACATCTTTCCTCGGAATTTATCAGGCTTAACAAGCATCATCTCAGGTTCTAGCGCAAAAACGTACTCCATAATCCACATGACAGCACCGCACGAAGCATAAAGCCCTAACGACTTTAGTTTCGAAGCAACTTCGTGACGGTCTTCGGATGAAGAATGACGTAAAAGAATGTAATAATCCGTTAGCTGTTTAAGCCCTATTCCTTCCCACAAGAAATGTCTCTGGATATGTGCGAGCTGCATCACAAGCGCAAACTTGATGGGTGGAACGTAAAAACCTTCGGGCGCAAGTTGAGATTTCTTGATTTCTTGATCAAGATATTTTTGCAAGCGCTTGTTCGTGAACGGATTTTCATTGCCAGAAGAGGCTTTGTAATGAATTTCTACAGAAAGCTTATTTTCACCCGTACGCAAATTGACATGGTGTTCCGACAACATGTCGTCTGAATCAAATTCAAACCCCATGTTTCGCAAGAGAGAAACAACACTTTCGCGACCGCCATCAACCCAAAGGTCAATATCGCCCCCTGCACGCATGAACGGATCAGGATAAAGGATTGCATTTGCGGGACCTTTTAGCACAGCGGTATTTCGCTCCCGAGCGGCAAAAAGTTGCGTAAGCCGCACGGTTTCCTTGTTTAGCATTATGTTCTGTCCCTTGATGGTTTCAGCTTCACTCGCCCATTGGAATATAATTTCAAGCGAAGGCTGCTGGTCCTTGGGCAAGTGGCTAATCGCACGATATGCGACCCCGACAAGGAGTTGTCTCAGGCATTCCGTATGAAGGTTTTCCCATTCAGAGTCATTCAAACGAAACGGAAAAAAAGATGGCCTGCACTCTGGATCCACCGCCATCTGCAAAAGCGCATAAAGAGCTTCGTTCTCGTGTAATTTCATAAAAGGAAAATAGCAAAATTGAAAGCGCTACGGGTCCTCATCAACTACGTCCAACACATCCGGAGAACTTATTTTCATAAGTTTAGCCTGAGCCTTAAAAGGATACACCTTCATCTTAGGCTTTTGATAACGTCTTTTTTCAGATTTCTTTAACATTTTTCCTTCGTTACGCCAAAAAAGTTCGATACAAATAAAGCGAAAAAAATTTCATAAATTTTCAAAAGAATGTCAAGAAAAAAATCGCGCAACGTGTGGAATTACATGGAGTCCTGCAATCAAACCGTTCTCACATCCATATAGGGAAACGCAAGTCTTCCATGCAGAAGACTCTCAGAAACTCTTTCATCTAACAACGGTGGGATTGAATCCAGAAAAAAGCGAAAACTAAAAACCAAGAACGGCTTCAGAGATTTCGTTTGCCTCGTCGGATCCATCATCTGCCCGGTCAACGTTGAATTCGCCCCATCCTTCACTAGTACCGCAGCCAATCCCCACATCCGTCGTAGACCACTTGAACACCGCATAGATGCGTTCAAAACGTTCAAGGATTTCAGTCAAAACGTCTTCGGGAGGCTCGTTTTCGACAATAAATGTCCCATCGACAGCCAGCAGTTCCGATTCGGGCAATTCCTCGAAACGGCACTCATATTCATCCGTCATGAAGTCTTCGACGGAATACCATTCGCCAGAATCTACGCTGGGCAATTCCGCATCGGGAAAGTGCTCCATAAACTCCGACCATAGGGCATCCAAATCATTCTGGACTCCAATGAAACGAACAAGAACTCTACAATCCATACCTTCACTCCTAAAAAAAATTTATTGCGCGGTCCGCATCTTATTGATTCTTTTCAATCTCATTTTGCGCCTCCATCCCCGACGTTCACCAAAAACAATAAAGACCATCGAAATTAACGGATAGATCAAATTTAGAATTCCTCCGATTTTCGAATAAATCGTTTGCACATTCTTTGTTGGGACATCCAAAAGCGTGACCTGGTTGAGTCCAGCCTTGTCAATCCGGTCTCGCATGATTTCCTTGCCAACGGGGTTACTGACAAGAGATATTCCATCGTTTGTGGTCATGACAAGATTCACGCCCTTTTCAACAGAACGGACGCCAATCATGCGGTAATGGAAATCGTTGATGGATTTCCAGTCCCATGACGGATTCAGATAAATATGCGTTTCTGGATTCATGTCACGAATAAAGTCCGAAAAATTTCCATCATAGCAGATTACAAAAGAAACGTTGTAAACAGAATCACCAACGGCAAGACGGACCATCGGGATGGGTCCTTCTCCCAGAACCCACGAATTGGATTCAGCAACAGGAATCGCATTATGCCTCAGATATTCTGCAGCAACGTTCCCGTACTTATTAATAAGCACGGCTTTGTTAGTCCAACGGCCACCTTGATCGTTGTCCAGGTCAGCCACTTCAAGCGTCAAGAGGATGGGGAGCGAAAACTTTCTCGCCATCTCTTTCACCTCGTCCATAAAATGTTCTTCGTCAAGATCGTCGATGGTAAACGCTTTCTCGCTAAACACCAAAAGTTCGGCTCCTTTTTCGAACGCGCCGATTACATTTTGTTCAAACGCGGCCATATTCTGTTCAAAGGAAAGAACCTGCATTTCATTTTTGTCCAAATCAAGCTTCGGGCCTATCGTTTGGGCGATTTTAACATTGGAACTGTTTTCATCCCAACTGTTGTAACGGATGGCGCCACCAATATGCAGCAAGACCAAAACGGACAACGCAATAATACCGGCACGTTTGCCCCTCGGCTTGTCCCAATGATCAATTACGAAAACAGCAATGGACGCTGTCCAGGTAATCAAGAACGTAATTCCATATTCGCCAATAACGGAGGCAAGTTGCAATAGCGGTTTGTTGTCGTATTGAGCATAAGCCAAATTGCAAATCGGGATAACATTGCACGCCGAAAGGATGAAATTCATGGTGCAGTATATCGCCGGGAATACAAGCGTATAGATGAACGAACTAATCCGGTTGCAATAAGCGGAATCCCAAGCGAACGGGACCCAAAAAACGCACGATGCAAAGACAATCAAAAGTCCGGTCGCCCCCTCGAGATCCGATCCGAGAACGCCAGAGAAACGGAAGCACAAACCAATTGTCAGAAAAATAAAGACTATAGCTTGGGAATAAGTCTTTTGGCTGCAGTGGGTGTAATACAAAAAGAAAAATGGCCAAAGCCAAGCACTAAGAGCGTACAAGAACTTGCAGTCTGCATAGAACGGAGGGGATAGCAAGAAAAAGCACCCAAGAATAACCATAAAAACAGGTTTATACTTGATTAAGAATGTGCCGAAACGTTTCAATTTTTCCATATACAACCGCTCCTTATTTCTCACTTCTTATGACTAGAAGTATAATTTTTTTAAACGAAATATGGAAGACAAAAAAGCAAAAAAGCCCCCAAAACAGCCGGGCAATCATGCAAAAACAAAGATAAAAGGCTCTCAATGAGAGCCTTTTATCTTTCTGGAGGTGAGGAGAGTCGAACTCCTGTCCAAAATCACGTCCATGTACGTTCCTACAAGCGTTCCCTTCGCATTTGAAATCTCGTCTTATCCACGCCCAAGAAGGTCGGCGCGGAGTTTGACCAGCCTAGTAAATCTCGGGAGATGCCCCCAGGCATGACACTTCCCTATCCCATATTGCGTCCGGACGTACACCCCGATGGGAGCGGGATGAGGCCCGGCGTTGCCGTTAATTAGGCAGCGAGTGCGTAGTTTTCGTCAGCACTTATTTTTTTTCAGACTTTTTAACGAGTTGCCCTCGTCTGAGACCTCGACTTGCAACTAACACTTCGGTAACCCTGTCGAAACCAAAGCACCCCCAAGGTGAGAGCCGCGGCAAAATGCTTGCATTTTGACATGGCCGAACCGTAGGTGATTCTACCGAAGGTAGAAAGCACCCCCGTGGTGTCTTTATAAAATATAAAAAGTTCAATGAAATTTGTAAAGTAATCCAGTTGAGACCTGTCGATTAAACGCGACCTTAAGGAGCGTTCAAGCCTTTGAGAGCGCAAGCTCGAAAAGCCCGATGCAAATCCGTCAAAAAAAAGCGATAATTCGTCAATTTACGTACTTCAAAGGACATAAAAGAGCACTTAGTACGTAAAAAACGCAAAAAAACAACCAAAACACCCCATTTTGTCGTCAAAAAGCAGGATAAGAGGGTATTTTTCACTTCTTTTATACAAAAAAAGCTCAAAATTACGTACTTGAAACGGGAATTTACCATTCACAGTACGTAACACACAAATTAAGCAACTTTTAATTACGTACTAAAGCGGACTTTTTCAATCATTTAGTACGTAAAATTCACGTTCACATTAAACTAGGGCAGCAATTTCTGCTTACAACATAACAAAAACTTAAACTCGACTTAAAACTTGACCTTATAAATATGCGGCCACAGTTTTCCGGTCACCCAAAAATCCTTGCCATCATACGCTATTCCGTTCAACACGTCAACACCATGGTAACGTTTGCGAATCTCCCCCGCTTTCTTCGAGAAGTCTAAATAGCGAAGCACCTTCCCGCTCGGGAGTTCAATTACCGCAATCAGGTCCGTCTGCCAAATATTTGCGTACAAAACATTTCCAACAGCTTCGAGTTCGTTCAAATTCATGATTGGCTGTCCTTCATCTTTCACGGAGATAATCCCCGTTACAGAAAAACCGCCCGGAGCAATCTGTAAAAGAGCGTCGGAGCCATTGCTCATCAGAAGTTCGTCATGCCAAATTGTAAGCCCCCAGCCCTCAGTCGGAATGCGAAACTCCCCTGTCTTCTTAAACGACTTACGCTTGTAGATGAACGCCTTGTGCGATTTCCAAGTCAAATAGTAAAGTTCATCGCCCATCACGACAGATCCTTCGCCAAAATAACGTTCCTCAAGACGAGCCGAATCAAGAATTTTACCGTCAAGCGTGCGACGATAAAGCCCGGAACGTCCATATAGCCCCGTCGTTTCAATCAATTCCTTGCCGTCAAACGAAAGCCCTTGCGTAAAATGCGAAGTCTCGTGCGGAATGGAGTCAAGAATTTCAGGCACGACCCGCGGAGCCTCGGCGTGGACAGACGAGAGTGTACAGACGAGAGACGAGAGAACAAAAGCGAAAAGCGGCGTTTTAAAACATGAATTGAATTTTGACATATTTAAAAAATACAAAAATACCGAACCATTTAAACAATTTTTCTAAATTGGCGCCCTCTACCGATGGCTACGTCACGGTAATGAGAAAGCAAACTTTCTCGCAACTCTCGCATTGCACACTTTTGCCGAGTCTCTCGCCTTTTACTAAATTTGTGGCCATGGGTGAAATAAGAACTCCTGCCAAAGTTAAAATCATCGTTGGCGTTCTCGCAAAAGACGCCGAAGCCGTGAACGCAGTCCGAGGCTTACTTAGGGCGCGATTTGGCGAAGAAGACCTCAACTTGGAACCATTCCCATTTACGTTCACCAATTATTATAAAGAAGAAATTGGCGACGCCCCCGTACGGGCATTTTTCAGTTACGAAAATCTCGTCAATCGAGAAACGATTGTCGATATCAAGCTCTGGACAAACGATGTCGAACTCGCCATCGCCAAGGAAAACGGAACGCCAGGACTTCGTCCCGTGAATCTCGATCCAGGCTACATGACTCTCGGGCAGTTTTTCTTGGCAACGACCAAGGACCAGCGCCAGCGCGTCTATATGCAGCGCGGCATTTTCGTGGAGCCGACGCTCTACTTCCAGGACGGGCATTTCCACGCATTCGACTGGACGTACCGGGACTATCAAAGCGAAAAGTACATCCAGTATTTGGAACAAGTCCGCGCCCGCCTCGCCTACCAACACTCGACCGGAAAACCCTATAGACTCAGACGAGAGAATGGCCCTGCGGGCCTACAGACGAAAGACGAGAGGGACTCAAGCAACCTCCCAAACCACTAACCACCAAACACTAACCACTCCCCCATGAAAGCCGGAATCATTACTGTAATCCTCCTCATTATAAGCAACGTATTCATGACCGCCGCCTGGTACGGCAACCTCAAGCTCAAAGAAATGCATATCAGCACGGACTGGCCGCTAATCCTTGTAATTCTTGCATCGTGGGGCGTCGCTCTCATCGAATATTTCTTCATGATACCAGCCAACACCATCGGCAGCAAAATCAACGGCGGACCATTCAGCCTCATGCAACTCAAGGTCATCCAAGAAGCAATTTCGTTGACAGTCTTCACCGTCATCGCAACGACAATTTTCAACAACGAAGCGTTGCAGTGGAACCATATCGTCGCATTCGCTTTCATTATCGCTGCAGTTTTCTTTGCCTTCCTTAAATAGCGTTCTTCAATCCTTTATATAAAGGATATCCCTGCTATGCAGGGACTAAAGAGCCGTTACAGGTTCATCAATCCTCAAGTTTATTGACAAAAAAAACGCCGTTACGCAAAGCAACGACGTTTTTTTTAATTCAGATTTAATTCAATGGACTACGATTCTTCGCCGCAGATGCCACCACCGATGTCACCGATGTTGAACGGAGTCGTCCATTCGCTCCAATCCGTTTCTCCGTTCTTGTCTTTCCAGACAATGCGAAGCTGTACATAGTATCCGCAAATTTTACGGAGATAACCCTGGAGACAAATTCCCATATTGTATTCACGTTCAATAATCTTTGCCCATTCGGCTCTATGGCTAGCCGATGTATCGGGGTCGAAAAGCTTGGGATGATCTGCGGCCACATATCCGGTCGAAGCGGTGCAAGAACCAAAAATCGTAGTCTTACCGTCCGCAGCGGTATAATCATCAACGCTAATGCTCTTGGAAATAGACGGTTCCTGGTACGGGAAAGTTTCTTCCCAATAGCAGCTGTCACACTTACCGGACTTTTTCATTCCTTCACAAGATCCCTTGAAGTAGTTGTAGTTCTCCAAAGAAGTAAACCAACGAGCCTCGTAATAGACAGTATCCGTATATTCCGATTCATAGATATACTTGCTAATAAACTTATCCGTTATCGTATATGTTGCGGCACCTCCAACAAATGTGACATCTTCCTTAGTCGATGTATCCCTATCCGTTTCGAGCGAAGTGATAAAAGTCGTCGTGAACTTCGTTGACGGGACCGGGACTTCAAGCGCCATGTATTCGCGGTACGGAATATCCGGAGTCAACTGGAGAGCCTCGGTAAATGCAGACGTATCCCCGCTATTGACTACGGCGATGCGGTAATATGTTTCAATCTTGTCACGTCCCTGAATATAGTAGCTACGGACATTGCCCTTTATTTTAACATCCTTGCCATCTTTTTTGACGGTAGTCCACTTGAAATCCTTGAGCTTGGACGTTTGGATGATAAACACCCTGTTCGGGTCATCCTTCAAATCGTCATATTTCCAGCTAAGTTCCCAAATGCTCGGCGCAATGCGTGCTATAGCAAGGTCGGTCGGCATATCCTTTTTCATCAAGCTAGAATCAATTTCGGAGTAGCCATCAGCTTTAATTTGCTGGCGATTACTTTCCCTAGACCGTCCACATTTATCCGTCGCGACAACGCGATAATACTTGCCGGCCTTTTTCGCACCCTTTAACCGGTATATGGTGACATCGGCATTGGTGGAGCCTTCATATTCCCACTCCGGAGATTTAGCATCCATGTCAAGGAATTCAACTTCAAAATTCGCTTCGGGACGGGCGTCGTTGCGAGTATAATCCCAAGTAAGAGTCCATGTTGTATCCGTTTCCTTAGCGACACTGAAATTCGTCGGTGAAGTAAGTTCTTCCTTCAAGGCTTCACAGGCAAAAGCATTAGCTGTAGAAGTACTGGATTTTTTTGTTGAAGTGGAAGATTTTGTTGTGGGTCCGATGATATCATCAGAATCGTCGGCCGAGGTTGAACTAGAGCAGGCAACCAAAGAACATAAGAATGCCACACTTGCCGCAAATTTCCAAATCATGATTTTTTTCATAGGAACTCCCTCTGGGGAAAATTTGGTTTACAATGAAATATATTTTTTTTGTGTAGAAAAAGAATACAAAAACCACTTTTTTCTGTAAAATGCACTCGGAAATGTGTGAAAAAGCACGAAAAAAGGCATTTTTCGGCAAAACGAGCCACGGAACAGAGTCCGGGCCCGCAGAACATGACGTAAAATTTTTTTAGGAAGTACAGACGACTCCAGCAGATACGAAAAATCAGTTCATGAGGCAACGGACATAGTAGCCGGCATATTGAGAATCAGAATAGATGTAACCGTTGTCACCATAATAGATACGCAAGAAATACGCCTCTTTGTTCGTTCCCGATGCACTCCAGAACGAAGCGTATTTGCCGGATTCCTGATCGCGAGAGGAAAGTTTCGCCCCAACAGGTAAAGCGCAGAAACCATAATCATCCGTCCCGTTTTTATTGTCGTTCCACCCCGTTGTCGATTTAAGTTTCTTGCCGGCGTTAGATTCTCCGCCGACAGCCGCAATCAAGGCTTCGAATTCTTCGCTCGTCGGCAAATGCCAACCTTCTGGACAAACCCCCGCGTTCGCCGCCTTCCACGAATAACGACGGCCTGCTATACTGCAACTATAGTCGTCTGACGAGTGGCACCAGTTTTCGCCTGCGATTTCGGGAGTTGTCGACTCGTCCCCATAATTCAGGTTTTGAGCCATCCAAGTCTGTTTGCCGATTTTCACCGTTCTATAGACTTTCCCATCACGGGTATCCGTCAGCGTACCATAGTTGACATTCGGATTGATACGGACATCTACGGGAATTCTCCACTCCCATCCATCCGAAAGATTGAGCCAATTAGAAGCCTCATCGCAAATATTGCAATCAAAACTTTGCGTCATACAGTTTTGCTTGCACAAGTCGACATAATTTTGGCAATAATACTTTCTGTCCTTTTCGATTTTGCCTTCAATAACTTTACCGTCTTCGGAGCATTCTATACCGTAAGTGTCATATTCAATTGGTTTAGCTTTATCCCAGCTATATCCATTGCATGTGTAGTAAACGTTATCTACAGGACTGTTCGCCACCATACCACGTCGTTTCATTGTACAAATATCCAATTCCAGAGTTTTTTCATTTGCCCGCAAATACCAGGAAACCCATTTTTCGTCAAACTTGTACACAGAATCCGTATATATGCCATTCCTTAATGAACCATCTTCCACATCCGTGGGGAAACCTTGTGTATCAACGGTCTGCATGTCCGATTCCGTCCACATGTGTTTTTTACAGATATACCATCGACCTCCCGATTTTCCGGCATTATTTTTGATATCGGCTTCACGGGAATCCGTACAGTTTCCCATTTCGGATTCCACCAGCGTCGCTTCGCGCCATTTTGCAGAAGAACCATCGTAATAATACTTTTTGCCAGTCACATCGCCTGTTTTGACTTCGCCATATTCGCCGTTAGCCCATTTGTACGTATCCTTTTCGATATCGGTAGCCTTGGTCCATGAGCCATCCCTACAGATAAAACGGTATTCCGTATCGAATCTTTTGTTACGGAAGTTCGTTACAGCAGCAACATCGCCATTTTTCGTACAATCGCCAATGCCGAATTTTTTTTGCCAGTAATTGCGCACATACTTTTCAAAATTAGGGATAGGGCCATAATTTCCCTTAGCCAAATTTTCACGGATTTTCTTGAAACCGTCAGCGCTATCCAAAGCATAGATTTTCTCGGCAATGTCCATCAGCATGGTTTCGAAAACATAATCTGTTATATCGTAATGAGCAAAATTATCCCACCACTTTTCATAGCCACGCCGCCAATCAACAAACACTATAACATAAATAGCCAAGAGTTTAGCGTTGTCCTCGCCATTACCAAATGCGCTCAGATTTTCAAAACTTTTTATTTCTCCAGGCATTTCGAGAACGTTCAAGATATCACGTTCTACCAGTTTTTCAGCTTCGCCAAGACTTGAGCCCTGGGTAACCAAGTAACCAATTTTAGGACCTCCTAGAATCCTGACGATATTCGGGTTCAGAATTTCGCTAGACAAATCCGAAAACGCATACACATCTAAACCGGCCGAATCTTTTCCATCCGTAAACCAATTGAAAGACTTTAGACGAAAACGGACTTCAACATAACGGCAAGAATCCGGTATAGACGACAACGTAAATTCATTTTCTTTAATGAATTTATCATAAGCAATACTAGTCTCCCTAAAAACATCCTGCTTAGTAAATCCGTTTTCGTCCAACATCAGGTTTTTGGCATAAACATCATCCAGAACGCCTAAAGGTTCCAAAGAAACTTTTCCGCGTATTGAGTTGACTTTTCCAGATTCCTTAACGGAAGAGCCGCCCAAAGCACCCGAAGAACTGCTTGATTTGGCAGAGGAACTGTTCGGCACCGCAGATGAACAACTCTGCTTTGCGGAACTCGATGAAATGCCAGCCTTATTGCTGTTACTAGAAACAATCGATGATGACGAACCCTTTTTCTTCGCAATTTCACTCGAAGAGGAGGATTTGGAATTTTGATTCGTATTGCTCGACGAAGATAAAACTTTATCGACCGAAGAACTAGATTCATCTATAATTTTTTCAGAATCGTTGTTCAAAGCGCTAGAGCTATCAACGGAACTATCTCCATCCCCACAAGAAGAAAACAAAAAAATGAGCGCCAAAGTAACGAACCATTTCGCAAAAGGCATTACATTCATTTATTCCTCATTTTCATCCATTTAAAAAAGCACGCGGTATGGAATCTGCTTGTCGAAGCGACGGCCCTTGAGATCGTGGTATTTTTTGTTTTGGACACGAAGCAGCATATCGTTGCGCGGCGCAACACGGCGAATAGATGTCGTCGTGTCCTTCGGGCCTTCGTCGAACTTGATGTTTCCGAGAAGCGTTTCGCCGCCGAGGCCTTCCGCCGTCAGGTAGAAGTCCTGCACGCCCTTGAGTTCCGGCATGTTGGAGCAGCGCACGTCAATCCACTTGCTCGCATCGCCC
>JAEEGK010009555.1_pt1 | contig 22610 bp, 14 predicted proteins | sample 8958771 | NCBI WGS metagenome assembly JAEEGK01 (sample SAMN16246547, study PRJNA631951) | gut metagenome | biome: gut microbiome; feature: rumen; material: SC-attached | host: Bos | place: Iran: Karaj | collected 2018-10 | reverse complement strand
TCCCCAATCCCCAATCCCCAATCCCCAATCCCCAATCCCCAATTTTTAATTCAAATTAAATATATATATATATATATATATATATATTATAAAAATATTCGATTTTATAATTTATTATTAATTATTTATATATAAATAAATTAATAAAAAAATATTATATTATTTAATAATATCTTCATTTACATAATAATCTTCATCTTTGTTTTCTTCAGAATTCATAATATTATTTATTTTTTCAGTTATATCTTTTTCTAATTTTTCATCCCCATTTACTCTAAAAATTTTTAAAGCTTTATTTAAATATTCTAAACATTTATCTTTTTTCCCTCCATCTAAATATATATATCCTATTGATATACAAGTTTTTGCCAAAGTTTTTTGATTTTCATTCGTTCCTTCTAAAATTTTTTCTAAATTCAAATTTTCTTTTAGTAATAATCTATAATCATTCATATTATAACAACATTTTATTTTGCATCTTAAAAAAACTACTTTATCTTTTATACTATTAAATTTATCATTATATTTTTCATCTATTTCATTTAATATATCATAACCTTCTTTTGCTTTATTTATTTTATTATATAATTCACTTAATTTAATGCCTGTTTGAATAATTATTTCATATTTATTAAAATTTTCTATTTTATTTTTATATATTAAATAAGCATTTTGATATGAATCAATTGCTTCATTTAATTTATTATTAATTTCGAAAACTTGTCCTTTTTCCATCATTAATTTGGCATATTTTTCTGAATTAATTCCAAAATGATTTTTATATAATTTTTCAATTAAATTTAAATTATTTATTGATTCATCATAATTATGTAATCGAGTATTAATTTTTGATATAATATAATAAATATCTGCATTAGATATATGATCTTCATTAAATAATGATAAATTTAAATTTAAACTTTTTTTACATATATTCAAAGCAGTTTCTAATTTATTATTAAATAAATAACATTTTGATAAATTTATTAAAAGCTTAATTTTATTTTCTTGCATTTCTTTATTATTTTCAGTCACATCATTATTATTTTCATATAATTTTAAAGCATCTAATAAATGTTCTTGAGCCTGATTATAGTAATCTATTTTGAGATATGCCATTGCCAAATTAATAATTGATTTTATTAATATTATTATATCTTTATCAAATATAGTACATAATATTTTTGCATAACTATATTGTTTAATTCGTTCATTTATTAAATCTTGTCCTTCTTTATCTTTACAATTTATTTCAATTTGGTCAATTATTTGTAACATTTCATTTAAAACAGAAGCTTCTAAAAAATCATCGTAATTTTCTTCATTTTCTTGAGATTCCATTGAATCTTATTATAATATTATAATAATTATAGGAAATTATAATTAAAATATTAAAGAAATATAAATTAAAATTTTATATAGGATTATAAAAATAAATATAAAATTATTATAATTTAATTAAAAATAATAGAGAAAATTTTATTCATTTATATTTTTTGATTTAATTTTTTCTGATGTTCTATATAATTTATATTTGAAATTTTTGCAAATTTATGAAAATCATCTTTTGTAACTTTTATTGTTAATTTTTGTTCTGGAATTTTTTTATTTTCTTTACTATTAAAAATATAATTAACATTATCTTTATTAGCTTTAAAATTAGCATCTTTAGGTTGATATATTTTAACCATTAAATTAGAACTATTACTTTTTTTATGTTTATTATTTTTATTATTTAAATTTTTATTAATATTGACTTTAATAACTTTATTATTATTATAATTATTATTAAGAATTAAATTTTGTTCGTTAATATTTTCTTTATTATCATCATTTTTTATACAATCTAATTTTTTTTTTAATTGTTCAAAATTATTTTCTCTATCAGGAAATAATCTTTTTTTTTCATTTTCTAAAGGTAATATTCTTTTAATTATTTCTTTAGTACTCATATTTTTTCTGAATTTATAAGGAATTTCATCTAAAAGATCTTTTTGTTCAATTGGATTATGAATATTTCTTCTAGTACGACTATATTCATAAAAAGAATTTTCATTTGAACTATAATTGCTATAATTTCTCATTAAATCTCCCACTTGAGATAAATTATGATATTTATCTATTATATGTCTTTTTCTATTTATTTTATTTTTATTAATAATAATATTCTCTAAATTTTTCCTATAAGAATAAGGAAAACATGAATTATTAACTATTTCTTTATCATGAATTAAATGAGTTTTTAAAGGAATATGAACAATGTGATTAAGTTCTTTTTTTGGTTGATTATTTGTAATATAATTTATTGTTGCTAAATTACGTCTTGTTTTTTTTATTGATGTTATGTTTTTATTATTATCTTGAGATTTTTGATTGAAAGGATCTGAACTAAATGAACGCATTTTATTTTTATAAGCTTCATAACAGTTGTTTAAATAATTATTTTTAGTATTTTTATTAATTTCATTTTGAATATTATCTGTAATTTTTTTGTTTAATAAAACACTTGTCATAAAATATTATTAATTAATTATTTTTATTTATGAATTAAATAATTAATTATGTTAATTTATAAATTATTTATTTATAAATTTTTTTTAATCTGATTTTTTCTTTTCATTTAAAGCTCTTACTCTTTCAATTAAAGTTGGATGAGAATTATTTACTAAACTATATAAAGGATCAGGGTCCATATCAGATAAATTTTTTTCAAATAATTTTTTCAATCCACTTATTAATTGCTCAGAATATCCTAATTCTTTACTAAATTGATCTGCTTCAAATTCAAATGTTCTTATAAATTTCAATTGTAAAATATCTGTAACATAACTAATTGGGCTATATAACACAAAATACAAATATAATCCAATAAAAATTGATTTATTTTTAAATCCAAAACTTAAAAAAATTCTTTCATCATTCATAAAAAAGCCAAAAACATAAAATAAAATAAAAACATGAATAAATGTTATTATTAAAGTTTTAATATTATGTGATTTTTTCCAATGTCCAATTTCATGTCCAAGAACAGCTTCAATTTCTTCAGGTAATAATTTTTTAATAAGTGTGTCATATAAAACGATTCTTTTATTATTTCCTATTCCATATAAATAAGCATTTGAATGTGCTGAACGTGTGCTTTCATCAACTTCATATAATTTTTTTAAAGGATAATTTACTTTTTGAGCTAATTTAAATATTCTTTCTTTTATTTCACCTTCTTCAAGCTCTTTAAATTTATTATACAAAGGTGCAATGAAATTGGGATAAATCCATAAGAAAATAAATATTATTATTATTGTAAAAATTTCTGCATAAATATAAAAATTTTTTCCTCCCCAATTAATAACTTTTATTAATAAAATAATAATAATTGGAAGAAATATAATTTTTAATAATAAAGTTTTTATTGTGTCTGTTATAAATGTTTTCATTGTCATTTTGTTAAAATTATATTTTTCTTCAATGATAAAATTTTTATAATATTCAAAAGGAATTTCAATTATTGTTGCTCGTAAAAATTCAATTATAGAAAAAAATAAAGAAGCAATGTATTCATTGTTTTTACTAATATTAAATACTGGGTTAAAATCTCTTGAAATTTCCCATAAAAAAGGATAATAATTAAAATAAATTAAAAAAATTTCTAAAATTTGGATAAATGATGCTTCAATAATTAGGAATAATAATTTTTCTTTTGAATAAATTTTAGTTTCTTTATATTTTTTTTCATCTATTCCTAAATCTTTTAATTCATTTGGAATTTTTGAATTTTTTGATAAATGCTTATATTGTCTATATGTTATATAATTATCTATTAAATATTTAAGTAAAATTAAAAAAATTGCTAAATTTTTATAAGGAAAATTTTTAGTTTTATCAATAATTTCTTCAATTGCCATAATTTAAAATATTTAAAAATTGTTCAAATAAAATATTTTATATATTTAAATTTAAGATTTAAATTAAATTAATAATAAAACATCTAATAAATATAATATTATTATAATATTATAAATATATTTTTATTTTATATAATAATTAAAATTAAATTAAAAATAAATAATATGGACAAAAATAATGTAACTGGAATAGATAATTTAATTGGATTTCAAACAACACAAAATGAAGATTATTATAAAGTAGATCCAAATATTTATAATAAAGTAAAATTAAACAAATAATATTCTTTAATAATTAAATAAATTATATTTATATATTTTTAATAAATAGGGAATTTCAGTTAATTTAAATGAACTTTTTTATAGTAATGATGATATAAAAAAAAATAGAAAAAAAAAACAAATATTAAATGATAGACCAACTGAAAAAGATAGAGAAATAAGAGTATTAGAAAATTTATATAGTGATAAATTTCCTTCAAGTTATATAGATAAAATGTCTATTTTATTATATAGTGGGAGTAAAGATCCTAATTATTCATATAAAAGAAAATATTTAAAATATACGAATTTATCTTATGATTTAAATAATGATTTAATGATTACATTATCACAAGAATTTAAAAATAGAAATAAAAATTATAGTGCAAGATCAAATAGAAATAAGAATATAAATAATATAAGTAAAATAAATAATAATAATATTTCAAATTTTGATTCAATAAATAATTCAGAATCATTAAAATCATTTAATATATTAAATAACAATTTTAGTAATATTAGCATAATAAATAGTAATAATGAAAGTGAAATTAAAAATAATAATAATTATAGTTATTTTACTGAACCAAACAAAGATATTTTGAATAATTTAACATTAAGTGAAGAAGAACAAAAAATTATTTATAACACATTAAAAACTCGTGAAAATTTTAATCAAAATCCTTACACAGTAAATAATTATGTAAAAAAATATTTACCAAAAAATTTAAATGTAAATTTTATGACTCCAAAACAAAAAGAAAATTTATTTTTTTTAAGTGAATTAACATTATTCGATGATATTCAAAAAATTAATAAAAAAAATAATATTATTAAAAAATATCATCATCAAATGCCTGAAAATAATAAAAAAGATAAATTACTTTCTATTGATTTGTTTCATTATGATGGAAAAAGATGGGCAAAAAGAACAGAAGATCCATCTGAATTAATAAAAGAAGAAAACAATAAGAAAATGTTAATAAATAGAAAAGATAATATTGGAAAAATGAAAGAAGAAAATAAAAAAATTATTGGAATTTTAGAAGATGTTAAAAAAGTTCCTAAAAAAAAGGTTAATTTAAGAAATGAATTTACTGATAAACCATTAAGAAATTATAAAAGAAGTAAAACTTTGATGAATAGCGCTAAAACAAATATTTTTCATTTTTAAATGAAATTATTGATATTATAATTATTATATAATTATAAATGAAAATTAATTATGAATAATTTATATATTATTTATTTATTATTGTTATTTTTTTTAAATTAAATTACTTTTATAATAATTTCAAAAATTATTTTTTTTTAAATTGATTATTATTTAATAATTTTATTATTATTATAATAATTAAATATTATTATAATTATATTCTCTAAATTATTTATTTTAAAATAAATGAAAACAAATAATGCTTTGTAAGAAAATATTTTATTATTTTTAATTAAAAAAATTTTATAGGCCTTTAATAACAAATAGCAATAGCAATTCTTTAAATTTTTCAGATAATTCAGAAAATAAATCACATATCAAAAAAATAAATTCATTTAATTCTTGTAATAATTTAAAAAATATTTATAAATTATCAATTAAAAAAAAAGGGCATAGCAATAATCAAAAATTTATTACTTTAGATTCAAATAATATTTCACCTAATATTTTAAGTTATAATAAAAATCTAGAAAATTTAAGTAAAAGAAATGATAATTATATTAAAAATAATTCAAGTAAATTTTTTACTGAACAAAATACTAAAAAAAATATTTTTTTATATTCCGCAAATAATATAAAAACTATTCAAAATAATAGAAAGTTTAGAAAAAAATATAAATATAAAAGTAGTAATGCTTTACAAAAAATATTTTCTTATAATACATTAAATTCAAATAAAGAAAATAAAAATTTTTTAACAAATAAAAATAAAAACAATAATAATAGCAATAATATTTTAAATAATATAAATAATAACAATAATAATAATAATAATAACAGCAAACCAATTATTATTTTATCAGGAATGAATAATAATACATCAATTGCTTCAGAACAAAGTCATTCGATTAATAATAAATCTAATAATAATAATATTATTAATAAAAGAACAAATAGTAATGAAAGAAAATCAATTGATCGTCCTTTTTCAAGTCGGCATTCAAGAAAATTTTCATATAATAATATTATAAATTTATCTTCTTCAAATGAGGATGTTAGTTTTAATTTTCAAATTAGAAATTTTTTTAGAAAAGGCACAAATCTTATAAGTACTAGTGAAACTGATAATAATAAAAATGGTTTAGATAGTATAGATAGTTATAATAATTATAATAAATTAAATCAATATAAAAAATATAATAAATATTCTACACAATTATCAAAAATTTCAGAAAAAAATAGCCATAAAATAAAAAAAGTTGAAACATTCGATAATGAACATTTATTAAAAAATTTAAATAATTTTGAAGATGATGATATTAATAATGATAATCAAGATAATGAAAATAATAATAGTAATATTAATGATAATAATGATAATGAGATTATGAATACATCTAATAATAATAATATAATACATAAAATTCCTCCAATTTCATTAAATATTAATTTAATAAAAAATACATTATCTTTTAAAAAAGAAATTGAAAATAAAAAAATAGATAAAAATTTAATTTATCTTCGAAGTGACACAGGAAAAACAATAGGAATGAGTGGATATTGTGCGAATTCAAATAATAATAATAGTCTTTCTGATACACCCACTACAAATGTTATAAAAAAAGTAAAAACAAAAAAAACTTCCAATAATAGTCTTTATATTTTGGAAAATAAATCTTTTTTCAATAAAAATTATTTTAATAAATATTTAAATGATGGAAATAACAAATTTATAAAAAAATTTTTAATTCAAGAAAATATTGATAAAAATATTATTGAAAAAAAATTAAATATTATTAATAATTATTTATTAAATTGTTATTCGTTTATTAAAACAAAAACTGAACAAAATTTAATAGTTTTTATAAATAAATACATGGATGATGAAAGAAAAAATGAAGATTTAATAAATATAAAAAAAGAAATAAAAGAAATTAAAAATAAAAAAAATATAAAAAAATTAGAAAAATATAAAACTTATTTTATTTCAAAAAATTTATATAAATTAAAAAATTCTATTTTAACAAAAAGTTTAAATATTCATTTAACTGATGATATATTAAATCATTTAAGAGAAACTTATTTTTATGTTAAAATTTCAAATAGTTTAACTTCAAAAAGACATAGTATTAAATGTTTTAAAAGTAATAATTTAATTACTAATTTAAACTTTGATAATAAAACTACAATTATAAAAAATTTTAGTAGCAAAATTCTTAAAGGATCAACAATTAAATATAATAAAACTAATTATATTAGTTTATTTAATAATAGAAATAATAAATATCAAATTTTTTGTAAACAAGATTTAATATTTATAAATAATTTTTTATTTATTGATAATAAAATTTATAAAGAAAAATTAATAAATAGTATTATTCAAAAATTAAATGAACCTTATAAAAAAATGTATTGGACTAAAACTAAAATTAATCTTAAAAAAAATCAAAGATTATCAATTCCTGTTAATATTATTCCCAAAAATTTTAAACCAAATGAAGCAAATAAATTAACAACTATCAATGAAAATAATAATAATAATAAATTCAATTATAATAAAAATATTAAAAATTATTATAATATGAATTTCCAAAATAATAATAATGATAATAATATTAATAATAACTTTCATCGTGTTTCTTCTTTAGATTCAAAATTTATGAGTAAATTTTTAATGAACACAACAAAAAATTTTAATAGATATTCAAAAATTAATTATAATATAAACCCTTTAAAATCAATTTTAACTGAAGATTTTTATACTCGTAAGAAAAAAAATAAAAATATTTCAAGTCCAAAAAGAAAAAAACATACACGAAATGGAAGTGTATTTGATATTTTTTCAAACGTTGACACTCATAATAAAATAAACAATAATTACAATCCATATAAAACAGAATATAATATGAATAAATATTTAACATTATTAAAAACAAACGAAATTAAATCAAAATATTTAAATAATTTAAAAAAATTTGATAGAATTATTTATGCAATAAAAGATTTAAATTACACATCATTTACTCAATTATATGAACAATATATAAATGATCCTAATATTGAAGATCAAATGGGAAATACATTATTAAATTTAGCTGTTCAAAGTAATTGTTTTTCTATTGCTAATTTTTTATTAAATCAAGGTGCTGATCCTAATATAGCAAATGTAAGAATAATTTTTATTTAAAAATATAAAAATTAATATATTATTTATAGAAAAAAGGAAATACTCCTTTACATTATGCTTTAGTTTATCATAATTTTGAAATTTCTGATATGCTTATTATGAAAGGTGCTAATGAAATGGAAAAAAATAATAAAGGCTATACACCCTGGCAATGTTTAGATGCAAAAATAAGTATTATTTAATAATAAAAAATATTTTATAGTAGTAATATTAATATTATTATTATTTTTAAGTATAATAATGTTATTTTGTTATTATTTGGTATTATTGAAAAATGTTTATTATTGTTATTATTTGTAAAAAAATTGATATTTTAAGATAAAAATATAAGTATTATTAAATAATTAAATGATAATAATAATGTTGATATGATAAATTATATTAATTTCATATAAATAATTATAATATAATTTATAAATATAAAATATAATTTTAATTTATAAATAATTTTATTCGTTTTATAAAATATATATAAATATTTATAAATATATAAAATATAAATCATAACTAACAATTTATATTTTTAATAATTAAAATTTTTTTTATATATTCTTATCATTACTATTTAAATAATTTTTTCTATAAAAATAAAGTAATTAAAATTGATAAAAAAATCTTTATTAATATTATTATTTTAATATATAATAGTAATTTTTTAATATTTCATATTATATACATAAATAAAATCTATTTATAAAAAAGTAGAATTTTTTAATTATTAATATATAAAATTTTTTTTAATTTCTGATTTGAATTTTTTATGTTTCGTTTTTTTATAATTAACATCAGTCATATTATAAATATTTTTATTACTATTTTCATTATAATAATCATCAATATCAGAAAAATCTCTTGTTGTTTTCGAATTTATTGTTCTATGATGTGTATTTTTATGATGTTTTTTATTTTTATGTTTTTTCCTTTTATTTTCATATCCAGAATTTGTTGAACTTTTTTCATCTTCTTCTGAAGAAGATGAAGAAGAACAAACATAATCTTCAATTTTTTTTCGATGTTGCTTTTTACCTGTAATTTTTTCTAAATCTTTTATTTTATTTTGTCTTTCTTCTTGAATATCTATTCTTTTTAATTTTAAAGTTAATATTTTTGATTCTATTATTTCTCTTGTTGAATTACAACCCATTTTAAATATATTTTTTAATAATTTAAATTATTTGATTTATTTTTTAATTTTTATTTATTTATTTTTTTTAATTAATATAAATAATTTTTTCTATATTAAAATTAATTTTAATATAAAATTTATTTATAATAAATATTAATATATTAAATATTTTATTATAATAATTAAAATAATTATTTATAAAACACTTTAATTATTTCAAAAAAATATTTCATTTACTAATCTTCAAATCTTAATAATAAAATATATAAAATATTAATATAATAAGAATATTATTATTAAATTTTAAAAGGAATTTTTCTTTTATTTTGCATTCTATAAGGACTCATTTCTTTTATTCTAATATTATTATTATTAATATTGTTATTATTATTATCATTTTTACGCTTTGAATATTCTTTACTTTGACTTCTAGAATGATTTAAATAACTTAAACCTTTCATTGAATTATTACTTGAAGAATGTGATAAATTATTTTTTAATTTTAAATTATAAGTTTGATTATTATTATTATTTAAAATATTATTATGTGAATGATTATTATTATTATTTAAACTTTGGGAAAAATCATTTTTCATGCTTGTTGAATTTTCAATTTCTTCACTTATTTTCATATCATTTGGTAAATAATTATTAATATTAATATTATTATTATTATTGTTATTATTTAAAGGTTCATAGTAATCAATGGTATATGAATTATATTCATTATATAAATTATTTCTAATGCCATTTAATTTTCTTAAACTATTATCTGTTAAATTATTAACATTATTATAATTATTATTATAATTATTATTATTATTCCCTTTAAATATTCGATTATTTTGTTTTGCACTTCCAGGAATATTATTATTTATTATATTATTTCTTGTAAAAAAATTTTTATTTTTGATATTACCATTATTATTATATTTTAAAGGAGTATTAATATAATTATTTGTGTTAACATTATTATAATTATTATTATTGTTATTTGTATTTATATTTCTAATATTATTAGAATATCTACGAATTTTTTGTAATCTATCATTTCCGCCACGTTTAATATTATTATTATTTGTAATATTATTTTGCTGAGTATTTGGTCTATTATTATTAATTTGAATATTTTGAAATTGAAGATTATTATTAACATCTTTTATATATGAATTATTTTGATTTTTTGATATGTTTGAAATATTATTAATTTTGACATTTAATTCTTTAATATCTGATAAAACACTATTTAAATTTGTTAATGTATTTATTCCTGAATTATTTCCTGATAAAGGAGGTAAATGAACATTATTATTATTGTTATTTATATTATTTTTATCAGTACAATCCTTATTAGAAGAACTTCTATTTAAAACATTATTATTATTTGAATTAGGATTACTTAATAAATTAGAATGAACGTTTTTAGAAGAAAATGGCTGTGAAATATTATTATCATTATTATTATTATTATTAAAATTATTATTATTACTATTATTATTAAATTCATTATGTATTTGTTGAATAGTTTTATATTTTTCTTTAATTTCTTTTGAAAAATCTTCGTGTGTAATTTTATTTTCTAATAAAATATTATCTCTTATTAAAATTTGTTTTTCTAATAAATTAATATAATTATTTTTATCTTCACTTTGATTTTTTAATAAAATTAATTTAAATTTAATATCAAAATTTGATATTTTATTTTTATTATTTTTTACAATCATAGATAAATAATCTTTTTGCATATTTGATAATAAAGTATTTGATAAATTTTTATCTAAAAAATTTTTAATTGAATTAGAAATTTCTTTTAAATTAATTAAATTTTTTTCCCAAATTTTTTTTTGTTCTTTAATTTTTTTTTTCTCTTCTTCATTTTCATTATTATTATTACTATCATTATTATTATTATTTTCATCTTTTTTAATTTGATTGATTTTATTATAAATATCAATTTGTTGTGTAATAACTTTTTGTTTTAATTTTAATTCATTATCACAAAGATTTTTAATTTCATTAACCAAATTTTCAAAAATTTTATTATTATTATTATTTTCAATATTTCTTCCACTTCCCTCTCCACAAATACTATTATTATTATTATTAATATTATTAATATTATTAATATTATTATTATTAAGATTATTATTACTATTATTATAATTTCTTTTATTCGAACTTACGGGTGTTCCTTGTCTTTTTCTTTGTTTAGGCGATGCAGTTAAATCTCTTTTTTTATAAATTTGTCCTTCTAATTCAAAAATTCTACTTTGCAAATTTTTGATAATATTAACATAATTACTAATATGATATTGAGCATTAAGTACATTTCTTTTAATACTCGTTTTAATATTTTTTGCTTTATTCGCGAAATTTAAAGTATTATAAGTATCATCATATGCTTTAACACTTGGACTAATATTAGCTATCATAACAGTTCTAGAATTTCCACCTAAACTATCTTTTAATAATCTTGTTAATTTACTATCTCTATAAGGTACATATATTTGTTTTCCTTTTTGAGCACTTTCACATAAAGCTTTAATACAATTTCCAAGAGTTAATAATGATCTATTTATATTTGCTCCTTCAAATAATCTAATTCCTTGATTTTGAGTTACACTTGCTCTTTCACTTCCTGCTAAATCTATTAATGATAATTTTCCATATTTTATTTCATATTCAATAGCAGATGAAGTTTTTTCTTTATATGAAACTAATATTTGAAGAATGGCATGACTTCGACTTGAAGTTTCATTTGCATTTGTTGCTTCAGTTGTACGATTTTTATTTCCTTTTTTTAATATACTTAATATATGTTCACTTGAATTTGTGGTGATTTCAGTTATTCCACTTACTATAATTCCTTTGTTTGGGTCTTCTCTTAAATCTAAATATTCATCGGAATTATTATTAAGTAAATCTCTTATATTTTCATTATATATTTCTAAATACCATAATTTTACTGTATAATCACGTTCAGGATAACTTTTTATTTTATTAAAAAGTTCTTTTAATGTTAATGGCATTATTCCTGGATTTTCTTCAGTTCCTAACATTGTATATGTTTTTCCTGCTCCTGTTGCTCCATAGGCAAAAACTGTTGCATTGAAACCATTTACAACTCCATCTATTAAAAATTTCGTTGTGTTGTTAAATATTTCAAATTGATTTTCATTTTTATTGAAAGCAAAATCAAATGCCATTGTTTGTTCTTTTGAACGTGTATTATTTGGATTATTTATTAATGCATTTGGGTCTTTGAGAATAATTACTTTTCTTTCGAGAATGTTGATTGTTTCAGTTAAAGAAAATTCTTTTTCTTTGTTTGATAATGGACGACAACGAACTGCAACTAAAATATTATATGTACCTTTTTTCATATCTTCTATATATTTTGTTGTTTCTTCATTTATTGTTTCTAGAAGATCTGTTTTTTGTTTGTTTATATTATTGTTTTGGTTGTTTGAAAATATGTTTTGATCTGAATCTGATGAAGATGGTTTTAGTTTTATTTCGTTCATTTTTATTGAAATTGTTGAATCATCAAATGTTGATATATTATTATTTGTGATATTATTTGTGTTTATATTGTTTTTATTATTATTATTGTTTGTTTGATTGTTTTGATTTGTGATTTTGTTGTTTTCTATATTATTATTTATACTTATATTATTATTGTTATTATTAGTATTATTAATATTATTATTATTATTAATATTACTATTATTAATATTATTAGTTTCCATAATTATATTTAATAATTTAATATATATTTAATAATATATTACTAATTTTAAAAATAAAATAATTAATAATACATACTTAAATTTAAATTAATATCAATAAATAAATAAATAATAATTATCAAAAATTATTTATTTTAAAAACACAATTCTAATCCTTGTCCAGAATCACCAGCAGTTAAAATTTTTGATTTTTCAGGAACAAATTTAACAATTTTAATTCCTCCTTTTTTTTCACATCCATAACCCCATAAACATTCCATAGTATCTAAATTATAACATAACAAATTTCCATCACCACAACCAGCAGCTAAAATATTACCACATATATCTCCACAAAAAACAGCATCTGCACTTTTCATATTACCTATCAATTTAAAATTATTTTGCATATCAAATACTTTTACTGTATTATCAGCTGCTCCAGTAACTAATAAATTATTTTTTGTAGTTCCTACATAATTAATTGCTGCTTTATGAATAGGTTCATTAAATATTTTTTTCATATCTCTCATATCAACTACATTTATTATTCCATCAGATACACCCGTACTAATTATTAAATTATTTTTACCATCACTATGAAAAATAATATTTGAAATTTGTCCTAAATGCCATTTATTTTTTGATATGCATTTTTCACTATTTAAATCCCATATTCCAATTAAACCATCTCTTCCACCAGTCACAGCTAAACTACTTGCCCAATTTAATTCAGTAACTGGACCTTTATGAACCCCACTTAAACATCCTAAACTACTACTACCATTTTGATTCCATATTCTAACAGATGAATCATAACTTGCTGAAAGAAAAACACCTGATTTTTTATCAGCTACTATTTTAGATATTGAACCACTATGTTCAGTTAAATTTTTACATTTAACTCCACTACTTTCCCATAAGCATATATTAGAATCCATACCACCTGAAACTATCTTTCGATTTGGGAGGATTTGAACAGTTGTTACCCATTCAGTATGACCATATTGTTTGGTATATAATTGTTTTGTTTGCTTTCCGTTTGAAAGATTATATACTCTTAGACCGTGATCGGTACTACCTGTTACAACTATATCAGAGGTGTTGTCCATACAAAGTATAGGTCCTCCATGTTCTGGGGAGAGAGGTATATCTGAAGAAGGACCGTTTTTTGATGAGAAAGAACCTGAGGATAAATTTACGTTGAACATGTTTTTTTTATATTTTTATATTATTATTTTGTATTATTATTGTAAAATATTGTTATTATTTTTATTTATTTAATTTTGGTTTTTAATTTTATAATTAAATTAAATAATGAATAATAAAAAACAAGAAATTTATGATGATAATAATAATAATATAAATAATAATCAAATAGAAATTTCTCTTCAAAAAAAAATTAGAGAACAAGCGAAACGTTTAATGAATCTTCAAGAATATATTTCATTATTAGAAAATAGAATTCTTCAATACAATCCAAATGAATCTCTTCCTCTTAAAAAAGAATCAATTCAAAATAATATTTATCATCCAATCACAGAAATAAATGAAAAATATTTAGAGCTTCAAAAAAAATATAATGAATTATACGAAAGCACAATGCACATAACAACAAATAATAATAATAATATGAATAATAAAATTTTTAATACATCTTTTTCTTACATTGACATTCCTTCAAAAAATTATGAAAATATTCTTTATCAAAAATATCCAAACATAAACAATATCGATCAACCTGAAAAAATATTCGAATATTATCAAAATCTTCAAAATGATTATATTTCTCAATTAAAAGACAAAGATATTCTTATAAATCAATTAAAAAAAGAAACTATAAACAACGATGAATTAAGAAATTACATTGAAATTCTTAAACAAGCTCTTGATTCAAGTTTAATTAAAAATGGTTTAAAAGCAAAAATTGATATGTTAAAAAAACAATATTATTCAAATTTACCTGATGATGATTATGCAACTGTTTTATTAGACATTGATAATATGAAATCAACTAATGAAAAATTAACAAAAGAAAAAGAAAAAAATAATAAACAAATTGAACAATTAAATAATGATTTAGTTGAATTTAATCAAACAAAAGAAAATTTAATTACTTTAAATAAAAAACATGAAATAATATTAGAAAAAAACAAAGAATTAAATGAAAATAATGAAAAATTAGAAACATTATTTAAACAAAAAGAAAAAGAAAATGAAATTTTTAAAGAAAAAAATAATGAATTAGAAAAACATAATGAATTATTATTAAATGATAATAAAAGAGTTCAACAATTAGAAAATGATAATATTATTTTAACTAAAACTGTCACTGATCTTAATGATAGAATTTCAAAATTAACTTATGATAATACTTATTTAAAAGATTTTCAAAATATTTGTGATAATTTATCAAAAGAAAATAATAATATTAAATTAATTAATGAAAATTTAAGTCAAGATAATAATTATTTCTTAGAACAAAATGGTATTTTAAAAAATAATTTAAATGAAATGGATCAAATTATTAATGATAATAAAAGGTTAAAAAATGAAATAAGAAATTTAAATGAAAGAATTGCTATTATTTGTAATGAAAAAAATAAAAATGAAAATATTTATTTAGGAAAAATTCAAGAATTAGAACAAGAAAAATGTTGTTTACAAAATTTATTAATGAAAAATGAAGAATATGAAAATTGTGAAGTTAAAAATAAAATTAATAGTTATAGAAATGATAATAAAAAATTATATGACAATAATATTAAATTAAATAGTGAAAATGTCAAATTTTTAATGGAAAATAAATTTTATTCAAATTTATTATTTAGAATATTAAAATTTCATATTAATAATTTAAATGTAAAAAATATAATTTGTGAATTATTAAATTTAAATGAAAAAAATATTTTATTGAAAACAGAAAATCAAAAACATCAAAAATCTTTAGAAAAAGTTAATAAAGATTTTAATAATAACTATAATAATTCCGATTTCGAACAATCTGAAAAAGTAAAATGTGATTTATTCCATAATCAAAAACAATTATTAGATGTAAACAACCAAATCGAATATTTAGAAAACGAATTACAAAAATACGAAACATGTTAAAAAATAAATTATTTTCAAAAAAAAATATTTTTTTTATTTAATTTAAACTTAAATTTAATTAAAAAAATTTTTATTTTTATATTAAAAATAATATTATTATATATATAAATCAAGATAATAAAAATATATTTTTTATTATTATTATTATTAACCTTCGAAAAGGCTTAATAAAATTAATAATTAAATTAAATTAATATTATTTAAAGGAAATCCTTATATAAATACAAATATTTATAAAGGCTTCCTTGATATAAATACCCAATTACATTAGGTTTAGCATATTTACAAGTAGCTGATCCTTAAATCAATTGTATATTTACAAATTAAGCATCAAATCTATTGAGTTTTCCTCCTTTTTTTGATTTTTTGTATTTAATTATAGCATGTCTGATTTTATGATTTTTCATATATCTCTTTTTATCTTTGTAAAAGTCATTTAATATGCTTCTAATTAGCTTTATTTTATAGTCATTCATTGTTTTATATGATGGTTTAAAAATATTTTTATCTAGCTATAGTTTTATATTATTTACCTCAGCCTGTCTCATATATAAAAAAATTTTTTTTTATATGTCAGCTGAGGGATTTGAACCCTCGCCCTTTCGGAACAGCGCCTAAAGCTGCCGCCTTAGACCACTCGGCCAAACTGACTTCATTAAATTATAAAGAAATAATTTACAAAAAAAGAAAAAAATATATAATAAAATTGATAAAAATAATTTAATAAATTTAATAATAAAAATTATGATAATTCAAATATTAAATATTTTTGTTAAATAAAATAAATAAAAGAAATATTAAAAGCTAATATTAATTTATAAAAATAAATATATTTATTTTTTAATTGCAACAAAAAAAATACAATTATAAACAGTTTGCATAAGACTTTCTTCATAACTACTATAAGTAGTTTTTATATATTCTTCTTTTTTAATTTCAAATCCATAACCAATAATAATTTTCTTAATTTCATCCCAACTTAATTCAATGCTAATTTCATTTTCCATTTCTGTATAATGATATAATAAAGGACCAATATTAATCCAAATTCCATTTGTTTTAATAATTTCACTTATAGTTTCAATATATTCAATAACATTATTTGCTGTATCTAAAAAAAAACATGTAACAATTCCATCCCAAAAATTAATATTTTTTTTATAAACTCTAATAAATTCCCCAGCAACCATGCTCATTTCTCCATATTTATTTTTAATTAAATTATCACTTAAACATTCATCAGGAATGTAAATTTTTTTAAAAGGAATTTCTTCATTAATTAAATTACTAAAAGAATGAATTAAAGGTTGAATAAAAAATTCATTTTCTTTAGTAGTATTATTTAATATATAATTTGAACTTAATAACATATGATAACTAAATTCATTTCCTTGTGATTTAAAACCTAATTTTGCTATTTCATACATTAATCTTCCTAATCCTGCTCCAGGATTAAGAATATAAATACCTTTTTCAAAATCTTTTTCTGATTTATTTGAAAAATATGTTTTTAATTCAGTTAAAATTGGGTCATATGTTTTTTTTCTCTCAAATAAACCTTCTTTAGACCAGTCTCTAATAAATAATTTTAATGTACTCCGAAGTTTTATTATATTTTTTGGCTTTACAAATAAAGGTTCTATTAAAATTTCACCTGTTGATGATTTAAATGATTTAAACATTTCTTTATAAGGCTCTGCGATTTTTAAAAAAAATTTATAATTTTCCCAAATTGCAGATTTTAATTTTTCTATTCGAGTTTGATAATTAAATGACATACGTTCTTTATATTTTAATGGAATTGATGAAAAATCTCTTTCGATTCTTGAAACTTCTCGAAGACTATCAACTTGATAATTGAAAAATGATGAAACAATATTTTTTAAATGATTAAATTCTTCAATATCATTTGAAGATGAATTTAAACCTATAGGTCCTATTGTTTCATGTAGTTCATTATCTTCTTCTTCTGTTTCATTTTTTGATTTAATGTTATTTGAATTATTATCATTATTTTCCATTAAAATTATAATATAATATTGTGATATATAATTTAAAAATAAAATTATATATTTTATTAAAACATTTTAATAAAAATCTAATTAAACCTACTTTTTTTTACTAAATATGATTTATATAAATTTTAAATTATAAAAAAGTATACTATAAAATAATAATATTTATAAATTTAAAATTAATCATTTATAATTTAATTATAAAAACCTTTAAAATAGATTTTTTTAAATTAAACTCTCTAAATAAATAAGAATTTTAACTTAGAATTAATAATAAGATAAATATATTTTAATAAAAATAATAAATAATATTATTTTACATTAATTTTTTTTAAAATGATTTTTATATTTTTTATTTTTTTTTTCATCCTGATTTTCTTTTTGATTTTGAATAATTGCATCATAAATTCTATTTTCAAATGTATCATTAGTATCAAAAACAGAAGTATTAATAATAACTAAAGGATTATTACCTATTAATTCTTGTTTATTTTTTGCTTTTTTATAATAATCATTTAACTGTGGATACATTTGATATAATGATTGATAATATAAATCATAATTAACAGGATTATTATAATCATTAATATTATAATCTAAAACATCTTTTTTAGAATTCAAAAAAATTTCATTTTCAAATTCTTCATATTTCTCATCATTAATATTAGTATTAATTAAATTTTTAATATTATTATCTTCAAACATATCAATTTCCAATTTATTTTTTTCTTTATGAATTTTTTTAACTTCTAAAGTTTTAATACCCTCTAATTTCCAATTAGGATCAATTTGAGCCATAATTCCCGGATCAATAATAGGTAATTTAGTAACAGGATCAACATAAGGATAAAATAAACTATTATTATAAGGCAATCTTCCATACAAAGCTAAATGAATCATACTTATTATTTCTCTTTTACATATTTCTACACTTTCAGGTTTCCCACTTAATTGCAATTCTCTAAAATCTTCATTTGGTTTACTATCTTTAGGAATAAAAATTTGACATCCTGTGACTTCATGAATTATTTTTACTGTTTCTCCATTTCTACCTATTATTAACCCAACCATTTTATTTGGTATTTTCAATGGACTATGTGGACCTGGAAAAGGATTTGTTTCTCCTAAATGACTATAAGTATTTTTCATATTAATTTGTTCTGTAACAATTTCTTCTATTAAATTTTTTGCTTTTTCATATTTATCTTCTGGTCCTTCAATGAAAACATTTCTAATTTGACTGTTTGGTATTTTTTCTATTGCAATTTGTATTTTACATCCACTTTCTCTATTTAATCTACGAATTGTATCACCATTTTTACCTATTATTAATCCAACACAATCATCAGGAATTCCTAATATTTTAGCATTTTTATCAGGAGGTCCATAAGGAGTCATATAATAATTTTCAATAACTAAATTTTTATTTTTATTTATAGTTCCATCTTTAATTAATAATTCAGTACGAATTTCTTGAGATTTTTTAATTTGTTCTTCTTTTATTTTATTTCTTTCTTTTTCATTTGCTAATAAAATTTTATTTACTAAATGTGTAGCACGTTTAACTGCTGTTTCTGAATCACCTATAATTAAAACATGTTGTTCCTCTGAATCTTCAGGTAATTCAGGCATTCCTTCTTTTTGAGTTCCTTTTCCTCGAACTAATATTTTACATCCAGATTCTTGTTCTAATCTTTTTTGATTCGTTCCTTTTGGTCCAATTAATAAACCAACATAATTAATTCCCTGTTTTTTTGGAATGAATATTTTTTTTTTAATTTTATTTTGATCTAATAAAGCATTATTAATTGAATTATTAAACAAAAAGGGGTTATATAAAGGGGGAGGTAGGTTAGGTTGTTTCATTTGGGGGTTATATAAAGCAATATTATTTTGAAAATTATTATTTGAAGGTGGGGGGTATTGTTGAGGGGGGTATGTTATCATTTTATTATAGGGGGTTGGATATATATTAGGATAAGGAGCTATATTATTATTTGGATTTGGAGCATTTGACCATTTTGAAACTCTGTTTCTTCGTGATTTTCTTTCGCTTCTTGAATCATCACGATGATGGTGTTTGCTATAATATTCATCATTACTATCATATGAACTTGAATGTGAACGAGAACGTTCTCGATATTCATTAAATTTTTCTCTTTTCATTAAATAATTTAATTAATAAAATGTTTTAATATAATAAATAAAATAAATAATAAATTTAATATTTAATATATCATATTTTATTTTAATAAAATAATATGATCTTCAGTTAAATTTAATGATAATAATGTAGATGATTCATCTTCTATTTTAGTTTCGTTTTCATCTTTAAATTTTAAATAAAAATTAAATTCAAGTTCTTTATCCATTTTAAATAATCTCATTATTAATAATTTTAATCCTGTTAAAGTACTATTTTTTGGGAATTTTTTTTTAATTATTTTATCATTATATTTTAAATTAACTTCTATAACATTTCCACTCAAAGCATTTGTATTTTTTGATAATAAATTTATAAATTCATCCAAAGGATCAAAAAATTTTTTTTTCAAAACAAAATATTGCTTATTAAAAATATTCATATATTTTTCAAATTTTTCTTTATCAAAATTTTTTTCAGTTAATTTTTCACCTAATTGTTTTTGTTCTTTTTCAACATAATCTTGAACACATTTTTTTAAATAAAATTTTTCATTGTCTCTTCGAATTATTTTTGTTACTGTGCTTCCATTAATAATGCTCATTTTAGGATTTCTTCCAACTAAATTAATTTGAGTATTTTCTTTTCCATTTACATCAACGAATCTATTATTTAAAATATCTAAATTTTTTATTTCTAATTGTTCAATGTCAACCATAATTTTTAAAAAGTCATTTGTATTAAAATAATTATAATCTATTGAAATATGAGTCATTGATTTTTTAAATTCTTCTAAAATTTCTAATTCGTTTTTATCAATTTGCATATTTTCAATTGAATTGCTTTCGAAAAAATTGGAAATTAAATTTTGATTTAAATTTATGTATTTTAATTCAGGTGAACGAAACATATTATAAGTGAATAAAAATTGTTTAATTTTATTTTTTTCTGTACTTAAATATTTTAATTTTTGTGTATTTTTTTGTAATTCTTTAATATTATTATCAATAAATTCTTTATTTGAATTATTTTCATAATTTTCTTTATTTAAATCATTTCCCATTAAATATAAATATTCTAATGTTTTAAATAAAGGTGATAATTTAATTAAAGAATAATAATCAATTTTACATTTATTTAAAACTAAAATATTTAAATAACATTTTTCTTCACCATTTATGTATTTACTAATATTTTTTTCAAATTCTTCATCGAATTTTAAAATATTTTCACTAAAATTCAACATCGTCAATCTTTTAAATTTATTTAAAATAAATAACATATCACTCCAATTACATAATAAAGATTTAGTTAAACTTAATTCTTGAATTTTTGGTAAAATTTCATTAATATTTGTATTTAAATAACTTATATATGAATTAGTTAAATCAATACAAATCATTCTTTTAAATTCAGAAAATTCTCTAATTGCTTTTTCTTTTCCTACCAATTCAATATTAATAATTTTTTTTGATGTTGTTATGAAATTATCTGTTTCTAATGCTTTATCAACGAATTTATTAAAATCATTTCCATCAGTATCATAAAAATTATATTTATATCCCAAAGCATCTAAAAAATCTTGTCCAAAATTTGCCTTATTTAAACGTATTAAAGAACCACTATTTAAATTATTTTCTGTTTTGAAGTATTCAAAATTTTCTACTGTTCCATTGTGTTTACCTCTATTTTTATTTTCCCATTCAATTCCTAACCAAATGTCTTTTGGATCGGAGTTTGGTTTATGTTTTAAAGGACCTATATATTTTATAATTCCTACTTCTTCGTTTAATTCTATTTTTTTATTTAAATATGTTTGAGGATCTTCATTTTCTTTTAATGAAGATTTTGTGTTTTTTGGAAATTTTAAATTAACTTCTGGATTAACTTCATTTTTTTCATAATAATCTTCTGGATTTTTTTCTATTTTTGTTTGTTCTGCTAAAGGATTTATTGGGATATAATCCATTTTTAATAATTT
>JAEEGK010009554.1_pt1 | contig 22613 bp, 18 predicted proteins | sample 8958771 | NCBI WGS metagenome assembly JAEEGK01 (sample SAMN16246547, study PRJNA631951) | gut metagenome | biome: gut microbiome; feature: rumen; material: SC-attached | host: Bos | place: Iran: Karaj | collected 2018-10 | reverse complement strand
TTTTCTTATGTTGTCAGTAACATATTTGTTAGTTAGGTTATGTAACACTCTTAATAACTGAGTAACACCAAAAGCGATACTTATGATGAGTAATAATGTTACTGGCCAAGGCATATATGTATTTGTTTGATAGTGGTCTCTCCAGGCACCTACTACGAACACCATAATGTAATAGAGTAGTGAATATAATACAACTGGTATAAGGGCGATAAATGCTGTACGGAATTTGATATGACAATCAGAGATAACTAAAACAAATAAAAGAGTAATAAAGATTGGGTTAATCGTATGCATGAATAAGTTAGAACGTTCAAACATCGTTTTCACAAATCCTTGACCGATAGAAAGAATCGTAATCGCGACAAAGAATGTTAAGAAAGTACCAACAGCCCCAACATATAAGATAGTGACAATCCAGTGTGGGAGCTTATATCTATCTCTTTTTAAGCCATCAATTTGGAAAGGCAAACACATAAAAGCGGATATTGCAGCAAGGATGTTAGATAAAGTCGTGAACATTCTTAAAGTGCCGATTCCTGCTTCTGAAGAACCTTCATCATAATAGTTGATGATATTTAAAGTAACAGATACGATTGTAACCGCGATAACTAGGACTGACATTATTAGTCCTGCGATCCAACGCATCTTATTTATTTTTCTAACGTTAACAATTTCTTCTCTTTTCATGTTATTTATTTTACTACTTTCAATTAGTAAGAGTATTTTAAGAATTTTAAATATTCATATTTAGTTAAATATTCACATAATGTTTGTAATCCAAAAGATAGAAGGATACACACTAGATATGGGATAACTAATAAATAAATATTCTCACGGAAAATATTGTGACCAGTTGAATCTAAAATCCAATGCATATAGTAGAAGAATTGAATATGAAATAGATATGAAAAACTACCGACTCTCTTAAGCTTTCTAGAGATATTGGTAAATGATTCGTTTTCTATATTTAAAGAAATCATCTTGTTCATAAAGAAGAAGACAAAAACTGGTAAGAAGAAAAACGCATCAGCGAACACGAATAAATTGAAATATAGAGTTAAGAATAACTCACCCACCATGAAGAAGAAGGCAATAACTATATAAATGATATTGCCTTTGATTTTAAAGTTATCATGTGATGCAAATACTCTTCCTAAGACAACAAAGATTAGAGCCTCTAAATGTGAACAATAAAGTTCTAAATAATTTCCTATCTTAAACATAGTGTTTGAGAAAGGATTATTACTTAAAGTGAACACTCCAAAGTAAGTAGAATTTAAGCATCCTAAGATATACATCACTATGGAGATAACTATTGAAATAGTTAATGACTTCTTAGTTTTAAATAATGTGGTGAATAAAACGCATATTACTAAGGACACTAAAAACCAAAAACCTCTAGGTGCTCCTTTTAAGAAGAAGTTAACGATATATCTAATAAGTTCGTAGTGGTCACCACTAGACACAAAACCGTATATATCTCTAGTAGTGATTGGTAAACCAACAATAAACCAAAATAGATATAGGAATAGAATTCTTAAACAGAATTTCTTAATATATTTCCATTTGTTTTCTGGGTCTATTTCAATTTGTTTAAATAGGAGAAAACTACTTATAACAAAAAAGATTGGAACCGCGATTCTAGTTAAGGCAAAGGCAAATGATTCCCCTACTAAAGTAGGAATAGAATTATCTAACCCTACTGAACTAATAGAACTTCCTTCTGGGAAAATATGGATAGAAATAATTAATAGAGCAGCGATAAATCTTACCAAATCTAAGATTGGATAATATTTAATCTTTTTCTCACTTGTTATAGAGGTCATTTATTCTTCCTACTTTCAATCCACTTTTTAAGTGGATAATAAACAAGATAAAATAGACCAATATATCCACATTGAAGAATATAAATGATAATTTGATAAGCAATTAAATTACCTTTAACTAGATCGAACACTAATCCGAATGGGGTGCCATCTCCTCCTAATAAGAACATGTAATTCTTTCCAGTGAGATAGTCTACAGTTAAGGCGATAGACATATACACAAATAGAAGTCCAATAACAAAAGGAATATTTCTTTTTTCCATTTTGTTTAACTTTGCTTTAAAAACAAACATTGCGGCAAATGTTGAGATAGAGTGACTAAACGCACTTATAAGGGATAAATAACTAAAGGCAGGGTGATTATCATAAATATTGCCAGCTAAATAGTTACCCATAATACCCATAATAAAGCCACATATTGCGATAAAATCAAAACAGATGTCTTGGACTCTTCCTTTAGTAAAAGCTGCTAGAGGAACAATAAACACCATCATGTCACAGAAAAATAGTGGAAGGTTTTCTAATAGAGTATTACCAACATCACTAGTGGTGGCTAATAAGAAGCTCATCTTCATGATTACTAAAGTAAAAATAGCAATAGATGCGATTATTAACACTAGTCTTTGCTTTTTAGGATTATCTCTATATTTTTTGCCTAAGAAATAGCCTAGAGTAATTAATCCAGCAAGGATAATTGTGACGCTTAAAAGGTGTGACCAAGAAAAGAGCCCGGCAGCGGGCCTGTCCTTTTCTAGAAAGAACCATTCGTAAAACCACATATATAAAATTATAACACAAAATGGACGTAGTGATTTTTCGATACGAAAAAAAACACAAGATAATGTTAAACGGCAAAATTCGTGAAAGTTCACCTAACTTTTGCGTTTTTTGCCGATTGATATAAAACCAGAATTATGAATGAATTCATGACCATTAAAGAAGTATCTATATTATGGAACTTATCAGATAGAAGCACTCGCAATTACAATAGCGTTCAAAGAATGTCTTAAAAACAATATTGTTCCTTTTATCATTTCTTTGATTTTTATTATCTATTTTTAGACATGTATATTTGAAATATACAATTAGACTCCTGTGTTGTGATAAGATACAACTATAGGAGTTTTATATATGTCAAACAGATTCATGTTGAATGAAACCTCTTACCATGGTCATGGAGCAATTTTAAACATCGTTCCAGAAATCAAAGCCAGAGGATTTAAAAATGTTTTAGTGTGTACTGATGAGTCACTCGTCAAATTTGGAGTATCACAAAAAGTCACAAAACTTTTAGATGAAGGTAAAGTTAATTATCAAATGTTTACCGAAATCAAACCAAACCCAACAATTGAAAACGTTCTTGCTGGTGTTAAGGCTGCAAAAGAATTCAAAGCAGACTCAATTGTTGCTATCGGTGGTGGTTCTTCAATGGATACCGCTAAAGCAATTGGTATCATCATTACTAACCCAGAATTTGCAGATGTCAGAAGCTTAGAAGGCGTTGCACCAACTAAACATCCTTGCTTACCAATTATCGCAGTTGCAACAACTGCTGGTACTGCTGCTGAAGTTACTATTAACTACGTCATTACCGATGTTCAAAAGAAGAGAAAATTCGTTTGTGTCGATGTTCACGATATGCCAATCGTTGCTGTCGTTGATCCAGATATGATGGCGAGTATGCCAAAATCCTTAAAAGCATTTACAGGTATGGATGCTTTAACTCACGCTATCGAAGGCTATACAACTAGAGGCGCATGGGAAATGAGTGATATGTTCCATATCAAAGCTATTGAACTCATTGCTAAAAACTTAAGAGATTCAGTTGCTGGAAACGACAAAGGCGGAGAGAATATGGCTCTAGCACAATATATTGCCGGTATGGGATTCTCTAATGTAGGATTAGGTATTGATCACGCAATGGCACATACATTAAGTGCATATTACGATGTTCCACATGGAAAAGCGTGTGCGATGTTATTACCAATCTCTATGGAATTCAATAAAGATTACACTGGTGAGAAATATCGTGAAATCGCTAGAGTATTTGGTGTTAAAGACGTTGATAAGATGTCTCAAGCCGAATATCGTGACGCTGCAATTAAAGCTGTTAGACAATTATCAGTTGATGTTGGCATTCCAACACAATGTGTTGAAATCAAAGAAAGTGATTTAGATGCATTAGCAGATGACGCTCTTAAAGATGCTTGCTATCCAGGCAACCCAAGAGAAGCAACACACGCTCAAGTTGTTGAAATGTTTAGAAAATTAATGTAATCAACTAAATATAAAAAAAGCATAGCCAAAGGAAATCCAAGGCTATGTTTTTTAATTACTCGTTTTGTTGTTTCGATATTCTAACGGAGACATTCCAACATGTTTTTTAAATAAATTATAGAAGAATGTCAAATTGTTATATCCGACGTGATAGGCAATATCGTTAATATTTGCGTCAGTGGATTCAAGTAGCACTTTGCAGGCCTTAATTCTTTCATTCTCAATTAACTTTTGAAAAGAAAAACCGGTTAGTTTTTTAATTCTTTTACTCAAATAGTTATAATCTTCATTTAATAGGGCCGCTAATTCTTTCAAAGATCCTTCTGTGTAGTTGTTTTCAATATAGTTAAAAGTCTTAAATAGAATAATTGAATCATAATTTGAGGTTTTACTTTCCTCAGCATATTCAGCGTGCCTTAATAACTCGTTAATTAAAATCAAAAAGTATTGTCTAAGTAATTCGTTAGTCTTCTCATCCTTTTCTTCATAGGTGAGTAAGATGTTCTCGATGATGTTTTGAACTTGCTCATTTTTACCAACGTGGAAAATAACTGAGTTGCTTTCTTCTTTGTTGCTAAGCAAATTAATTAAGAACTTTTTAAGATTGCCTTCTGTATCAATAAAAGGGAATAAAAAGTCGAAAAATTCCGGCAAAATAATGAAATTTAACAGCAAATCGTCTTCTTTTGCTGGTAAAAACTCATGTTGAGAATTTTTGGATAAGAACAACAACTCACCTTGTTTTAGGGTTACTTTTTCGCCATCTAATATCTCGTGAATTTCACCACTTAAAACATAATTTATTTCTAAGTAGTCATGACTGTGTTTTTTAATATAGCAAAAGCGAGGATGCTTTCTAACCATGATCATTCCATTGGTGATATAGTCTTTTGCGTTCATCACCTGGGCATCATCTTTTGAATTAGAATAGCTTCCAGTTTCTTTTAAGTGAGATAACGCTCTTAACTCATCAGCGTTTTTCTCTTTGTATTTAAGAATTAATCTTTCATTCATGTTATTCATTATACACCAAAAGGCAAAAATGGTTACTATTTCTCACTAATATCATTATTCTATTTTTTATTATTAAAGAATAAAATATAACCGTGAACGAAATGGAGAAAATGGATTATGAATGATTTTTTAAATTCACGTTTTGTTAAAGAAGTTAGTGAGATTACTAACAATATGTATCACCAAGGATGGGATGAACGTAATGGTGGTAACATCTCATATTTAATTGACGAAGAATATGTTAGGGATTATTTCCCAAAAGATAAATACATTAGAGATATTGAAATGGGTTTCATCGCGGATGAAATCTGCAGAAATAAATATTTCTTAGTTACTGGTACAGGAAAGTACTTTAAAAATGTTATTAAAGATCCAGAAGCTAACCTTGGTTTAGTAAAGATTGATGATAATGGTCACATAGCCCATCTTTTATGGGGTTATCGAGATGGAGGCAAATTCACAAGTGAATTCCCTGCTCATTTAATGAGCCATGCAGTTAGATTAAAAGTTAATCCTAATAATAGAGTTATTATGCATACACATCCAACATACACGATTTGCATGGGTGCATGTTTACCAACTGATGAAGTTATCTTTACTAGAAAATTATGGAAATCAAACACTGAAGCAGTAGTTGTTTTCCCTGAAGGCGTTGGAGTTCTTCCTTGCATGATTTGTGGCACAACCGAAATAGGAGAAGCTACTGCAAATAAAATGAAAGAACACCGTATTGTTACTTGGACTAACCATGGCATCTATGGAGCAGGTAACGATATTGATGAAGCATTTGGCTTAATTGAAACAGTAGAGAAGACTGCTCAAATCTATATGCTTACCTTAGGACATGTTGTAAACGAAATTCCTGATGAAGTTATTATTGGTTTAGCTAAACTCTGGAATTTAAAAATGATGCCAGGCGTCATTGAGGAAAAATAATGAAATATTATCTAGCGATTGATCTAGGTGCGACAAGTGGTAGACACATTGTTGGTCACTTAGAAAAAGGCGAATATAAGCTTGATGAAATATATCGTTTTAAGACTGGAATGGATGAAACCAAAGACGGTCTTACTTGGGATATTCCTCGCCTATTTAACGAGATAAAAGAAGGCATCAAATTGGCGTTTAAAAAATACCCAAATATTGAATCACTTTCAATCGATACTTGGGGTGTTGATTATGTGCTCATGAATGGAGAAAAAGAGATTCCTCCGTTTTATGCATATAGAAACGAAAGATGTCAAAAAAGCGCGCAAAAAGTGCATAAAATAATTAGTTTTGACGATATTTATAGTAAAACTGGTATTCAATTTGCAGCTTTCAACACTATCTATCAATTATGTGATGATCTAGAAAAAGGAAGACTAGAAAACGCGACTGATTACTTAATGCTACCAAGCTATTTCATCTATAAATTAACTGGTATTAAAACACACGAATACACAGATGAATCTACTGGTGCTCTTCTTAATGCTAAAACCGGTGAATATGATATGGAACTAATCAACAAATTAGGACTTCCAACTCATCTATTTGGACACATTAATAAACCAGGAGAATTTGTTGGTTATTTAACTAAAGAAATTGAAAAAGAAGTCGGTGGAAACTGCAAAGTAATATTATGTGCAACCCATGACACAGGAAGCGCATTTGAAGCAGTGGATGTAGATGAAGATACAGTTATCCTCAGTAGTGGCACTTGGTCGCTATTAGGAATAAAAACTAAAGATCCAATAATAAGCGAAACATCTTTAAAACGTAATTACACAAACGAAGGTGGAGTTAATTATATTCGATTCCTAAAGAATGTAATGGGAATGTGGATTAATAACCAATTAAAGACTGAAGTTTGTTATACACAAGGATATGTAGACTCAAATATTTATTTATCTAACTATAAAGTTACATTTGATGTTAATGATTCATCATTAATTGCTCCTAAGAGCATGAAAAACGCTCTTATGAAGTTATTAGAAATATGTCCACCACAGAACGATATCGAACTCTTCTCCTCCATTTATCGTTCTATGGCAGTTGGATATAAAGAAGCGATTGATGAATTAGAGGAGATTACAAATCGTAAATTCAATAAGATTCTCATTGTTGGTGGGGGTGCTAAAAACAAGTTCCTCAACGAACAAGTTGAATATTACACAAAACGACACGTTATTGCCCTTCCAATAGAAGCAACTGCAATGGGCAATTTAAAAATTCAAATGAAAGTGAGCAAAGAATTATGAGAAAAGAAGTTAAAGAATTATATGCATCCTATGGAGTAGATGTATTTGAAGCCTTAAGAAAACTAAAAGAAACAAAGATTTCTTTACATTGTTGGCAACTTGACGATGTTAAAGGATTTGAAGGTGATGGTGATCTTACTGGTGGTATTCAAACAACTGGTAACTATTTAGGTAGAGCAAGAAACTTTAAAGAATTAACTGCGGACCTAGATAAAGCGTTATCTTATATCCCTGGTAGCAAGAAGATTAATCTTCATGCGATTTATCAAACTGGAAAGATTGTTGATCGTAGTGAAGTTGGTCCAGAACAATTTAAGGAATGGGTTAGCTATGCTAAAAGTAGAGGATTAGGCTTAGACTATAACCCAACTATTTTCTCTCATCCAATGCTCGTTGATGGTTTATCTTTATCTTCCCCAGATGAGAAAGTTAGAAACTATTGGATTAAACACTGTATTAATGGATTAAAGATTACTGAGATGTTTGGTAAAGAATTAGGCCAAAAATCATTAATGAATATCTGGATTCCTGATGGATTAAAAGATACACCAGCAGATAGAATTGGCCCAAGAATTAGACTCAAAGAGTCTCTTGATAAAATCCTTGCTGGATATAAATATGATAAAAAAGTTATGGATGTCTCTGTTGAATCTAAAGTATTTGGTATTGGAGTAGAGAGCTACACAGTTGGTAGTAATGAATTCTATTTAAATTACGCTGCTAGTAGAAACATCTGCTGCTTACTTGATACAGGACACTTCCATCCAACAGAAAATGTCGCTGATAAGATTAGTTCAATGTATACCTTCTATAACAAATTAGCGTTCCACGTTTCTCGTCCTGTTAGATGGGATAGTGATCATGTGTTAAAGCTAAATGATGATCTTCAAGATGTTGCAGATGAATTAGTAAAATGTGATGGATTAAAAAGAAGCTATATTGGTTTAGATTATTTTGATGCTTCTATAAATAGAATAGCGGCTTTAGTTATCGGTGCTAGAAATATGGAAAAAGCACTCTTAAAAGCATTATTAACCCCATGGAAGTTATTAAAAGAAGCACAAGATAGTTATGACCACACTAAAGTGTTAGCGCTTCAAGAAGAAATTAAGACTTTACCATGGGGCGAAGTTTGGAATGAATATCTTAAACGCCAAAACATGGTAAGTGATGCTAAAATGTTTGAAGAGATTAAAGAATACGAAAACAAAGTTTTAGTCAATCGTAAATAATATGGACAACAAATACAAACCAATTCCATTTTGGAGTTGGAATGATGAACTTGACGAAAAAGAACTAACCAATCAAATTGAGTGGATGCATGAAAATGGGATTGGTGGCTTCTTCATGCACGCTAGAGGGGGATTAACTACCCCATATTTAGGCGAAAAATGGTTTAACTGCGTTAGAAGTTGCCTTAAAAAGGCAAAAGAACTTAATATGGAAGCCTATGCCTATGATGAGAATGGTTGGCCAAGTGGATTTGCGGGTGGCAAATTGTTAGAAGACGAATCTAATAGAGATATGTACTTGTCATATGAGTATGGCAAATATGATAGTAACGCTGCTGCATCATTTGATGTCTCTGGTGATTCTATTAAAAAAGTAGAAAGTGGAGATAATGTTTTAAATGTCTATACACATGTCTCTACTAGTACCGCTGATATCTTAAATAAAGACGTCGTAAAGAAGTTTATTGAATTTACTCATGAAAAGTATAAAGAGAACGACATTTATGGCAATTTAAGGGGTTTCTTTACGGATGAACCACAATATTATCGTTGGGGAACATCATTTACTAGAGTCCTTCCTAAATACTTTTTCGACAAATATAACGAAGATGTTTTTGACCGTATTGGTTTGCTATTTGTTGAAAAAGAAGGATATAGAGAATATCGATATAAATACTACAAAGCTCTACATGAGTTAATGCTCGATAGTTGGGCTAAGCAACTTTATGGATGGTGTGATTCTAACGGATATAAATTAACTGGTCACTATGTTGAAGAAGCAGGACTAGGAAAACAAATCTTATGCTGTGGTGGTGTAATGCCATTTTATGAATATGAACATATTCCAGGAATTGATCACTTAGGTAGAGACATTAATGACAATATTGCTGGTCGACAACTTGGAAGTGTTATGGCCCAACTTGATAAAAGGCAAGGATTATGTGAAATGTTTGCCTGTGCTGGTTGGGACGCAACTCCAATGGAGTTAAAACGCATTGCTGAATACTATATGGTTAATGGTGTTAATGTTATTTGTCACCATCTACTTCCTTATAGTGAACACGGACAAAGAAAAAGAGATTATCCAGAACATTATTCTAAAATCAACCCTTGGGTTGATGTTGCCTTTAAAGAATTTAATGACCATTTCGCCTCTATTGGTGAACTTTTAGCGAACTCTCGAGAAATCGCTAATGTTGGAATCTTAATGCCAATTAGAAGCGGCTATATGAATTACAAAAGAGAAATCGAATGGGATTTAGACTTTGGTAATCTTGATTTAACTAATAATTTATTAAAGATTTCAAATGAATTATCTAATAACGGAGTAATGTTTCATTACTTAGATGAAACTATTATGGCTAAACACGGATCTGTTGAAGAATCATCTTTAGTGGTTGGCAAATGTAAATATAAATACATCATTATTCCAGAAGGCACTTTAACAATGGATAAGACCACCAAAGAGTTATTTGAAGAATACGCACATAATGGTGGTAAGTTCTTAATCATCAAAGATAAGCCAACTTATCTAGAGGGAGAGGAGTATGACCATAAATATATGGTTAATAACTGCTCGCTAGAAGAAATAATTAAAGATAAACCATATACTGTTTCATATAACAGTCAAATAAGACTATCATATAGAGAAAAAGATAATGGAGAAAGATTCATCTACGCTTTAAATATGGGTGATGATATTACTGCTCATATTGAAGCAAATGATTATAAATCATTTAAATGTGATAACAAGATACTTTCTAATGATGTTAGCTTCAATAAATACGAATCTAAGATTCTCTATTTCTCTAACGAAGAATCTAAGAGCGAAAAACATAATAAAGAACTTAGCTTAAAAGATCGATTTGAAGTAGTTGGAGAGCCACTTAATTATTTAACTTTAGACTATCTTAAGTATTCAAAAGACGGGGTTTCTTATAGTGATTTTACTCATTATATGGGTGTATTTAACATTCTTTTAAAAGAGAGATATCAAGGAAAACTTTATCTTAAATATGAATTTGAATTAAAAGATCAAATTAATAATATTAAAGCTTTAATTGAAGACACACATATTGAAGAAGTTACAATTAATGGCCATGTTATTAAAAGCAACTCATTTGTTTTAGAGAAAGACCTATGGTCTTTTGACTTAAGTAAATACCTTAAGAGTGGAAAAAACGAGATTGTAATAAGAATCAATTTCTATGAATCTGAGCAAGTCTATTACGCTTTGTTCGGAGAGAATGTACAAGAATCCATTAAAAACTGCCTTGTGTATGACACAACAATTGAGGCAATTTACTTAAGAGGCAAATTTGGTGTCTTTGGAGATTTCAAAAAAGGAACACAAGAAGATGTAGTTATTGGCAATAATTTCTATATTGCTAATCAAAAGAAAGAACTTACATCACTTATAGAAGATGGTTATCCATTCTTCAGAGGAGCAATATCTTTAAGACAAGAAATCGAAGTTGATGATGTTAATAAGACACTTAAGATCCCAGAAAGATTCCAACTTATCGACCTCTATGTGAACGACAAATTTGTTAAGAGAATGATGCTTGATAACAAGGCTGATTTATCTAGATATTTGAAGGTTGGCAAGAATGAAATCAGACTAGATTTAGTGGTTTCAAACCGCAACTTATTAGGGCCTCATCACGATGGAATGGAAGAGCCTTTATCGGTTGGTCCATACACCTTCGAAAGGTTCAATACTTGGGATGAAAAAGGTCAAAGTCCTCTTTGCTTGCCACGATATACTTTTGTAAAAACTATCATTTAAAAAACTAAACTACAAATAAGTAAGTCAATTTAAAAACAATCCTTTCTAAGATGCACAGCAAATGTTGTGCATTTTTTTATTACTGATAGGGAATTACACGCAAAAATATTGCAATTTAGCAAATTTAATAATTGAACGTTTTGTTTTCACTTTTCTTTTTTACTATTATCACAATAACCTATTATCTAATTATTATCAAATATAGATTTTTGCATTTAATAATGTATTATTATGCATTTTTTGGCATCAATAAAATACCGCTATTTATAGCGAAAAAATAGTTGTGCATTCTATAAATTTTCAAGTCTATAATGAGAAAATTATTAGAGGTAATTTATGGAAACGAATGTTAGAAATGAGAACATGAAAAGAATCAACAATCTCCAATTAGCGAATGCATTTATTGAAGAGCAAGTTGAAGAGATTAAGAAGACTGTTGGAGACAAGAAAGTCCTCTTAGCGTTATCTGGTGGAGTTGACTCATCAGTGGTCGCTGCTTTACTTATCAAAGCAATTGGAAAGAACCTTGTTTGTGTTCACGTCAATCATGGTTTGCTTAGAAAAGGTGAATCTGAACAAGTTATCAAAGTGTTCAAAGACGAATTAGGCGCAACTTTAATCTATGTTGATGCTAGTGATAGATTCCTTGATGCTCTTGCAGGTGTTGAAGATCCAGAACAAAAAAGAAAAATCATTGGAAAAATCTTCATTGACGTTTTTGCAGAAGAAGCAAAAAAGCTTGATGGTATTGAATTCTTAGCACAAGGCACTATCTATCCAGACATCTTAGAGAGCAAAGGAATTAAAGCACATCATAATGTTGGTGGTCTTCCTAAAGAACTTAACTTTCAACTAGTTGAACCAGTTAAATTGTTATACAAAGATGAAGTTAGAGTGGTGGGTGAAGCCCTTGGGCTTCCACACAATATGGTTTATCGTCAACCATTCCCAGGACCAGGACTTGGAGTTCGCTGCCCAGGAGCAATTACTAGAGATAGACTCGAACTTGTTAGAGAAAGTGACGCTATTTTAAGAGAAGAATTTGCTAAAGCAAAACTTGAAGGCGTTGTCTGGCAATATTTCACAGTTGTCCCTCCATTTAAATCCACAGGAATTAAAGACAACAAAAGAACATTTGAATATGCAGTTGTTATTAGAGCCGTCAATTCTATTGACGCGACATCTGCCTCAGTAGAAGAAATTCCATACCCATTACTTTTCAAAATTAGAGACCGCATCTTAGATGAGGTGCCTGGAGTTAATCGTGTATTATTTGATATTTCACCAAAACCAGTGGCAACAATTGAGTGGGAATAATTTATGAAATTATTAGAAGAGAAAATTTTAAAAGAAGGCAAGGTTATTGATAATAAAATTATCAAAGTTGATAACTTTGTTAATCATCTTATCGATACCAAGATCATTAATGCCTTCGCAGAAGAAGTGAAAAAATACTACTCTAATCAAAGAGTAGACAAGATTTTAACGGTTGAAGCAAGTGGTATCGCTATTGCCTGCGCTGTAGCAGAAGCTTTTGATGGTTTACCATTTGTCTTTGCTAGAAAAAACAAATCAGCGATTATTGATGATAATGTCTACAAAGTAGAAGTTAAATCATTTACCCAAAATAGAGTGTCCACAATTACAGTAGCAAAACCATTTCTCAAAAAAGGTGAAAACATTTTGATTGTTGATGATTTCTTAGCAGAAGGAAACGCTGCAATCGGACTCATTGAAATGTGCGAGCAAGCAGGTGCAAATGTAGTTGGAGTTGCAGTTGTAATTGAAAAAGAATTCCAAGGCGGAAAAAAACGCATCAGCGAAAAAGGTGTTAAAGTTTTTGCCGGTGCGTCGATTAAAGAATTCAAAGATAACAAACCAGTTTTCTAGTCTGTAATTATTCTCCTTCAAACTTAACAAGCGAGTGAACTTCTATGTCATTCGCTTTTTTAATATTATCTCTTCCGTGAAGGTCAGGAAGTTCAATATAAAAGAGGGCTGCAACGGGTGTCCCTTTTGCGTGTTTTACGAGCTCTAGCATGGCGCATGCGCTGCCACCTGTAGCGAGTAAGTCATCTAGGACCAAAACTCTATCGTTTTCGTTGATCGAACCCTCTGAAATTGTGAGTGAATTTTTTCCATATTCCAGGATGTAAGAATAATCCCATCCAGGTCTAGGAAGCTTGCCTGGTTTTCTGGCGGTGATAAGTGATTTGTGGAGCTTATACGCGAGTGCGGCTCCGAACACAAACCCTCTCGCGTCCGCGCATATGATTTTGTTAAAATCATACTTTTGGGAAATTTCTGCCATCGAATCGATCGATTCTTTAAACGCGTCCGCGTCTTCTAGTGTGGGCGTAATGTCCCGAAACATGATTCCTTCTTTTGGGAAATCAGGAATTGTTGCAATGTAATTTTTGAAGTAATTCTCGTTTTTCATTTGCTGTAAACCTCATACGTAAATATTGTATAAAAATACAACGAAATAATCACAAAAAAATTGCTTTACATAATCTTACATTTCGTAAATAATAGTTGCGTCGATAGAGATGTCGACATTCGTATAATTCCCTAATTGGTGGGTAGTCTCTACACTAGACCGTATAATCTAGTACTACGAATCATTTTTTTGTTTTTGTAGATTAATCAAACCGTTGCAATCACAAAAGAATTATGTAGAAGAGACTCCATGGATAATGGAGTTTTTTGTTTTTTAAGGAGGGTATAAAAAATGACAAAAAAATTGCGAATGTTATTAGTTCCTGGCATGCTTGCAGGCTTTGCTTTAAGTGTTGCTGGATGCACAAATAGTGCTTCAGTATACGAACCAGGTACTCCAGTAAAAATTGGTCTTATCTGTTTGCACAACAGTAGTTCTACTTACGATAAGAACTTCATCGATTCTTTAATGGTTGCAGTCAATAATCTCGGAGATAGAGTTAAAGCTACAGTTATTAAAACCGACGTCAAAGAAGATAGAGCAGCTTTAGACGCCGCTAACGATTTAGTCAAACAAGGCTGCAATGTTATCTTTGCAGATTCATTTGGTCATGAACCATTCATCCTTGAAGCTGCTAAAGACCATCCAGAAGTTCAATTCTGTCACGCAACTGGTACTAAAGCTAAAACTGAAAACGTGAGCAATTACCATAATGCATTTGCTTCTATCTACGAAGGTAGATATTTAGCAGGCTACGCTGCTGGATTAAAACTTCAATCTATGATTGATGGTAATAAATTAGTTGCTAAAAACTATGATGACAAAGGAAACATCAAACTTGGATATGTTGGTGCTTATCCATACGCTGAAGTTGTTTCTGGATATACTGCTTGGTATTTAGGCGTTAAAGAAGTTGTTTCTAATGTTGTTATGGATGTTACATTCACCAGTGAATGGTATGACTTTGAAGCTGAACAATCTGGTGCAAAAACATTAATCAATAGTGGCGCTGTTATTATTTCTCAACACGCTGATTCAATGGGTGCTCCAGGTGAATGCGAAAATAGTGGTGTCCCAAATGTTACATACAATGTATCCACTGCTGAACAATGCCCAAATACATATGTTGCTTATTCTAAAATCAACTGGGCTCCATATTATGAAGCTGTTGTTAACGCTATGTATGAAAATAGAGCAATCGAAGGCGAAGTTAATAATAACTACACCGGAACAATCGCTACTGGTTCTGTCCAATATGATTGTGCTAACCCAGAATATAAAGCAGCCTGTGAAATTATTAAAACCGAACTCGAAAACGGAACAAGAAAAGTCTTTGATTGTTCCAAATTCACAGTTGGTGGAAAACACCTCACCACAAGACTTGCTGATGTTGATGATCTTGGTGACTACGCTCCTGAAACAGAAGCAATCGTTACAAAAGATGGAATTACTTACTTCAATGAATCCGCTTTCCGTAGCGCTCCATATTTCGATATCGACATCGATGGAATTACAAAATTAAACGCGTAACTTATAAGGGGTTGGCAGTAAAACTGCCAGCCCTTTTCAAATAGTAAAAATGGAAAAGATTAGATTTGAAAATATCACGAAAATATTTGGGGACGTTGTTGCAAATAACAACATATCTTTTTCTATAGAAAAGGGAGAAGTAATTTCTATCCTTGGAGAAAATGGTAGTGGCAAAACAACCTTGCTAAATGTTCTTGACGGTATTTATCAACAAGACGAAGGAAGGATTTATATTGACGGGAATGAAGTTAATATCAAATCACCTAGGGATGCTTTTAGTTACGGAATAGGAATGGTGCACCAACATTTCAAATTAGTGGAAGTATTAACCGCTACTGAAAATGTCGTTTTAGGTTTATCCAAAAAAGAGCAAAAAGCAATCTATGAAAAACTTGGCTTTATGAAAAATCAAAAACCAAAGTTCGATATTAAAGAATCCAAAATGACCATTGAAAAGATGTGTAAGAAATATGGATTCAACTTAGATTTAGATAAACATGTCTATGACATGTCTGTTAGTGAAAAACAAACTTTAGAGATTATTAAAATCCTTTATCGTGGAGTTGACACGTTAGTGTTAGACGAACCAACTGCTGTTCTTACTCCTCAAGAAACAAAACACCTATTCAAAATCATAAAGAACATGAAAAATGATGGTAAAACCATCATTATCATTACTCATAAATTAAACGAAGTATTAGAAATCTCTGACCGTGTCGCGGTTTTAAGAAAAGGTGAATATGTTGAAACTGTAGACACTAAAAAGTGTAGTGAAAATAAACTCGCCGAACTAATGGTGGGTAAAAGAATCAATTTGAACATAAAAAGAAGCGATGTTCCTAATACAGGATTACGATTAGAGATTAAAAATCTCTCCGCTAAAAATGTTGAAGGCAGAGAAGTGATTAATGATATCTCATTCAATGTCTATGGAAGTGAAATACTTGGTATTGCGGGTATCTCTGGAAGTGGACAAAAAGAGTTATTGGAAACTATTGCAGGACTAAATAAAGAAACATCTGGAACGATTACTTTCTATAACCCAAAGAAAGATCAACCAGTTACTTTCTATCACAAAGACATAAAGCAAATTAGAGAGCTTGATAAGCAACATAAATTCCATTACAAAAACGGAAAACCATGTGATTTAACTAAGCTCACTAATAGAGAAATATCTAAGCTTGTTAAAGATGGCGAAATCATCTTCTACGAAAACGAAGTTATCGATTTAAAAGGCAAGAAACCCATTGAAATTAGAAATTTAGGTATCAAATTATCATTTGTTCCAGAAGATAGATTAGGTATGGGATTAGTGGGTGATATGGATATTGTCGATAACATGATGCTCAAATCCTATAACAAGGGTAAGGGTGCTTTTTTCCATCGTGAAAAACCTAAAGACCTAGCAGAGAAACTCGTTAAAGAATTAGAAATCAAAACCCCAGATTTACACACTCAAGTAAGTAAGTTATCTGGTGGTAATATTCAAAAAATCTTAGTTGGAAGAGAAATCTCTTCTCGACCAAAAGTCTTAATGGCGGCCTACCCAGTAAGAGGCTTGGATATTAACTCTTCGTATTTGATTTATAAACTCCTTGATGAGCAAAAGAAAAAAGGCACCGCGATTATCTTTGTCGGTGAAGATTTAGATGTCTTATTAGATTTATGTGATCGACTTTTGATTTTATCAAACGGTCGTATAACTGGAATTGTAGATCCTCGAGTCACTCCAAAAGAAAAAGTTGGATTACTAATGACTAAGGGAATAGAAAACTAGGAGGGAAATATGGAAAAAGTAATGACGATGAATAAAAAGAAAACCCATAAGTTCCCGGTCTACGTAGTAAAAAGAATGGGGCTCGCTAAATGGAAATATTGGCTTATTAGAACTATTGGAGTTTTAGTGGCCTTCTTAGTAGCGGGTATCACATGTACAATTATCAAACCAGGTTCCTTTGGAACCTTCTATAAAGAACTATTTAGAGGTTGTTTTGATTTCTCTGATATTACAACCATCATTAACTTGTTAGTTACCTTCTCCATCATCATGATGGTAGTTTTAGCCTTAATTCCTGCTTTCAAAATGAAATTCTGGAATATTGGGGCAGAAGGACAAATCTTAGTGGGATGTTTAGTAAGCGCTGGTATTGCTAAATTCATGCCAGTAGGAACACCTAACGCAGTTATTCTCATTATGTGCGCCATAGGCGCAATGCTAGCAGGAGTTATCTGGTCAGTGATACCTGCTATCTTTAAAGCATTCTTAAACACCAATGAAACTTTGTTCACTTTGATGCTTAATTACATCGCTACAATTTCATGTGCTTTAGCCATTTCCGTTTGGATTAAAAACGGTTCTCAAACTTTTGGAATGTTATCTCAAGGTACTTTCCCAAAGATTTTGGGTAGTAGTGGAACAATTGTTATCGCTTTTGCAGTTATTACTTTTGTCATCATGTTCTTATATGTCACTAAGAGCAAGCATGGTTACGAAGTATCGGTTGTTGGTGAATCAATTAACACTGCTAGATACATTGGTATCAACGTTAAAAGAGTCATCATCAGAACAATGATTTTAAGTGGTGTAATATGTGGTTTACTGGGTTTCTTGCTAGTTTGTAGCGTTCATAGATCCTTTAGTGACTCTCTTGTTGGAGGCAAAGGATTCACTGGTGTATTAATTGCGTGGCTTGGTCATTTTGATCCAATTGAAGCAGCATTTTATGCATTCTTATCAGCGGTATTTGAAAGAGGCACAACAACAGTTGCTTCTGCGATTAATGTCGCATCCGCTCAATTTTCTGCAATATGTACCGGAATGTTTTTCTTTATCATCATTGCTTGTGAATTTTTCTCAAGATATAAAATCAAAATTCATCATCACACTAAAGTGGAGGTAGAAAATAATGACTCATGTAATTAGCTTTTTAGCTTCAGCGATTAAATTTTCTACCGTTTTCCTTTTTGGAGCGACTGGAGAAATCATTAATCAAAAGTCTGGCCACTTAAATATGGGAACTCCTGGAATTATGTATCTTGGAGCTTTAGGAGGCATTCTTGGAGAAAGAATTTATATTGCTTCTATTGCTAGTGATGCTCCTTTAAACCCGTTCATGATTGTTTTTATGCCAATAATCTTCTCCATGATCTTTGGAGCGATTGGTGGAGTTATATTCTCTTTCTTTACCGTGACATTACATTGTAATCAAAACGTTACTGGCTTAACTTTAACCACCTTTGGCGTTGGTTTATCTTGCCTATTCATTGGAATGATGGATACATCAAGAATGGCAGAGGCTGGTTTAGCGTTACAGCACGCTTTTTCATGGTATTCAAACCTCGGTTGGTTTGGAGAAATATTCTTATCTCAATCTTGGTTCACTTATCTAGGAATTGCAATTGCGGTAGTGGCTGCAATTGTCATTAACAAAACTAGAGTTGGACTTAATCTTAGAGCAGTTGGAGAGAATGCTTCAGCTGCAGACGGAGCAGGAATTAACGTTAATCGTTATCGTTACATCGCTACGATTATTGGAAGTTCTATTTCTGGTATCGGTGGAGCATTCTATGAACTTGATAACGTTAAAGGAATGTTCAATGTCGCTGATGGAATTGACGCTTTTGGTTGGTTGGCGTTATGCATTGTTATCTTCTCCTTGTGGAAACCACTTATCGCAATTGGAGCGTCTTTCCTATTTGCCTGTTTATCTATTTCACCAACCTTCTTAGCTCCATATTTAGGTGGAGCGCCTTATCTCACTTATGTGCTCAAAATGGCTCCGTATCTGGCCACGTTAATAGTCTTAGTTATTGTTTCAATCCTGAACAATAAAAAGAATCAGCCACCAGCCAATTTGGGCGTCTCCTATTTCCGAGAAGATAGGTGATGTAATTTATCTCACTAGTATCAAAAACTGGCTTTTTGCTAGTAATTTTTGTTATTTTTTGACGATTTTTGGCAATAAAAAATTTTCTTAAAATAATTGTTGTCTAGTATCGCTAAGTTTGATAAATTAGTTGTAAGTCAGGGGCAAAAACATGATATCGTTGCATTTAAAAAAGTTACAGTTCATCCCATTCTGGAAGAGAACTGCCCCTTCCAAAAGCGACCTTATCCCTTGTTCCCTAGAAATTACCCGTCCTTAGTGTCGGGTATTTTTTTTATGTTTGGAGGTCGAACTTATGTCAAAGACAAATATTGTCTACAACGTTGAAGACAAGCCAAGTTGGGGTAAAACAATTGTATTCGCTTTACAACAACTCCTTGCCATCTTAGCCGCGACGATCGCGGTTCCAGCAATCATCGGTCACGGGATGAGTGCTTCAGCAGCTTTATTCGGTGCTGGTATCGGTACGCTGGTCTACTTAATCTTTACCAAATTCAAGAGCCCTGTTTTCTTAGGAAGCTCATTCGCATTCATTGGTTCAATGTTTGCTGCTTTCTCTGGTGCGGTTAGTGCTGCTGCAGGATATGTTGGATTAATTATTGGAGCAGGATGCGCTGGACTCGTCTACGCCATCATTGCTTTAATCGTTAAATTCGTTGGAACAAACTGGATTAGCAAATTAATGCCAGCAATCGTTATTGGCCCAACAGTGGCGATTATCGGATTATCTTTAGCAGGTAATGCAGTTGGTGATTTAATCTCTGGATCATTCCAACATGCTGTTACAAGTGAAGTCAGTGGATTTGTTGAATCATTAGACAATCTCACTCTTCTTGGTACACCTACACCAGTTGAAGGTGGATATTACGCTACTTATGAAGTCACTAAAAGTGTTGTAAGCACAAATACTTGGGTTGCTTTCACTTGTGGCTTAGTTACTTTATTTACGACAATTGCCTTCTCCGTTTACGGAAAGAAAATGATTAAAATGATTCCGTTTATCTTCGGTATCTTAGCAGGCTACGCAGTTGCTGCTATCTTCACTGGTATTGGATATCTTGCTTCTAACGATGCACTTAAAGTTATCGACTTCACAAAGTTCGCTAACATGGAATGGTTACCAAAATTCACGTTCGTGGAAGCATTTAACGGATTTAAAGATTTCGCTGGTCCTGGTGATTTCTTCTCATACTTTGGAACAATCGTTGTTGCTTATGTTCCAGTCGCATTCGTTGTCTTTGCAGAACATATCGCAGACCACAGAAACTTAGGTTCTATCATTGATAGAGACTTATTAAAAGATCCAGGTTTACATAGAACATTACTTGGTGATGGTGTTGGTTCTTTTGCTGGAGCATTCTTTGGCGGATGTCCAAATACCACCTATGGTGAATCAGTTGGAACAGTCGCGATTAGTGGAAACGCTTCTATTAGAACAATCTTTGTTACCGCAGTTATGGCGCTTGTGTTAGCCTTTGTTGCTCCTTTCTCTACTTTCTTATCAACAATCCCATCCTGTGTTATGGGTGGTGTCTGTATTGCTTTATATGGATTCATCGCTGTCTCAGGATTAAAGATGATTCAAAATGTTGACCTTGGAGACAACAAAAACTTATTTGTTGTATCTGTTATCTTGATTGCTGGAATTGGTAGTTTACAATTAACTATAGGAAAGGTTACCCTTACTTCAGTAGCGTGTGCCTTAATCCTTGGCATTCTCGTCAACACCATTGTTCACATCAAAAAAGATAAAAAAGCGATTGAGAACACTCAAGAGCAGAAAGAAGAATAGTTATGAAGATTGATGTCAGTCAATACAAAAATATCGTAGTCTTAGACCACCCATTACTCAAACATAAAATTACTCAATTAAGAGATAAAAACACTGGTACTAACCAATTTAAATTATTGGTTAAGGAAGTGGCAATCTTAGAAGGATATGAAGCATTAAGACATATCCAAACTCATGATGTTGAGATTGAAACTCCAATTGAAAAAACAAGCCAACCAGTCGTTAATCGTAAATCATTATGCTTTGTTCCTATTCTTAGAGCAGGACTAGGAATGGCAGATGGAATGCTTGAACTTGTTCCAGGTGCAACTTGTGGACATATCGGTTTATATCGTGACGAAGTCACTAAAGAACCAGTTGAATATTACTGCAAATTACCTGCAGACATTGATACATATGATGTTTACTTAATCGATCCAATGCTCGCTACCGGGGGTAGTGCAATTGATGCTGTTAAGATGCTTAAAAAGCATGGTGCAAAGAAAATTACATTTATTTGCATCATTGCGGCTCCAGAAGGAGTTAAAGCTTTCTCAGAAAAATATCCAGATATTCCTTTATATGTAGGCGCGCTTGATAGAGAATTAAATGAGAACGCGTATATATGCCCAGGCCTAGGCGATTGTGGCGATAGAGTGTTTGGAACAGTGAAAGGGGCTAAATAATATTATGCTCGATAGATTAAAGATAGTTTCATTAACTGCTAACACCGATATGGCAATTGAAATTGCTAAAACTCTCGGTGTTGAGGTTCTCCCAACAGAGCTTACTCATTTTGCAGATGGAGAAATCTTATTTACTGGAAAGAAATCATTTAGAGGAGATAATGTTTACATTATCCAATCTACATGTGCTCCTGTTACTGAAAGATTAATGGAATTATTAATCTGCATTGATGCTTGTAAAAGAGCAAGTGCAAAAACCATTACATGTGTTATTCCTTATTTCGGTTACGCTAGACAAGATCGTAAAGCAAAACCACGTCAACCAATTACCGCTAAACTTGTGGCAGATATGTTAACTGCTGCAGGAGCAGATAGAATTGTCTCAACCGATTTACATGCTTCTCAAATTACTGGATTCTTCAATATTCCAGTTGATGATGTTTCCCCAATGGTGCTTTTCTACCGTTATTTCAAAGATTTGAAGATTAAAGATGACATTATTTGTGTCTCTCCAGACCATGGTGGACTTGTGAGAACTAGTAGATTAGCAGAAAAGTTAAACGCTCCATTAGCGATTATTGATAAACGTCGTCCAAAACCAAACAAAGCGGAGATTTTATCTATCGTTGGTGATGTTAAAGATAAGACATGTATCATCGTTGATGATATCGTCGACACTGCCGGAACATTATTAATTGCTGTTGATAAGTTAATGGAACTCGGCGCAAAGAGAGCGTATGCTGCGGCAACACATGGTGTCTTATCGTTAGATGCAGTGGACAGAATTAATAAATCAGAATTATAGAAATTGATTATTACTGATTCAATCCCTCTTACTGAAAACAAGAAGAGTGATAAGATTGAAGTGATCTCTTTAGCCCCATTGTTCTCTAGAATTATTGTCGCTTTAGAAGATGGTAAA
>JAEEGK010009552.1_pt1 | contig 22613 bp, 18 predicted proteins | sample 8958771 | NCBI WGS metagenome assembly JAEEGK01 (sample SAMN16246547, study PRJNA631951) | gut metagenome | biome: gut microbiome; feature: rumen; material: SC-attached | host: Bos | place: Iran: Karaj | collected 2018-10 | reverse complement strand
CTACAAGTCCATCGCCGAAGTCGAGGAAGAAGAGGCAAACAATCGAATCTGCGATTTCGCACAAACATTGATTGATGCCGGTAAAATCACGGCTGACGAAGCAGCCCATTATTCACATCTTTCCAAAGAACGCTTCAAAGAAAAAAACTAACCTCACAGCAATTCAACAGCAGCCCATTTTAAGACAAAAGCCTCCCGAGGGAGGCTTTTGTTCCATTCTGTCAACTCACTTATTCGGGTTCTTGGGCGGCAGCGGAACGGTCAAATCAGATACACACCTAACCGGCAGCATCAATTCTCTCGGATAGATTGAAAAATGGAATCCTGTTCCATGAACATATTTGGATGCGCTTGCAATTGTAACATTGTTGGACGCGTCAAATACGACAACAGAATCATCTGCCGTATAGTACATCGCAATCTCACCAAATTGACTTCCATAGCGCCATTCATCATTATAAAAACCAGTCGGCTGAACGCTAAATGAATAGTCATCGGTTCCGGTACCGGCAGTCCAATTTATTGTCGACTTTAATTCTTTCCCCAACCTGTTTTGATTTTTCAAGTTTCCCAGCAACACTCTCCACTCTGCAGCTGTTGGCAGGTGGAAGTTACCATAAGAAACATTACTAACCGAAGGCACAAGCATACCACAGACATCCTGCATTACATCCGTAGAATAGTATGCACCCCCAAGCGAGTCACACATTTCTTGATAAAAATCTCCATTATAGGTATCGCGATAACAACTTGCTGCAGGAGCCTCATATGTTTCTCCACCAAATTCCATTACATGTGTAAGTGGCAAATACTTTATATTTTGCGCAAGCCAAATTTGGTTTCCGATCGAAACAATATTATACAAATGTCCGCCCGATGATGGATTTGTATAATAATCAGTTTTGTCCATTAAACTTTGATATTGATAATACGGGGCATCATCCCATTCAAAGTATCCCTTATTACAAAGCCAACGCGTGCCAATTGTGTTGACTGTCATGGCCCCCGATTCATCAAATTTACCACACCTAGAACCACCTCCAGTTCCATAAGTCCTTGCCCAAGCTTCGGATTCATTTTCCAATCTAAACGTATCCGCTTCTACATAATACTTTTTGCCACCAACTGTGTAAACGGAGTTCCTCGAGCCAATTAAATACGTAGTATCGTATGTTGCAACACGATCCGCACTCGCCTTCCGCCACATATGATCAATACACAGATAATCAACACCATTAATTCCTTGCTTCACGAGTCCCTTAGCATATGCTCGTATGCAAAAATACTCATTAGCATGTACGCCATAAAAATCCTGGCAGTTAGACTCAGTGAATTCACAGGTCATACAGTTCGGATAAGTTCCCCATTCATCTTCTAGAATCATTTCTTCCTTTTTTTGCACTTCATATTCACTACGAGCCCTCGTACAGCCACCCAAAGCATAGCTGTGATCAAGAGAAGACGTTTCTACGCTCCACACACCATCGAGGCTATCGTACACATAGTATTTTCCAGAAACACCCTGCCTAACGGTTGCATCATTTTCTGCACCCCAATACGCACGGAGAACAGGATCATAGGTATCCATCTCGTATTCCGTTGCCATGACCCAGATAGAACCATTGTACTTATAATAACTGTATCTGTAGGCATCGCCCGTCAAACGACCCTTACGTATTTCGCCAACTTGAGGGGTTTCGCCTTCACTCAGGCCTGCCGTATCAATTTCCACATACGAAGCCTTGCGCCAGGTATAGGGAATATTAAAGCCATCTATTGTCATCGGAACTTCGTTTGTACACTTGTACCAACCTTCGTTGTCATTACCAGCCTGCTTAATGGTTCCGGCAAAGCCTTCCACGCAAGCCTGAAGTTTGTCATTTTTCTCGAAATCCGTTGCCGGGCGCCACGAGTCATTGTCAAACACATACTTTAATCCAGAAAGTTTACTTACCTGTAAAGTTCCGTTTAATGTATCGGGCCACTGGTACGTATCCCTTTCAAAATCTGTAGCCTTACGCCATTCACTTGGAATACGAGTTCCTTCAACCGAGTTCTCACTTTCCGTACAAATGTACCATCCCTTAAGACCTGTAGCACCAGACATTTGTTCAACATTGTTCATTTTATCCATAACGCAAGGTCCCAATCCTCCATCAAGATCCAGAGCTGTACCATAGCGCCATTTTGCATTACCGTTCCCATTCACATCTTCGTAAACATAGGTATGAGACTTATTCACGTTACCAATTCTGACAATCGGGTCGCCTTCGCCGGGGGTGCCGAAGAGCGCGGTATCCGCTTCTGTTGTTGTCGCCTCACGCCATGCATAGGAATCGGACGCGGCATCGTCTTTGTCGCAGATATACCACACAGGTTCGTGCTTTACAATGAGGCTGTCGGTCAAGCCCTTGTTATCAGCAACGCAGGCGGCGTAGAGGGAGGCATCAAGTTCCGTACCGCGGCGCCAGCTGCCGTTTTCTTTCACATACACGAAGCTCGTGTTGACCTTGCCGTTTGCAGCAGAGCCTTCGTCCGCATCACCTGCAAGTGCCGCAACATCCTTCTCGGAGTCCGTCGCAAATCTCCATGCATAAGAATTGCCGGAAGCCGCGCAAATCAAACGCACCAAGCTGCTGTCGCCATCGGTGTATGCGGAATCGTTCGCGGCGTAGTAAGTGGAGTGACTGTTCTTCACGGCGAAGAGCGCGCCTTCGTTGTCGGATGAGCACGTGTCCACGCCGAGTTCCTGCATCCAGAAGTTCGTTACGTGCTGTTCGAATGCGGGGGCCGCGCTCTCGGCAAGTTTCCAGCCTTCCACGTTCGCACGGATCTTGGCAAGACGGCCTTCAAGGTCAGCCTTCATCGCCCAGTCCGCAATCTGCGCGCGCTGCTTCACGTTGTCCCACTGGCCGTTGTCGCCCAGGTCCACGCTCAACGCGGCCAAAAGCGCAGTCAGTTCGGATTCGTTCCTGTCGCCCTGAAGGAGAACGGAGATTGCGAGGAGCGCGGCGTTGCCCTTGCCTTCCTTGAGTACGTTCAAGTCTTCGGCCAAGCCTTCGAAGCCCGAATTGTCGATGCCGAACGCGGCGAAGAGCTCCTTCTCGGCGGCCATCTTCGCCTTCGTTACAGAAGAATCCTTCCTCGTGACAAGGTACTGCACGCGGTCGTACTCGAGGTGGGTCACCAGGTTGATGTTCGCGGAGGAGCGTCCCTTCAGGTTGGTCAATGCGCGCAGCTTGATGGCGGCGGAACTGTTCTCGCCCGTTACCTCGTTGCGGTAGAAGCCATCCGCCACAATGTAGGCAAACGCACTGTTCAATTTTACCGTCTTGATGTCGAACGTGCCATCGGCGCGTTCAATCTTGCCGCCGAACGTCTTGCCGGTCTGCTTGAGAGACCTGCCATTTTGGAGTTCGTATGCCGTAATATCCGTACCCGTCACAAACGGGCCCTTCTGGCTCACGCCGCTCAGGCTAATAGCACTATCCAGAGTAGCGCAGTCCTCGGCACTCACGTTAGCGTCGCATACCTCGGGCTGATCCGCATAGCCTGTCAAATCCATCGTGAAGGATTCTGTACCGCAAGCGATTGTAACGGATGTGGCTGTCGATCCCGTAATTGCACAGCTCGTGCCGTCCTTGCCGTTCGTACCATCGGTGCCGTTAGTGCCAGGAGCGCCGTCCTTGCCGTTGGTTCCGTTGGTGCCCGGAGCGCCGTCGTCACCCTTCTCGCCCTTTGCGCCGTCATCGCCCGGCTCGCCCTTTGCGCCGTCCTTGCCGTTCTTTACCGTGCCGATAGATTCCCCGTTACAGAAAATCTCGAAGCCTGTGTCGTCGCTGAGGCTCTTCGACATACACACGTTGTCGCCCACGCTTACCGTACTTGCACTCAGAGGCAGCCATTCCTTGCCGTCGCAGCCCAGGAACTCGTGTGTTTCGGAGATAAATGCGGTTTGCCCCGCAATTTCCTTGGTGCACTCGGGCAAATCCTTGCTCGTTTCCACCGCGCCAACGTTCGCGTTAATCTGTTCAGTAATGTCGTCACCGCAGGCAGAGAGCCCAAAGGCAAGAGTAGCGGCAAGGGCAAGAACAATACTTTCAGATCCTCGCCTACGCGAGGATGACGTCAAGCAAGAGTGTGACGCGGGTAGAAAACGGGTTAAACGTTTCATAGGACTACTCCTCATTAGGATGCGAACTTATAATTTACATACAAATGTAGTAAAAAGGCGACATTTATGACAAATTCGCTTACTTCACGGTATAAATCGTGAGGGTCTTGCTGTATTCGTAGCCGACAACGAGAAGTGCTGTGCCGTTCGGGCTCTTTTCGGCGGGGATAAACAGCACGCCCTCGGGGCCACGGTCGCTCGGGTCAAGGTAATAGTCAACAAGCCTTGGCGAGGGGTTGCTTGTCTTGCCGAAATCGGTAATGTCGAATACAGCAACACCGCTCGTGCGTTCAAGCCCCACGAAGGCGTATCGCTTGCCCGCGACCTCGCCCACGGTCACATTTTCGGGTTCGCAGCCCTTGTCTTCGCTGCGGGAATCCATCTTGACCTTGTTCTTTTTCGCGTTCCAGTTAAAGTAATCGGGAGCGACCTTCGCAATCATGCGTTCGAGCATATCGCCGCTATCCCAGACAAGCGCGCCAGTCGCACCGTCGAAGATGCTCACGCTGCGGGAACCGAACGTGTATGCGTACGGGCAACGACCACCGGGCACCATATCGGGCACGGCATCGCAACGTTCCAGGTTGCTCACGGAAATCCCGCCCAAATCCCTGACCAGCTCCGGAGTAAACACCTTCGGGTCCAAACGCCCCTGCTGCGAAAGCATCACGAGGCTCGTCACATCGGTCCAGGCCTTGTAATCGTTCACGGGAGCGCCCTCGTTCGCCGTAACCACAAAAGGCCTGCCGTTTACAACAAACGAAGAAATGCCATCGGGTTGGCGCAGTCCACGTAACGGGTAGTTCGCAATTTCAACTTTCGAATTCTTCTTGGCGTCGAGCCCGAACCCGGGAACGGAATGGTCGACAAACCCGAGCGGGTACACGTTCGTGATTTTCTTTGCGGCAATGTCCACGACCGCTATAGCATTGTTCTCTTGCAGGCTCACCCACGCCGTCTTGGAATCCGGCGAAACGGTGATGTACTCGGGCTCGAGCGACTTCACGAACCCCTGTGCTCCGGTCCTGCGGACCCCCTGCGCCATCAGCGATGCGGTATCGAGCCCGTCAAAGCCCGCAACCGCAATCTCGAGGCGTGACCACGGACCACTCTTCGGGGCGGTTACAATCGCGATACCGCCCTCGGGATCTTCGCGGAAGTTCATGTCGGGAGAGCCCTCGCAGGCAACCAGGAGTGCCGAGCCATCGGGCGTAAACGTGAGCATGTCGGGCTGGTGGCAGACCTCGAAGAACCCGAGAACCTCGAGGCTGTCGGTATAGCGCATCACCTGCACATGGCCCTTTTTCCATTCAGGTGCGTTCAGCAGGCTCACTGCGAAAAGGTTCCCGTTCACCGTCACGCTCGAGGCATCGCCCCCCAGCGAAACAGTCCTTACGACCCTCGGCTTCGCCACGTCGGAAAGGTCGACAATTTCGAGCAGGTTATCGCCACCCACGACAAACAACTTCTTCTTTTCGGGCATGTACGCCGATATTTCCGCAGACTTCATGGGAATTGTCGCGAGCGGCTGCAGCGTAGCCCCCAACTGGAACTGGCCCGCAGGCGCATCGCCACCCTTCGCAAGGCATAGCCCCGCACCCAGCAACACCCCCATAACAGCACACAGTCCAAGCCTCATACGGCCTCCGTCAGTCAAAAATCAGCCAGAACAGGAGCGCCCCGACAAGCAGGCCTCCCATAAACGAAGACGAGCTCATCACGGCCGCCTTGCGGCGTTCCTCGTCGGCACGGTCCTTATCCTTCTCGCTCGCCTCGATAGCAATCCCGAGGGCCTTCGCGCAGACCTCGTTGTTCTGCTTCATCACCTGGTAACTCTGTTCCCAGTTGGCGCACTTGGCCTCTTCCACGACAACCGTCTTGCGGAGCGAATCCTTTTCCACCATGCACAGGCTGTCGCGCACCTGCATCACGCTATCGCGCAGGGAGAGTTCCTCTTGCATCACGTCTACCGGGACCATTTCTGCAGGGGCGGCGGGCGATTCACCCGCAGGCTGTGCGGGCGCGGCTTGAGAATTCGCAACTTGCGTTTTTCCGGCATTAGACGGCGCATTGCCTGCATTAGACGGCGCGGCAAACGCGAACGCAACTGCAAAAAGTAGAACAGCGAAAGACTTCACGAACATCGGTTACAACCTACCTGGGCAACACGGCAGTCTTGTGCCACTTGCCGTCGGAATATTTCATGTAGTAAACGCCCGGAGCGAGCGTAGCGGAATTCTTCACGATGGAGCCGTCGAGGGTACGGACCTGCACCACGCGGGCCGTTGCACCCTGGGCGGGAGCAATCACGAGACGCGTAGAGCCCTCGGAAGAACTGGACGCAGGTTCGGTTCCCGAAGAAGAACTTGCGGGTGCATCGCCGGACGAAGACGTTCCCGGTTCTGCAGAGGACGAAGTCTCGGGCTTCGTAGAAGAGGACGTGCCGACCACGCTCGAGGAGGACGCATCCATCCCGTGGCTAGACGAGGAATTCTCTTCGGAAGAGGTCGGCCCCGGAGTCTCGCTGGACGACGAAACAACAGGTGTCTCGCTCGAAGAATACTTGCCTTCGGAAGAGGAACTCGCGGGCGGATTGCTCGAAGAAGATTCGGGCAAGAGCGGCTTGCGGGAATCGACAAGCACTACCTTGAGAGCCTGGACACGGACATATTCCGAGCGAATAGTCCTTGTCGGCTGGGAAAAATCCATAGCGTTACGAGCAACCTCGAAAACATGCAAGGAATCCATGCCAATAGAAGAGGAATAGGACCTGCCCGTCGCTCCGTACGTATTACCATCAATAACCGTATCGAAAACGAACTCGTGGGTAAGCCCGACAAACCACCATTCAAAGGCGAATTCAAACGTCTTGGATGCCAGCATGTAACCAGAATTGTAGCTATTGTCTTCAGGAATCTTTGCGGGAGCCATACCCAGCAAATTGTACGTATTCGTAGAATCGTACCCATCCAGTTTCATGTTGTGAATATCGAAAATGTATGTAGCAATGTCATCATCCGAACCCTCTTTCCACTGCTTGCTATTATCCCATGTCGCATACTTGAACTCCGTACCACGCCTTTCGCGACACTCCGCACTTATCGAAAGCGGAAGCTTGTTTGCAAATTTTTTTGCACTGACCGTCACCGTCTTATACGATTCATGCCGCGTGGAGTTAGAGGAATCCTTCGCCCAGGTGTGCGGATTGCCGTACCAGTTCGATTCTTCAATATAGGCAGGCACAAGTTCAATCACAGGCTGTTCGCCAAGCGAAAGGGAATCGCAGACGTTCCGATACGGCGTATCATCTGCCGCATAGAGGGCGGGCACCATCGCGAGTGCCACAAGAGCAAGGAAAAACTTCTTCATAAAACCTCCCTTTTCTCCTAAATATATATCGTTTTCGCGCGAATCGTTAGCGGACAGGGCTCGCCGGCAACCAAATCTGCAGGCATATTACCCGCGGGCAGCCAAAATGCGTTCCCAGCCGTCTTCGGGAATCTGCGCGCCCATCACCTGCACCACCTCGTTGCTCACTACGCTCCCGAGATTGCCGCTGCGTTCCATGTCCCAGCCGTTCATGTAGCCGTACAGGAATCCCGACGCCCACAGGTCGCCGGCACCAGTCGTATCGATGGCCTTCGCGGGGCCAGCCTGCACGCGGGTCACCTTGCCGTCCTTCGCAATGAGGGCGCCACGCTTGCCAATCTTCACCACGGCAACCTTCGCCTTCTGTGCAAGAACATCAAGTGCAGCCTCTTCCTTCACGCCCGCATACGCATACGCCTCGTCCTCGTTCGCGATGATGATATCAATCATCTTTTCGGCAAAGAGTTCATCGAACAGCTTGCGGCAGGCTTCCACCACGCCAAAACTACTGAAGTCAAGCGCAGTTTCCACGCCCAGGCTACGCGCCAGCGTAAATGATTTCTTGAAGCAATCCGCATTGAACGCGCGGTAGCCTTCCGCATACAAGAGGCCCACGCCGTCGTAGAGTGCAGGCACAAAGTCCTCGCTCACAAGGAAGTCAGATGCGCCGAGGTACGTCCACATGGAGCGCTGGGCATCGGGCGTTACCGCTGAGAACACGCAACCCGTAGCCGCATCGCTCATCCCGAGCTTCGATTCCACGCCGTTGCGTTCCAGGTGCTCGCGGAAAATCTTCCCGAGTTCGTCATCGCCGACCTTCGAGATAAACGCAGCCTTGCCGCCCAGGCGCGAGAGCCCGACCATCGTATTGCAGGTAGAGCCACCCGGCACGCGCAGCGGGTTCTTGAGCGCCGCAAGGAACTTTTCCATCTGCGACCAGTCCACCATGTTCATGCCGCCCTTCTGCACGCCCTGAGATTCAATCCATGCGTCATCCACGTTCGCGAGAATATCAACGAGGGCAGCACCCATGCCTAAAACGTTCTTCATAAAATTTCCTCTAAAATTACCCTGAACTAGAAGCCACCCCTACGGCGGCGCAACTTTTCGCCCGCGCGCAGCAGGAACTGCCGTTCGGATTCGGTCAGCGAGTTGATCCCCTCGCTATTGACCTTCTTCAAGATTTCGTCCATGCGCTTCTGCTCATCGACGTAAAAGACCTCGCCCTCGATAGGCTCGTCACTGCGGGCAGGGCCATTGCGGTAAACGGTACCCTCGCCATCGTTACGGCCACCCTCGTGAACCTTAAAGCGACGGCTGCGGATTTTTTCTTCCATACTGCGGCGCGCCCCCGCAAGCGTATTGCCGAACCCGTGTTCGTACAGGTACATGTAGAGGAATCCGCCCACGACACCGCCCAGATGGGCAAAGTGAGCCACGCCATCGCTCGAATGCGCCATGAACACATCTACCGCGACCATGAACCACATCGCATACTTGATGCGCATCGGGAAAAAGAAGAACATCAAAAGCATACGGTCCGGGAAGAACTTGTAGTAGGCGACGAAAATGCCCATCAACGCGCCCGAGGCGCCGATAATCGGGGCGTTCGTCATGCCGAGCCAGTACATCGCGAGGCTGAACACCGCAGCAAAAATCCCGCAGAAGAAATACATTCCCGTAAAATGTTTGGAGCCCATCATGTCGGCGATATCGCTGCCGAACATCCACAGCATGAGCATGTTGAAAAGGAAATGCCAAAAATCCACATGCACGAACATGTAGGTCACAAATCGCCACGCCTGCTCCGGAGCGAACGGCCAGAAGGCTCCGAAGTATGCAATGTATTCGGCAAGGTTTCCATAACCGAGGCCAGGCAGGTTCAGGTGCAGGCCGAGGATTTTTCCGCCCACATAGGCGAGCAGGAAAATCACCGCATTCACAATCAGCAGGGTCCGCAGGACTTTAGGTAAAAACTGAAAAGGTCTCATAGTAGTTGGTCACTGGTTATTGGTCACTGGTTGCTAAAATAGCCGGACTCAAGAATTATTTCCGCGACGGGCTCAGGCACGTACTTCGCGAGCAATTTGCGGCCTTCCTCGCCCTTCGCGATTCCCGCCTTCAAAAGTTCTCGCACCACCGTGCTCGAAATCATCAGGTGCTCGGGAGCGCTGGAAAGGAAAACCGTCTCGCATTCCGGGTAGAGCATCTTGTTGTTCCACGCAAAGGACTGTTCAAAATCCAGGTCGGCCGCATTACGGATTCCGCGCACCAAATAACACACGCCAATACCCTTCATGAATTCGGTCGTGAGCCCATCGAACGCATCCACGTACACATTCGGGATTCCCTCGACAGCCTTCTTGATCATCTCCACACGCTGCGATTCGGAGAACATGTAGTTCTTGGAAACGTTCTTCGCCACAAGCACGTACACGTCGCCAAAGCACTCGGAGGCGCGCCTCACGATATCGAGGTGCCCGAGGGTAAACGGGTCGAACGACCCCGCGAATACGACATTTCTCTGCATGCCGTAAATATAGAAATTTAGCGATTACCTTCTTTTACAAAAGGACGTAGTAATTACACTCGCCGAGTGAACCTAGTTTCTGAATGAGAATATCGCCCGTAGTTCCGGCCTCGCCCTCAAATTTCAGCTTGATTGCGGCGACCTTTTTTAAGACATCCTCTATAGAAGGGCCAGGGCCCCAGTCTCTCCTGAACTTCGCCCAGGAAAAGTCAACAGCAGTTATAGTATTTGACACAGAAACCGAGGCACGATAATTAACGTATTCAGTCAATGTAGCCTCGTCTTCCACACCGAGTTCAATAACAAACGGAATCGTCGACTGATAGGCGATACATATGCCACCCCATTCCGAAACATCGACACCTTCCTGATTTTCGCTCCATACATTGAAGCCTAGCCCCACATAGGGGTAGTCATAGTCATCGCCCAGGGTCACGCTCGCCTTTATTCCGCCATACACCTCGACAAGCGGGCCAAAGAAATTGTCGTACGTGTCCGGTTCCACATCCGGAGGGAACGTGAACCTGGAACTACCACCTTCATAGTCATCGCTGTAATTAAACCAGTAACCAGACGTTTCTTCCGGAGAGCCTGTTTCAACTCTGCCTACAATATCTGTAGTTCCATCCCAAAGGAAACTACTGTAAACCGTTTTTCCGCTAGAAGAAGACTTTACCGAAGAACTCGACCGTTCTGCGCTACTGCTGCTAGATTTTGCAGAACTGGAACTAGAACTCGCCGGCTCGTCGCGAACGCAGCGGACAGACCTGTAGTCGTTCTTGTAATAGGAACTCATACCCGCCGCTTCAAGGTCGGAACTCACGAACACGTAGTATCCCAGATTATCGCCCTTTTCTGTAGAAGACCAGAAATAGCCGTATTCGGGATAGTTCCAGTAACCTTCGGTAAATACGCCCGCCGAATCACGACGTCCGGAGGGCAAGGCCGAAAATCCATAGGCATCCAAGCCTGCCGTAATACCCTGTTTCCAGCCGGATTTCGCCCTAAGCAATAGGCCAGCCCGATGCATTCCACCCATGTAGGCAAACAGGGAATTCCATTCCACCGTATCAGGCAGGTGCCATCCCTTGGGGCAAACATCCTGCGCCAGGGACCAGTCATAGAAGCGACCGTACGTCTCGCAATTACCAAAGTTGTCGTTGTAGCAGTAACTCTTCGCGCATTCGTACTTGAGGTTCTCCGCCATCCATACCTGTTCCCCGATGGTTACCGTCTTGTACTTCACGCTATCGCGGGAATCGACAAAGTCCCCAAACTTGACACTCGACGAAGACGACGGCTCCTCATTTGTCATGTAGGGTTCGTTCTTCACGCAACGGACTGAAAGCGCAAAATTTACATAGAGGTGAGCAATACTGGCATTCAAGGAATCAAAACTGAATCCAATCGTATTCGAAGTCGACGAGTTCCCAGCCGATGTCCAAAGATACGAACGCGCCTCCGCCCACTGGTACCCGCCATCGGAAGTACGCATACCGGCAGGAACAACGGAAAAGCCATACTCGTCCTCGCCGTCGCCATCATTATACCAGCCATCCGCCGACTTCAGCATTCTGCCCGCCAGCCCGGATCCCCCCACCGATGCCAGCAACACCTTGCTTTCTTCGTAGTCGGGCAGGTGCCAGCCTTCCGGGCAAATGCCCCGCACCGGCCAGACTGCAGAACAGTTCGAGCGATAGCCGCATCCGCGTGAACTTTTCGTGAATTTTCCTACGCTATCCATCGCGGCACTCCAATTATACAGCCGCCCATATTTCTCGCAATTTTCAGCAGAGTCGTTATAGCAGAAACTCTTTTCCGTCTTGTATTTCAGGTTTTCGGCCATCCAGGTCAGCGCGCCGATTTTCACGGTCCTGTAAACCGTGCTGTCGCGTTCATCAACCAGCTTTCCATACGAGTAGGCAGTAAGAGCATCGCTCTTCTTCCCGGACTAACTGGAAATGGAACCGGAACTAGAACTTGAACTAGCAGGCTCATCGCTAGAAGACGACGAACTCGAGATTTTCTCGTCGGGACCACTGATCAAGTCATCGGACACAGCCGAAGAGACTTCTTCGTTACAGGCAGAAAGGAAGCAGGTCAGAGCCCCGATTCCCAATAGCATAAAGATATTTTTCATATTTCCTCCTTACGTATAAATATAAGACAAATTAGGGTCGGGAGGATCAGTCCATCGAAAAAAAACTTTTTTCAAGGCATTTTTTAAGAAATTAAGCCCTAAATATCACCAGAGAGGATTCGCCGTAGCGGCGGACCTGTACCGTTTCCGCTTCCGCGGCCTCTTTCACCCATGCGGGGAGGTTCTTGCTCGGGGCCTCGAACACGGCGACACCCCCCGGGTTGAGCCATTCCCAGTACTTGCGCAGGTCAGGGTATTCCCTATCCTTGAACGGAGGGTCCGCATAGATAAGGTCAAAGCCCTCCGTCGCGCAGAGAGATTCCTTCTCGAGCGCGAGGACGTTCTTTTCTAACAAAGTAACTTTTTCGGAAAGGCCGAGCGCCTTGTACGCCTGGTACACGAGCCTCGCCTGCGAATGCACGAGTTCTACCGCTACAACGCTTGCAGCCCCGCGGCTTATCGCCTCGATGCCCATGATTCCCGAACCCGCAAACAGGTCGAGCATGCGGAAGTTTTCCACGCCCTGCAGAATGTTAAAGAGGGCTTCCCTCGTGCGGGAAGCCGTCGGCCTGGTCTTGTTGCCCTCCGGAGAAGGAACGTTCCTTCCGCGAAGAGCACCTCCGGTAATGCGGATAGACATGCTTACGGGGAGACAAACATCACCAGCGTGAATGCCGATGCGATTGCGCGCTTGGCGAACTTCATTTCGGCCTTCGTGACACCGATGCGAATCGGGGATGCATCGAGGGCGCTCATCAGGGACTGCAGTTCCGGGAAATCGGAGTTCGATGTCACCTGGTAGGTAAAGCGCTTGTACACGCCGAATTCCTCGACGGCAGGCTTGTCGAAACCGTTAAGCGTTACTTTGTTCGCAGCAGCGAGAGCCTTGAAGGCCTTGACTTCGTCGGCAACCTCACCCACGTTCACGAACTTCGAGACGGCAGCCTTGTTTATGTTGTTCACATTGAACAGGCCAAACGCAGTAATGTCGGTCGCGGGAGCGTTTTCGGGCAGAGGCGGAGTCCTGAAATCGGAACTCACCTGCTTGATACGTTCAAGGAAGCTACGCTGCGACGTGGGCTTGACCGACACGCCACGCACGTAGAAGTAGTTGGGCGACTGGAACACGCAGTCCGAGAACCCGACATCGTCCGGGGTAGCCGTCGTGAGGAACGTAAAGAACTGGTTGATGGCGGCGCGCTGGAACGAAATCTTTTCCATCGGGAGGAACGAGCTGTAGTCTTCGCGCTTGTTGTTGAACAGCACCTGCGGCTTGACCTCGCCCACGACCTGCTTCACGGTCAGGGAATTCCTGTGCTTGATGGCCTCCTCGGCTGCAGCGTTCTGTGCCGCGAGCGAACCACCGGCGGAGGTCTGCTGTCCGCTGCTCAGGGTAAGTGCGGTACGGCTCGGGTCCTCGGCGCCAATGAGCGAGAGGTACGGGCCCGGCAGAACACCCTGCAACGGCTTGGGAACGCCGAACACGCTGATAAAGCAGCTGAAGGCAACAAACACGAACAAGGCGGCAAGCAACCCGACCAAGGTTTTCTTCTTGGAGGTCTTTACCTGCGCCGAAACGTCGGTCACGCGGACCGGGGTAACGATATCGACGGTGGCCGCGCGTTCGGCGGCTTCCATCAAGTTCAAGCGAATCATACACCCTCCATCACGCTGAGTGCAGTCCCGATAGCGCCGGCGCAGTTAAGCACTGCGGCAGAGTCGGCCTCGTCGACCGGGAGCCTTAAGTTGGAGAACGAATCCATCAGAATGAGCTGGCAGTTGTCCGTGAGCTTTTCGCGGAGTTTCTGGACGAACAGCGGTTCCATGGCCATTTCGCCGCAGATATTCACCTGCTTCACTTCGGGCACGGAGTTCTGTTCCTTCGCAAGCTTCATCTGTTCACAAATGCCGTTGGCAAGAATCTCGGCAGCCTCTTCCATCGAGGCGTTCACGAGCGAAAGCGTAGACACGCAGCGGAGCGCATGCAGGTTGTCCTTGCTGAGCCAGAGCATAGTCACGCCAAAGTAGTCGGCCTTGATGACGCACTCGACCTGGTTTATGCCGTCGGCCACGTCCATGAGGTTCATGAGCGAAAGCACGTCCACTTCCATGCTCTTCGGCACGAGGCTCTTGCTGCGGAAGCCCTTGCGGAGCGCCTCGGCCCATTCACGCCGGACCGCGATAAGCAGAACGGTCTCGCCCACGGAGGCGTCGCCGCTCAAGACCTTGTAGTCGAGGATATATGAATCCTTGTCGCCGTTGGTGATGAGGCCCAGGTACCACTGGACGTAGTCGTCGATGTTCGCGACGGCCTCGGCAGGCACGCAGATCTGGCGGACTATCGACCTGAAGGCGGGGACAGTCACCGAGATGGCCTCGACATCTTCCAGACCGTTTTCTTCCATCCAGCCCTGGAGGACGGTCTCGAAAGTGAAAATGTCATCGATGGGGCTCGTTTCCGTCTGGAGCACGGCAGTCTTCAAGACGCGCTTTTCGGCAGCGTCCAAGAGGGCGACTTTCAGGGAAACATCACCGACCTCAATACCTAGGTACAATTTCGTATCACTCATATACTCAACGACTTATGAAGATTTTGACACCCTAAAACTAATCAAAAATCACCCACGGGAGAATGCCCTCCAGCTTTTTTTTACCGATTCCGGGTACTTTTTGCAGGGAGGACGGCCCTCCGAAGGGTCCGTTCGCCTCCCGGAAGGCGATAATCTTGTCGGCGAGCTTGGGGCCGACCCCCTTCAGGGCGCAAAGTTCATCTGCCGTGGCATCGTTGATACGCAAGGGAAAGCGGACGACCGCCTTCTTTTTCTTGCCCCTTTTCGGGGGAGATTTCGCCTGCGGGTCGCCGGCGCTCTCGGCCACGGCGGGCATGTCCGGGGCACTCTCCCCCGCATATTCCAACCTGGACTGTGCCACACCCGAAACTTTGCTCGTTTGAGCATACTTCTGACGGTCTGCAATGTCCACGTTCTCGATGGCGGGCAGCCCCCAGGGGGCAAACCTCACCAGCGTACCCACCGCAAACAGGAATATTGCGATGCGCACGACTTTCTTTTCGGCAGCATTCATCGGACCCCTCCAATTTTAATTTATCTGCTTCCGCGGTTCATCATTTCTTTTTCTATCAGCGCCTCCACCGTGCCCGCGTCAGATGGGACATCCACCGACACCGACGGGTAGGGGCTCTGCACAATGCGTATCGGACGCCTGCCCAGAATGCGCATCTGCTCCAGCGAGCGCTCCTTCTCCACGGCGTTCTGCGGGAGGGAGGCGAACTCGTCCCGCGACACGCGGGAATACGCGTATATTCCCTGGTGCTGGAACCAGCGGGGAGCATCCGCCGGAGCCACGTTGCGGGTAAAATCTACGGCAAGGTCACCTTCCACGCGGACCTTGACTACGGTTTCCAGAGTCGATTCCGCAGGGTCCAGCGGGCAGGCGACGGTCACCCAGCAATCGGGGTGCAGGGCAAGTTCCTGCGCGACATCGGAAAGCACGGAAGGTTCCACAAGGGGCTCGTCGCCCTGAAGGTTCACCACAAGGTCCAGACCCAGCATGCGGGCGGCCTCGGCAACGCGGTCGGAACCCGTCGCCGCGGGGCCGGTCATCACGAAGTCGAAACCCGCATTAGATACCACCTCCGCAATCTGCTCGCTGTCGGTCGCGCATACGATACGCCCGAAACAGTCCGCAAGGAGCGCGCGTTCCAGCGTCCTTACAATCATTTCTTTGCCGCACAATTTAAAAAGAGGCTTCCCGGGAAACCGAGAAGACCCAATGCGTGCGGGTACAATGCAGTGTACATCCGTCATAATTCTAATAACGCCACTTAGGGCAAAAAGGTGCGACTAGCCGCCAATGACCTTCGGGATGGCGAAGTGGTCGTTTTCCACGGCGGGAGCGTTCGCGAAAGCCTGGTCAAGGGTAAAGCCCTGCACCGGGACGTCTTCGCGGAGAATCGTGGCGCCGTTTTCGACCGCAGTCATCGGTTCGACATTCGAAAGGTCAAGAGCCTTCAGAGCCTCGAGATGGCCGAGCATCTTGTCCAGATGCCCCTTTACCGCAGGGATATCCTCTTCTGCGATACTCAGGCGCGAAAGCTTCGCCAGTTTCAGTACTTCATCATTCTCTAACATATAACCTCGTTACTTACAGTCCGTAAAATAGCAAATTATTTTCGCAGGGACAAGTAGCTAGTAAAAGATCCCCGCCTTGGTTCGGCGACGCTCACCACAGGTCGCGGGGATGACATAACGCAGGGACAACCGCTAGCCGATAATCTGGAGGGCGGCGTACTTGAGGACGATGGTCCTCGTGGTTCCATCACTGTTGAACCGCACGTCCACGCGGGCGTTATCGCCGGTGCCGTAGCACTTGACGATGGTCCCGATGCCATACTTCGCGTGGCGCACGCGCACTCCCGGGTGGAACGGGTTCTCGCTGAACTCGTCGTAGACGACCCGCGGGCCGCTCGGCACAGCGGGCTTGGGCACGTTGTTTACCTTGATGGGGTTCCGATAGACTATACGCTGGTCGTTCTTGCGGACAGAAGAGGGTACGGACGGCTTGGAGAACGTGCCCCGCGACATTCCGCCTCCAAACGAAGAACCGCGCGAAGCCCCCGGGAAACGGCTTGCACCTGGGAACTGTCCGGAGCGCGGGTAAGGCGCACCCGAGGAGAACCCCTGCGACATGCCGCCGATGCAGGGCGTGAACTCCACCACCGACGGGTCGAGTTCCTTCAGGAATCTCGACGGCAAGAACGGGCGGATGGTACCCTGGAAAAAGCGTCGCTCCGCATGGTACAGATAAAGTTTCTTTTCGGCGCGGGTGCAGCCCACGTAGAACAGTCGGCGTTCCTCTTCCATCTGTTCACGCATTTCCTTATCCGTCGCAAACGAGGAACCGCGGACCAGCGGGAAAATTTCCTCATCACAGCCCGCGATATGCACCGTATTGAACTCCAGGCCCTTCGCCATGTGGATAGTCATGAGCGTCACCGCACCCTTGGAGGTATCAACCTTCTTGTCGGCATCGGTCAAAAGCGATATATCCTGCAGGAAGGCGTCGAGGGTCGCATTCGGGTGTTCTTCGTCAAATTCGCGGATGGCGTTCACCATTTCGTCGATGTTCGCGATGCGCTCGTCCGCCGTAAGTTCGTCGTCCTTGCGCAAGAACTCCTTGTAGCCCGTATCGGCAATAATCGTTTCGGCAAGGATGGGGAGCGGTGTCTCGCCCGCCTTAACCAGTTCCTTCCATTTCAGAATCATGTCGGCAAATCCCTTGAGTTTCGGAGCGCCACGGCCTGCGCCGTTAGCCTCCGCCACGAGCATCTGCCAGAAGGTTCCTTCGCCCCTGCGCACGCGTTCGAGAATCGACTCTACGGTAGTTTTCCCGATGGCGCGGGACGGGGTGTTGATTACGCGCAGGTGTGCGGCATCGTCCTTCTCGTTGGCAAGGAGCCTGAGGTATGCGAGAATGTCCTTGATTTCCTTGCGGTCCCAGAAGCGCGTGCCCCCGAAAATAACCGAAGGAATGCGCATGTCGTTGAGCGCCTTCTCTATCACGCGGGACTGCGCGTTGGTGCGGTAGAAAATCGCCGTCTTCGAGAAGTTGCTCATGCCCGCGGCGCTGATGTTTTCTGCAATCTGCTGCGCCTCGGAGCGGTCATCCATCATGTGTCGCACGCGGATCGGGTCGCCCGCCTCTTCCTTGGAGAACACGTTCTTCTGCATTTCGACAGGGCGGATGTTATGCGCGATTACGGAACCCGCGCCCTTCACGATGTTGCTCGTGGAGCGGTAGTTGCGTTCGAGTTTCACGATGGTCACCGGGGCGAAGTCGCGGTGGAAGTTGCGGATAATCTTGATGTTCGCGCCACGCCAGCCGTAAATACTCTGGTCGTCGTCGCCCACCACGGTTACGTTCTTGTTTTCGTTTATCAGGAGTTTCAGCAGTTCGTACTGCACGTCGTTCGTATCCTGGTATTCGTCGACCACGACAAAGTCGAAATGATTCTTTAACTGGTTGGCAAGTCCCGGAACCTTCTGCAGCATCAGGACCGTGTTGAACAGCAGGTCATCGAAGTCCATCGCGTTCGATTCACGCAGGCGCTTCTGGTATTCGGCATAATAGCGCGCGCGCTTTTCTTCGTCGGCAAACTCCGCATGCGCCATCGCCACCTCGGGCGTCTGGAGGACCGCGGAACCAAACTCGTAGAGCACCGTATTCTTGTAGCGCGAAATTGCCCCGTGCACGCGCTTGATTTCGGCGGCATCGCAGTCGTCGCCCAGGTCTTCCTTCAATATCTGCTTCAGCAGGCGTTTCTGGTCGTCGTCATCGTATATCGAAAAGTTGCCGTCGTACCAGGTACCACCAAATGCCTGGAGAGCCTGGCTCGTGTTGAGGCATTTCTTGAGCAAGCGCAGGCACACGGAATGGAATGTTCCCATCCACGAAAAGCGCAACGGGGCATCGAGCAACTTCTGGATACGCGCGGTCATCTCGCGGGCAGCCTTGTTCGTGAACGTCACTGCCAAGATCCTGTCGGATTCCACGTTGTGGTACGACACCAGGTGCGCAATCTTGTACGTGATGGCACGGGTCTTTCCCGAACCCGCACCCGCCAAAATCAGCATAGGGCCTTCAATTTTCTTCGCGGCAGCCGCCTGTTCCGGATTCAGCTCGCTATCCAACACACTCGCATCGACAACACGTGCCATTAAAAACTCCCAAAAGACTCAAAATATCGTTTAATCTATAGCGCGCAAAATATAAAACAATGTCACCTTCTTTGTAGAAGAAGGCGATTAAAATTCAGGTATAAAATTCACGCGGGAGGGGCCCCAGCTCAGAGTTGCGAAGGCCGCACGGGCCCCTCCCTGCACCCTTCCCATCATGGCGCAAGCGCCAACCTTACGGCTCGGCCATAGCCATACAAGTATGGCTGCGGCACTCGCCTTGACAGGTGGTGGCCGACGCTTATGCATACATTAAATACGTTTATTTCAAAATAAAAAGCGTTTCTTTCAATAAAGAAACGCTTATTTCAGGAATTTAGAACAGCATCATCGGGGGCCAGTGCCCGGACTTGGGGCGTTCCTTGAACATCGCCTTCGGCAGGAACTCCTTGAGTTTCAATGTCATCGCGGGAGTCACGTCCTGGTCCATGCGGCCGTAGAGCACCTGGATGTCGTCGCCGTTTTCAATCACGCGGTCAATCCTGTTCTGCACCATGAACCTGAGCCCTTCGGCAAGGCAGTCCGGGTCCATTTTCTGTGCGGCATCGAGCCATTCGTCGGGCCAGTCGCTGAACTCCTCGCCGAACTGATCCTTGAACGCATCCAGGGCGACATTCTTCGAGCCGTGCATCTCGCGCGCCTTGAAGAGAATGTTCTCGGAATTCCACGGGCCGTCCTCGTCGCAAAAGTCGGCGAACGGCGAAAGCAGAATCCACTTCTGCGACTTGGGGCGCTTGGACTGCGCACACATGAGCAGGAGCGCGCCCAGCCCCCAGCCTACAACGGTTTCCGCCTTCGGCATGCCGTCGATGGCGTAAACGTTGCCGAGGTTAGCGACCATAGTTTCGTAGGGCACAAAGACATGGTCGGCAGAAGCATCCGCATCTGTCAGGTCGTCTTCCCAGAGGGAAAGATCCGAGGCCCAGTCGGGCAACCATATCCATTTTTTACTCATACCACAAATGTATATATGCAAATTCAAAAAAGAAAACTTTTTTCAAAAAAAATTAATTTTTTACAGATACTATATTTTGGAATAAGCAAATTGTAATTTTTTGAACAGAACAGCAAAAAATAATATAGATAGGCCACCCATGCGACACCTTGCAATCACAGCAACATTCCCGATTATTCTCGCCGCCTGCGCAGGCGCACCCGAAGTCGAAACGGAACCCGCAACCGACACCGCGACAAACTCCGCGGTCATGACGGAAGCAGCCGAACCGGCGAAGCAACTCCCGGACAATTCATCGCTCCCGAGCATCCTCGTGACCCCCGCCCAGAACGGGAAGGGAATCTCGGAACTGCAGGTAGTGCAGAACAACCCGATGGCGCGCGCCATGATGGAAGCGGTCAACGAGTACCTGACCAAGAAACTCTACGACGTGAAGTCGCTCGAGGGGGACGCGAACCTCAACTCCGTGGTGCAGATGCAGAACGACATCGCCGAGACGGACGAAGACCTCTCCTACCTCGCGAGCCTCGCCCTCGGTGCGGACGTATACATCAAGTTTTCCGGCAACGTGAAGCCCGGCGCCATCTCCGTCGACCTGAACGCCTACGAATCTTCCACCGCAAGGCTCCTCGGGAGTGAATCCGCCATGGATGACGACTGCGGCGGCAACGACCAGACCGCTATCGCCGAATGCCTCCACAAGGCAGCAAGGCGCGCCATGCCCCTGCTCGAAAAGAAAATCAAGGCATACTGGCAGAAAGATTTAGAACAGGGAGTTCAGTACAAAGTAATAATGAATATCAAGGGAGAATTCGACGAGGAAGAAATCGAGGACCTGCACGACGATATCGCCTCGGGGCTCAAGAAGGCGTTCAAGCGCGTAAACGTGAACGTGATGACCGCAAAGACCATCGACGCCATCATCTACGCCGACGGGAACGAGTTCCCGGATTCGCAGAGCGTGTACAGCGCCATCCGCGGTATGCTCAAGGGCAAGGGCCAGACCAAGAAAATCAACCTCACGAGAAAACTCATCCTGATGGATATCGAGTAGGTGACCCCGAACCTGAAAAACATTCTCGCGGCAACGCTCGTACTGTGCGCAATCGTGCAGGCGCTCCCCTCGCGGCCCGAAAACAGCCATATATACGACGAGAACCGCCTGGTCCCGGCGCAGCAGCTTGAATTTTTTGACCGGCTCTCGGACGAAGTCGCGAACGAGACGGGAATCAGCATCGATGCCGTGCTGCTGGACGACATCGGGGAGCGCGTCGCTGCAAAATACGCCGAGGAGATTGCGGAAAAATGGCAGGCGGACGCCGGCCGTGAAGGCGAAGTCCTGATATTCGTCGCCCAGAAGCAGAGGCGCAAGCTGGTAGTGACCCGGGGAACCGCAAGCAGTATCATTGACGAGGCAAAAATCCGCAAGGCCGAGCAGGAATTCCTTGTGCCGAACTTCCGCCAGGAACGCTACGGTGACGGCATACTTTCGCTTGCCGGGTGGCTCACATTCGCCATCAGCGACAGCACAGGGAAAAAATTTGACATCGACATGCAGGAAGCACCCGCCGAGGAAGGCATGACCGTGCGCGGATGGATTTTCGTCGCGGTCGTGTTCGGCCTGCTCATCGCCTTCGGGAGAAAGGGCCGGAGGTTCGGATTCTTCGACAACATGAAGAAGTTGCTATGCGTTAGCGAAATTGAAAAGTCGCAGTGGCCGGGAATCTTCCGGGACGCCTTCGGCGAGAACCTCGTTTCGGCGTTCATCTCGGGCAGGTGCCTCGTGGAAGGTTTCGACGCGCTCGCAACGCCCTGGACTATAGACTTTATCCTCAGGGACAATTCGCCCGAGGTAATCGCGAAGCTTGACGCCTTCCGGGAAAAGGCCCGCAGGGAGAACATCGCGTTCGGACACTTCTACACCCCGGCAGAAATCGCGCAAATCCGCGACCCGCAGGAACTTGAATACCTGCAAATCGCAAGCAGGAACGCGCCCCTCTGCGGCGTTCAAGGTTTCGGGATTCAAGATTTCAAAAATTGCTAAGGATAGGACTAAACAAGTGATTCTTTGGGGTTTAGTCCTATCGGCCTGTATAAAAAACGGCTGACAATAGTCTCACTATCTCCGGCGGATTGCGCCGCCGAAGCCGCCACGCGAAGACCCGCGGTCATCGCGATCCTGGTCGTCCCTGCGCGTCGAAGGTGGCGGCGGAGGCGGTGCGGACGAAGAGCCCGAAGACTGCCTGCGATTGTTTGCAATATCCATCGGGTCATAATTGCTGTTGCGGTTGTTTTCCCAGCGGTCTTCACGCGGGGGCGGCGGAGCAGCCTGCATATTCCTGCGGGGAGCATCGCTTGCCGCATATCCATGTGCACTCGGGGTCTCGCGGGCGTTTAAATCCACAGGGCGTGTCGCCGAATGGCGCGACACCGCTGCCGCAGGCCTCGAAGACGCCTGCGGTGCAGGCACCGCCGAAGAACGGCGATTCAGGTCCGGGCCAACGGAATGCCCGCGGCGAGGAGGCGGCATGTAGCGGTGCGGGTGCCTGGGCCCGCGCCTGGGCGCGTGCCAGCGGTGGTCGCGCATGTATATTGCGCGCACATTCCAGTCAAACCAGCAGGAACCCCACCCCCAGTACCCGTAATGCGTGCCGAGCCATACTCCCGGAGCGTAACTCACGCGCACATAG
>JAEEGK010009548.1_pt1 | contig 22618 bp, 16 predicted proteins | sample 8958771 | NCBI WGS metagenome assembly JAEEGK01 (sample SAMN16246547, study PRJNA631951) | gut metagenome | biome: gut microbiome; feature: rumen; material: SC-attached | host: Bos | place: Iran: Karaj | collected 2018-10 | reverse complement strand
AGTCCTAATTGCTCGTTAATAAAATATGTTGTTGAATTTGTTTCTGATATTTCTTCAGGATTAAAATCTATTATTGGTCTCATTCTCCAATTTGATATTAAATCTTTTGAGTAACCATTTGATAATTTTCTTGGTATTAAATAAAATATTATTACTAATATTAAAATTAATAATATTGATAAGGTTGTGTAATCATGAACTAAATAAATTTTTCTTATTTGATTTAGATTATTTGTCTTTTCCATTTTTTTTTATTATTTAATTATATTTTATTCTTGTCACACAATATTTTTTGATTTTATTAAAATGAATAATAAAAAAGAAAATAATTATTTTATAATAATCAATATTAATTTGATTTCTTTAATAAATAATTACTTTATTTGCCATAAAAATTTTTTAATGTAAATATATAGATTAATATAATCATAAAATCATTTCATTACAATTTCATTATATCCTTTTTAATAATGGTAATCATTCCCATATTTCGTAATATTATACTAATAATTTTTAATCTCCAATAAATATCTTATAAATAATTATGATTTTGAATTCTATTTTTTCCATTATTAAATTGAATTGAAAAAATCCTTACTTTTTATTGTTAATATCCAAGTTTAAAAATTATTATTAAAATCATGATTGTTATTATTATTATTATTCAAATAAATATATTCCTTTCATTATTACTTTGATTATAAATATTATGATTTATATTATAATTATAATTTCTGTCTTTATTATTAATATAAATAATTTTGTTGATTAATACATTTATAATTTCCAATAATCAATAGGTTGAGGATAATAATTAGGTTCATATCAAGGGAAAACTTATTTAGTTCTATTTTCTAAAATCAACAAAAATATGATATGTAGGAAGATAATATTTTAAAAGGAATTAATTTATGAAAGGAATCTAAAAAAATTTTATTTAAATAAATTTGTTAAGTTGTTTAATAAGTTTATTTTTGAGGTAGGGAATATATTGTAAAAATTTATTAGTGTTGGAATTTTATCATATTTATTTTGAGAAATTATTCTTAAGGGAGTTATAAAATTTTCTCAACAAATTTTACTAAAAATATAATTATCCATTTTCTTTTCTACATATGATGATAAATATTATCGTTGGGTTTCATTTTTTTCTTTTTTTTTAGTTTAATTAATTCAAAAAAATTATATTTAAATAAAAAAGTTTTTTATTTAATGATTTAAGAATAAAAATTCTTATATCAATTATAAAAGGAATAATTTAAAAATAATATTTTAAAATCAAAGAAAAAATAACTAAAAAATCCCTTTTAAACAATTAAAATATTATTTTTAAAAATGATCATCATCTTCATCAAACTCTCCTTCTAAATCTTCAGGTTCTTCTCCTCTATTATTATAATCATCAGGTTCTTGAATAACCATAACTTCATTTTGATCATGAATATTAATTTGTTCAATAGCTTTATTTTGTTCAATTAATCCTTTTAAATTCTTTTTAGAAAATTCTTCTAATTTTTGGTATTTTTCTAATTTACTTTGTAAATAATCATGATTCCTAATTTTTTCAACATAAATTTTATAAATATTACTCAATTCATTTTCATATTGATATAATTCACTTTGATGAGAAGGAGAAGCATGTTGAATGGATTCTAATCTTTTTTCACTTCTATTTAATTCTTCTTTTTTTATTTGTAATTCTTGACTAATTTCATTTTGAACTTTTTTTAATTCATTTACATGAGAATCTAATTGTTCTAAAGCTTTTTCTTGTCCAGTTAAAATACTCATTATTTTTTTTTCTACTTCTTCATCTTTTGAATTATCATAATTTGAAGTTATTTTATCTAAATATTCATTTGCTTGATCTCTTGATTGTTTTAATCCTTTTTCTTTATCTAATAAATCCAAAAGCTATTATATTATTATATATATTTATTTATTTTTAATTTTTATTCTTACATTTAATCCTAAATCTACTATTTCTTGAGATAATATTTTCATTGTATTTAAATCATTCTTTTTACTTGTTATATCTAATTCTTGTCCTGTTTCATAATCATTTTGAAAAGTAACTGATTTTTTAGCATTATATAATATTATTAATATTTTATTTAATTCTTGAACTGCGTGACCATCAGCAGCATATAATTTTTTTAAATTTAATTGTATTTTTAAATTATTATAAAAAAATGCACATGCTGATTTTATAAATTCTACTCTTGCTTTTTCATCTTCTATATTATCTGGAATATCTGCTTTTTTATCTAAACGAGTTGCTAACCAAAATATTATTTCTGCTACTAATTTAAAGTTTGGAATACGGAAATTCTCCATTGATATTGTTCGAGGATATCCTAAACTACGCATCATTTCACAAAAATTTTGAAGTTCTCTATATGACATTTTTTTTTAATATATATTTATCTGTTTTGTAAAGGTTTTTCAATTTCGGTTTTTTTTAAATTTTTTTTTAATATTAATTTTAGAATTTAATTTTATTTTTTATTTTCAAAAGATTTAATTTATAATATAATATATATGAATTCATCTTTCTTTATTTTCATTATTATCTCCAATAATATTTTATTTTTCTTCGTATTATCATTATTATTCTTCTTCTCATTATCCATATTATTATTATTAAATATTTTATTTTTTGTTTTTTTGATTCATTATAAATTAAATTCTTTGAAAATATTAAATATCATTTGTTGTTAAAAGATTGTCATTTAATAATTAACTTTTTGGTTTATCATTTAAGTATTCATTTGATATCCATTGGTATTCCCATTGGATACATTCTATCTTTTGAATTTAATATTATTATTAATTATACTAATTTAATCAATTGTTTATTTCCTTTGGAATTATTAAATTTATTATTTTTTATTATTTTATTCTTATTTTTATTCTTATTATTTTTATTATTTAATTTATTATTATTTTGGTTTTTTCCAATTTATTGTAATAATAATTTATTAATTAGTATTGTTTTTATTCTTATTGTTATTATTCTCATATTTGTTATTATTTTTTATTTGGTTTCCTTTTGTTTTTTTCTTTAATTTCCTTTTTTTAATTTTTCACTCAAATCTTCATTATTTTTTTCAACACTTTCATTTTTCTTTTTTCACTTAATTTTTTTACAATATAATTCCTTATAATTATTATTAATCCTTATTATTATTAATTTTATTTTTATTTTCAAAATGAATTTTAATAATTTCAATATCAGGAACATTTTGAAGTTGTGAAAAATCCTTCTTTGATTCATTCCTTTTTATTTTTTCATTCTATTCTCTTTCTATTAATTTTTATTATTTTAATTTTTTTTTTGAGAGAAATAGTTAAATTTAATGAGAGAATATAATATATTTTTTTTAGGTAATGAAGACAGTGGAAAATCAAGTATTTTTAATTCTTATTCTGATGATAAAACAAATTATGATAATTTGATTGGAATTCGTAAGGTTTCAACAAAAAAAAAGATAGGAAATTATAGTGAAACAGAATTTAATTTTTATGATATATCACCTCAAGAGTGTAATAAAAAAATAGTAAAAGACCTATATCAAGATGTAGATGTATTTGTCATATTTTTTAATTCAGAAAAAACTTTTGAATCAATTGATTATTATCTTGATATTATTTTAAAATATAATAAAAAAGGAAAAATAATTATAGTAAAGGTAATTAATAATGAAAATAATAATAATGAAATAGATTATGAAAAAAAAATTAAAGAAAAATATCATTTTGTTTATTATAATGAATGTGTCACTCAAAATTTTGATAAAATATTTGAACGAAGAGCTAAAGATTTGATGTCTGCTAGAAATGGTTCCTTTTCACTTTCTCAAAAACCCAAAAAAACAAAAAAATCTTTTTGTTGATTTTTATTTCTTTTTTATTAATTTTTATTGTTTTAATTGAATATCTCAAATAAAAAATAAATATAATAAATTAATAAAAAATTTAAAACAATATTTTATTTTAAAAAAAATTCAATAATATTTTTTATTAATAAATTAATTCAAAGAATTTAAAATAGATTGAATAATAGAACATTTTCTAGTATCGTTCTTAGTTTGGAAAAAAGAATATGAAAGTTTAAAATGTTCACAAGCTTTTTGTTTTTCATTTAAATTAAGAAAGCAAACACCATAATTAAATCTTATTAAACCATTATCTTTATAATGTGGAATAATATTTGAATATATTTTAGAAGCATCATTAAATTGATTTAATTTAAAATCATAATCTCCTCCAATTTTCAAAATATCTAAACAACTTTTTTGATTTGCAATAGTATTTAATTCAAATTGGATTTTAATTAAATCATTATAATAAATAAATTCTTTAATTACTTCTTCATAATTTCCTTCAGCATAAATTGAATAAATATAAGAAAAATAAATTCTATAATATATATCTTAAAATATGTTAATATAAACATATCTTTTAAATGTTCATTTGAAGTAACTGAATTATTGGTATAATCAATTATTTTTTTGGATAATATTTTTAATTCTTTAATGTTGTTTTTAAAATTTGATTTAATAAGATTATTTATTAATATTGATAATCTATTATATAAATATAAATAAAAAGTTAAAATAGAATCACTTTTTAAATTTGATTATCAAAAATAATGTTATAATATTTATTTTCTTTGTTTTTATATAAACTATTTGAAAGAGAATCATTTCCTTTTATTAATATAAATAATTAATAAATAACATTATCCATTTCATTAATATTATCTCCTAATAGTCTTTTATAATTTTCTAAATGTTGACTTTGCTCTTTAGATAAATTATTTAAAAAACCACAGATTTTTTTTAATAAAAGTTTAAGAAATTCAAATTGAGGTAAATTTTTAATAGAATTTTTATTATTTGGCATTAGAGAAAATTCTCTAAGAAAAGAAATATTTTTATCAATTTTATTACTAAATCTTTTAACTTTAATCTAATTTTTCAATAAGAGAAATATAATAACCTAATAAAGCACTAATATAAATAAATTGATTAATAATATTAGAATGACTTCTTCCATATAACATTTCTTTATGTAAAATAGTAATTAATTCTTCTAAAGTTTTATTATAATTAGAACATTCGTATCCAGTATTTTGATATTCATTTAATTTTATTCCTAAATTTATTGCTAAATCTTCTATTTCACCTTAACATAATTCAAATAAACATTCAATATTTGAAATAATTTCTTTTTTATTCCCTTTAGAAACTGAATCTTCATAAGTTTTAATTAATAAAAGAAAATTTCTTATTTGAATATATTTAATTAAATCATTTTGTTATATTTTATTTTTTTTATTTGTTCATGAATATCTAAGTTAATTGAAGTTGAATAAGCAAAAGAAGAATCATAATCTTTTAATAAATATACTCCAAAATAATAATTCATAAGTAAATATTCTTCTATATTTTTTCAAGAGCACTAAAACTATTTAAAGATTGAAAGAAAACTTTTAATTCTTGATTACTTTTAGTTCTATTTTTAATTTCAAATTCAATTAAATTAAAAAGATAATTTAAAACTACTTTTTGAGAAGCTCCAGAAACTCTTTCATAAATATTATCTTTGAAATTTAAATGATAATAATTAGCTGCATTTTGATTATATTCTGCGTCAAAATAACATATTGTTAAAATCATATTATTTCTTGCTTGAGGTGAAAATCTCGATAAATGTCCACTTTCTGAAAATACTGAAATAATCTATCAAAATCTTCTTTTTATAATTTTTAACCTTTAAAAATTCCTTTGCTTTGTAATTTATTATTAATGCTTTTTCTCCAAATTGTCTTATTGCTCTATTCACAAAAATCATTTATTTATAAATTTATTATTAAAAACTATTTTGTTTTATTTTTATTTTTATTTTTGTTTTGATTTTATTTTTTTTGTTTTTCTCTCAATTTTTTTGCTCATTCGGTGTTTTGTTTTCTTTGCTACTATTTTAAAGTTGAATTATATATATATTAGATTATCTTGTTATCTTTAATCAATATATTAATAATTAGTATTATTAAAAATATTTGAAAAAAAAAATTTATTTCATATTATTTAATTAAATAATTTTGAGAAAGGAAAAAAATATTACTTCTTTAAATAATATTATAATTAAAAATTAATAATTAATAGAAATATAAAATAATTAGAATTAACCTCTTCATTACAAAAGAAATACAATAACTTCCTTAATTTATTGCTTCTCTTAATCTATCATAATTTTTTTTTCAACTTTTTGTTTTAACTTTAATATTATTAACTTTCTTTATTTTTCCTATTTTTATAATTATTTCTTTTTTTGTATATTTATCTTATGATTTCTTTTTTTTTGTTTATAATTGTTTTTACTTTTTATACCTTTAATTTATTCCTTTTAAAATAATCTGATTATTAAGTTTATACTACTTTTAAATGACATATTAATTGATAAAAAAAAATTAATATATTATATAATATCTCTTCATATTTCCTTTTTTTTTAATATCTTTTTTCAACATTAATTAAATCTTTTTTCATTTTTTTTAATTTTTTTATTCATCGTTCATCATTTAAAAATTTTGAAAAAAAATATTATTAAAAGAAAAAAAACAATCAACTTTTAAATATGGAGAATCATCACCATCATCATCATCAAAGTACTAATGATACAATTACAAAAAGGACATTTTTCAATAAATATAAACCAATAAAAAAATTAGGAGAAGGTTCCTTTGGCAAAATATATTCTTCAATAAATATAAACACAAACGAAAAATTTGCATTAAAAATGGTAAAAAAAATAAAATAAAAACATATAAAACAATAAAAATAAAAAATAGGAAAACAAAGAATCAAATCAAAATCTCTTAGAAGCAGAAGCATATTTATTATGTTATTTAAAAGGATGTAAAATAATAAATATATAATAAAAAAATTTTAACAGTTGGTGTTCCATCAGTAAAAAGTTATGGTTATTCAGGAGAATATAATATTTTGGTAATGGAATTATTAGGTAAATCCTTAGAAGATTTATTCCAAGAACAAAATAAAAAATTTTCAATAAAAACAGTAGCAATGATAGGAATACAAATGTTAGAAAGAATAGAATATATTCACAATAAATATATAATTCACCGTGATATAAAGCCAGATAATTTTGTAATGGGTATAGATAAGAAAAGTCACATAGTATATATATTAGATTTTGGTTTGAGTAAAAAATATAGATCATCAAGAACAAAACAACATATTAAATTTACTTCAAATAAAAAATTAACTGGAACAGCACGTTACGCATCAATAAATGCTTTAAAAGGATGTGAACAAAGTAGAAGAGATGATTTAGAAGCAATTGGATATGTTTTAATGTATTTTTTAAAAGGAAATTTACCTTGGCAAGGATTAAAAGTCAATAAAGGAGAAGATAGATATAAGAAAATATATATTAAAAAAAAAAATACTACTCCTGAATCCTTATGTTCTGGATTTCCTAATGAATTTAAAGATTATATTCAATATACTAGAAATTTAGGATTTGAAGATGATCCTGATTATTCTTATTTAAAAAATTTATTTGTTAAAGTTTTAGAAAAAGAAAATTGTTATTATGATTTTTGGTTTGATTGGATGAAAGAAAAACCTGATGTTTCTAATAATTTATGTAATAAATATATGAATGTATGTGATGATCATAATATTAATTATGATTATGAGAATAAAGATAATAATAATTATATTAATGGAAATTTCTTACAAACTGGAAATAGTGATTTTGAAGTCAGAGCTCAGGAAATTAATGTTAGGAATTTAAAAAAAAATAATGTTGATGAAAATTATGAAGAAGATAATAAAAATAATAATGAGAAGGAAAATAAAGAAAAGGAAGAAAATAATAATAATATTAAAAATGATGAGGCATGTTTTATTTTTTAATATTTTTTTGAATTAATATTATTTTTAAAATTTTCATTTTTTATTATATTAAATTTTAAAATAATTGAATGGTTAATTAAAAAGTAATTTTTTCTTTTGATTTAAAATAATTTATTTCTTTTATTTGAATGATTAGATTACATTAAATCCATATATTTTTACTCAAATGTTCTGGTTTATCTCTTTTTATATAGATTTAAATAATTGAATTTAGGAAAAATTAATTAATTTTTAATTATTTCATATATTCAAACAAATAATTAAATAAATTAATATAATAATATTTTTTTTTATTTAAGACAAAAAAATATTTATAAAAATTTTTCATAATACTCTAATATATTAGTAAAAATACAATTAAACTTTATATCAAAATATTACTTATAACATTTTTTTACTTAAAAATCATAATGATATCTTAATTACATAATAGAAAAATGGATAATCTTTGTCAAACTAAAACATAATTGTATTATATATACAAGGTTCCACTTTATTTATTGTAGAATTATCTCTTAAAGTCTTAAAAGGAAAAAAAATCAAATATGCAATAAAAATAATAATAATAAAAATAATAATTAATGCAGAAATAAAATAATTTAAATTGTCAAATTCATTTTCTTTATTCCTTAAATCTTTAATCCAACAAATAATTAAATTTATAATAATTTTATCATAGATTAAATCAATTTCTAACCACATCCCAACAAATTTTTCATTAGTAATTCTATTCATTAAATTTTCTTCTTTATTTTTATCATTTTTAAATTCATTATATAAAATAATAATAGAATTAAGTAAATTTTGAGAAGAAGAAGTAACTCCTTGTTTATTAATACCAAAACTAATATTATTACATTGTTGAATTAATTCAGAAGGTTCATAATCAAAAGCATTTAAAAAGGAAAAATCATAATAATTTTTATTTTCAAAATAAAAATTAGTATAAAATTCACATCCACCTGGAGAATCTATTTGAAATAAATAAGAAGTTAATGATTTTAATAAATTTATTTTTTCACTGAAAATAGGAAAAACTTTTGTTAGTGATAATTCATATTTTGCAATTTGTTCTTCCATAATATTATGTTCTTCTAAATCATTTATATAATCTAATTCTTTAAATGCATTTAAATAACCATGTGATGTATAATTAAATGTTATTACTTCTCCTTTTAATAATGATATTGCATATATGTTAAATAATTCTTGACCAGTAATTACTGTTTCTATTAAACTTTTTATTATAAAAGTAAAAAAAATTCTTGTGTCTAAAGTTTGTTTTATTATTAAATCATTTAATAAAAAAAGAATAGTTAAGAATATTATTGAAATTGAAAAAAATATTGAATATAACGTTAACTGTTTTGTTGCTTGTAAATCTTTTTTTGATTGAAATTGATTAAACTCTGTTAATAATTCTAAAGGATTTTTAGATTGATTAAGTAAAATATTATTTGTTGATGTATTATTAATCCATGAATTTGAATTTCTTTTTGTTGTTTTTTTTTTTTTGTTTATTTGTTTTTTATTTATTCCAGTGCTATTTATATCTTCTGTAGGAACTTTTGAAAATTTACTCATATTTTTTTTTGCATAAGTCATAAAATTTATCTTTTTTTTATTTATTTCAGTTGAAAAAGAAAAAGTATCATTTTTATTTTTAGGTGTCATAAATATTGTATTTGTTTTACTTATTCCTAATTTGAAATTATCTTGTAAAATGAAATCTTTTATTTTATAAGATTTTATTAATAATGGCATTTTATTATTTAATCTTATATAATTACTTTTAAAAAAATGATCATCTTCTATTTTATCTTTGAATGGGATTTTATTTTGACTAAATTTATATAATCTTTCTATATCAGTATTACTTATAAAATCTTTAATAGAATTTCCTTTTTTTAATAATAAAGTATTAAAAAATTGAAGATAATTATAATTAATATAATATTTAGCATAAATGTGATTATTAAATTTAACATAACAAAAAGATTGAAAGACAAAAAATCCACAAACTAAAATTCCACTAAATATACTAATTAAATAAATCATAACAAGCACTTTATTCGTATTTTCTTCAATATGAAAAAAAATTAAATTATCAACTTCATCCCAAGCATATTTTCCATTACAAAAATAATTATCAAAAACAAATTGAAAAAAAGCAGATTCACCTAATAAATTTCTATTTTCAATATTATAATAAGATATATTAAATGTAAAAGGTTCAACTTCTCTATCAATAACTTCATGAGCATGTAAATGTGACATTGCCAAAATAGAACTTAAAGAATGTTTAATTGTTAAATTTTCACGTTTTGCACTTATATAATCTAATTCTTTAAAAATTATATTTATTACATCAATTTGACCATAATCAATTAAATATTTTTCTTGTCTTTCAAAAAGTTTAAAATAATATAAAAAATCTCTTACTCTATCATATATTTTTTGTTTATGAAATGAAATTGTATTAGTAAATCCATTATCAATAATTTCACCTTGTAATCCATTTGCTATATATTGCATATTTATTAAATTATTTATAAAAGAATAAATTATATTTCTCGTCATTAAAGAGTTTATTAATATATCAGTTAATATTGAAACTTTTTTAGATTGATTGTTTGTCATACATATTGTAATAATTTGTAATATAATAAAAAGAATTGTTAATAAAAGCCAAATAAAAATTAGAATATAAACTTTAATTTTAAGACAATAACTATAATTTATTTTCTTAGACAAAACATAAGGTTCTTCAATTGCTCTGTTTCTAAAGAATTTATCGATATTATCAATTGATTCAATAGAATTAAGTGAATTTCTTTTTGATTTTAAACTAACTGTTGAAGATGCACTATTTGTAATTAATCTACTTGTTTCTTTTTCTACTATATTATTATAATTATTAAATTCTTGTTCTTCTTTTAAAGTTAAATCTAATATATCATGTATTGGAATATTAAAATTTAACATTAAATTTTTAATTGATAATATTTGTATTTGACGAATTTTAATTAAAACTTCATTTTGATTTTGATTTAATTGAAATTTTTTTTTTAATATTTTTTTATTTTTTTTATTTATACCATTTACAAAATCTCCTACTTTAGTTTTTGAAGGAAAAATAAAATACTTGTGAATTGCATTTGAATATCCTAAAAAATATTCAAAAGTTACATAATCACCTTTTGATTCTATACTAAAATAAATAAAGTAATAATTCTTTGTGTCTTTATTATTTTTTGGAATTACTTTTTTATGAATAAAACAAATTAATTTTGCATTTAAATTCTTAACTAAATTTTTTTGATAATCTTTTATTTTTTGATAAGACTCTGAATAATCTTCATTTGAAGAATTTTGAGTCAAATTAAATTTTATTGAATAAATATTTTCATAAACTTGATTTAAACTAATTTTTATCATATCACGATTTTCAATATTTTCAATTTTTAAAATATCTTTCAATAAATTTAACTTATATTTTTTAATTGAATATAAATTTAAGCAAAAATATTTTTCAAATAATTTACTAATTGCATAAATTTTACCTTTTTTATTAATAATAGTAAATATTTCTTCCATTTCATAATTTTTGTCTTTTTTTTTAGAATCAATATTTTTAATCCCAGAAAAATCTTGAAAATTATAAGGATAAACTTTAAAAAATAATTTTAATTTATCTCCATCAAAAACAACAATTCCAATTGAATTAAATAACATAGCTTGATTTTTTTTATTTAAAAAAATAAGTTCTTTAAAGATTAATTGAACATTTCCTGATCTTATTTTTTCTAAAGAACAATAATCATAACAACTATGAAAATTTTCAGGAGTAAATAATTTAATTTCTTTATTTTTCATTTCATTTAATGTATATCCTAATTTAGAACAAAAATTATCTGAAGCATATTCAATAGGGAATTTCCATGAATTTTTATTTATTATTGTAGATACTATAATTGTTGAATAATTTTCATATTGACATGTTATTTCAAATATATTCTTAAAACATTTATTTATATTTTTAGGTAATTCTAAATAAAAAAATGAATAAAAGATTGTTAATTTAGCACATAAATGATATGATGTTACTATATTTGACATAAATAAACTTATTAATGTTTTATTCATTTTATGAATTAATTTTTTAAATTTTTTCATTATTTTAGCAAATTCATCAAACGTACAATCTTTATTTTTACATATTTCCAAAGCTTCAATGTAAAAATCTAAAACTTTTGAAAGTAGATTTTCTATTATTATTATTTCAGATATTTTCGAAAAAATTTTATACATATCTAAAAAAGAATTTTTCTTACTAACCACACTTGATTTTAAAGGAGTGTAAATTAAATGATTTTGATAATCTTCTAAAATAATAAGTTTAATTAACTTAATTTGTAATCTGATTAATTTATTAGTTTTGAATAATTTTGTCATTGAAAATTCTTCAAGATAAAATAAACCTTTATTATAATTTTTATCAAACATAGAATAAAAATAAGAAAGAATTAATAAATAACTTTCATTTTCAGAATTTCCTTTATTTTTAATTAATTGAATTTTTAAAAAATTTTTTATATATTTATACATAATTGGAAAATCATTTTTTAATATTTTATAATTACATTTATATCCAATTCTAATATTATTAACGGCTTCTAAAAAATGTTCAGATTGTTTTACAAAATCATTATAAGAATATTTACTACAAAAACATTTTATTCCAGGATAATTTATACATTTCTTTTCTATTTTATGAATTTTAAATATCATATCAAAATGTTCTACTATTTCATATAATAAATCATTTCCAAATTTTTTTTCAGGATGATAAAAAATATAAAATATTTTATTAAATAATTCATATGAATAATTACTTGAAAATTTACCATTAAAAATTTGAAGAGTAAGTTTCTTTTCTTTCTCACAAAATATTTGAATAACTATAAAAGATAAAGCTGCTTCTGTTAATAATTTAAATATTATTATTGTTAAATTTTTTTGTAAAGCTTCTAAATTATTATTCCAATCATATAAAAAAATATATTCAATAATACAAGAAAAAAAACACATTGAATCTATAAAAATTATGCTTAATCTAAATAAATTATTGGTATAAAAATTTTTTGTTTCTCCAGTAATAAACTTTATATAATACCACATGTATAAACCTCTTATTGAACATTTTATAAAAACACAAATTTTTAAAGGAAGATAATAATCAATAACTAAAATACTTTGAAATAATGGAAAAAAAACTAATTTATATTTTATTTCATTTAATTTAGTTATTATAAATGATGAAGTAAAACAACAAGGTTTTGCTGTTATACAAGTAAAAAAAATATTTAAAATAAAAAGATAAATAAATAATATACTTTGTATTATCATTATAACTATATTTTGAGGATTCACACAATCTTTTTTAACATTTTTAATTAATTTATAACTTACATTTTCATCATATATTGGATCACAAAAATAATTTTCAACACAAAACATAAAATTATATGGTGCAAATATAAAGTTTATTATGTATATAATTTGAATACCATATTTGAAAAATTTACGATGTGAAACTTTATTGTAGTCTTTGATTTGTTTAAAAAATTTTAAAAAAATGAAAATGTTAAATATCGAATAAATAAATAAAGTTAGTATAATTCCTAAAGAAATATTTTTTACATTTTTTTTATGAATTATGGGCAATGTTGTATAATATGAAATATAATAAGATATACTATTTTTATAATGAATATTCCAATCATGAGTTATTAAAAACAAAGGAATTATTCTTAAAAACATCAATAACCCATTTAATATATTGTTTTTTGGTATGTTTTTAACTATGTGTACAAATACTTTTTCAAAACCAGATAATTGAGACATTTTTTAATTATTTTATTTGATGCGTAAATATTATTTCATATTTTGAAGAAAATAATAAATAATAATAATTAATTCCATAAATTTAAATTTTAAAATAAAATGAATAGTATTCTCTGTAAATTTTAAAATAAAAAGATTGTAAAAATGTCAAAATATTCATTTTTTAGAAGACAAATTGACTTTATAAAAATATTCAAATTAAAAATAATTTAATAATATATTAATAATAATAAATATTCATCATAAAAAATAATACATTTTTCATCTATAAATTCCTATTTTCTAATATATCATCTGAAAGTCCTTTATTTTTTATTCATTAAATTACCATTTTTTCTTCTTTAAATTTTAATTAATTATTTTTATTGTTTTTCTTTCATCATTATTTAATAATATCTTTTTATTTTCCGATTATTCTTTCCTGTTTTATAAAAGAAATATTTAATGCCTTGCTAAATTATATATTTGGAATTAATTTATTATTTTTTTGAATTTTACAGAATTTATAAAATGAAAATCTAATTAAATAGAAAAATAAAGGAAAATTATTGATTTATTATTATCATTTTTATTATTGTCTGTTTTAGAATCAGAATTAATTTTTATTATTTTCTTCATTTTTCTTAATCTGACTTTTAATTATTTTAAGAAGAATTATTGAGATTAATAATTTGACTTTTGGCTATTTCTTCTTTTTTATGCATTATTTATGAACTATAAAGAATGTGAACATATTTTATTTATTTTTTTTCTATATTTACTTTGAATAATTTTTTATGAGAGATTTAAAAATAAAAAATTATTTTATTTGATTAAAGAAATAATAAAACATAAAGAGAAGAAATATGAAAGAAGGTAAATAGTATTTTCATATAGAAAAAATTCATTTATTACTTTCTACTTAAAATACAAAACTTAAAAAATTACCTGATTCTCCTTTCAATAAAGGAAAACTCAGATAATAAATCTCCAAAACACTTAATATAATAAATCTTTATTCTCATGAAATGAAAAGAAAAACAATTTTTTCAAATAAATAAATGAATATAAAGATAATTAAAATAATCAACTTATAATAAATATAAACATGATTTACTAAAGCATTTTTTCAAAACTGAAAAAAAACTCCTTTTAAATATTTGAAATTTAATAAAAATTACAATAATAAAATCATATGTTCCCATTTTAAATTCAGATAATTCTTTTTCAGATAGATATATTTATCATTGTAAATGCTTTATTGAGAAATGACTTTTATTCTATAGATATAATGAAAATCAAAGGAAATTAAATACCAAAGAAAAAACAGAAAAAAACAGGAAAAAACATATACTCAATGATGTTTTTGAAAATCAATTTCAAATGTAATCAAGAGTTAATGATTAATTAAAATAAATGATAATATATATTTTATATTAAAAATATAATTTCCATGATTTAAAAATTCTGTTGAAAAATATAAAATAACGACCAGATTTAACAAATGACGATATTAATTCATTATTAATATTAGCAGTAAAAAGTAATTATTTTCAAATAGTAAAATTATTTATGAAATAAAAGACGATAAATAATTTTAAAAACAAAAATAATTACACACCTTTACATTTTGCTTTAACTTTAATAAATTTTAATTACAGATACTCATTAAACAATTAGCTAATGAACAAATAAGAAATAAATTAGAAATATTACCTCATCAATGTTTAGACAACGGATTATCTATTAGCGAATTATTTGTTATATTTTTATATTATTTTATGTTTTTTTTTTATGAAAATGAAATTAATAAAATTATTATTTCCTATATTAAAATATTTACTGAATAATCAAAATTAATATTTAATTATTATATAAATGAATAAAAAATATTATTTTTATTTAGTAATTAAATATATAATAATAATCAATATAATAATAACAACAACTCCAATAATGATTTTATTTCTTAATTTTTTAAATTTAATATGTCTTTCCAAATTATAAGAATCTTTTTGAAATTTCATACTTTGTTCCTTTATTTTAGAAGATTTATTTTCTAATTCTTGCATTTCTCCAACATTATTAATAATATTTTTAACACTTGATTTTACATCTTTTTTAATATCATTTAGTTGACTATTTACCATTGATATTTTATTTAATTGATCATCACTTTGATTTAATATTATATCAAATAAACTATTCTTTGTTGTTAATTTTGATAAATTTGATTCTTGATATTTTTCAATTGAAAATTTTAAATTTTGTTTTCCTACATTAGTTAATTCTCCATTTTTATCTACTAATTTTTTAATCCCTTGATGATCAATATCTTCCATTAATTCAAATATTAAATTTTCTTTTTTACAATATTGAGAATTTTTTCTTACTGCTGCTAAATAAAAAAAATCTGATGTTGTTATCATATAATAAATTATATGATTTTCTAAAGATAATTTTTTTTTTTTTCCTTTTATTGAGGAATTATCTGAATGTAAAATTTCTCTTGATTTTAATACTATATTATTAAAATCATTTATATTATTATTAATATCTGAATTATCTAAAAAATTTCCTATTTCTTTTTGAGTTGCTTGATTAGCAATTAAAAAATAATAAATTGATGTATTTAAATCATCTTTATAATGACTAGACATTAAAATATTTCAAAATATAATAATAAGTTAATATTTTTTTTTTTTTTTCTCTTTTTAAGAAATTAAAAAAATATAATTTTTTATAACAATATATATTTTGAAAATATATAAAAAATATATTAAATTATTGGAATAGATTCCTCAATGAAAACAATGTTATTAATTGTGAACCATCATTAACTAAATATTCTTGTCTTTTAATATTTATTTTCAATAAAAGAAATAATAATAATAATGATTAAATCAAATAAAAAAATACAAAATTTATAATAATGGTAAGATCAATTAAATGATTTTTAATTATTTTATAATCAATAATAAAAATATTAACAATTAATCTGGAATTCTACAAAAAACTAATTCAATTTTCTTTAACTCAATCAAAAAAATCATTTATAATATATTATTTTGATAATCTTCTATTATTTGACTATATTTTTGAGCAATTAATTCATAGACTAAAATTGTTCCTTCTAAACAATAATCATTATTTTTTTATAAAAAATTTTTATCTTGAACAAAAATATTCAGTATCAATATTTGAATTAGTCATTTTTAAATTAATTTGATTCGAAATATATTTAATTTTTTTATAACATTTTGAAAATCAGAAGATGAACTAATTAAAGGAATTTGTTTTGTTATTTGAGGATGAGAATTAAAATAAACAATAAAATTATTAAAAGCATTAATTAATAGTTCAGATAATTTATTATAAGAAATAGTATTATTTATATGAAGATAAAAAAAATAAAAGAAGAAATTGTAACAACAAATACCAGAATATAATAAATTGTTGTTTCATATTATTTCTACATTCATTAAAAAAATCAACTTCAACATCTTTTAAAATATTATTAGAAGAACCTTCCTTAAAAGCTAAATTAGTAAAATAAATAGCATAATATAATACTTTAAATATCTGACTATAAGTCACATTTTCCAAAATTTTAAATCAGTTCTAATCATTTGATAAACAACAACAAATAATCTTTAAATAATAGAAGATAATTCTACTTTTCTAATAGAAGATTTATTTTTCAAATTTTTAATACTGGATTTTTATATTGATTAGATTTATTATCAAATTGATATGCTTGATTAACGAGATATTTTTTATTATATTATCAAAACTAGAAATAGAACTTTGACTAGTAAAATAATAGTAATATTTATAAATATTTTTTTATGAATAGTTCAAAATCCACCAAAAATATTATTTCCAATAGTTAAATTTCGGAAAGAAAGATTATTATCATTCATTTTATTTGTTTTTTATTGAATAATATTATTAATTTCTTTATTATCTCTGATTGTAATTCTTCTTCATTATCTAATATATTTCTAAATCTTAATATATATATTGGAATATCATATAATTTTTTAATAACTCTTTCAAATCATATTTTTACATTTTTTGTTTCATTTTCTTTTTCAATATTTTCAATATCAAATTATACATTTTGTAATTTTGAACTTTTTTTCAATCATTAATCCTACAATTTGAATATCCCCATTATTTTCATTTAGATTAACATCATTTTTTACTTTTAATAATAATTATAATAAATATTTCTTAATTAGTTAATTAATTTAATGCTTTTATTATATTTTGAATTAAAATTAATTAATTTCTTACAAATTCTATTATTTCCATTTTCTTATTAAATAATACATTTATATAATATAAACTTAAATCAGAATTAATTTTTTTATTTGATAAAATTTTTTTTCCCCTAAATCTAATTCATTATTAAAATATGAATTAAATTAATTGTTAGAATATTGGAATGTTATAAATTTAAAGGATTTTCAAAATTTGTATCCATTAAATTTTCAAATGTCTTACAATATTGAATTATATTTCTGTTCTGTTCATTCAAATATTTTCTTAAATTTTATTAAGGAAGTTAAATATTTGAATTTCACTTTGATAATTTTAATGGTAAAATGAAAAAAAAAAAGAGATTATTTATTGAAAAACTAAAAAAAAGTAGTATTATGTAAAAGATGGAATATTATTTTTTATTAAGCTTAAATATTTTTGTTTTGTGTATTCATTTATTTTTAATTATGATAAAGATCATTTCCTTTTTCATTATTATATTTATTTAGTAAATCTTTAAATTCTTCATGATATTATTATATCCTTTTTTATTTGTTGCGATTAAAACATTTTGTCATTTATAAAGACAATAACAAAAACAAATTTCTATAAAATAAACAATAATAAGGAATATAACAATTTTTTTTTTGATTATTAATATTATTTATAATATTATTTTCATCATTTAAATTATTATTATTATTATTAGTTATATTTGAATAATCATTTATTGTTTTATTTTCTTGGTTGTATTTTTTTTCAGAAATTTGATTCATTTTTACTTATTCATTTCTCTATTTTAAATTATTTCTTATTATAATCAAAGAATTAATGATGAATTTCACTTTATAAAAATTCCTTTATTAATCTTAAACTTTTATAAAAAAATATAATAAACAAATAAAAATATAATTGATAAAATAATAATAAATTATACTTCATTATTAATATTATTTTAATATAAAGATATCAGTTTCTAAAAAATGATAAATAAATAAATGACAGAAAAAATTTCATCATGGGAAAATTTTTTCTTAGGTTCTCTCATAGAATATATAGAAGAAGAAAATACCAAAATAAAAGAATCAAAAGAAATAAAAGAAAAGATTTTGAAAAATAATTTGACCGAAAAAATAAAAGAAGAAGAAAATTTAAAAATTTCTTTAAATTACATAAAAAAAGAAGAAATTTTTATATATTTATCAAATCAAAAGACAGGAATTCAACTTCAAAATTTAATAAAAGAAATGAACGAAGAAGAAATATCATTTATAATAAAAGAATTAAAAGGATTTTTTCCAAAAATAATGAAAGATAAAAATGGGAATTACTTTTTAAAAGATTTATTTAAATTATGTAATAAAGAACAAAGATTAATAATATTTAAAGAAATTTTACCACATTTTTTTTCTTTTTCTATTCATCAATATGCAACGCATCCTATTCAAAAACTTATTGAATTAATTAATTCAGATGAAGAATATAATTTAATTTCTTCTATTTTAAATTTAGAAAATTTTATCAATTTATCTATTAATTCAAATGGTACTTTTGTTATTCAAAAAATTATTTCTATTTTCCCTGAAAAAAAAAGGGAAATTATCAATAATTTATTCATTAAAGTTTTTAAAATATTAGTCTTTGATATGTATGGTGTTTGTTTATTAAAACAATTTATTTCTTTAACAGAAAATGAAAAAATTCACCGTAAAATTATTTTTTCTTTTCTTCAAGATTTTGAAAAAATATGTGAAAATCAATTTGGAAATTATTTTGCTCAATTTATGTTAGAATTATGGTGGAATAAAAAAGAAATGTTAATTGTTAAAAATAATATTTTATTAAAATTTCCTCAATTTTCAAAAAATAAATATGCTTCTCATGTATGTGAAATTTTTTTAAAATTAAGTACTCTTGAAGAAAAACAATTAATTTTTCATTTTTTAATTCAAAATGGATTATATTATACTTTATTAAATGATAAATATGGAATTTTTGTTTTAGGCCAATTTAATTGTTTAAAACATTATTCTAATTTATATTAAATAAAATAAAAGAGGAGAGCTTTAAGCTCGATAGTTACATTTAGAGTTATCTTTTATTTTTGTTTAAATTTGTTTATAAGATGTAAATATATTTATTAGTAATCATTATTTGATTGTGATAATATTTTTATTTTTCTTAGGTATAAAAGAATTTAACTTCTTGTAAATTTTATTGAATTTTTTTAAAAACGATTTGAAAATATAAATTTTATTAAAGGTTATTATATATTTAAAATATTTCAAACATTATTAAATTTTTTTAACAAATTTTGATAAATTCTATTTATTCAATAAAATAATAGTTTTAATTAATAAATTATTTCATAGGAATAAAAAAATTAATTATTTTTTGAAAAAAAATTTTTTAAAAAAATTTTGATTTAAAATAATTCAAAGATAATTATTCTTCCCATATTTATGAAATAAATCATTACTTCACACATAATAATCATTTTAACTTTTTGTTCCAAATATAAAAAGGAAAAATATAATTTAAAGAAAACTATTTAACCTTATTGAAAAGAATTTAATTTAGATAATTTTCTTTTTTTTTAAATTAAATAATTATAAAAATAAAGGTAAATTAAAGAATAAACCTTTTTTTACTTTTAAAATTGAATTATTTTTTGATTGAATAAAAAAATAAATAAAAAATAAAAGGACTCTTCTACTTTAATTAATATCTATAAAAAGGAAAAAGAAAAAAATATAAATTTTTTTTGTTTTTTATTTAAATCAAATATTATCATTATTTTATATTTATTAAAAAAGTATTCTTTTCATTTTTAATTTTCATTTAATAATATTATTAATTCAATTATTATCTACACTACAAAATAAATTTATAATTTTATTTTGAGATTTATTCATTTTAATATTTATATCATTGTCTATTTTTATTTTTTTCAATTGTTCTTTAGAAAATTCTTCAGTATTTTCATGACTAAATTGATTAACGAATTGAAAATTTTTTTTTAAATTATTTTCTAATATTTTATTTTTTGATTTTTTAAATTGATTTAAAATACTTTGAACAGAAATATCATTATTACATTTAATTCCTCTATTTTTTAAATAAGATTTAATTTTTTCATTATATTTTAAAGGTTTAATTTCTTTAGAAACTTCATTATATAATTTTTCAATTGGATGATGAAATAATAAATTTAATTTATTCCTTGTTACTTTATTTAAATTTCCTCTAATTAAACTTGAAGGAAATAATTTAATAAATTTTTTAATTTTATTACAATCATTTTCATTTAATTTATCTTTTCTTATTGTTTCAATTTGAGATTTTTTTAAAATTTTTTTTCTTAATTCAATTTTATGAATTAAATTAATTTTATTTTTATTAATTTTAGGTGTTAAATCTTGTAAAAGATTTTTTTTATTATAATTATTAACTGAACTAAGAGGTTTAATATTATCAAAAAAATTATCTAAATCAAATATATGTTCAAAGGTTTGTTTAATATTTGAAATTTCTATTTGATTCTTTTCAATTTCTTTTAAAGACTTATTTATGTCTTTTATTTTCATACAAGGAACACTATTAACTTTTTTAATATATATATTTGTTATATTTGATGAATGAGATAAATTTGATTTTTTTAATTTAAGTAATTCAATTTGATTTTGGATTTTTGTTAAAAACTTAATTGTTTTTTTCTGTTGATTTTCACTACTTAAACCATATTTTACAGAATTATCTATATTTGATTTATTTAAAAATAAAATATTCTTTTTAAATAAATTTTCTTTTGGTAATTTTGGGAAAAAAACATTTTTTTTTTCATATTCTATCTTTAAATCTGAATAATCAAAAGAATTTTTTTTTATATATTCTTTATAATTTTTTTCAAATAAAAAGTTTTCTCTTTTTAATTTTTTTATATCATTCAATGATTTTTTTTTAATATTTGAGAAATCATAAAATATATTTCTAAAAGAATTTAAACTTTCTACGAATTTTTTTTTTTTTTCATTCTTTATATTTCTTGTTGAAATTGATTTTGGCTTTAAAAAATTTAATAATTCAAATTTTATATTTTTATTTTTTTGAAAAGCAATAGTAATTTCAGGATGTGCTTTTAATTCTTTTGTAGGAATTCTTCTTAAACTATTTTCTTCACTTTTATTTTTCTTTTGAATCTCCATTTTTCTTATAAAAATTTTATACTTTATTTTTTTCTTTTGAAGATAATTTTATACTTCTTTTTTTTTTTTGAAAGATTTTAATTAAATTAAATGTAAATTAATTATAATAAAAATAATTAAAAAAAAAGAAATTTTTTTTTTGAATTTTTTTTTATGAAATGGTTTAATTTTTGCAATTGTTTTTTTTTCATTTTCAAAAAAAGATATTTTTTTAAAAATATTTAAGCATAATTTATTGAAATAATATTATTCTTCTTTTTTTCTTTCTATTTTTTAATTTATTATTATTCATTAAGCTCTCTTTCTTAT
>JAEEGK010009546.1_pt1 | contig 22620 bp, 22 predicted proteins | sample 8958771 | NCBI WGS metagenome assembly JAEEGK01 (sample SAMN16246547, study PRJNA631951) | gut metagenome | biome: gut microbiome; feature: rumen; material: SC-attached | host: Bos | place: Iran: Karaj | collected 2018-10 | reverse complement strand
TTTTCATGCCGCTGCTCTGACACTCGGCGATTTCTTCGGCCCACCTACGGTGGCGCAGTTCTTTCTTGACTGACTTGATTGTTGCCATTTCTTCAACTCCTCCGGGTTAGACACTTTTGGAGCCATTATACCTCATTTTTATCCTTTTGTGGAGGGCTGGGGGTGGTTGGCGCTTACGAAAAACTGATTGCGGATCATGCTGCCCTCCAAAGTGAAAATGCCGTTTTGAAAGAAGAACTTGCGCAGATGCAGGAACAGATGGCATGGCTGAAAAAGATGATGTTCGGAAGAAAGACGGAACAGAGCTCTGTCATTATGGATAACGGTACACAGCTGCCGCTGTTTCCCGGAATGCAGACTACGGCTGTAAAGAAAGCAGAGGAAACTGTGACTGTTCCGGAGCACAAGCGCAAGAAGAAGCGTACCCACGATGACTGGATGAGTGCACTTCCTGTCGAGGAGATTGAGCATAAGGAAGAACATCCAGTCTGCGAGATATGCGGTTCTGAAATGGAAGAGATCGGCAAAGAGAAAGCATATGACGAGCTGGTCTATACGCCTGCACAATACCGTATCCGCCGGCACATCGTCTACACCTATAAATGCCCGGAATGCGGCGAGAAGCCAGAGCATGACGATGATTCTGCAGCAGAAATCGAACGCTGCAATATCCGCCGTGCTGCATATCCGAAGCCGATGATCCCGGGAAGCTTCTGTTCCCCGGAGCTGCTTGCACATATCGTTTATGAGAAATACGGCAAAGCAGTTCCGCTGCACCGGCAGGAAAAGGATCTGGCATCAAAGCATATCCCGCTGCTGAAAGCGACGATGTCCAACTGGGTCGGAGCTGCCGCAGAGCAATGGTGCCAGCCGGTTGTGCTGAAGATGCGCGAACTGCTGCTTGCCGGAAATGTGATTCATGCAGATGAGACCAGACTGCAGGTGCTGCATGAGGAAGGCCGGAAAGCAACCACAGAATCACGGATGTGGGTATATGCAAACGGCAAACTGAATGACCGCAGTATTGTCATTTTCGATTACCGGCCGACCCGGAATGGCGCCAACGCACAGGAATTCCTGAAAGGATTTCACGGGTATCTGGTACGGGACGGGTTCAGCGGATATCATAAAGTGACCGGAGTCAGACACTGCGGATGTATGGTTCATGTCCGGCGGGGCTTTGTGGATGCGATGCCGAAAGACCGCAAATCGCAGCAGTTGTCGGTTGCCGCGGATGCGGTCAGATATTTCGACCGTATCTATCATGAAGAAAGTCTGCTGAAGGAAATGACAGCAGAAGAACGGTACAAGGAGCGTCTCGCAAAGATCAAGCCTTTGCTGGACGAGCTTTTTGCGTGGCTTGAAACGGTACCTGTCAGCGGAAAGGGAAAACTCACTGATGCAGTTCATTATGCGCTGCATGAAAAGCCGCATCTGTATACCTTCCTTGAGAACGGTGATGTTCCGCTTGACAACAACCGTGCAGAGAATGCGATCCGTCCGTTCGCGGTCGGTCGTAAGAACTGGATGCACTGCAATACGGCAAACGGCGCAACGTGGACCGCGATCCTGTATTCGATTCTGGCAACCGCACAGGCGAACCAGATAGATGCAGAGCGCTACCTGACCGATCTGTTCTCACAGCCTGCCGGAACAATCATCTTGCCTTTTGATTCATAAACTGCCATCCCCGCCATTTCGGCGGGGATGGTTCTTTCATCATGGACGCGAAATACTTGACGGTTACTTTTCTCAAGTCAACTGACTTTTCCGTGCTCGACAATGCACCAATGACGGCGCTGTTCGCGCCTGTTGCAGTCAGTGTTCTATCAGCGGTGCCGGTGCATTCAAAAGCTGCGAGCAGCAGCGTCATACATAGCTGCTGCACATTCTCTTTCCCGCCTCCCGGAGGCAAAATGCCTGCACGGGCTCCGTGCAACCTCTGATTTGCCGCAGGCACACAGTACTGAAAGGGGCGTTTTTGACTTATCCGAACAGCCAGCAGCCGTCCTTGTCAATCAGCATCATGATCTCCTGCCCGGAGACAACCGTGACAGGTGCATCGTCGCCCGCATAGAGCGCCGAGAGCGAGAACTGCACATCACGCAGCTCCTCGGCATTCTTGCGGCAGGTCTCCTCAAAGCCCTCGTCCAGAACGCCCATTTTGACATAGGCGCTGAAATAGTCGGAGATGCCGTCCGACTGCACATATTCCGTCTCCTTCTTGTAGTAGGAGACCGTGAGATCGGTCAGCTTCCAGCTCTCGTAGCCGTCCTCGTCAAAGCGGGTACACATCTCCGCAAATGCCTGTTCGAGCGAGCTGCCCTTCTCCGTGAGAAAGGCGCTGTACGCCTCCGAATAGGGCGGATAGACCGTCGCAAGATAGGCGTCATAGTCCTTTGCGTTGATCGCATCGAAATAACGCTTCAGCGTTTCGGCGTAGCGTGTGTCCACATCCTCTGCGGTGTGCAGCGTGATGCCGTCCTGCTGCGTCTCTGCCGCAGGCGTGCTGCTCTCTGCAATGCTGCTTTCGCCGCTGCACGCCGTGAGACAGAGCATCCCGGCAGCGAGCAGGGCGCAGCGCTGTATTTTCTTCATAGCTGAGCCTCCATCAGCTGTAAAAGACATACCACTGATCCTGATATTCCATCAGGTACAGCGTTTCGTCCTTCAGCACACAGTTTGTTTCGGTGTTCTCGCCGGAGCCTGCCGCCGTGAGATAGCGTGTGACCTTGAGCTCCTCGAGCTTCCCGACCTGATCGGAGAACTTGCCCTCCTTGCCGGCGTCCGTCCAGATGCCGTCCAGCAGCAGGAGCAGATTCTGTCCGTTGGAGGAGTCGCTCTTGCCGAGGCATTCGGTGACATCGAGCATCGCGAAGGCGTAGTCGCCGCCGTAATACTCCTTCATCGCCTCGTTCGTGTTTTTGAGGATATCCGCATCGGTGAATTCCCCGCCGAGCACGGTATCGAGCTGATAGTCGTGATACATCGGGAGCTGGAGCGCCTCGAAGCGCGCCGCGTCCTCTGCGACAATGCTGTCGTAATAGGCGAGCAGCGCATCGACGGCGCCGTCGGGCAGGAATCTTGCGTCATACTGCACGGTCGGCTCGCCAGCCTGTTTTTTGAGCGTGATGGTGGCGCCGTAGGGCAGTGCATCCTGCGGCACGATATCCTCGCTGCTTTCCCCGCCGCATCCGGCGGCCGTCATGAGCATGACGCCGGAGAGCAGCAGCGCTGCGAATCCGTGTTTCTTCATTCTGATTCATCCTTTTCCTGTGAATTCTCATCGGGGCTTTCGCCGCCCCGGAGCTTTGCTGCGCGTACCTGCCAGTTTCCGCCGGATTCCGCCAGCGTAAACACCATGGTCTTGACCGTCTGCGGGGCGGTCTGCTTCCAGGCGGGCTGCTCGGCGAGATAATCTGCCGTGACAGTATAGAGCCCGTCTGCATTCTGCGTCATTTCGCGGATCTCCGGCTCATAGGTAAAGAGCTCGGGATCGGCAGGGAGCATATAGCATCCGGCTTCTGCATCGTAATAGAACCGCAGCTCGCCGGAGAAGCCGATGGTGTGATAGGCAGGGGAGCGGTTGACGCCGAAGAGCCTGTTGCCGAGCGCCGTCAGATCGGAGACAGGCACAGAGCAGAGCCCGAAGCTCTCCTCATACTGCGCGAGCTTCCCCTCTGTGACGGCAGCCCAGATCGCCGCCGTGAGGAACTGATCGTCGCTGAGCTCGCCGGGGTCTGAAAATTCCGGCAGATCGGTGATAACCAGCGGCAGGATGCATGCCTTTGCGGCTTCCTTCGCGGGATCCGATGCCCGCAGCGCCGCCGCATGATCCCGGATGCGCACGATCAGCGCATAGACGCCGAAGAGGGCGAGCGCGACCAGCAGCAGCCCTGTCAGAAGATCGCGTGTGCGGTATTTCTGTTTCGGTGCGGGGGCGGGCTTGCGCTCGGGCTGTGCGTCCAGCGCGGCATAGAGCCGGCTGCGGCGTTCTTCCGCACCGGGCGCAGCGGCAGGCTCCGGCGGCTCTGCGGCAGGTGCAGGATCCTGCGGTGCGGGTGCGGGCGCCGGTTCGTCATCCGGCTCCGCAGCATGCGAAACAACTTGCACCGCAGCCGGTGCCGGATCTGCTTCCGGTTTCGGCGCTTCCGCCGGGCGCTGTGCCTGTTTCCCGCGCAGCACCTCATCGACCAGCGCCGAGATCTCCTGTTCGTTCATGTGGATTCAGCTCCGTTTCAGCGGATCTGTCCGCTGCCGTTGATCAGATACTTCGTTGTGGTGAGCTCATTGAGTCCCATCGGACCGCGTGCATGCAGCTTCTGTGTCGAAATGCCGATCTCAGCGCCGTAGCCGAATTCGCCGCCGTCGGTGAAGCGGGTCGAGGCATTGACATAGACCGCAGCCGCATCGACCTCACGCTGGAAGCGCTCTGCGTTTTCGAGCGACTTCGTGACGATGCACTCGCTGTGGTTTGTGCCGTATCTTGCGATGTGCGCGATGGCTTCGCTGATGCCGGGGACGATTTTCACGGCGAGCTGGAAGTCGAGATACTCATTCGCCCAGTCATCCTCCTCCGCGGGAATCACGCAGCTTCCGAGGATGCTCTGTGCCGCATCGTCGCCGTGCAGCGTGACCTTATGCGCGTCAAGACGCGCCTTCAGCATCGGCAGAAGCTCCTTTGCGACCGCCTCATGGATGATGACGGTTTCCGTCGCATTGCAGACAGAGGGGCGCTGCGTCTTGCCGTTGTCGATGATATTGACCGCCATTTCGAGGTCGGCGCTCTCGTCCACATAGACATGGCAGTTGCCGACGCCGGTCTTGATGACAGGCACGGTCGCGTTCTGCGCAACCGCGTTGATGAGCCCTGCGCCGCCGCGGGGGATCAGCACATCGAGATAGTCCGAGAGCTTCATGAGCTCCGTCGAGGACTGACGGCTCGTGTCATGGATGAGCTGAAGAATATCTTTCGGGAGACCTGCCGCTTCGATTGCGTCACGCATGATCTCCGTGAGGCAGACATTCGAGGAGAAAGCCTCCTTGCCGCCGCGCAGGATGACGCAGTTGCCCGCCTTCATGCAGAGCGTTGCGGCATCGACGGTGACATTCGGGCGGCTCTCGAAGATGATGCCGATGACGCCGAGCGGCACGCGGGTCTTCTGGATGCGCAGACCGTTCGGGCGCACTGTGCCCTCGTCGATCTTGCCGACAACCTCATCGAGCCCGACCAGCTTGCGGACGCCCGCTGCCATGCCTTCGATGCGCTTCGGGTCGAGCAGAAGACGGTCCTGCATTGCTTTCGACATGTTGTTTTTCACGGCGTTCTCAAGATCAACCTTGTTTGCCTCGATGATCTCCGGCGTGCGGGCGATCAGGGCATCCGCGATTGCGGTGAGGGCGTCGTTCTTCTGCTTCGGCGATGCTGCCGCGAGCACGCCAGCGACAGCCTTTGCGCGCTGTCCGAGTTCGGTTACGGTAAGTTCAGCCATGTGTAGATTCTCCTTTACAAAAATAGATTCTGGATTCTTCCTGTATATTCCTCTCCGTCCATGATGATCGGGATGCCGTGTGCGCGTACATCCTCCAGAAAGTGCGGAAAGGCGGTGTAGGTCATGCCGACCTTGCAGAGCGTGCGGTTCACCGAGCGCAGCTTCACAACGCCGAAAGCGCCGATCTCCACGCTTGTCAGTTCGTCCCACTGCCATTCATTGCTGCCGCAGAGCATTCCGTCGATGCGCACGCGGAGATTCTGTCTGTTCCTGTGATAGATCATCACCGCGACGGCAGCGGCATAGAGTCCGCCGATCAGTGCGAGCAGGAACCAATATCCGGCTTTTCCGCGCCATACGCCGATCACAATGAGGATCAGAAGCGGCATAAAGTGCAGCAGTGTGTCCTTGCCCTGCATATCTTCACTGACACTTGGCTCAACGCGGTATTCATAGCCCTTTGCCTTCTGAATGCGCGCCCATTCCTGCAATGCGGCAAAATCCTCCGCAGAGATCGTGCCCTCGCGGAGCGCCTTCTGAAAGGGATGCTCCATCGCATTCAGAAACGCATTGTAGTCTCTCTTGTGCGCGATCGGCCCGGTGAATTCCGGCGTGAATTCGCTGCGGTCATGCATGCGGAGCACGGGCTCCAGGAATGCCTGCTCGAATGCCTGATAGTCGGAAAGTGCCATAGGAAGCCTCCGTTACTTTTCCGCAATAACCTCTGTTTCTGCATTCTTCCCTGCATGCTTCTCTGCGAGCGCGGCAGCCTGCGCTTGCAGCAGACCCTCGAGCTTTTTAAGCCCCTGCTTCACATGCAGCAGCTTCACGATCCATGCGCGTACGAATTCCGCGGCGCAGCAGACAAGGAAGATCCCCGCTGCCGTCAGGATCACATTGAAAATCATATGCTTCGGCGAATAGAGTGACCAGTGCTCGAAGCGTTTTGTCAGTATGTAATTATATACAAGCGGATGCGTGTGAATGAGATACACCGCAAAGGTCAGCGGCGAGAGAAACGCGATCAGATTTTGCAGCGGCTTTGCGCGGAGCGGGAGTGCCGCACACGCGCAGAAAAGCGCCAGCGATGCGATCACAGTCGGGGTGCTGTCATAGCGCAGACGGGCAAAGCGGTCGGGGTCTGTGGCCGCCATCCAGCCGAGCACCGATGCCGCGGCGTATACCGCCAGTCCGACCGGCACCGCCTTTTTGGTCAGCCTGATATGCTTTGCCATTCCTGCGCCGATATAATAGAGAATGATCAGCCAGATCGTGCTGTATCCGTTCTTTGCGATGAAAATATCCTTCATGATCGCCGAGCGGTAGACTGCATAGAGCAGGATCATGCCCGATGCCGAGACAAAAAACTGCGTGCGGCTTAAGTGCTCCGCGGCAGCATTCAGCAGCGGCATGAAGAAAAAGAGCCCGATGTATGCCGTGAAATACCAGTATTCTCCGTATCCGACGGGCAGCAGCGCATGCAGCACCGCTTCCGTATCGACCCATTCCGGGCGGAGAAACCGCAGGGCGAGCATAATGCCGGCGCTGTAAGTCCAGACCTGCAAATAGAGCAGCGCGAGCCCGGTGATGCCGTGCTTGGCTCTCAGACCGACATAGCCCGAGATCAGCGCAAAGCAGTTGACGGCGACCATCGCAAAGCTCTCAAGCAGCCATGCCGCTTCATGCGTTGCCGGGTTCGGGTCGGTGCCGTTCAGCACTCTGCCGCCGCCCAGCACATGCAGCACGACGACCAGATACATCGCTAAAATGCGCAGCAGGTCGATTCCGTAATTCCGTTCCCGTTTCTGTGCCGTCATTTTGCGATGAACCGCGTCCCGACGGGCATGTCGTTCAGCAGCAGATCATAGAGCCGCTCGGGTCGTTCGCCGTTCATGATCACCATGTCGATGCCTGCTTCTGTCGCCATCTTTGCTGCGTTGATTTTTGTAGCCATGCCGCCGCGGGCATTCGGCGTTCCTGCGCCGCCCGCGACTGCTTCGATTGCCGGCGTGATCTCCGCCACGACCGGGATAAGCTCCGCGTTTGCGTCCTTGTGCGGGTCAGCGGAATAGAGCCCCTCAATATCGCTCATGAGAATCAGTGCATCAGCATGCACGAGCCCCGCGACGATCGCTGCGAGGGAATCGTTCTCGCCGATCTCCAGCTCCAGCTCGTCAATCGCGACCGTGTCATTCTCATTGACGATCGGGATGACGCCCATTTCGAGCAGCTTTTCCATGCAGTTGCCCGCATTGACGCCGCCGTTGGAATTGAGAATCGCCTTTGTCACCAGCACCTGCGCGACATTCACGCTGTAATTGCCGAACTGGCGGTCATAGAGATACATGAGCTCGCACTGCCCGACAGCGGCGCATGCCTGCTTTGAGGGCGTGTCGGTCGGGCGCTCGCGGAGCCCTAATTGCCCGACGCCGAGCCCGACCGCGCCGGAGGAGACCAGAATGATCTGTTTGCCGGCGTTCGAGAGATCGGCGAGCACGCGCACGAGATTGTGAAACCGGCGCAGATTCATTTTGCCGGTCGGATGGGTCAGCGTCGAGGTGCCGACCTTGACAACGATGCGGCTGCATCCCGAGAGGGGGCGCAGCGCGGTCTGTGATGCTTCCAAAGCTGATACTTCCTTTCCGGCGTTTCCGGGGCGATTCTTCGCCACGGTCACGCTTCTGATTGTTCTTCCTCTGTCAGGTCTTCAACGGTCTCGATGTTCTCCGCTTCCTGCGGGGTATCGTTCTCCGCGGGCTCTGCGGGCAGCTCTGTGCCGGTCTCCGGCTCTGCGTCAAAGAGATCGGGCTGCTCCGGATCAGTCGGGAGCGGCGGGAGATCTGCGAGCGACGACAAGCCGAAGCAGCGCAGGAACTGCGCCGTCGTGCGGTAGGTGACAGGGCGGCCGGGCACTTCGATGCGTCCTGCTTCCTCCAGCAGTCCGCGCTCGACAAGGGTGTTGACGACCGAGCTGCTGTCCACACCGCGCACGCGCTCCACAAAGCCCTTGGTCACCGGCTGATTGTAAGCGATGATTGTGAGTGTTTCCATTGCCGCATTGGAAAGCGGCGTATTGCGCTTGATCTCGAGCGCCCGCCGGATGACATCTGCGTGTGCGGGGCGCGTTGTCAGCTGATAGCTGCCGCCGAGCGAGAGCACCTGCAAGGCGCTCCCGGTTTCCGTGTAAAACGCATCGAGCTGCGCTGCGAGCGCCGTGACCGTTTCTTCGTCGGTTTCCAGCGCCTCCGCGAGACGGGCAGGCTCTGTCGGTTCGCCTGCCGAGAACAGCACCGCTTCCAGCGCGGCACAGGTGGGTTCCATATTCATGTTTTCTTATCCTTTATGTTGCAGGAGCCGCGGCCGTCTGCCCGGCATCCTCGTGTATGCGCCGCTGCCGCTTTCCCGTGAGGAGCGACTCCCGGCTCACCATTTCGATCCGCGTGCCGTCATCGGAGATGCGCGTTCTGCCGTGTCTGGTCAGCTCTAAAATCGCAAGAAACAGCGCGACGCGGTCTGTGTTGCGCGTCACATCCGAGAAGAGCTCTGTGAGGCTCACGGTCTCCCTTGTGAAAAACTGCCGCAGCAGGTAGACCACCTTCGAGGCGACGCTTGTCACCTGATGGTGCATCTGCACGATGGAGTGTACCTTCTCGCCGGCTTCTCCCTCGCTGATGCCCTGCGGCATCCGTTTGAGCCCCATATTGCGGTAGACCTCGACCAGCAGCACGGGCGGATGCTCTCTGCGGTAGGTCGCATCGACGGGGAAGGGGATCGGCTTGCGGACGAAGATCTGGTCGCCGAGATACTGCCCGCGCAGGCGCTCTGCGGCGATCTTGCAGAGGGAATATTCAATCAGCGCGCCCTCCAGCTCCTTCTTGACCGCCTCAGCTTCTTCCGGACGCGGCAGGAGCGCTGCCGTTTTCATCCAGATGAGCTTGGCTGCCATCGCAAGGAATTCGCCCGCGAGCTCGTAATCCTGTTCTGCGCATTGCTGCATATAGAGCAGATACTGCTCCAGCAGCACGGAGATCTCAATATCGTGAATATCGAGCTGATGCTTGGCGATCAGGTGCAGCAGGAGGTCCATCGGTCCCTCGAAGACCGGCAGGTGAAATGAAAGCTCCGGCATGGCATCAACCTGCGATCAGCGGGATCCAGCCCGTGATCAGGCGGAACAGCGCATAGATCAGGTCGGAGAGAATGCCGAGCGGGAAGTTCAGCAGACCTGTTACGATGACAACGAGGAAAATGATGCGCACGAGCTGTTCATTCTGGCGGAACCACTCATCGACCTTTGCGCTGGTGAAATAGCCGATCACCTTGGAGCCGTCCAGCGGCGGGATCGGGAGAAGATTGAAGACAGCCAGCCCGATGTTGATTGTGATGAAATAATAGAGCAGATACCAGACGATCTTCGGTGCAGAGAAATCGCTGATGGAGTAGATCGCTTCCAGATTGTCCTGATACATGGCGGTGCATTCGTAGATGCGCAGGCCGATCATGCCGGCGAGTGCGGCAATCAGGTTGCTGACGGGGCCTGCCAGCGCAGTGATCGCGACGCCGAAGCGGATGCTGTGCTTGCGGTCAAAGCGGGCGGGATTGATCGGGACAGGCTTTGCCCAGCCGTAGCCGATGAGCAGCAGGCAGAGCGCACCGACCGGGTCAATATGCGCGATCGGGTTGAGGGTCATGCGCCCCTGATAGTTTGCGGTATCATCGCCGAGTTTATATGCCGTCCATGCGTGGGCGAATTCATGCAGCGGCAGAATGAGCAAAATAATCAGCACGCGGACAACGAGTTCTATCAGCGTGTTTCTGTCGAATGAGCCGGAAAACAGACCAAACATAGTGTGTGCTCCTTTCAGAAGATGGTTTACTCTTTATTATATCATAGAATATATGAAAAAGCAAGTATTGAACGGCATTTTCGGCTTATAGAAAAACGGCGCCGCATATATGCAGCGCTGATACAGAAGATTGCGCCATCGTTTTTCTGATATGTTGTTGCTGATATAAATCGGAATTTAGCGGGGAGCCCAACACGCCCAGCCGGCAGTATGAAAACTTGAGATTCCTGCTCCCCACGAAGCGGGGGTGACAACCCAAGGGGAAAGGGGGAGATTCGCTCCGCTCACAACCCCCTTCCCCCTTAGGTTTTCGCCCCCGAGCCCCCGCTTTCCTGATCCCCCATCCCCCTTTGGTACATCAACCGAAACAGAGAGAGGAGAGATAAGGAAGGGGAGCGCTCAATCGCAGAGCTTCACATGTATTTTCTGAGCAACACATAAATATGGTAAATTCTGATTTGTCTCAGCAGCAAAAAACACAATGCCCCTGCGTGCTTGTAACATGCAGGGGCAAAACATTTGTATGGTTATCTTCTTTTCTGCGCAGTGCCGCTCAGATCAGGTTTCGTTCAGCAGGTCGGTCATGTCATACATTCCCGCAGGCTTGCCCGCAAGGAACACCGCCGCATTGACGGAGCCCTCTGCAAACACGCGCTTCGAGCTTGCCGTGTGTGTGATCGAGATGGTTTCATCAGGACCCGCAAAGAGCACCTCATGCTCGCCGACGATCGTGCCGCCGCGGATGGAGTGCATGCCGATCTCCGTGATCTCACGCTTTTTGCGGACGCTGTGGCGGTCATAGACCGGGTGCTTCGGCGGGTCGGTCTCCCCGATGATGGCGTTCGCGATCATCAGTGCCGTGCCGGAGGGCGCGTCGATCTTCTGATTGTGGTGCTTCTCGATGATCTCAATATCGAACTGATTGCCGAGCACCTGTGCCGCCTTCTTCGAGAGCGCGAGCAGGAGCTGAATGCCGATCGACATATTGAAGGACGAAAACAGCGCGACCTGCTCCGATGCCTTGCGGATCTCGGCAAGCTGCTCCTCGGAGTAGCCGGTCGTCGCGAGGACAACGGGCGTGCCGGTCGCCTTCGCGTAGTCGAGCAGGGCACTCAGTGCGTTCGGGTGGCTGTAATCAATGATCACATCGGGCTTCTCGGGCATGTCCGCCGGGGTCTTATAGACCGGCACCGGGCAGCCGGGCGCCTCACCGATGTCGAGCCCGCAGAGGACTTCGCAGTCGGTGCGCTCGGAGATGCTGGCAAGGACATTCCTGCCCATCTTGCCGCAGATGCCGCTGATCGCAATTTTCAACATGTTTTTTACCTCCTGTGTATTTTATGGAACTCCTGTTATGCGTATGCCGCCCGCTGGAAAGCAGACGGCATAACGGCAAACTGAGAAAAATGCTGCGTGATGAAATCCTGACGGAATTACACCAGACCGTGCTTTGCAAGCTCAGCGCGGAGCACCGCAATGTGTGCGTCGCTCATTCTGCACAGCGGCAGGCGGCAGTCGCCGACCTCCCAGCCGATCAGGTTCATCGCTTCCTTCACCGGGATCGGGTTTGTCTCGATGAACAGTGCATTCACGAGCTTCAGATAGCGGAGCTGCATCTCTGCGGCGGTCTTGTAATCGCCTGCGAGTGCCGCTGCACACATCTCATGCGTCTCCTTCGGAAGCACATTCGAGAGCACCGAAATAACGCCCTTTGCGCCCAGAGACATCATCGGAATGATCATGTCGTCATTGCCGGAGTAGACCGTCAGCTTGTCGCCGCATGCCTCGATGAGCTTTGCGGTGTAGCTGATCGAGCCGACCGCATCCTTCATCGCGACGATGTTTTCGATCTCTGCGAGTCTTGCAGCGGTCGCGACCTCGATGGTCATGCCGGTGCGGGAGGGGACATTATACAGAATGATCGGGAGCTTCACGCTCTCTGCGACCGTCTTGTAGTGCTGATAGAGACCCTCCTGCGTGGTCTTGTTGTAATACGGGGTGACGAGCAGCAGGGCATCTGCGCCGGCTGCCTCCGCCTCCTGCGAGAGCATCACGGCAGTCGCGGTGGAATTGCTGCCCGTGCCCGCGATGACGGGAACTCTGTGTGCCGCATGTGCCACAGCAAAGCGCAGCACCTCGACATGCTCCTCCTCGCTGAGGGTGGAGCTCTCACCGGTCGTGCCGGCGATGATCAGCGCATCGGTGCCCTTTGCGATCTGGTCGTCGATCAGAGCGCCGAGCTTTTCGTAATTCACGGTGCCGTCGGCGTGCATCGGTGTCACGAGAGCGACGCCCGCACCGGTAAAGATCAACTGCTTCATAGCGGTTCCTTTCTCACATGGGATCCATGTGCATTCTTATAGCATTGTGCCGAATTCTTCCCTGAGCCACGCGCAGAGCGTCTGTGCTTCTGCTTCGGTAAAGGCATTTGCTGCGCCGTCGGGGTCTGCGATGCTGCCCTTCACAAGCAGCAGGTCGCCGTAGATCGGGCAGCCCGTATGATAGAAGCAGGTGCCCGTGAAATTCGCAGGCAGTGCCTTTTCTCCGCCGCGTGCATCAATGAGATAGCAGAGCGCGGCATCGTCAGGGAAGCCCTGCGGCTTGCGCGGCAGACGCAGCCGCTCTGTTACATCCGTATGCAGCAGCTCGCAGAGCAGTGCATCCGGAAGCGGTGCGGTTTCCTCTGCCGGGATTATCTGCAGCCCGCCCTCTGCAGGAATGCGGATCAGAAATTGCTCCAACGGCTTCTGCCTCCTTTTGCTCAGAGAATTCTCAGGAAATTGCGCAGGAGCTCCTGCGGCGTGACCGTCTCCCCGATGTTCATGAGTGCATCGGGCAGACCAAAGGAGAATGCGGGCAGCTTTCTGCCGGCATCCAGCTCGCGGATCGCATCGCGCACGGTCTCGGGCACAGCCTCATTGACCGGCAGGAAGATGCGTTCGGTATCGTCTGTATCGGAGATGACATGCGTCAGCGTGACGGCGCGCTTGGAGCCTGTCACGGCAATATACTCCGGCTCGCCCGAGAGCAGGAAGGCACGGTATTCAAGCAGCGTTTCCCGCACGCCGCACGCGATCATCAGCTCACTGAGGGCATGTGCCTCCAGATCTGTGGCGTCGTCGTGCAGCGCGAGCAGGCAGTCCCGCGGACGGGCGCTGCCGGTGTGCTCGCGCAGAAACTGCCGGAGCGGCTTGCGCTGTGCATTATACTGCTGAAAATACGATGCGACATAGGGGTAGAGCGAGGGCTCCGGCGGCGTGTAGGTCTGGAATGTGACCGCGCCGTAGAGCGGCTCATCGCCCCGCAGATCGACAGAAGTGATCTTCAGCGTGTCGTCCATCGGGCAAACAAACAGATGCTTCATTTGGGTGTCACACCTCGCGTTTCAGGATTCCTGTCAGTGAAAAAACAGCGGTTCAGTCGAAATAGCCCTTTGCGGCAAGGAGCTCTGCAAGCTCAACGGCACCGCCTGCTGCGCCGCGCAGCGTGTTGTGCGAGAGGCATGCAAACTTGTAATCAAAGAGCGTATCCTCGCGCAGTCTGCCGACGGAAACGGCCATGCCGCCCTCGAGCATTCTGTCGAGCTTTGCCTGCGGACGGTCCGGCTCCTCGAAGTAGTGGATGAACTGCTTCGGAGCATGCGGCAGACCGAGTGCCTGCGGCTCGCCGGAGAACTCTGCCCATGCCTTCTTGATCTGCTCGACCGTCGGCTTCTTCTCAAACTTCACGAAGACTGCCGCAGTGTGGCCGTCGGAGACAGCGACGCGGAAGCACTGGGTCGTGATAAGCGGGCTCTGTGCCTTCACGATCTCGCCGTTCTCGACCTTGCCCCAGATCTTCAGCGGCTCCTGCTCAGACTTCTCCTCCTCGCCGCCGATATACGGGATGAGGTTATCGACCATCTCCGGCCAGCGCTCGAAGGTCTTGCCGGCGCCGGAGATCGCCTGATAGGTGCAGGCGAGGACGGTCTTGATGCCGAACTCTCTGAGCGGGTGCAGCGCGGGCACATAGCTCTGGATGGAGCAGTTCGACTTGACTGCGATAAAGCCCTTCTTCGTGCCGAGACGCTTTCTCTGGGAAGCGATGACCTCGAGATGCTCGGGGTTCAGCTCCGGAATGATCATCGGGACATCGGGCGTGAAGCGGTGTGCGGAGTTGTTGGAGACGATCGGGCACTCCGCCTTTGCATATGCCTCTTCGAGTGCTCTGAGCTCATCCTTCTTCATGTCAACGGCGCAGAAGCAGAAATCGACGGCTGCTGCCATCTTCTCGATGTCCTTGCCTGCGTCCATGAGCACGATGTCTGCAAACTGCTCGGGCATCGGCTGATCCTTGAATGCCCAGCGGCTGCCGACTGCGTCACGGTAGGTCTTGCCTGCCGAGCGGGACGATGCCGCCATCGCCGTGACCTTGAACCACGGGTGATCTGCGAGCAGCAGCGCGAAGCGCTGACCGACCATGCCCGTGGCACCGATAATGCCGACCTTGAATTCTTTCATTGAAATACCCTCCGTTTCGTGATTGGGGCGAAAAAAATCCGCCTTCTGATGGGCGGACACTGTGCAGATTACGGGTTCCGCTTCGGGCTGCGGGTGCAGCTTCTGCGGAAAACCGGTCAGCACTCCACTGCATCGTCCTGCACGGCAAGCGGCCTTCTGCGAGCGGGAATCTTTGATTCCCGCCGACAAAAATCCGAGCCTTGCGAGGATTTTTGCGGTGACAGTTACGCACCTGTTCAATGCGCACCCAGCATAAGCCGTCTGCCGCGGCGGAATATGCTTCGGCGGTCTTGCCTTTTGCGCCGGAGTAAACGGGTCGGCACCCTGCTCCGGCGGGACTCATCAAGCCCGCGCCTCTGTCCGTGCTTCTATCATAGCACACTTCTCTGCATTTGTCAAGTAGCTGCGGAAAAAAGGCGGCAGATAAAAAAATACCCGTATAAAAGTATTGCCCCTGAGCGTTTCAAAGCACCCGGGGGCATTGTATGTTATATAGCTGCTCAGTGAATACATATGAGGCTCTGCGACTGTGCGCTTCCCTTCCTGATCTCTCCTCTCTCTGTTCTGGTACTCCCTCAGTGCGGCTTACTGCGGCAGAATCCAGACAGCCGCCATTAAGCCAAACAGCACAATGCTGCTGATGACCGCAGCCGGCAGAAGCCGCCTGACTTTTTCCTTTACGGCGTCATCGTCGATCACGGCTGCGGCCGGATGATCTTCCAGATACAGTACGCCGATCTGCCCGCCCGGGTGATATTCCCGCTGCATCCGCTTTACGGGGAGCTGCATCATTCTGGTTTCACATGCAGTGCCGTCTGCGTCAAATTCTGCGATCACGCGCACGGATCTGTGATCGCGCTCCGTCCAGACGATCGTACCCGTACAGGATTTCCCGCGCCGCAGAATTCTGGATACATCCCAATAGGAGATCCAGCAGCCTGCAATCATCAGCGGGTATTTTGCACAGTCCGTGACAGTGCTCCATGTATCAGATGTATCACGCAGGACGATGCAGACCGCGATCAGATACAGCAGCACCAGAAAAGCAGCGAGCAGCCGGATCTGGCTTTTCGGTATGACACGGAACAGCACCTCGGGCGCTGCAAGTTTCGGCTTTTCCGGGTGGCAGATCATCGGTACAGTCTCATCTTTCCGGAATTTATCCGGTCTGCTGAAATATGCATGCGTGTATTCTTTCCCGTCGATCCGATAGGAGATACGGACGCAGTCCGATACGCCCGCTTTGCTGCGGCGTGTGCGGACATCCGTGACTGTGCCGGAGACGATGCGCGGATTCTGTGACATGCGAAGCTGGTCGCGGCGGCGCAGGATGAAGAGAAGCATCAGCAGCCCGAATACCGCAGCCAGCGCCGCAAGAAAAAACAGTGCGACAGGTGACATGCAGAGCACCTCCTCCGATTATCAGCAGTATTATATCACACTCTGCCGGAGAATGCAAGGGCACGCGCAGGCCGCGTCGGATTATGTCGGATTCCGCATGCAGTGCAGCGAAAAAAACTGAAAAAAAACTGCGAAAAGGTCTTGACAAACAGCGGGCAGTGTGCTATAATGAAATCACACCAAACAGATAGGATATATGGGATTAGCATCTGCGCGGTATTGATGCAGCAGGGATCGCATCCCTCTGCCGATTTTATACTACATCATATGTAAAGGAGAAATAATCATGCGTGTATCGAAAACTATCACCGATCTCATCGGCGGCACCCCGCTTCTGGAGCTGACCGCAACCGAACAGGCAAATGAGCTGGGGGCAACTCTGCTCGCAAAGCTCGAGTATTTCAACCCGGCAGGCTCTGTCAAGGACAGAGTTGCGAAGGCTATGATCGACGACGCGGAGCAGAAGGGTCTCTTAAAGCCCGGCAGCGTCATCATCGAGCCGACCTCCGGCAATACCGGCATCGGTCTGGCATCCGTTGCAGCGGCACGCGGCTACCGTCTGATCATTGCAATGCCTGAGACCATGAGCATCGAGCGCCGCAACCTCATGAAGGCATACGGCGCAGAGCTCGTGCTGACCGAGGGATCAAAGGGCATGAAGGGCGCGATTGCCAAGGCGCAGGAGCTCGCCGCGGAGATTCCGAACAGCTTTATCCCGTCGCAGTTCACGAACCCCGCAAACCCGGCTGCACACAAGCGCACCACCGGCGTCGAGATCTGGAATGACACCGACGGAAAGGTCGATATCTTTGTCGCGGGCGTCGGCACTGGCGGCACGCTCAGCGGCGTCGGCGCCTATCTGAAGTCGCAGAATCCGGAGGTCAAGGTCGTCGCGGTCGAGCCCAAGAGCTCCCCGGTGCTCTCCGAGGGCACGGCGGGTCCGCACAAGATTCAGGGCATTGGCGCGGGCTTTGTCCCGGAGACGCTCAACACCGAGATCTACGACGAGATCATCGCGGTGACCAATGAGGACGCAATCAGCACGGGCAAGGCGATCGGCAAGGCGGACGGCGTTCTGGTGGGCATTTCGTCCGGCGCGGCGCTGTGGGCAGCGATCGAGCTGGCAAAGCGTCCCGAGAATCAGGGCAAGACCATCGTTGCACTTCTCCCGGATACCGGCGAGCGCTACCTCTCCACGCCGCTCTTTGAGTAAGCCCGCGTGGAGAGCCCGATAACTGAATCCCCGATATGCAGCGAACCCCCGCAGTTTTTTAGGACTGCGGGGGTTTTCCGTATCACCGAAAAAGTCACAGAGGGCGCGCAGATTCTGCCGGTGTTTCTTTCAGGCACAGCTCCCCTCTTATTCGGCATGCGCGGACGGGGCAAAAAAGGAGCAGCTCCGAAAAGCCGCTCCTTTTCCTCTGTGCACTTTCGTTCGTGCGTCCGGGCGCTTCAGATTAGTTCTGCGGTGCGCCCACAGGACATGTATCTGCACAAGCCCCGCACTCAACACATGCGTCTGCGTCGATCACATACTTGCCGTCACCCTCAGAGATCGCGCCGGCAGGACATGCGTCTGCACATGCACCGCACTCGAAGCACTCGTCACTGATCACGTATGCCATTGTGGTACCCTCCTATCACATGATTCCGGGACCCGTTTTCCCGGTTACCTCTATTGTATCATAAATTTCAAAAAATGCAAGCCCTTTTGGAAAAAAAATTTCACCGATTCCGCATTTTGTCCTTTTTATCCCTAAACTTGTGATATAGCAATTTTATACAAGGTACAGCATGATATTTATATATCGTTTCGTGTGTTGTGCAGAGTGTTAAAATACTTCATCGATTTGCAAAAGTCTTTACAACATCTTGACAAGAATCGGAATCTCTGGTATAATAGTTCTATTGTAGAGTATGTTGGAGCGGTATGCTCCGTATTCTGCAGCTGTATCAGATATTCCGGGTGCCCGGTTCCGCGCACCCGTCCGAAAGGTGGAGATTCAGTGAGAAAGAAAGCAGCAGCCCGGCAGCTTTCGGCGATCCTCAGCTCCGTGCTCGCCGTGAGCGTTTCGCTGCCTCCGGTCTGTTCGCCGGCACAGACTGCGGCGTATGCCGCGGAGGACGAAGGGCTCTATGAACTCAGCTTCGAGCGTGAAACAAGCTACAGCGATTACTATGACGCACATTCCGGGGAGCCGCGCCCCGCAGAGGAGATCACTGTCGCGGGCAAGGACTACCAGAGCGCAGAGGGCGGCGATTTTTCCGTCGGTTCGCTCGGCGAGGGCGCCGACAGAAGGGACGGTGTGCTCATCTGGAACAGCGCCGAGGGCTCTGTGTGCTTTGCGGTCGATGTCGCACAGGCGGGCATCTACTCCATGCGCATTTCCTATTACGCGATGGAGTCTGCGTCCAATCAGGTCGAGCTTTCGATGGAGATCGACGGCGAATCGCCGTTTGAATCGGCGTCGCGCATCTGCCTGAACAAGATTTTCGTCAACAAGACCGCGATCAAGACCGATTCGCGCGGCAATCAGGTGCGACCGGCGCAGATCGAGCAGCCCGCGTGGCAGTCCAAATTCGTCTACGACGAGGACGGTCTGTTCAATGACCCGCTGATCCTGTCGCTTTCGGCTGGGCAGCACACGATCACCTTCACCGGCGTCAAGGCGAATGTCGGCATCGAGTCCGTCACGCTCTGCCAGCCCGAGGGCACGGCGCACTATCAGGCGCCCTCCCCCGCCGAGCTCAGCGCGACCCCCTCGACGCTCTGCCGCATCGAGGGCGAGAGCGCGGCGTACAAATCCTCGTCGACGCTCTATCCGGCATACGACAACAACTACTACACCGTTTCGCCCTCCGACCCGGTCAAGATGGTCTACAACACGATCGGCGGCGCGAACTGGGATCAGGCTGGCTCGACGATCACATGGGAGATCCCCGCGGACGCGCTGCAGGGCGACGGCTGGTATAAGCTCGGCATCAAGGCGCGGCAGGACGTCATGCGCGGCTTCTACTCCAACCGCAGAGTGCTCATCGACGGCGTGCTGCAGAACGACGCCTTCGCACAGGTCAAGTTCTACTACAACACCGACTGGAGCCTGACGACCGTCAAGGCGGGCGGCGACGACGCCTATATCTACCTGAAGGCAGGGCAGGCGCACACGATCACGCTGGAGGCAATGCCCGGTGAGATCGGCGACTCCATGCGCAAGCTGGAAAGCACCGTCGCGGACCTCAACACCTGCTACAAGCAGATTCTGATGATCACCGGTCCGAACCCCGACAAGTACAACGACTACTACGTCGAGGAGAGCGTGCCGACGCTGCTGAGCGACTTCCAGCGCCTCTCCAGACAGCTCAAGGACGCGCAGGAGGGCATCGAGAAGCTCTCGGGCACACTGGGCTCCGAGGCTGCCGCACTCCAGAGAATGTATGTCATTCTCGACAAGTGCGTCGAGAAGCCCACCCGCATCCCGAATTATGTCACGCAGATCAAGGACAACATCTCCACCATCTCCAACTTCATCTGCGACTACCGCGACCAGCCGCTGGAGATCGACTATCTCGAGCTGGCATCCGCGGACCGCGATTTTGCATCGCTCAAGGGCGGCTTCTTCAAACAGCTCTCCTTCCGCTTCCGGGCGTTCATCGGTTCCTTCACCGAGGATTACACGACCCTTTCCGATATCGACACGGATGCGGACGACGTCATCAGCGTGTGGGTCAACCTCGGACGCGATCAGGCGCTGGTCGTCAAGGAGCTCGTCGAGAATGAATTTGCGCAGCTGCACCCGGAGATCCCCGTCGCGGTCAATCTGGTCGTCGGCGGTGTCGTCGAGGCGACGCTCGCGGGCAAGGGTCCGGATGTCGCGCTCTTCCTCGGCGGCGAATTCCCGGTCAACCTCGCCTGCCGCGGGCTGCTCGTCGACATGAAGCAGTTCTCCGATTTCCCGCAGGTCACGCAGAATTATCAGAAGGACGCGACCGTGCTCTATTCCTACAACGGCGGCGTCTACGGCATGCCGCTGACGCAGAGCTGGACGATGCTCTTCTACCGCACCGATATCCTCACCGAGCTCGGCTTCCAGACGCTGCCGCGCACTTGGGACGACGTGATCGACATGCTGCCGGGTCTCCAGCGCAATCACCTCGGCGTCGGTCTGATTCTTCCCGCGACCAATGTCGCGGCGTCGACCGAATCGGGGCATACCTTCGCGACGCTGGTGCTGCAACAGGGGCTCAACTACTACAACCCCGAGCAGACCAGAACGCAGTTTGACTCCGTTGCGGCGATCCAGTGCTTTGAGAAGTGGACCGATTTCTACCGCGAATACAAGTTTGCGCAGACCTATGACGCATACAGTTATTTCCGCACCGGTCAGTATCCGCTGGTCGTCGCGAACTACAGCTTCTACAATCAGCTCTCCGTCGCAGCCCCCGAGGTCAAGGGGCTCTGGGACTTCACGGTCATGCCCGGCACGCTGAGCGCGGACGGCACGCTGAATCACGCCTCCAATTCCGGCGGCTCGGGCGCGGTCATCTTCAACAAGGTGAAGAACAAGGACGCTGCGTGGGAGTTCGTCAAGTGGTTCTGCTCGTCCGACGTGCAGACCGAATACGGCGCGGACCTCGAAGGTCTGCTCGGGCAGATGGGGCGCTATGAGGCTGCAAATGTCGAGACCTTAAAGCAGCTCAACTGGTCCTCCGCGGAGCTCGGCGTGCTGCTCAGTCAGTGGGAGTCGCTCACGGAGATCCCGATTCTGCCGTCGTCCTATGCGGTCACCAGAAACATCATGAACGCATTCCGTGAAACCGTCAACTCGAACGAAAACCCGCGCGATACGCTGATGTACTACAACAGCGACATGAACGAAGAGATCCAGCGCAAGCGCGAGAATCTCGGGCTGGACTGACGCGCGAAGGGAGGTATACGCTTGGATAAGGATCAAATCGGTGTCAGAACCAAACAGGAGCAGCGCCGCCTTCTCTGGCTTCAGATGAAGCAGAATAAGGACGCCTATCTGATGATGCTCCCGTTCATGCTGATCTTCATTATTTTCACGGTCATCCCTGTTGTGATGTCGCTGCCGATCGGTCTGACCGACTTCGACATGGTCAAGTATCCGCCGACATGGGTCGGGCTCAGCAATTTCTACAACCTCTTCCTCAATGACAGCATCTTTGTCAAGGCAATCCGCGTCACGCTGGTGTTCGCGGTGTTCACAGGTCCGCTGAGCTATTTCCTGAGCTTTCTGCTCGCTTGGCTCATCAACGAGCTCAACCAGACCCTGAAGGTCATCTTCACGCTGATCTTCTATGCGCCGTCGATGGCGTCGAGCGTCTATGCCGTCTGGCAGCTCATCTTCTCGGGCGACAGCTACGGCATCGCCAACTCCACGCTGATGAACCTCGGCATCACGACCTCGACGATCCAGTGGCTCACGGATTCCAAATACATCCTGACGGTCGTCATCATCGTGCAGCTCTGGGTCTCGATGGGCGCGGGCTTCCTCGCGATGCGCGCGGGCTTCCAGAACATCGACAAGTCGCAGTATGAGGCGGGCGCGATCGAGGGCATCAAGAACCGCTTCCAGGAGCTCATCTACATCACCATCCCCGGCATGGGCCCGTCGCTGATGTTCGCGGCGGTCATGCAGATCGTCTCCGCCTTCACTGCCGATATCGTCGCGCGCAATCTGGTCGGCTTCCCGAGCACCGATTACGCCGCTCACACCATCATGACGCACGCCTTCGACTACGGCTGGGTGCGCTACGAGATGGGCTACGCCTCCGCGATCTGCATGGTGCTGTTTGTTGTCATGTACTTCTGCAACAAGCTCATCAGCAGCATTCTCGGCAAATACATGGATTAAGGAGGGAGAACGATGGCAGTCAAAGACCCCAAAAAGCTCAAGGCGTCCAACAAGCGCGCCGGTCGGAAAATCGGCGGCACTGTCGCGATCTTCCTCTTCCTGACGCTGCTGAGCCTGTTCATGGTGCTCCCGATCTGGCTGATGGTCGTCAACTCGATCAAGCCGGTCAACGAGATGTTCATTTTCCCGCCGAAGTGGTACACGCTCAACCCCACGCTCGACAACTTCAAGGATACCTACCGCGTGCTCGGGCAGATGTGGGTGCCGTTCTCGCGCTATGTGTTCAACTCCGTGTTCGTGACGGTCTCCGTCACGGTGCTCCAGTGCATCTTTGCCTCGATGGCAGCCTTCTGTCTGGCAAAGGTGAAATTCCCCGGCAACAAGCTCATCAACGCGGTCATCGTGCTCGCGCTGCTCTATAACTCCAACGTCATCTACCTGATGCAGTACATGGTCATGGCGTAGCTGCACATGATCAACCGCATTGCAGCGCTGATTTTGCCCT
>JAEEGK010009545.1_pt1 | contig 22623 bp, 21 predicted proteins | sample 8958771 | NCBI WGS metagenome assembly JAEEGK01 (sample SAMN16246547, study PRJNA631951) | gut metagenome | biome: gut microbiome; feature: rumen; material: SC-attached | host: Bos | place: Iran: Karaj | collected 2018-10 | reverse complement strand
GCTGCGGAGGTGATTGGCATCAATGTCTTCGTACATTGTTATGATCGTTTAATTGACGGTGAGGATTTCGCCTAGACGACCCTGCATAGTATCCGGGATAAGTTCAAGAGAGGTTTTGTGTGGGATAATGACAATTTCAACACCAACATGTTTGCGCATCCCTATCATGGCAACCTGTATTTCAGTGCTGCCCGATCAAACGGGATGAATTTTTGGCAGTCCTATCCATACGCTCTAGGCGGTTCCTTGATGTGGGAGTTTTTCGGTGAGAATACGCCTCCCTCCATTAATGACCTGTTTGCCACCAGTATCGGAGGCGCGGCAATCGGTGAGACCACCTATCGTATCTCGTCTATCGTGTTGGATGACAGTAAACGGGGGTGGCAACGTGTCTGGCGTGAGGTGTTGGGAGGTGTCGTCAATCCAGTACGCCTTATCAACCGTCTTATCACTGGTGATGCATGGCGGGTGCGTTCTACCAAACACCGTTATCATGACTTTGACGTGATACCACTTGACTTTGAGATATCTGCGGGAGCACGATATTTAGCAGAAAAAGGTTCCTTTGAACATGGGGATTTTAATCCTTATGTCAACCTTCTATTCCATTATGGTGATCCGCTGGGCGAGGTGAATGAGCCTTACGATTTTTTTTCTGCCGAGGCTACTTTTGGATTTTCAAACCGTCAACCATTAGTCAATGCCATTCATCTGGTAGGACAATTGTGGGACACCCCCATTCTTTCTAACCAAAAAATACAGATGAATTTCGGTTTTTACCAGCACTTTAATTTCTACAATTCTGAGGCGATAAGGAAAGAAAAGGATATCATCCCCTATCGGATCGGTGAGACTGCCTCGGTAGGGGCAGGCTTCGTCTACCGTATTCCTCAGATATGCAGGAAAGTCTCTTTGGAACAACGCCTTTTCCTCAATGGTATTATCTTGGGCGGTTCACTAAGTGACCATTATCATGTGCAAGAGCGTGATTATAGCCTGGGAAGCGGATTCTCTGCAAAACTGCACACCTTTATGGAATTCGGACGTTATGGTCGGTTGTCCCTTTTCGCGGATATTTATAAGTTATATACCTGGAAAGGATATGATGAGGAACTGGTTGCGAAATTGGATAATCTGGATTATATTAACGCCCAGGGTGATGCCGGTAGTGCCACCTTGATCGTTCTTAATCCACGGCTTCAACTGAATATCACCCGTCACTTACTGCTTGACCTTTATGGCAGCTATTTTTATAGACGCTCTATCTATCGTGACCACGACGATGTAAGCATGAAAACTTTTGAATTGCGTGCAGGACTGACTTATAACTTGTAGTGAACACTATTAGAAAGAAATGAGTGAAGAAATTTGGTTTTTCTCTCACTTATTTGTACCTTTGTGCCTGCGAATGGATAAAGTTTCTGAAACGGAAAGACCGACATGGATACAACGACTGCATGCATGGCGGGTGGAGCATGTGAGTGACAGGATGTTCCTGCTCGTCCTCGCATTCTTTGTGGGTTTGTTCTCTGCCGTTGCAGCTTTCGTTCTGCATGGTATGATCAACCAGATTGTCGCCCTGTTGACAGGACAATTCTCTGTGACGAGTTATAACTGGTTGTATCTGGTATACCCCGTTATTGGTATTTACCTGACCTCTCTCTTTGTCCGCCATATCGTTAAGGACAATATTTCCCATGGTATCACTCGTATTCTCTATGCTATCTCGTCAAATAAGTCGAGGTTGAAAGCGCATAACACCTGGTCGAGTGTGATAGCCTCTGCTATTACCATCGGTTTTGGTGGCTCAGTGGGTGCGGAAGCCCCTATCGTATTGACGGGTTCAGCAATCGGCTCGAACTTAGGACAACTTTTCAAACTCGACAGCAAGACTCTGATGACATTGGTCGGATGTGGAGCGGCGGGTGCTATTGCCGGTATCTTCAAAGCACCGATCGCAGGTTTGGTGTTTACGCTGGAAGTCTTGATGATAGACTTGACCATGGCATCACTGTTGCCGATACTTGTCTCATGTGTCACGGCTACCTGTTTTACGTATATCTTCAGTGGCAATGCCGTGCTCTTCTCTTTTCACCTGGATTCTGACTGGACCGTGCAACGAGTGCCTGCAACAATACTATTGGGTATCTGTTGTGGCTTGGTTAGTCTTTATTTTATCCGCACGATGAATCTCTGTGAGGATATGTTTGCCCGTTTTAAGGACAAGCCCTATATACGTCTGGTAATAGGAGGATTGATATTGAGTACGTTGATTTTCCTATTCCCTTCATTATACGGTGAAGGCTATCATGCCATCAACTTGTTGTTGAACGGTAAGACGGAGGCTGACTGGAATCAGATATTGGACAATTCACTATTCTATGGACACCATGAGCTATTGATGGGCTATATCGCCTTGGTGCTCTTTACCAAGGTCTTTGCCACCAGTGCGACGAATGGCGGTGGCGGATGTGGTGGTACGTTTGCCCCTTCGTTGTTCATAGGTTGTTTTACGGGCTTCCTGTTCTCCCGCCTGTGGAACATGAACCAGGTCGGGGTGTATGTGCCAGAGAAGAATTTCGCGTTGTTGGGGATGGCAGGTGTGATGTCTGGTGTGATGCATGCCCCGTTGACGGGTATTTTCCTGATCGCCGAGATTACTAGTGGCTATAACCTCTTTATGCCCTTGATGATTGTCTCCGTGTTTGCTTATCTCACGATTATCATCTTTGAGCCCCATAGTATATATGGGATGCGACTGGCGCGTCAGGGGAAACTCATTACCCACCATACCGATCATGCTGTATTGACACTGATGAGTCTTGACTCAGTGATCGACAGAGACTATCAAGGAGTAGATGCGGATATGGAACTTGGACAGATGGTGCATAAGATTAGTCGTTCCCGTCATAGTGTGCTCCCTGTGGTGGATGCCGCAGGTAGTCTGTTGGGTGAGATTAATATTGTAAAGATACGCCATGTTGTGTTCCGTACCGAGTTGTACCATCATTTCAAGGCAAGCCAGTTGATGACAGCTCCAGCCGCTGTGTTGGATGATGGGACCTCTATGACGGAGGTGATGCGTACCTTTGAGCGGACACAGGCAGACTGGTTGCCTGTGCTGGATGAGGAACGGCATCTAAAAGGATATATTTCCAGAAAACGAATGTATAGTGTCTATCGAAAGATGGTACATGATTTTAGTCAGGAGTAAGAGTCTTGTGGTATGAAGAAAGAAGATTTACGAATCATATTTATGGGTACACCGGAGTTTGCAGTGGAGACACTGAAGGTTTTGGTGGAGAACAATTATAATGTCGTGGCGGTGGTGACGCAGCCCGACAAACCCGTAGGACGGCATGGGTCGGTGTTACAGCCCTCTGCCGTTAAGCAATATGCGTTGGAGAAAGGACTCCCGGTGCTGCAGCCGGAAAAGATGAAAGACCCGGTGTTTGTGGAGCAATTACGCTCTTATCATGCAAACCTGCAAGTGGTGGTGGCTTTCCGTATGCTGCCTGAGATAGTATGGGCGATGCCTGAGTATGGGACCTTCAATGTGCATGCGGCGTTGCTGCCACAGTATCGCGGTGCCGCCCCTATCAACTGGGCGGTTATTAATGGTGAGACGCAGACGGGTGTGACGACTTTCTTCCTTGACCACGACATTGACACAGGGCGTATCATCATGAGAAAAACATTCGATATTCCTGATGATGCTGATGTGGAATATGTCTATGACGGACTGATGCGTCTGGGCGCGGAGATATGTTTGGAGACACTCGATGTTATTGTTACAGCCAACGGACATCCAGAGACGGTGTCGCAAGATAATTGCCAATTGTCAATGGACAACGGTCCATTAAAACCTGCCCCCAAAATCTTCAAGGAGACTTGTGAGACGGACTGGTCGAAGACGGCGAAACAGGTGTATGACTTCGTCCGTGGACTGAGTCCCTATCCTGGTGCCTGGACCACCTTGGTCGCTCCCGATGGGAGAGAGACCGTCTTGAAACTCTTTAAGACCCGTAAGACAGGGAAGAAAACAGATGCCGAGAAGGGACGTATATCCATAGAGGGAAAGTCGCTGATGGTGGCTGCCTCTGACGAGTGGCTGGTCATTGACGAGTTACAACTTGCCGGTAAAAAGCGCATGTCAGCACGTGATTTCCTGAATGGAATGAAAGACATGGCGTCGTATCATATAAAATAATGTTAATTATAAAATAAAGTAATCTGGCTGTCCGTTTCAAGAGTAGGAACATTTAAATATATTGCCTATGCAAATTTCTACTCAAGAAAACTTAATTCAGCCTCGTGAGTCAACCATTCTGCTAATCAAGCAGATGGCTCGTATGTACAGAACAGTAAAACAACCAGACAACACCTTCGTGGTACAAGGTCTGAATTAAAAAAAGAAAAATGACGAAAGTATCTCCTTCATTGCTTGCTGCCGACTTCCTGCATCTCGACAAAGACATTGAAATGATTAACCGAAGTGAGGCTGACTGGCTTCACCTCGATGTGATGGATGGCGTTTTCGTGCCTAATATCTCATTTGGTTTTCCAGTCTTAGAGGCTGTCGCTTCTTTGTGTAAGAAACCTTTGGACGTTCATTATATGATCGTACGTCCAGAACGGTATATCAAACAGACGGCAAAGCTGGGGGCAATGATGATGAATGTGCATTATGAGGCATGTGACCATCTGCATCGTACCGTTCAGGAAATTCATGACGCGGGGATGAAAGCTGGTGTGACCCTGAATCCCGCAACACCCGTTTGTATGTTGGAGGATATCCTAGGTGATGTTGACATGGTGCTGCTCATGAGTGTCAATCCCGGCTTCGGTGGACAGAAGTTCATTGAGAACACCATCCGGAAAGTACAGCGACTGCGTCGGATGATTGATGAAGGTGGCTATCATACCTTGATAGAGGTGGATGGCGGTGTACAAAATGAGACGGCTCCTCGCTTGGTAAAGGCTGGAGTGGATGTACTCGTCAGTGGAAGCTACGTGTTTAAGGCTTCCAATCCTGAACAGACTATTCGTGACTTAAGGGAACTTTCTCGATAATCGGTATATTGATATTCCGAGATGTCGGGATAACCAGCGGTGTTAAAGTTCCATATCCAGGAGAATCTGGTGCTGCTTTGCCATGCGTCGCATATTGATGAGGGCATAACGCATCCTTCCTAGGGAAGTGTTGATGCTCACACCAGTGAGCTCAGCGATCTCTTTGAAGGATAGTTCCTGGTAGTATCGCATATAGACAACCTCCCGTTGGGTGGCAGGGAGTGTCTCCATCAGGTGACGGACGTCATCCATGATTTGTGTGTTGACATATTCACTCTCCCTGCTGCTTTCTGTCAGCGTGTCATTGCTGAGATGACTCAAGTCGTTGTCGGCATTGGGTTCTATGATATGCTCGCTCTTGGTGCGGCGGAACCTGTCGATGATGATGTTGTGGGCTATACGTGTCAGCCAGAAAGAGAACTTTCCCGAGTCGGCGTATTTCCCTTCTTGCAGTTTTGTAATCGCCTTGATGAAAGTGTCTTGGAAGATGTCGTTTGCCATATCATGGTCACGAACCACGAAAAGGATATAACTGAACAACTTCTGTTGGTTTCTTGCTAATAACTCATCAAAAGCCTTGTTGTCTCCCGCTGTGTAAAGAAGAGCAAGCTCCTCGTCAGTGCGGTTTGCATATGTCTTCATACTTGAATGTTTTAAATTGAAGTAGAAGTTTTTTCCGATAGGCGATCTGTTTTGGTTATTAACAATATTTATTATTTCGGCTGCAAAAATAAGTATTTTAATTCTTTTAACCAAAAAAAAAGGTAAAAAAGTGGCAAAAAGGGGGATTAAAACGTCAAAGAGCAGCATTTTTGCTGCTCTTTGACTTATTCTGCTAACTGTAAAAGGTATCTCCCGTAATCATTTTTCGCCATCGGCTCGGCAATCTCCCGAAGGCGTTCTTTGCTGATCCATCCACGCTTGAAGGCGATTTCCTCCAGGCAGGCGACTTTCAGACCTTGCCGTTTCTCTATCACCTCAATAAAGGTGGAGGCTTCAGAAAGGGAGTCGTGGGTACCTGTGTCGAGCCATGCGAAGCCACGTTGCAAGGTCTGTACCTTCAGGTTCTTCTGCTTCAGATACTCTTGATTGACAGTCGTGATCTCCAGTTCTCCACGGGCACTGGGCTTGATGTTCTTGGCGATTTCCACCACACTGTTAGGATAGAAATACAGACCTACCACCGCATAGTTGGACTTGGGCTTGGCAGGTTTCTCCTCAATACTCAGACAGTTGCCGTCTTTGTCAAACTCTGCGACACCATATCGTTCGGGGTCGTTCACATAATAACCGAAGACCGTTGCCTGTCCGTGTTTCTCCGCATTCTCCACGCTCTGCTTTAGGAGTCCGGTGAACCCGCTGCCGTAGAAGATGTTATCTCCCAGTACCAGACAGGCGCAGTCATCACCAATGAATTGCTCACCGATGATGAAAGCCTGTGCCAGTCCGTCGGGAGAAGGTTGCTCCGCATATTCAAAATGCACACCCAGCTCAGAGCCGTCACCCAGTAATCTCCTGAAACCAGGTAAGTCATAAGGGGTGGAGATAATCAGTATCTCACGGATGCCGGCAAGCATCAGGGCAGAGATAGGGTAATAGATCATCGGTTTGTCGAAGATAGGAATCAGTTGTTTGCTGATCCCTTTGGTGATGGGGTAGAGGCGTGTGCCGCTGCCACCGGCTAATACGATACCTTTCATAATATAGCGTTTAATTCTGTTTTCGGGACAAAGATATAAAATAATTCTCAATTATCAATTGTTAATGATCAATTATTTAGTACCTTTGTTAAGATAACGAAGGTACTCATATTCGGAAAAATGCAAATAAATTTGCTTTTTCTCTCACTTATTCGTACCTTTGCACCGTTAAATTCAAATTGTTATGGGATTTTTATCAAAACTATTTGGTCGTAAAGGCGACGAGGAACAACAGAAAGCTGGAGGCATGGAGGATTTCATGACCCTCATTCGCGTATATTTCCAGGCAGTGATGGCATCTGACTTAGGCATCACGAATATGGCGGCATTGCCTGATCTCAGGGTATTCAAGGCAACCTTGCACGTGCCGACGCAGAACAACAAGCTTGGACTGGCAGAGAAGGCACGTTGTAAGAAGATGCTCAAGGAGATCTATGGGATGAGTGATGACTTCACGAAGGAGATAGAGCAGAGTATCCGTAAGCGTTGTAAGAAACCACAGGACATCCAGACTTATATGATCCAGTTCTCAGCCTTCTCGCAGGACTTGCTGATGCTGACGGGTAATCTGATGAAGTTCAAGCTCCGCTTGCCCAGCATTTTCAAGAGTGCTATCCGTACTATGACGGAGAAGACCGTGAGTGATATCTTCAACAAGAACGATTTCTCGGACGCGGGGGTGATGAAGACCGTGGTGGCTATCCGCCAGTACGACCAAAAACTGGGTTTCTCCCAGCAGTGGATTACTGATTTCGTATACAGGGTGGTGATGCTTGCCAAGAAGGAAAAGCGACCTTCAGACACCGATACAAAATAAAAAACGTTAAATCTTTACTTTAAAGGTGGGAAGATACTGGAAAATGTACTACCTTTGTAAAACAAAGTGAGGATAGAATGACGCCTAATGAAAAAACGATAGCCGCCTTCGAGACCCGTATAAGGCAGATGATTCTTCGTTTTCAAGAGCTGAAAAAGGAGAACAAGGACCTCTATGCGATGATCGAGAAGAACGAGCAGGACATCAAACAACTGCAGGCGAAGCTGGATCAAGGGCAGAATGACTATAACTCACTGAAAATGGCGAAGATGATCGAGATTACCGATGGTGACCTGGATGGTGCCAAGGAACGGTTGTCGAAGCTGATACGGGATGTCAATAAATGCATTGCAATCCTCAGTGACGAAGAACAATAGGGGAAACAAGCAACATGGCAGATCAAGACAAACTACATATCAGACTGCATGTCTACGATGAGGAGATCGAAGTCACGGTGAAGCGTGAGGACGAGGAGTTCTATCGTGCAGCAGCCAAACTTATCACCGATCGCTATAATGCCTATGCTCAGGCATATAAGGGTCGGAAGAATGAGCATATCATCTCGTTGATGACGCTTGTCGATATCGCGTTGTTATACCAGAAGGAGCGCTCACACAATGATACTGCCCCCTATGATAATGTTCTTGCCCGCCTGACCAAAGAGATTGAGGATGCGCTGGGTCCGTCACGTTGATGATATGAGAACATTAACTCAATATATATAAATTTATGATTATTGTCATTATTACAGCCGTAGTTGCTCTCATACTGGGAGGATTATGCGGATTCTTGATTTTCCGTTATGTCATTAAGGGAAAATATAATGAGATGGTAAATGCCGCCAAGAAGGAGGCAGAGGTGATCAAGGAGAAGAAACTGCTTGAGGTGAAGGAGAAATTCCTGAACAAGAAGAGTGAACTGGAGAAGGAGGTGCAGCAGCGCAACCAGCATATCCAGCAGAACGAGAACCGTCTGAAGCAGCGTGAGATCTCACTGAACCAGCGTCAGGAGGAGTTAGGTCGTCGTAAGAACGAGTTAGACAACCAGCAGACGCGTATCGACAACGAGAAGAAACTGCTTGCCATCAAGAACGAGGAGTTGGAGAAGATGCAGATGCAGGAGCGTACCAAACTGGAGGAGCTCTCTGGTCTGAGTGCCGAGGAGGCAAAGGCTCGTCTGGTGGAGGCGATGAAGGATGAGGCTAAGACGGATGCCGCCAGCTATATCAATGAGATTATGGACGAGGCAAAGCTCAATGCCAATGCACAGGCTAAGAAGATTGTCATCCAGACCATCCAGCGTGTTGCCACAGAGACCGCCATTGAGAACTCTGTCAGTGTCTTCCATATCGACAATGACGACGTGAAGGGTCGTATCATCGGTCGTGAGGGTCGTAACATCCGTGCCCTTGAGGCAGCCTGCGGTGTGGAGATCGTGGTGGACGACACTCCCGAGGCTATTGTTATCTCAGCCTTCGATCCTATCCGTCGTGAGACCTGTCGTCTGGCGCTCCACCAGTTGGTGAGCGATGGTCGTATCCATCCCGCCCGTATCGAGGAGGTCGTTGCAAAGGTGAAGAAACAGTTGGAGAACGAGGTGATAGAGACCGGTAAGCGTACGGCAATCGACCTGGGTATCCACGGTTTGCATCCAGAGTTGATCCGTATCATCGGTAAGATGAAATATCGTTCCTCTTATGGACAGAACCTGTTGCAGCATGCTCGTGAGACCGCAAACCTCTGTGCGGTGATGGCTGCTGAGCTGGGCTTGAACCCCAAGAAGGCAAAGCGTGCCGGATTGTTGCACGATATTGGTAAGGTGCCCGATGAGGACACAGAGGATCCACACGCTATCTATGGTGCCAAGATCGCTGAGAAGTTCAAGGAGAAACCTGATATCTGCAATGCTATTGGTGCTCACCATGATGAGATGGAGATGCAGACACTACTGGCTCCTATCGTACAGATCTGTGACGCGATCAGTGGTGCCCGTCCTGGTGCCCGCCGTGAGATTGTCGAGGCTTACATCAAGCGTCTGAACGACTTGGAGGCTATCGCCATGAGTTATCCTGGTGTTACCAAGACTTATGCCATCCAGGCTGGTCGTGAGTTGCGTGTCATTGTCGGTGCCGACAAGATGGATGATGCCGAGACGGAGGCACTCAGTGGTGAGATTGCCACGAAGATTCAGAACGAGATGACATATCCCGGACAGGTGAAGATCACCGTTATCCGAGAGACACGTTCTGTGGCTTATGCAAAATAAAAGAGAAAGGCTTGGGAATTCCCAAGCCTTTTTTCTTATCTCTTATCCATAGGGTAGTGGACACCCCATTTGAATCGCAGGTCGTCCATCAGTTTCATAATATATAAGGTCTCGTCCAGCGGCATGTAAGGTGTTTCCGTCAACCCGTTGTTGATGGCGTCCTTACAAGCGAGGAACTGGTATTCGTAACCGGTGATCTGCTGGGGCACCTTGATCTCCTCCACGAAGACACGGTCACGCTTGTATATCTTCACACTCTGCGGATTATTGATATTGTCCACGATGAGGTAACCTTCCGTTCCGCAGATAGTGCCTTGGTTGTCATTCACACAGCATGCCGACGACTGGATGTTAGCCATGATGCCACCCTCCATACGCCATGAGATGGTGTTGGTAAGGTCCATACCCGTATCCGACTTCATACACTGTGACTCGATTTGTTCTATCTTGGCGTCGCAGAACATACGGACGAAGTTGATGCCATAGACCCCAAGGTCGAGCAACGCACCCCCACAGAGGTCGGCTCGCATGATACGGGGCTTGTCGCCCATACTGTAACCGATACTACCTGTCAGCAGGCGCAGCTCACCTAGTCTGCCGCTCTTGATGATCTCACGAATGGTATTCACGACAGGCTGATAGCGTGTCCAGATAGCTTCGGCAAGGAAGACCTTCTTCTCACGGGCAGCCTTCACAACGGCAATACTCTGGTCGTAATTCGCCATGAAGGCTTTCTCTACCAGACAGGGCTTCCCTTTCTGGATAGCCTCCATCGTCACGTCGAAGTGGTGGGAGTGGGGAGTACCTACGTAGACGAGGTCGATATCCTCCGCGTCCAGCAACTCGGAATAGGAGCCATAGGCATGGGCAATTCCCCATTTCCGGGCAAAAGCGTCGGCTTTCTCAAAAGTTCGTGAGGCAACAGCATGACAGGTGACTCCCTCCATGTGTTGAATGGTCAGCGCCGCCTTCTCGGCAATCCATCCTGTGGCAATGATGCCCACTCGTAAATCAGTCTGTTTCATCGTTTTTGGTGTTTAGTTACTATATGCAATAAAGTATACTGCAAAGATATGAATAATTCTCCAAATTAGCAAATGTATTACACAAGAAAGTGGATTATTTAGAACCGTTTTCCTCCAAACCCCTAACCTCCAACTGATTTCTTCTGAAACGCCGATGTACAGGGCGTTTGCGGGCAGTTGGAGGTTGCTCTAACCTCCAACTAAGCTCTCACTAACCTCTAACATAGTGGGAGGTGGGTTGGACGTTAGTGGGAGGTTCAGATAACCTCCAACTGGTCTTGCGCCTTTTATTTATCGAGGTTTGCGGCATTTTTAGTGGGAGGTTAAGGGTTCATGGTTAGGGTGATTAGCAAATGAAGGCTTTAATCGGGTCGAATAAAGCCCTTAATCGGTATGAAAGTGGGCTTTAGTCGGTAACAAAACAACAGTTAGTCGGTAACAAAGTGGGCTTTAGTCGGTAACTGATTTTTATGAATTTTCGAAAAACATATAACCATATAACATGATGTGGCTCAAATGCCGATAAACAGGGGCTTTGCGGTATGTTAGATGTTCTAACAACATATAACATACATATAACATGGATATATCTTTTTTGGTGAGATGTATGTTAGATGTATGTTACATGTTTGAGCAACATATAACATGCTTCAAACCCTTTGTACAAGGGCGTTTGAAGGGGGTCATGTTATATGGTTATATGTTTTTGAAAGATCTCCCCCCAAGGGAGGCTTTTGCGGCAGCAGCGATGCTACTTGCCGCATTCATAGTTTGGGGTGTGCTGGGTAGTGTTAGTGACAAAGCATATAATATTTGTCATACGGACATTACAAAGGAGGTCATTTTCAGAATAAATAACATATTTAATTAGGAATTGAGAACGGAGAATTGAAAAATATTTGTAACTTTGCAACCATTCAAGAACAATTAAAACGTAAAGAATAGAACTATGGCATTTTTAACAAACGACAAATTGACCATCGTCGGCGCAGCCGGTATGATTGGTTCAAACATGGCACAGTCAGCCCTGATGATGGGTTTGACAAGTGAGATCTGTCTTTATGACGTTTTCTCTCCAGAAGGTGTGGCAGAGGAAATGCGCCAGAGTGGTTTTGATGATGTGAACATCGTTGCCACCACTGATGCAGAGGAAGCTTTCAAGAACGCTAAGTACATCATCTCATCCGGTGGTGCACCCCGTAAAGCCGGTATGACCCGTGAGGATCTGCTTGCCGGCAACTGTAAGATTGCCGAGGAGTTAGGACAGAATATCAAGAAGTACTGTCCAGACGTAAAGCACGTAGTGATTATCTTCAACCCCGCTGACCTGACTGGTCTGGTAACCCTGTTGTACTCTGGTTTGAAACCAGGACAGGTAACAACGCTTGCCGGTCTGGACACCACACGTCTTCAGAGCGCCCTCGCCAAGAAGTTTGGTGTGATGCAGAACCAGATTACCGGATGTGCCACCTATGGTGGACATGGTGAGCAGATGGCAGTATTCGGCAGCCATGTAGAGATCGCCGGTCGCAAGCTGACCGACATCATCGGCACCGCAGAGTTCCCTGCTGAGGAGTGGGAGCAGATGAAGATTGACGTGACGAAGGGTGGTGCGAAGATCATCGAGCTTCGTGGACGCAGCTCATTCCAGAGCCCCTCATACCTGAGTGTTGAGATGATTCGTGCAGCCATGGGTGGTGAGCCCTTCCGTTTCCCCGTTGGTACCTATGTGAAGACAGACAAGTACGACCACATCATGATGGCGATGAAGACCACCATGACCGCCGAGGGTGCCAAGTTTGAGGTTCCACAGGGCACTGCTGAGGAGAATGCCAAGCTCGACCAGAGCTATGAGCACCTCTGCAAGATGCGCGACGAGCTGGTAACCCTGAACATCGTACCACCTATCGCAGAGTGGAGCAAGATTAACCCGAATCTGTAATCGAGTATTTTTAAAATAGAAAGAAAGGCGTCCGCTATCATGCGGACGCCTTTCTTCTTTCAACCGATAAAAAAATATAAAAGATAGAATAGTCCTCCTTATAGTAAACAACAAATATCGTATCTTTGCAGGCAAAATCATAACATGAAAGCTATGTGGATGTTACTATTTATGGGACTGCCCCTTCTTGCCATTGGCTATATAGGCTGGCACCTCTGGTGCTTGTTGCCCTTGTCTGCTATATGGAAGACAGTGGTCATTATCGTGATGGCAGGTTGTTTCCTGCTCACCTTCGCCAACTTCTCACGTTCGACAGACGGTATGCCGATGCCTGTTGCCATCACCTGCTACGAAGTGGCGAACTCAAGCCTCATCATCCTGCTCTATCTGTTCATGCTCTTCCTGGTGCTAGACCTGGGAAGACTCGTCCGTCTTCTACCTCGCACCATATTATATAACAACTGGGGCACCACTATTGGTATTGTCGTCCTGATGACGGTTATCTTCACCTACGGCTACTTCCACTATAAGCACAAGTATCGTGAGGATATCCGGCTCACCACAGAGAAGTCAATGGCAAAACCCATCAAATTAGTGATGATGAGCGACTTACACTTAGGCTATCACAATCGCAGGGAGGAGTTGCGGCGCTGGGTGGATATGATGAACGAGGAGCATGCCGATGCTATCCTGATAGCAGGCGACATCATTGACATGAGTATACGTCCTTTGAAAGAGGAGAAGATGTATGAGGAGTTCAAACGGTTGAACGCTCCCGTATATGCTTGTCTGGGCAATCACGAATACTACAGTGGGGAGCCTGATGCCCAGAAATTCTACGAGCAAGCAGGTATACATCTCTTGCGAGACAGTTGCGCAGTGGTCGACGACCTCTGTGTTATTGGGCGTGACGACCGTACCAACCAGCATCGTAAGACCTTGGCGGATATCATGAAACAAGCGGACCGTTCGAAATTCACGATCCTCCTCGACCACCAGCCCTACCATCTAGAGCAGGCAGAGCGACAGAAGATTGATTTTCAGTTTAGCGGCCATACCCATCATGGGCAGGTATGGCCAATCTCCTGGATTACGGAGAACATCTACGAATGTGCGTTTGGCGCCCACCAAAGAAGCGGCACACGATATTATGTCAGTTCGGGAATAGGAATCTGGGGAGGTAAGTTCCGTATAGGGACACGCTCAGAATATATCGTGGCGACTATTTCTCACCAGTAAAACGGCACTCAGGATTCTCATCCATATAGTATTTTGAGTATGCCACATAGTGCTCCGCATTATCCGTCTGACCAGGACGGGTGGGTTTGATATATTTAGCCGGTACGCCACCCCATATCTCATGAGGTCCGATCTTCGTGTTCTGCAGTACCAAAGCACCTGCTGCGACAATAGCGCCCTCACCGATCTCACAACCGTCAAGCAACGTAGCACCCATCCCGATTAAGGCATGGTCGTGAATGGTACAGGCATGAACGGTTACATTATGCCCGATCGTCACATAGTTGCCGATATGCGTCGGACCCGTCTCATGAGTCACATGAACACAAGAGCCGTCCTGCACATTGGTACAATTACCTATCGTAATAGGAGCCACATCACCACGCACCACCGCATTAAACCACACAGAGCACTCGTCACCCATCGTCACGTCACCTACGATGGTGGCGTTCTCACTAAAATAGCAATCCTTTCCCCATTTAGGAGTCAGACCACGATATGATTTGATTAAAGCCATCTTTCCTTACAATTTTACCTCTGAGAGAATCTTCGCTGTGGCACCAGTCATCTGCTCCACATAGGCGCCCGCTTTCTTACCAGCCTCAGCAATAGCGTCTGTATTATTGATAAAACGTTGCATGACAGACTCGAAATCCGCAGCAGACGTTATCTCAAGACCTCCGCCACAAGCCTTCAGTCCCTGTGCCTCCTGGAAACGCTGGTTGTTAGGTCCGAAGATAACAGGCATATCCCATACCGCCGCCTCCAGCGTGTTATGGATACCAACGCCAAAACCTCCTCCGATATAAGCGACATCCCCATAATGATAGATGCTGGAGAGCAGACCGAAGCAGTCGATGATCAACACCTCTGCCTCTTGAAGAGGAGCGTTCTCGGAGAGTTCAGAATAGCGAACCACCTTGCGTCCCTCCAATTTCCTCATGATCTGCTGCAGGTGCTCCTCACCAATCACATGAGGGGCGATAATCATCTTCCAGTCAGGATGGGCATTGAAATAAGGGATGAAGATTTCCTCGTCTGGTTGCCAACTGCTACCAGCCACAAAAGTCTTACCCTTCTTCACAAACGACTCCACGACAGGCAGGTGCTTGGCAGCCTCCTTAATCTGCAACACGCGGTCAAAACGAGTATCACCTACGATAGAGACATCCGTAATACCTATCTTGGCAAGCAAGTCCTTACTTATCTGGTTCTGGACATAGAAATGGGTGAAACATCTCAACACATGAGCATATTGTCTGCCATACCACTTGAAGAACACCTGGTCAGGCCGGAAAATACTGCTCACGCTATATACTGGCACCTGCCGGTGTTTCAGGATATGCAAATAGTTATACCAGAACTCATACTTGATGAAGAAAGCCATCACCGGACGAATGGTACGAAGGAAACGACGCGCATTGGTTATCGTGTCCAGAGGCAGATAACAGATAATATCGGCGCCTCCATAATTCTTACGAACCTCATAACCCGAGGGAGAGAAAAAAGTCAAGAGGATCTTATATTCCGGATGCTCCTTGCGCAATTGCTCCATTAACGGTCTGCCCTGCTCAAACTCTCCCAGTGAAGCCGCATGAAACCATACATACTTCGCCTGTGGGTCGACCTTCTCCTGTAGTATGCGGATAGCATCACGCTCCCCCTGCCACATTTTGCGCACCTTCTCTTTGAAAAGGCTGACAAGGACAACACCAAGTTGATAGATATATATAATGAGGTTATACATATGCTTAGCCTAACACTGCAATAGCCCGTTTCATTCGCTGGATAGTCTCTTCCTTACCCAAGAAGGCAGAGATGTCGAACATACCCGGTCCCTTACCTTCGCCGACCAGCGTCAGTCGCCAGGCATTCATGATGTTCCCAAGCTTGTACTCTTTCTGTTCTATCCACTGGTGTACGATTTGCTCCTGGTTCTCCAAGGAGAAATCATCAATGCCTTCCAACACACCCACCAACTCGGTCAACTGCTGGGCGCTGTCTTCCTTCCACCGCTTCTTAGCCGTCTTCTCATCATACGTCGTGGGAGCCTCGAAGAAGAAAGAGCAGAGAGGCCATAGCTCCTTGACGAAAGACACACGGTCTTTCATCATGGCAACGACCTGCAGGATACGCTCGGAAGAGTCCTTTACCCCATGCTCACGACAGATGGGCTCAAACAAAGAGGCGATCTCTTCTGGTGATTTCTTCAGGATATACTCATGGTTAAACCATATCCCTTTGTCGTATGCGAACTTGGCACCAGCTTTCGAGCACTTCGAAATGTCAAACAGCGGAACCAGCTCCTCCAAGGTAAACAACTCCTGCTCAGTACCAGGATTCCACCCTAACAGAGCGAGGAAATTAATCACAGCCTCTGGGAAATAACCATCTTCACGATAGCCACGTGATATCTCACCTGTCTTAGGATCTTTCCATTGCAAAGGGAATACGGGGAATCCCAAACGATCACCATCACGCTTCGACAGCTTTCCCTTTCCATCCGGTTTCAACAACAATGGCAGATGGGCAAACTGCGGCATGCTATCCTCCCAGCCAAAGGCACGGTAGAGCATCACATGCAAAGGAGCAGAAGGCAGCCACTCCTCACCACGGATGACATGCGAGATCTCCATCAGATGGTCATCAACGATATTGGCAAGGTGATAGGTGGGCAGCTCGTCAGCACTCTTATACAGCACCTTATCGTCAACGATATCACTCTTCACACGCACCTCACCACGGATGAGGTCGTTGACCAGAATCTCCTCTCCCGCCTCTACCTTGAAGCGGACCACATACTGCTTGCCATCAGCAATCCGCTGTTCCACCTCCTCTTTCGACAAGGTCAGCGAGTTACACATCTGCTGACGGGTATGGCAGTCGTATTGGAAATTCTGCACTTCCGCACGTTTCGCCTCCAGTTCCGCAGGAGTATCGAAGGCAATATATGCCTTACCAGCGTCCAGCAGCTGCTGGACATATTTCTTGTAAATGTCACGACGCTCACTCTGACGATATGGTCCTTTGTCTCCTCCGAAGGACACTCCCTCATCAAACTTGATACCCAGCCATTTGAATGACTCGATGATATATTCCTCTGCACCAGGTACAAAACGAGTGGAGTCGGTATCCTCGATACGGAACACCAGGTCACCACCATGCTGACGTGCGAACAAATAATTATACAGTGCCGTACGCACTCCTCCTATATGCAAAGCACCCGTGGGACTGGGGGCAAAACGCACCCTAACTCTTCTATCTGTCATCATATCTATATGGTATCATTTATAAAATTGGTGCAAATTTACACATTTTTTTTGATATATAAGGCTTTTTCCTTTTTTTTCCGTATCTTTGAGACAAGTCTCGAAGATACTCACGTTCAAAAAAACTCAAGATTCTCTTGGTTTTTTGCTCACTTAATCGTATCTTTGCAAATAGAATGAACACGAATTTCAATTTCAAAGAAGAACAGACATGGCGCAACTACGTGATGCGTGCCGTGCTGATTGTCTTGTCCATCGGACTGATTGTATGGGCAATGCCTCACGACAATCAAACTTATTTCCATATCGAGAAAGGCAAACCATGGAAATATGCTGATTTCACGGCTCCTTTTGACTTCCCCGTCTATAAGTCTGACGAGGTCATCCGTGCTGAGAAGGACAGCCTGATGAAATCCTATGAGCCCTATTACCAATTCAATCAGGAAAAGGAGGCGCAGATGGTCAGCAGGTTCAACAAGGATTATGCCGAAGGGATTCCCGGACTGGAAATGGAGTACCTCAAAATCATCTCCAACCGGTTACACAGCTTGTATCAGCAAGGGATTATGACGCCAGGCGACTATTCCGAGTTACGCACAGATACCACAAAGATGATTCGTGTGGTAAACGGGAAACAAGCTAACAGCGTCTCTATCTTGGAGGTCTATTCCACCAAGACAGCCTACGAGCAGCTGTTCCAAGACGACATCCTTGCCTTACAACGTCCTATCCTCCAGAAATGCAACCTCAACGACTATATCGCACCCAATCTCATTTACGACAAGGTACGCAGTGAGAGCAGCATCAACGACCTGATGTCAAGCATTGCTCTTGCGACAGGTGTCATTCAGAAAGGACAGAAGATCGTTGGACGAGGAGAGATCGTTACAGACAAGACCTATCGTGCAATGGAGTCGTTTATGAAAGAGAACGAGAGACTGCATCAGGACGACACCCAGAACCAGTTTGCACTCCTCGGACAGATCCTCTATGTATCGATCCTGTTCATCGCCTTCACATTCTATCTCAGACTGTACCGGAAAGACTATCTCGTCAAGTCGAGGAAGATCATGATGGCTTATGCGCTGATCGCCCTCTTCTCCATCATGACGGCATTGTTCATGCGCAACACCTTTATCCATGTGTATATCCTACCCTATGCCATGGTACCTATTTTCATCCGCGTGTTCATGGACTCCCGTACTGCCTTCATGGCACATTGCGTCATGGTACTTATCTGCGCCGTTATGCTCGCCCACTCCTTTGAGTTCATCGTCGTGGAAACGATAGGCGGTCTGGCTGCCATCACTTCTTTGAGGGAACTCTCCCAACGCTCACAGTTGTTCAAGACTGCCATCTTCATCACATTAGCCATGATGGCTGTCAACCTGTCGTTCGACTGGATGCGGACAGACTCGTTATCGAAGATCGACTACAGCACATACAACTTCCTCATCATCAACGGTATCGCATTGTTATTTGCCTATCCACTCCTTTATTTGATAGAGAAGGCATTTGGCTTTACGAGCGACATCACCCTGATAGAACTGTCGAACACCAATAATCCGCTGATACGACAGATGAGCGAGATAGCCCCAGGCACCTTCAACCACTCTATCCAAGTGGCAAACCTTGCCGGCGAGATTGCCAACAAGATAGGGGCAGAGGCACAACTGGTACGTACAGGGGCTTTGTATCACGATATCGGCAAACTGACAAACCCTATTTACTTTACAGAAAACCAGTCGGGTATCAATCCGCATGAGATGCTGACAGAGATAGAGAGCGCACAGATGATTATCAGTCATGTGACGGAAGGACAGAAAATGGCAGATAAATACAACCTGCCCAAAGAAATCCGTGACTTCATCTCCACACACCACGGACAGGGCAAGGCGAAGTTCTTCTATATCAAATATCATAACGAGCATCCCGACGAGCCTGTCGACGACCTGCTGTTTACCTACCCAGGTCCCAATCCGTTCACCCGTGAACAGGCTATCCTGATGATGGCGGATACCGTAGAGGCAGCCTCACGCTCTTTACAGGAGTATACCGAGCAGAATATCCGGGAGCTCGTCAACCGTCTGATTGACACACAGGTCAGTGAGGGTTATTTCCGTGAGTGCCCGATTACCTTCCGTGATATCCAGTATGCCAAGACGGTGGCTATCGAGAAACTGAAAACCATCTATCATACACGTATCAGTTATCCTTCTGAGAAATAATCAAAACACATTGCGCATTTTGTGACGTTTTGTGCATCGTTTTTATGCACAAAATGCACACTTTGTGCAACAAATGTGCCATTTTTAGTTAATAAACCTTAATCTGTGCACGTTTACAAAAGAACAAATAAACATTTATTATACCTTTGCAGCCGATTTAAGAAAATTTAATTTAAAACATACATAATAGAGAAAGACAATGAGAAAAAGTTTAATAGCATTTGCTGTTTTCATGATGACTACAGGAAGCGCCTGGGCTGGTGGTATCCTGACTAACACGAACCAGAGTGTGGACTTCCTTAGGAACCCTGCTCGTGATGCTGCCATCGGACTGGATGGTGTCTATAGCAACCCTGCTGGTGTTGTGTTTATGCCAGAGGGTTTTCACCTTGGTATCAACTGGCAGTATGCACACCAAACTCGTACCATCACATCGACAAACCCAGTGTTTCAGATGGGTCGTAAGAACAATGCCAACAACCCCACTAAGATTTTCGAGGGTGTGGCAAACGCACCTATCATCCCTTCCATTCAGATTGCCTATAACATGGAGCACTGGAGTCTTCAGGCTAACCTGTCGGTACCTGGAGGTGGCGGTGCCTGTGAGTTTGAGGACGGACTAGGTTCCTTCGAGAGTGTAGTAGGTAATATCGCAGCGATGCTGGCACCATTAGGTGCTCAAGGCTACGACATGGACGGCTATATGAAAGGACGCCAGTATTACTATGGTGTACAGATTGGTGCTGCCTGCAAGGTAATCCCCAACCTCTCCCTCTATGGTGGTCTGCGTATGATCTACGGTGATGCCACCTATAAGGCAAAAATTAGTAATATAGAGGTAAAGACCGCCCAGGGATACGTCGATTTCGGAAGCTACCTCCAGGCTGTCACTGCTGCTGGCTATGGTGAGCAGGTGGCTCCCCTACAGAAATACGCAGAAGGTGTTAACCTGCTGTGTAACCAGGACGGTATTGGTTTCGCCCCTATCGTAGGTATCGACTACAAAACGGGCAGATTCAATTTCGCCGCCAAGTATGAGTTCCGCACGCAGATTCGTATGAAGAACGAGTCGACCGTCAACGAGGCAAGTGAGATAGAGGCTGTCAACAAGTTCCGTGATGGTGAGAAAGTCAATGAGGACATGCCTGCCCTGCTGACCGTCGGAGTACAGTACAGCCCTATCGACGCTGTACGCATCAATGCGGGCTGGCACCACTATTTCGACAAGGACGCCTCCTGGTATAACCACTCACAGGACCTGCTGAGCCATAACACCAACGAGTTCCTGCTGGGTGCTGAATGGGACACCACAGAGAAACTGACTTTCTCTGCGGGTGGACAGCTGACACGCTATGGTATGACAGATGAGTACATCAGCGATATGTCTTTCGTAGTCAACAGCTACAGCATCGGTTTCGGTTTCAGCTACCAGCTCTCTAAGAGAGTGGCTGTCAAGGCTGCTTATTTCCAGACCTACTATGGTGACTACGACCGTACGAATGCTGACAATCCTCAGATTAAGGACTCCTTCACCCGCACCAATCGTGTCTTCGGTGTCGGTTGCCAGTTAGACTTCTAAAGAGGAAAGTTGATATAAACAAAAAGACCTGCACTCGCCATAGCGGATGCAGGTCTTTTTGTATGCTTTGTGCTACATCATTTATCTATAATAATGGTGGGGGTATCGTGATAACGTCCGACAACAGAGATCATCTTACGCGTCTTATAACGATAAAGCCCAGACAGGTTGGTGATGACCATCTCATAGCTTCTGCCTATCTCAAGCTGGTCGAGTGTCAGTAAGTAATTATAGTTCTTATCCTCCTTTTTCTTGAACTCATAGAAAGTGCCATCAGGAATCAACACCGTCTGAGGGTCATTCAGGTTTATCGCTGTTGAAAAGGTTCCCTCTGGAGAACTGATACCTGTGAATATAAACTGGACGTTTTTACCACAATAAGTACGCAACAATTCAAAACTGGTATTCAGACGGTCTACATCGAAGACCATGATACAATGCAGTCCGGGCCATAGCTCGGATATCAGCTGTGTCCCGATATGGTGCGACTCCATGATGTCACGAACCGCCTGTGCCCTTTTAGCGTCAGGAGCAATATAAGGAGTACCCTTATCGATATCCTCAGCCAACCGGGGCCAGTGTTTCTCCACATAACGGAGTAAGTCCAGCATATTGGAGTAATGCTCGCACATCGCCATCGACACATTCTCCTGTTTGACGGCGAAGAGTGCCTGCAGGTAACGGATATCGTCTCTCTCCGGCGGGTTAGCCACCTCCACAGGTATCACATAAATCTGATCATTGTCAAACTTACGTTTTACCAACAGTCGACCAAGCAAGTTACCGACAGTGACATCCGTAGGAAGGCGGTCGACACTATTGTCAACCAGGTTCAGTGTCATACCATCGGCTAACAGTCCATGACAGCCTGCCAAATAGAAATTGGAACTGAACTGGTAGTCGTATGCCGTCTGGGCATCCCACCTGGACACGGGAAGTTTTTTATACCCAGAAATTAAGGAGAAATGCTCTGTCAGATAGGCTGTGAGCACATTCCTATCTCCCCTTGCGATACGCTCGATATAATTAGAGTAATCCTCATAAACACTCAGCGGGACGCGCTCCCTGAATTCTTGTAAGCTACCAATACTGCTGAAATCATTATCCTTTCCAAAGGCGGTATTGGCATTCTCGCGGACAAGTCGCATAACGAACTCCTCCTGACTCCGCATGGGGTCGTAGGTAACTTCGTTAAGTCTGTTGTTGACCATCAGACCATCCATCCATCTGGCTTCATTGACAATTTTTATGATTTGCTTACTCATTACTGGTATTTTCCTCGTTATCGCATTAACTGTGCTTCTGGCCTTTCTATGTGGAATGGTTGCTGCGCACCGTTGATATTGAATGTCAGCATCGCCTTGTCTATGGATACGTCGAGCGAGCACGGCGCACCTTCGATGAGGGGCAGGCAACTGTTGCTACCAACAGGGAAGCCACAGCAGATGGGGATGTCCAGATCTGCCAGATGAGCCGTCAGCATCTG
>JAEEGK010009543.1_pt1 | contig 22626 bp, 18 predicted proteins | sample 8958771 | NCBI WGS metagenome assembly JAEEGK01 (sample SAMN16246547, study PRJNA631951) | gut metagenome | biome: gut microbiome; feature: rumen; material: SC-attached | host: Bos | place: Iran: Karaj | collected 2018-10 | reverse complement strand
CTTCACGCTCTGGTGTATGATGGCGGCTCCGCTCATCCTTGGCAACGACCTCACGAAGATGACTCAGGAGACGCGTGACATCATCCTCAATCGCGACGTCATCGCCATCGACCAGGATACGCTCGGCGTGCAGGGCCTGCGGCTGAAGGAAGAGGGCGGTCTGCAGTACTGGTTCAAGCCCCTGGCAGGCGGTGACTGGGCGTTCTGCCTCTTCAACCGCGGCATGGAGCCCGTCAGCCAGACCATCGACTGGCAGACGCTCTGCTTCACCGACGAGGAGGTGTCGGGACTTTCTACGGCCTTTGACACTACTGTCTACAATGTGCGCGACCTCTGGGCGAAACCTTCGAAGAAGAAGGCTAAGCCTGTCACGACAAAAAAGCCGCTGCCCGTCACCGTCCCCGGTCACGACGTGATACTTTTCCGCCTGACACCGGTGAAGAAATAGCAGTAAAACGAAAGGAGCCGTCGGAGATGAACTCTGGCGGCTTCCTAGTTAGTAGCTTTCCTACTCTGTCTTTCCCGCCAGTCGCATGCGGACGGCGGCGGGAGTCTCGGGAGCAGTGATGCTGGAGGTTACGACCCGTTGCTGGTCGCCGTCGATGTTGAACTGGAGGGTGGCTTCGTCGGAGTGGACGTCGATGGTGACGTTGGCTCCCATCACCAGGGGCAGGTTCACGTCGCCATGACCGGCGGGAAATCCGCAGAGCACGGGGATGTGATACTCCTTGAGCAGGTCGTGGAGCATGGCCTCGACGCTGATGGTCGCTCCGGTGGCATCCTTGAACTCGGTGCCGCAGTCGGTGAACTCGCCGAGGATGACTCCCTTGCAACGGCTGAGGACGCCGTTCATCTGGAGGATGCGCATCTGGCGGTCGATGTTGTGCATCGACTCCTCGACCTCCTCAACGAAGAGGATGAGGTCGCGGCCCAGTGTGGCATCAGCCTGAGTGCCGAGGTTGGGCGCGAAGGTGCAGATGTTGCCGCCTACGAGCACGCCGCTGGCCTTGCCCTCGATGTTCTGCGGATGTGAGGGCACCTCATAGCGGGGCACCTTGCCCATGAGCAGGTCGCGCATGAGGGTGCTGGTCTCGTCGGTGCCGCCCTTGGCCAGGAACGAGCTCATGGTGCCGTGTATGCTCATCACGCCGGCACGGCTCCACAGTCCGTGGAGGGTGCTGATGTCGCTGAAGCCTACAATCCACTTGGGCGATGCCTTCAGCTCGGCAAGTGTGAACTGGTCGATGAGCTGAATGGAGCCGTAGCCGCCACGGTTGCAGATGATGGCTTTGACGGTGGGGTCGTTGAGAGCCCAGTAGATGTCGCTCACGCGCTCTGCCACCGTTCCTGCGTAGCGTCCGTCGACTACCTTGCCCACGTTAGGACCGATAACGGGTTGCAGTCCCCACGATCTCAGCACGTCGGCGGTCTTCTCCACGTTCTCCATCGGAGTGTAGTACGAGGGTGAGATGAGTGCCACCTTGTCGCCGGCCTTGAGGTAGTCGGGGCGCTGGCAGTTGAGCACTACCTGCTGTTGGGGCTTCACCACTTCGATTTCGTCTTCATCGTCTTTACACGATGTCATCATGATGCCGCAGCTCAGTATGGCGACTGCGGTCATCAGGGAATACTTCTTCATTTTCTTTTTCGTTGTTTCTAGTTTGTTATTCACTTGATCGCGACCTTTATACCATTATATATATACAGCCCCTTAGTGGCGGGCTTGCCACTAAGACGGCGACCATCGAGGGTGTACCAATAGGATTTGAGAGCAGAGAGTTGAGAATTGTTGCGTCCCTCTGGCAGCCCGCTGACAGTGGTGGCGACATCGTCCAAGAAGACGAATGAGGCCAATCCGTCGGCATCGACCGCCATCTGCGTGATGGGCTTCGACATGAGATACTCTCCGGCGGCATTGGGATTGTTCAGCGTGGCAGCCGGAGCAGAGGTGTCGGTCAGGCAGTCGTTAGCCACGGTTGCGTTGCCCTCGTAATCAGTAACGATATAGGGATAGGCCCATCCACTGGCAGACCACGTTCTGGCTTTGTTGTTGGCAGGGAATATGCTGTAGCGCTTCTTGCTGGAGCTGTTGGGAGCGGAGAACTCCCAGACGGCCTTGTCGTAATCGACGTGGGAGACCAATATGCCGCTGCCGGGCAACTGCTGGTCCCATCCCTTCTGCTGCCTGTTCTCAATGATGTAGTATTCGTTCTCTGCCCCGTCGTTGCGGATGAGCCAGGCCTTCGGTTCATCCTCCAGGGCGGGCACTTCGGTGACAGCAGCTGCATCGACAAGCTCGACGGGCGTAAGCCAACCCATCAGCATGCGCTCATGAGCAGAATACCCGCAAGGGCGGAATCCCTGCTCACTATAAATGCCATAATCCATCAGGTCCCATTCTCCCAATACAGATGTATTACCATAATAGAAGTCGGGCAGCCCGAAACAGTGGCTGTATTCATGGCAGATAGTGCCAAACGGCGTCTTGGTTCCGCTGTAATCTACGTGTTCTTGCACGCAGCAATAGCTGTCGATGTAATACTCCTGCTCGTCGCTGCCGACAGTGCGGTAGCTGCGGTAGTCGGAGCTGTCGTCGGTCTCCAGATTCAGGTGCTGACTGAGCCACCACTGGTGGGGCCAGATGGTATTCTGGTCATTACTCGCGTTCATACCCTCGCCTGCATAGATGATGAGCAACTGGTCGACAAACTTGTCGCCATCCCAGTCGTACTGGCTCCAGTCGATGTCTTGTGTCTGCAGCACATCGACGATGTCGTCGACCATATACTGCGAGTACTCATCGTCGTAGGCTGTGCTGCGATACTTCCGATGCCCGTCGGGCAGCTCCACAAACACGAGGTCGAACGACAGGTTGAACTGTCCATAGCTCTGATCCAGGAAATAGTCGCGCACCGATCCCACATACATACCCTCGGTATAGTCTTCGGCATTGAAAATGTTGTTCCATGTGGTCAGCGTGGCTTCATGGTCCTCGGCGAAGTCCCTGTCCTGAAACGATGCCAATACCACCAGCTGGCGGCGCTCACCGACATACGGATTCTCGCCACCCTGGAGCGACGGGGCACGATGGGTGACTGACTGTGGATTGGGCGTCCCTACCCTACATCCGCGCTGACGGATCGTGTCGGCGGCCGATGATGTCAGCGCAACTAAGCATAGAAGCGCTGCGACACAAGTTCTTCTGTTCATAAACATAGTTTTGGGGTGTTCTTTATAAAAACCGTGCAAAGGTACAATATTTCTTTGAAAAGAATCACATCAGTATTGCCTTTTTTAAGGTAATGGCGCAAAATTTAACCTATCGCAGTCTATCATCTTTTAATGGGTGGCTTATGTTTTCTGCGTTTTCCTGTCAACAAGAACGCGCATCAACGACGTGGAAGGACAGAAAAAATATGTCGATTGTTTTGGAATACCAATATTTTTTGCTAACTTTGCAGCCGAAATGCACATGTAAGGATGAAACTCATCGTCATGACCAAATCCACGTTCTTCGTGGAAGAAGACAAAATCCTCACCACCCTCTTCGAGGAAGGTCTGGACAACCTGCATCTGTATAAGCCTGATTCAGAGCCTGTCTACTCCGAACGGCTGCTCACTCTCCTACCCGACGAATACTATAAGCGCATCACCGTGCACGACCATTTCTATCTGCGTGAGGAATACGGTCTACGCGGTATTCACCTCGAGACACCCGACACGGAGCTGCCCTACGGCTATCGCGGCAATGTCACCATCACCTGCACAAATATCAGTCAGCTGCGTGAAGCGAAGAAACGCTCCAACTATGTCTTCTTGAAGTCTATCTTCGACAGTCACACCAATCCTGCTGACAGACAGTCGTTTACCATCGACGAGCTGAAGACTGCAGCGAAGCAGGGACTCATCGACCGCAGGGTGTATGCCCTCGGCGGCATCTCTCTCGACAATATCCATCAGGTTGCTGACCTGGGATTCGGAGGTGTCGTGGTGTGCGGCGACCTGTGGGGACGCTTCGACATTCACCAAGGACAGGACTTCAAAGAGCTTATCGCTCATTTCAAGAAACTACAAAAAGCTGTATCTTAACTCATATATAATGAACAATCAATACCCCTTCATGGTCTTCTCGGGTACAGCCACGAGATACCTCGCAGAGAAAATCTGCCAAAGCCTGGGATGCCCGCTCGGACAACTGCAAATCACTAAGTTCAGCGACGGAGAGTTCGCCGTATCCTACGAAGAGTCCATCCGTGGACGCGACATCTTCCTCGTACAGAGCACATTCCCCACCAGCGACAACCTCATGGAGCTCCTGCTGATGATCGATGCCGCCAAGCGCGCCTCTGCACGCACCATCAATGCTGTCATCCCCTACTTCGGATGGGCACGGCAGGACCGTAAGGACAAGCCCCGCGTGTCGATAGGTGCCAAGCTCGTAGCTGACCTGCTCAGCGTGGCCGGAGTGAACCGTGTCATCACGATGGACCTTCATGCTGACCAGATACAGGGATTCTTCGACGTGCCCGTCGACCACCTATATGCCTCAGGCGTCCTGCTGCCTTATCTGCAGAGCCTGAAGCTCGACGAGCTTGTCATCGCCTCACCCGACGTCGGCGGTTCGAAGCGTGCCAACACTTATGCCAAGTATCTGGGATGTCCGTTGGTGCTCTGCAACAAGACGCGAGCCCGTGCCAACGTCGTGGCAACGATGCAGATCATCGGTGAGGTTGAGGGTAAGAACGTGGTCATCGTCGACGATATGGTCGACACTGCCGGCACCATCACCAAGGCTGCCGACCTGATGATGGCCTCGGGAGCAAAGAGCGTACGCGCCTGTGCCTCACACTGCGTGATGAGCGGCCCGGCAAGCGAGCGCGTGCAGGAGTCGGCACTCACTGAGATTGTCTTCACCGACTCTATCCCTTATACCCAGCGTTGCGCCAAGGTCAAGCAGATTTCTGTCGCCGACATGTTTGCTGAGACTATCCGCCGCGTCGTCGACAACGAGAGTATCAGCGATCAATATCTGGTGTAAGCTCAACAGGATAAATTATTACTAAGTAACATTTTACTACAACATGAGAACCATCAGGACTATTGCAACGGCTGTGATTGGAATGCTCCTTACTGCAGCCTGCACAACAGACAAGGGCAACAAGCTCACCTACCACATTGAAGGAACGGCAGAGGGGCTGGCTGACGGTCAGGAGCTGCAACTGGCCAACGATGAGGGCGAGCCATTCGATACGATTGTCATCAAAAACGGGAAGTTCACCTACGATGGAAAGGCTGATAGCGTGGCTTGCTACGTGATCAACGTGATGAGTGACGAGTTTAATAGCGTCAACTACTTCACCGAGCCTGGCACCATCGCCATCACCATCACCGCCACACCCGGGCAGTCGACTGTTTCCGGAACCATCGCCAACGATGCCCTTCAGCGTCTCTCGGAGGCCACCAATCCCTACTATGAGAAGATACACGAGATAGAGGAAATCATCTACAAGGACACGGTGCTCAGCAAGGACAGCGAATGGGCGCTGGCCGAGCGCTATATGCAGGTGTACAGCGAGATCAACAAGAAGATTGCTGAGGCAGCCAAGCAGAATGTGGACAACGAGCTGGGATTCATGCTTGCCACGAAATACATCGCCCCTGCCGACAGCCCGCAGCTGGTGAGGGAGCTCATCGACAAGATGCCCGAGAACTTCCGTCAACGTCCTATCGTAGCTGGTATTGAAGCACAGCTCAAGGCCGGTGAGGCTACGGAGGTGGGCAGCAAGGTGGGCGAATTCACCATCAACAGCCCCGACGGCACACCTGTGAACATACGCGAAGAGGTGGCAAAGAACAAGATCACCATCCTCGACTTCTGGGCATCGTGGTGCGGGCCTTGCCGTAACGAGATGCCGTTCATGCGCGAACTCTACGCAGAGTTCCAGCCTAAAGGTCTGGGCATCATCGGCATATCGCTCGACGACAGTGCCGAGGCTTGGAAGCAGGCCATCAAGGACTTGAAGATCACGTGGACGCAGGTGTCAGACCTGTTGGGATGGAAGGCACCCATTGCACTGGCGTTCCAGGTGAATGCCATTCCCTTCATGGCCATCCTTGACAGCGAGGGCACCATCATACAAAAGGGCCTGCGTGGTGAAGAGCTTAAGGAGTTTATTAAGAAAGCGTTGGATTAACCCACACCTTACCCCTCCCGAGCGGGAGGGGATTTTTTATGGCACTTAAAAAGAACCCTCACGAGGGGATACCTCATGAGGGAAAATCCAAGTAACGCAAGTGGAGCTGGAGGGAGTCGAACCCTCGTCCGAACGAGGAAACCATACGCTTTCTACACGCTTATTCCAGACTTCATTTTCGTGCTACGACAAGACCTGGACCACCAATCGCAGCCTTATCCTCTAAAACTTCATCGCGACATCGAGGCCTGCCGTGACTATTTCCGATTTTCCTGCGCCGCTTGATCCTCAGATTCGGAACCACACCCTTGGAGCGACGTCTCGTTTCCTCACCTTGTGGGGAAATAAAGCTAGTCTACTGTGCTTCGACTAGGCAGCGAGAGCATACTCGTTGTTGCCAATTAATTGTTCGACCGAATGGATTATGGAGTTTACAGCCGTCACTCCGCGTGCTTACGTACCATCTCATCTCGCCGTCAAATCCAGTCAACCCCATGACGATACACGGCCAGATTTCTGGTAATGCGGTGCAAAGATAGCATCTTTTTTGATAATAACCAAGGTTTTTACTTTTTTTTTCGTACCTTTGCACCATCTTTGCAATAAAATGCACGTTTTTGAGTTTATAATATATAAAAACATATCGAGAAAGACATGAAAAAACGTTTTTGGTCAATAGCCGTCATGCTGCTCTCAGCAGTGTGGGCGATGGCACAATCAACGATGACCGACCAGCAGCTCATCACCTTCATCATGGAGGAGAACGAGAAAGGGAGCACACAGCAGGAGATAGTCACCAAGCTGATGCAGCGTGGCGTCGACATACAGCAGATACAGCGTGTGAAACGTAAGTATGAGCGCCAGATCAAGCAGTCGGGCATGGGTACTGTTGCCGACGATGCCATCAGCAAGGCTGAGGACCGTATGCGCAAGAACAACGGTCAGCAACGCACTGTCCCCGTTGGCCAGGGCAGTAACATGGTTCGCCAAATAGGCAACGGTCAGTCCACCTACGACGAGAATGACCCTCTTTTCATGCAGATGCAAGCTGAGCTGGGTGGCATCATGCCCGTTGACTCTATCGCCCTCTTGGAGCAGATTCTCGAACAGCAGCAGGCTGAGAAGACCAAGATCTTTGGTCATGACATCTTCAATAATGAAGCACTGAGCTTCGAGCCCAACATGAACATTGCCACGCCCGCCGACTATCGTCTGGGACCCGGCGATGCCGTAGCCATCGAGATTTACGGAGCTTCACAGGAGAGTATCGATGCCACCATCACCCCTGACGGTTATGTCACCATCGACGGTGTCGGCCCCGTGCAGTTGGCCGGACTCACCGTCGACCAAGCCAATGCCCGTCTGCGCTCAGTAGTTGGCGTACACTATGCTGACAGCCGCATCAGCCTGTCCGTGGGACAGACACGCACCATCATCGTCAATGTCATGGGTGAGGTGAACTATCCCGGCACTTACACTCTGTCGGCTTTCTCCACCGTGTTCAACGCCCTCTATATGGCTGGTGGAGTCAACGATATCGGTACGTTGCGCAACATCAATGTCTATCGCAACAACCGTCTGATATCTACCGTCGACGTCTATGACTACATCCTCAATGGTAAGGCTACGGGTAATGTGCGACTGACAGACAACGACGTCATCATCGTGGGAGCCTACGACTGTCTGGTGAATGCAACAGGACGAGTGAAGCGCCCCATGTTCTACGAGATGAAGACCGGTGAGAGTCTGGCTGCTCTGCTGAAATACACTGGCGGCTTTGCCGGCGATGCCTATAAGAAAGCCGTTCGCGTGACCCGCAAGTCAGGCGCACTTTATTCAGTACATACTGTCAACGAGTTCGACTTCACTACCTTCCACATGGCCGACGGTGACTCTATCTGGGTTGACTCCATCGTAGCCCGCTATCAGAACATGGCTGAGATCAAGGGAGCTGTGTTCCATCCCGGACAATACGAGCTGGGCGGCAACATCACCACCGTGCGCTCGCTGATACTCGCTGCCGACAGCCTTACGGAAGAGGCGTTCACCAATCGTGGCGTGATGCACCGCATGAAGAGCGACCGTACCTTGGAAGTGCTCTCCGTCGATGTGGCAGGCATCATGAGCGGCACCGTCCCTGACGTACCCCTGAGGAACGAGGACGTGCTGTGGATACCTAGCCGCAAGGAGTCGATCGAGATGCCTACGCTGACCATCCACGGCGAGGTGCAGTATCCCGGCATCTACAAATACGCCTCGAACGAGACACTTGAAGACTTTATCCTCCAGGCAGGCGGACCTACTGATGCAGCCTCAATGGTGAAGGTCGACGTGGCACGACGTATCTCCAACCCCTACGCTACAGAATCGCAGGATACGTTGGCACGCTATTTCTCGTTTGCGATCAAAGATGGCTTTATCGTTGATGGCGACGAAGCCTTCCACCTCGAGCCTTTCGACGAGGTTTACGTGCGCAAGAGTCCTGGTTACTCACCCCAGCAGAATGTCTTCGTAGAGGGCGAAGTACTCTTCGAGGGCACTTACACATTGACAAAGAAGAGCGAACGCCTGAGCGAGATCATCAAAAAGGCTGGTGGACTCTCGAAGACCGCCTATGCAGCCGGTGCCCGACTCATCCGTCAGCGCACCTCCGAGGAGCTGGCACGCCAGGAAGCCCTGCGTAAGGCAGCCCAGCGTTCTGGTGGCAAGGACTCTATCGACATCAGCAAACTTGACCTGGGAGCCACCTATCCAGTAGGTATACAGCTCGACAAGGCACTTGCCAACCCAGGCAGCGATGCCGACATCGTACTGCGTGAGAATGATCGCATCGTGGTGCCTGAGTACTCAGGTACGGTGAAGATCAACGGAGAAGTGATGTACCCCAACACGACCAGCTTCGTCGAAGGCGAAAGTCTGAAGTACTACATCAATCAGGCGGGTGGATTCGGTGACAACGCCCGCAAGCGCCAGACATACATTATATATATGAATGGCACCGTGGCCAAGGCCGACCGTAAGCATAAGCCTTTGCCCGGCTGTGAGATCGTGGTACCGACAAAGCAACAGAGCCGCCGCATGTCGACCGCCGAGATGCTCGCTATAGGCTCGTCGACGGCATCCATTGCCACGATGATTGCCACATTGGTGAATATATTCAAGTAAAAACGACGCACTTGTCATGTAATAGTATCATTTCATGGAGAAAAACAACCCTACCCCATCGGGCATCAACTACAGAGAAGTATGGCGGAGGATATGGTCCCGTCGGCGACTGTTCTACAAGGTGCTGCCTATCACATTCATTCTCTCGGCGCTCTATATCGTAAGTCTTCCACGCTATTACCGCACTGAAGCTATGTTGGCACCAGAGACCGAGAACGGCCTTGCTGCCGGTGCATTCGGTTCTATAGCCTCCACCTTTGGTATCGATCTTGCAGAGGAAGGCTCTGATGCCATCACCCCTATGCTTTACCCCGACCTGCTGGAAGACAATGGATTCATCGTCAACCTATATCCCATACAGATTGAGACGAAAGATGGTGAGGTGAAGGCTACCTACCACGACTACCTGCAGCTGCACCAGAAAAAGGCATGGTGGGCAGGGGCTTTCACGTGGATCAAAAACCTCTTTGCGAGCAAGGATGACGGGGGAGGAGCCGGCGAACGTCTGAATCCCTATGCACTGTCGAAGCCTGAGGATGGCATTGTAACAAAAATCCGTAACAGTATCAGCCTCAGTGTCGACAAGAAGACAGGCGTTATCACAGTCAACGTAGAGGATCAGGACCCCAAGGTATGCAAGACTATCTGCGACTCAATGATTATGCGTCTACAGGGGTTCATTACCGATTATCGCACAAACAAAGCCCGTCGCGATGTCTGCTACTATGCTTCACTTTCAGATAGTGCCCTGGCTGAATACAAGAATGCCGTAAGAGAATACAACCGCTTTGCCGATGCCAACATCAATGTCGCGCTACCTAGCTACCGCACCCGACAGTCGGACCTTGAAAACGAAATGCAACTGCGGTATAATGCCTATACGGTGCTCAACACCCAGCTTCAGAATGCCAAAGCGAAGGTGCAGGAGCGCACTCCCGCCTTCACGCTGCTGAAGGGTGCAGCCACACCTCTGCTGCCCGCAGGTCCAAAACGGATGTTTTTTGTGGCATTCATGCTCTTCCTGGCATTTTGCATCACGGGTTGCTATGTACTGAAAGATATCCTCTTGCCTGACGCGCCTTCTGATAAGGCGGGCGAGAAAGCATAGTCACTCCCCCCAGTCATGAGTACTGTAGAAGGCCACCACAGCAAGTCGCAGAGGATTGCATCTAACACGATAGCACTCTTCCTGCGTATGTTGGTCGTCACCATTATCAACCTCTATGCAGTACGCCTGGTGCTCAGGGGACTGGGCGACATGGACTATGGCATTTTCAAGACCATTGCCAGCGTCATTGCCATCAGCACATGTATCAGTACGACACTGTCGGTAGCCATACAGCGCTTCTACTCAATGGCGCTTGGGCATCAAGACCCTACGGAATTCAACAAGATTTTCAGTGCCAGTATCAATGTTGTGATGGGCCTGTCGGTAGTTGTCGTCATCATATTTGAGACCATTGGTTTATGGTTTGTCAACACGCACCTGGTCATTCCTGATGACAGGATGATGGCTGCCAACTGGATTTATCAGCTGGCACTTGGCGTGCTACTACTCTCTATCCTGCAGATACCTTTCATGGCTGCGATCTTTGCCTACGAGTCAATGGGCAGCTATGCACTCATATCGATGTTGGAATGTCTGCTGAAGTTGGGCGTTGCCTACCTGATAGCAATGGCGACGACCGACAGCCTTGTGTTCTACTCATCCGGGTTATTGGTAGTAGCAGTCATCATATTCCTCTTGTATTTCTTGACAGCAAGAAACAAGTACAAGTCCTGCCGCTACAGAAAAATGAACGACCGCGATATGTACCGCCAGCTATTGTCTTTCTCCGGCTGGACGCTGTTCGGAGCGATAGCCAACGTTGGACTTATTCAGGGAAGCAGTATCTTGCTCGACATCTTCTGGGGACCGCTCATCGTGACATCGTTTGGTATATCACTGGAAATTAATACTGCCTTTAGCGCACTATCGAGCAGCATGGTCCTCTCTTTCCGTCCCGCCATGATCAAGGCTTATGCGGAAAAAGATACTGGCTATCTGGACCAGCTCTTCGTGGCCTGCAACAAGTTCATCATCTATGTGCTGGCAGCTGCGGCACTACCCATCATTTTCGAGATGGACACTATCCTACACCTATGGCTGGGTAAGGTGTCGGCGACGACGGTCCTTTTCGCCCGCCTCATCATCTTCTACATCGTCATTGCAGCGCTGCATAATCCCATCACCATCATCATGCAGGCTTCAGGACATATCAAGGAGTACCATCTACCCGTGGAGAGCGTATGCCTGCTGAGCGTACCACTTACTTGGCTGCTGTTCCGCTTGGGATGCCCGACATACAGCGTGTTCGTCTCGATGATCTTGCTCTGCCTGCTAGCCCACATCGTGAGAGTCGTCTGCCTCAGTCACTATCATGCCACCTTCTCACTCTCACAGTATCTGCTCCACACCATCTGTCCTTCAATGCTCATCATCCTTATTGGCGCAATGCTCACGGCCTGCCTTCATCATGTCGTCGAGGCATCGCTGCCAAGGCTGTTCATCGTAGGCATTCTATCACCGCTCTCGTTCTTAGGAATCGTATTCTTCATAGGGCTTAGCCGTCAGGAGCGTGCACTCATTAGGCAATTCGCTGTCAGAAAGAAAGGAGGTGGCCAATGACCCAACTGGTATACGACAACCTGCTCGCGTCGCTTTACCTGCTGACATGGGTAGTAACACTCGTTTGGTATCATTGGCGATACCACTCACTGGACGCAGGAAGTGCCATCATCGGCACCTACATTCTCTATGCCACATCAAGTATCCTGACACTCAACGACCCACTGTTCTCCGTGTCGTACAATCCGTTGAAGGTATTCCCGTACATCTATCTTTATGTCATGCTGATGATTGCCCTACTGCCTATCATCTACACTCACCGTCATCCTTCCGACACCATATCCGACCCGAGTACAAGAGTGCTGAAAATCATTGCCGTCATCTCTATCCTCAGCGCCATCCTACTCATACCAGAGATTATAGCCAACTTCAGCAGCGGACTAGTGAAGCTATTTACCGACATCGATGCAGGAAGCGAGAACTACATGGAACAGAGTGAAGAGAGCGAGGAGGCTGGGCATCAGATAACCAACCTTCCTGCCGTCATCTACAACAGCATCGCCGAGATTACCATCTTCTTGTTCTTCTACTTCATGACACTGAAAAACAAGCCCCGCCTACTCATCATCGGACTGCTCATCGCCACGGTCATAGGACTTGTCATCCCTATCATGCACGGCTCGCGAGGCAGCGTCATCATGACCACACTCACGGTGATAGGTGCCTACATGCTTTTCCGTCGCTATCTCTCGAGCAAAATCAACCACGCTGTTCAGGTGCTGGGTGTTGGTGCCCTGATTGCCATTGCACTGCCGATAGCTGCCATCACCGTCAGCCGTTTCGGCAACATGAACGGTGGCATATTCGGATTCCTGAACTGGTACGTCGGCCAGGGCAACCTCTACTTCAATAACTATGCGCTTGACGCTGGAGGCATCAGGCACGGCGATCGAACCATCAACATGGTAAAACGACTGGTAGACCCCTCGACACCTAAGAACTATAACGAACAGCGAGAGAAGAACCACAATATGGAAATCAACGACGATGTGTTCACGACCTTCGTTGGCGACATTGCCCTTGACTTCGGACCTATTGCAACCGTCATTATCTTTGTGGTTTTCTTCGGATGGATACTCACACAGATTCGTCCTCGCGACGGAACTATCAGCCTCCACCAGTTACTGCTGGTATATCTCACGATGTGCATCTGCATGCAGGGAGGAATGGCACTGTTCTCCTTCTCCTACACTGCCAATCTCCGACTGATCACGATGTTCATGCTCTATGCCTACCTGCGCTATCACGATGCACTCCTAAAACGCTTCCCGCTAACAACTATTTCAAGCGAAGTCAATGAAGAAGATCATCAAACAGCTATTTGAGGCACTGGGAATGTTATGGTCATACCTATGCCCACGGAGCCTGACGAAGATGTGCAAAGGAATGCGCGACTCTTTCTACACAGGCTACCTGCGCCGTCGCTTTGCTCATCTAGGTAGCTCAGTCTTCGAGTGGAAAGCCCTTCACCTGGCGGGTGAACGTTTCATGACTATCGGAAATGGCAACATCTTCGAACCAGGCTTGCAGCTCACCGTCAGGCAAACAGGAAGCACGCTTCCCACGCTTACCATTGGCAACGGCTGTCTCTTCCGTCATGGATGCCATATCACAGCAGCCAATAGTATCACCATTGGTGACAATTTGCTTACTGGCACTAATGTCATCATCACCGACAACTCGCATGGTACGACCGACACTGCCATACTACAACAACCTCCACGACAGCGCAGCATTGTATCGAAAGGCCCCGTTGTGATAGGCAACAATGTCTGGTTAGGCAACAATGTCTGTGTCTTGCCAGGAGTCACTATCGGCGACGGTGCCGTGGTGGGTGCCAATAGTGTTGTCACTCATGACTTGCCTGCCTACAGCATTGCCGTAGGAATACCTGCCAAGAATGTCAGACAAATCGACATAGAAAAAACGTCAGAATGAACTACAACCTAAGAAATAATGAATAGAAAAGACATTCACCTCCTCTGTTGGAAGAAAGCCAAGATGTGGTCCTTCGTATTGCTGGCTGCTACGTTAGCAGTCACCTCGTGCGGTGATGACGATTACGATTTCCTGCCAGAGTACGACTACAACACGCTGAATGACGGCATTGCCGATGACGTGAAGTATTTCAACAACCCGCCCTATCCCACCAATGCCAACCCTTTGAGGATATTGGCCATCGGCAGCAGTTTCACCGATGATGCCACCTACTATCTCGACAATCTGGTAAAAGCATCCGACATCGACGAGGACCGGCTATGCATCTACAAGATAGTGGAGGGATTCTCCCGTTTCAACACGTGGATAGACAAATCAAACAAGGAAGAGACATTGTATGCCAAGAGAGTTACTGGCAACGTAGAGATGAAGGGAGTTGGCACCCTGAAGGAATTGCTCAGCCAGGCATGGGATGTCATTGTCATCAATCAAGCCAGCGATGCCTCTTACAAATGGGAGTCATACTCGTCGCTTAAACCCTATATGGACATAATCCTCGAAGCATGCACGAACAAAAATGTATGTTTTGCCTTTCAACTGCAATGGAGCCATACTCCAGGCGAGATGCCCTATGTGATGCAAGGCAACACCGCCTGCTGCCAGAAAATGGCCAAGAGATACGGTGTCGACGTTATCATACCCTGCGGTACTGCCATCCAGATAGCCAGGGGGACATCGCTCAACGACAGCAAATACATGACCCGTGACCGCTACCACTTGAACCACGGGATGGGATGCTACATCGCTTCATGCGTATGGTTCCAGAAACTGCTCTCTCCCGTCTTTGGCTGCAACGTAGTAGGGAACAAGGCCGTGCCTTATGGAAGCCATACTTCCGACGACATCCGTTTAGGTCAGCGCTGTGCGGAATATGCCGTCAACAATACTTACGACTATACACACTCGATGGAATAAAAGCATGAAATACAAGCACTCTTTCAGGGATTACAAGCAGTATCTGTGGTATCTGCTGCCCACCATCTACTTCAACTTCAAGATGCTACCCTTCCGACAGGCCAAGAAGTTGCCCTTCCTCTTCGTCAAGCCAAAGTTCATCCAGCTGAAAGGAAAGGTAGAGATTGATGACGACATCTGCCGTTTTGGCCTCGTCAAGCTGGGCAGCTGGGGAGTGAAGGCATTTCCCAACACGGGTATCAAGCTGAATCTACAGGGAGGCACGTGGAAGATCAAAGGGAAGGTATGGATAGGTGCAAACTCCTCTATTGAAGTCGGAAAGCAAGGATGCCTGGAGATGGGCGACAACTTCATGGCCAGCACGTCGCTAAAGCTCTGCTGCTACTACAAAACCACTTTTGGCGAAGGCCACCGCTTCGGCTGGAACTGTACTGTAATGGATACCAATTTCCATCCGCTGAAGAAGGTTGAAACTGGGGAGAAAAAACGCGCTGGTGCTCCTATTGAGATTGGCAGCCACAACTGGTGCGCCACCAACAATGTCATCATGCCCGGTGTGAAGACCCCCGACTACTGCATCTTCGGGTATGGCACAGTCCTCACACGCAACATGCCATGTGAAGAATACGCCGTCCATGGAGGATCGCCCGTCAGAGTCCTTTCGCGAGGCTATTACAGAGACCTTGATGATGACCGCGATCCGGCAGTCTTTAACGAAGGACATATATAAAGCCAAGTAAAAGCCACATGAAAGCAAGAGTCATAGCATATTATCTGCCACAATTTCATCCTATTCCAGAGAACGATGAGATGTGGGGAAAAGGGTTTACAGAATGGATGAACGTCGTGCGGGCAAAGCCAATGTTCAGAGGGCATTATCAGCCTCGACTTCCTGCCGACCTGGGATTCTACGACTTGCGTCTTCCTGAGACACGCGAAGCGCAGGCAGAACTGGCTCGCGATGCAGGCATTGAAGGTTTTTGCTACTGGCACTACTGGATGGGCAATGGCAAGACATTGCTGGAGCGCCCCTTCCAAGAAGTTGTCACCAGCGGGAAGCCTGATTTTCCCTTTTGCCTCTGCTGGGCCAATCACAGCTGGACCACCAAGACCTGGAACAGCGGAAAGCGTCTCGCTTCACGCTCAGTGATTATCGAGCAGCAGTATCCTGGAGAGGACGACTATATCGCCCACTTCAACTACTGCCTGCCAGCATTTAAGGACAAACGCTACATCACCGTCGAAGGAAAGCCACTGTTTGGCATCTTCGACCCCTTCCTCCATAAAGATCTGAAGACGTTTATCAGCGTCTGGCGACGACAGGCAGAGGCGAACGGGCTAAAAGGCATCTATTTCTATGCCATCACAAAGTCGGCCAACTTCAACCGTTTCCTGCCCGACGGAAGCACCGAGCACGTCATGCCAAACCTCAAGAGCAGTGCCGACGACTATCAAGGCATGCTCAGTCAGGGATTCGACGGGCTGAACTCGTTTGGCCAGGTGCGAGCTGAAATGGCTTACTACAACAAGTATGTCAATATGGCTCTCATAGCCATGCGCAAATACATGCCCTTTATACCCTCGACACGCTTTAACTATCCCAAGCTGATGAAGCACTTCTTCTCGCCAGAGGACAGATGGAGCAATGTGTTTCCAACCATCCTGCCTCAATGGGACCGTAGTCCCCGTGCCGGCAAGGCGGAGGGTGTATACTATAACGCTACGCCCGAGCATTTCGAGGATCACGTAAAAGAGGCGCTGAAACTGGTGGAGGAGAAAGACATGGACCACCGTATACTTTTCCTCCGTTCTTGGAACGAATGGGCAGAAGGAAACTATGTGGAGCCCGACCTGAAATATGGACACGGATTCCTTGATGCCATCAAGCATGTTGTGAAGTAAATACCATCATCATGAAAATAGCATACTTAGGCAAGATACAACTGTCGGATGTCGACCTCTCCTATCTCCATCATGCCCAGCAGCTCGCTGACGTCACTTTCATCCTTGAAGTGACTCCTCGCTACATGAGAGGTCCTGCCTTCAACATCAAGAACATCTACACCAAGTCCGGGCTGTTCAAGGCTGTAGAAGCATACCCAGAGTTCGAAAAATACAAGGAATTCATCGACATCAACAAATTCTACGTATTGAACACCTGCGGACGCTTTTGGCAGTTGAAGGCATTCTGGACCAACCTGCTATTGCTCAAATTCTTATGGCGGAACAAGTTCGATGTCATCCATTGGGCATGGCCTCCAAACATCTATGAGTTCTGCACCTACCTGCTGAGGAAGAAAATGATTCTCACTGTTCATGACCCTTTCCCTCATACAGCTCACGACTCATTCATCGTAAGATTGCGGCGAAAGGCTGCTTTCCGTTTCATTCCGAAGCTGATACTATTAAACAAGGCTCAGCGCAGTGATTTCATCAACTACTATCATATCGCACCCGGCCGAATCATCGACAGCAAGCTAAGCAGCTATACTTATCTGAATTGCGTCTGTCCTGACGAGTCGGCTGTCCCCCAGCATCCCTACATCCTCTTCGTCGGAAGAATATCGCCCTACAAAGGGCTCGACTATCTGCTTCCCGCTATGAAGCGTGTACACAAAGCATGCCCCGAGTGTAATCTCATCGTGGCAGGAGGTGGGAAATACCATTTCGACATTACAGAGTACCAGGAATTGAGTTATATCGACATTCGCAACCGGTTCATCCCCGACGAGGAGATGGTGGCACTCATCCGGCATGCGACATTCATGATATGCCCTTACACAGATGCCACCCAGAGCGGAGTCGTCATGTCGGCTTATGCTTTCTGTACACCCGTGATAGCGACCAATGTCGGAGGACTGCCTGAGATGGTTGAGCACCAGCGAAATGGACTAATCGTTCCTGAAAAAGATGCTGAGCGACTCGCCGACTCCATCATCACCCTATGGCAACATCCTGAGCTGACAGCCGCATTCTCGAAGCAAATTGAATTATCCTACAGTATGGGTTCACTATCCTGGCAACATATAGCTGAGCAGCTGAACAAGGAGTACCAACACATCATCTCCCACTGATGCCGCCGACAGCAAATCCGAAGAAAAGCCCGCTTTTTCTTGGTCGTTTGCCATAAAATTGCTAACTTTGCAGCTATGAAAATACTTATCACAGGAGGATCGGGATTTATAGGCACCAACCTGACCGACTACTACGTCAGGAAGGGATGGAACGTAAAGAACGTCGATGTCAAAGCCCCCAAACAGGTCGAGATGACTAGCATCTGGACGCAATGCGACATCACTGACAAGGCTGCTCTCAGCGAGGTCGTACTGGGATTCGAGCCTGACTATATCGTGCATCTGGCTGCCCGTACTGATCTGGACGGAAAGAGCGTCGACGACTATCAGGCGAATACCACGGGAGTTGAAAACGTCCTGCAGGTATCTTCTCAGCTGAAGGGACTCAAGAAGATTCTCATCACCTCGTCCATGCTCGTATGCCATACCGGCTATATGCCGAAGGACCAGTATGACTATGCGCCCACCACGTACTACGGCGAGAGCAAGGTCATCACCGAGCAGCTGACTTGGCAGAACAAGCCTACGTGCGACTGGGCTATCTTGCGGCCCACATCCATGTGGGGCCCTTGGTTCGACGTGCCTTATCGCAATTTCTTCGATATCGTGGGAGCAGGCCGGTATGTTCATATCGGTCATCGGTCGTGTACGAAGACCTATGGCTACATTGAGAATGCCGTCTATCAGATAGACTCCATCCTGATGAATCCCACCACCGACTTGAAGAACAAGGTGTTCTATCTGGGCGATGAGCCTCCCATCTTCATCGAGGAGTGGGCGAACGAGATTGGGCGTGCTATGGGGCGCACCGTCAGGCGCGTTCCGTTCTGGATGATTCGCATGGCGGCTTACGTGGGCGATGTGCTGAAGCTGGTGGGCGTCCGTTTCCCCATGACCTCGTTCCGGCTGAAGAACATGACTACGGACAATATCTGTCCGCTTCAGAACACTTATGCCATCGCTCCCGAACCGCCCGTAGACCGTATTACAGCTGTTGGAAGAACCGTTGAATGGATGAAAGCTCATGGTTAAGTTTCTGGATTTACAAGCAGTCAACGGGCAGTATGCAGACGAGATTACTGCTGCTGCTGTCGACGTGATACGCTCCGGATGGTATCTGCAAGGTCAGGCCACGGCTGCCTTCGAGGAGCAGTATGCCCGGTACATCGGCACGAGCCATTGCATCGGAGTGGCCAACGGGCTGGATGCGCTGACGCTCATCTATCGCGCTTACATCGAGATGGGAGTGATGGAGCCGGGCGACGAGGTCATCGTGCCTGCCAATACGTTCATCGCTTCCATCCTTGCCATCACCGAAAACGGACTGAAGCCTGTGCTCGTCGAGCCCGACATCAACACGCTGGAGATTGACGACCGGCTCATCGAGCAGGCCATCACGCAGCGCACGAAGTCCGTCATGATCGTCCATCTCTATGGGCGCTGTGCCTTCACGCATAGGATTGCCGACCTATGTGAGCAGTATCATCTTAGGCTCGTTGAGGATAATGCCCAGGCGCATGGCTGCACTTGCGACGCTCAGCACAGGACCGGGTCATTGGGCGATGCTGCCGGACACTCGTTCTACCCGGGCAAGAACCTCGGGGCCCTGGGCGATGGCGGAGCCGTCACCACCAACGATGCTCAGCTGGCCTCCACCGTGCGTGCCTTGGCCAACTATGGTTCGCAGCGCAAGTATGTATTCCAGTATCGTGGGCGCAACAGTCGCCTTGACGAGATGCAGGCGGCCATCCTCAGCGTGAAGCTGCGTCACCTGGATGACGACAACCATCGTCGCCAAGCCATCGCCAACTACTATTACGACCACATCAGCAATCCACTCATCACGCTGCCTACACGTCTGCCCGATCCGTTCAACGTCTATCACCTCTTTCCTGTGTTCTCAGACCATCGCGATGAGCTGCAGGCATATCTCTCCGAGCAGGCCATTCAGACGCTCATCCACTACCCCATCCCGCCACATCAGCAGGAGTGCTACAGCGAGTGGAGCCACTTGTCATTGCCTGTTACCGAGCGCATACACCGGACAGAACTGAGCATCCCCATCAGCCCGGTGATGAGCGATGGGGATGCGCAAGCTGTCGTGGAAGCCCTGAACAGCTTCCACCGATAAACCTGGGGATATTACAAGTCGCTGTAATTGCCCGTGAAGGTAGTGGTGCGCATGTCGCCGGTCTGGAAGCCCTTGTACAGCCAACGCTTACGCTGAGCACTGGTTCCGTGAGTGAACGACTCCTCTACGGCACGACCCTGAGCCTGCTTCTGCAGCCAGTCGTCACCAATCTTCTGAGCCAGCTCAAGACCACGCTCCAAGTCGCCATACTCCATCGAGTGATTCATTTTTTCCTCATTGTGAGCCCATACGCCGGCATAGTAGTCGGCCAGCAGCTCCAGACGCACGCTCACCTGATTAGCCTTTGCCTTGCTCAGCTGGCTCATCTCCTGGTGTGCCTTGCCCAGGATACCTGTCAGGTATTCCACGTGATGGCCTATCTCATGGGCGATCACATAGGCATAGGCGAAGTCATTGCCTTCCACACCCAGCTGCCTCTTCATCTGCGTGAAGAACGACAGGTCGATGTACAGCTTCTGGTCACCAGAGCAGTAGAACGGACCCACTGACGAGGGAGCCGTGCCACAGGCCGACTGCACGCTATTCGTGAAGAGCACCAGCGTGGGATTGGTGTAAGTGCCCAGGTTGTTCTCCTTGAACACCTTCGTCCACACGTCTTCCGTCGAGGCCAGGATAATACGGCAGACCGTATCCAGGCGCTGCTCCTCAGGAGTGAACTGCGTCGGGTCGGTCTCGCCCTCATACGTCGCTTCTGCCTGACGTCCACCCAGGATGTCGCCCAGGCCACCGCCACCTTGAGTGATGGCACCGATGACCTGACCCAGGTCAATGCCACCGCCGGCTCCGCCGCCGCCTCCTCCGAGAAGCGACATCACAATACCAATGATCACAGCTAGGATACCACCGCCGATACCGGCCTTTGCACCTCCGCTCAAACCACGGCGATCCTCCACGTTTGAGCTCATTCTTCTTCCTTTTAGTTTCATACGTATATCAAGTTTTTAATTATTCATGGTGCAAAGGTACATATTTTTTTTTGTATTCTTCAAAAAAACCTTCATCAATTTTAGGTATTATCGGAAAAAAATTGTAATTTTGCACCATCTTTCATGAATTATGGTAAAACGCAACAGAAATTGTAAATAGTAAATTTGTTAAATTGTTCATTACAAAGATGATTTATTCAAAAGAAGTTGAAAACATGTGCATTGTGGCCAAAGGCCCCAATCACGGTCCTGCTCCCATTCCCGAAGAAGGAAAATGGATTCAGGCAAAAGAGATTAAGGACATTTCGGGCTATACCCACGGTATCGGCTGGTGCGCTCCTCAGCAGGGAGCCTGCAAGCTGTCGCTCAATGTCAAGGACGGCATCATCCAGGAGGCTCTTGTCGAGACCATCGGCTGCACGGGCATGACCCACTCCGCCGCTATGGCCAGCGAGATCCTGCCGGGCAAGACCATCCTCGAGGCACTGAACACGGACCTTGTCTGCGACGCCATCAACACCGCCATGCGCGAGCTGTTCCTGCAGATTGTCTATGGTCGCACACAGAGCGCCTTCTCAGAGGGCGGACTGGTCATCGGCGCCGGACTGGAGGATCTGGGTAAGGGACTCCGCTCTCAGACGGGTACGCTCTATGGCACCGTCGCCAAGGGCACTCGCTACCTGGAGCTCACCGAAGGCTACATCACCCGTCTGGCTCTTGACGCCGACAACGCGATCATCGGCTACGAGTTTGTCCACCTGGGCAAAATGATGGAAGCGATCAAGAAGGGCACCGATGCAAACGAGGCTCTGGAGAAGGCAAAGGGCACCTACGGCCGCTTTGCTGACGCCGTCAAGTACATCGATCCCCGTCAGGAATAAGAGAAGGAGGACAATAGAATGGCTCTGTTTGAAAATTACGACAGAAGAATCGATAAAATCAACGGTGTCCTCGCTCAGTACGGACTTGGCTCTGTTGAAGAATGCAGAGAGCTCTGCAAGGAAAAGGGATTCGATCCTTATGAGATCGCCGCTGGAATTCAGCCTATCTGCTTTGAAAATGTGCGCTGGGCCTACTGTGTAGGTGCAGCTATCGCCATTAAGGCCGGTGCAAAAACTGCTGCAGAAGCTGCAAACCTCATTGGTGTTGGTCTCCAGAGCTTCTGCCTGGACGGTTCTGTCGCGGAAGACCGTAAGGTCGGCCTTGGCCATGGAAACCTCGGTGCCATGCTTCTCAGCGATGATACCAAGTGCTTTGCATTCCTCGCAGGTCATGAGTCCTTTGCTGCTGCAGAAGGCGCCATCGGTATTGTAAAGAATGCCAATAAGGCTCGAAAGGAACCGCTGCGCGTCATCCTGAACGGCCTTGGCAAGGATGCGGCCCAGATCATCTCCCGCATCAACGGCTTCACCTACGTCCAGACCCAGTTCGACTACTACACCGACGAGCTGAAGATCGTCCGGGAGATCCGCTACTCCGAGGGCGAGCGGGCCAACGTCCGCTGCTACGGCGCCGACGACGTCCGCGAGGGCGT
>JAEEGK010009542.1_pt1 | contig 22626 bp, 14 predicted proteins | sample 8958771 | NCBI WGS metagenome assembly JAEEGK01 (sample SAMN16246547, study PRJNA631951) | gut metagenome | biome: gut microbiome; feature: rumen; material: SC-attached | host: Bos | place: Iran: Karaj | collected 2018-10 | reverse complement strand
GGTGAAATACAGATTGTAGTGCAGCGGCAATTCCTGAGGTGCTGTCCATGATAGATGCACCCCGAAATCCGAGTTGGTTTCATAGAAATACTCGCCTTGGAAATCGGTTGGCGGGTCGCATGTCACCGGGGCAGGTGGCGTGACCACTCCTATGGTGCCGTCCCAGCTGATGTTTTGGGCATAGACGCCGCCATCATCGCTGTTGATCCATGCCACAATGTTTTGCCCGTAATGAAAACCGGTGGTGTTGTCGCTTATGGTTTTATTGTAGCTGGTCGAACTCATAGTAGTGTTCCACAACAGGTTTCCATCAAAGTCGTATCCCGCAGCCTCAATGCTGCCTTGGCTGGTGCCATAGGTCACGACGAAACCATCTACAGCATCGATGGCATCCACATGGATGTCGCTATAAGAAAGGCCTGTGTAGTCCGCCACAAGAATGCCGTTACCCCATGGCTTTTCGCCTGATTCCGTGATGCGGTTGACATAGATCCGATGTTGTGATTGAGAGGCTGCATCCTTTTGGAGATAGGCGATGATGATGTCATTGCTCTTGGGGTCGACGGTGGCGTAGGCATTGGTGTAATAGTTGCCGTAGTCGGGAGTATGCACGGCGATGCCGTTGGGATCGGCGATGGTGGGTGTGCCGTTCTCGTCGAAATGCGTGACGTAGGTGTTATATACGCCACCTATGCCGTTGTGATATTGATAGACGTAGCCGCCACCTTTGTTGTCGGGAATGGCATAGTGGACATAACTGGCACCTACAGTTTGTTGTCCGAACAAAAGCGTTTCGGGAAAAATCTGTTCGCCGTTTTTGTTGTATCCTGCGACGTGGATTTCCTTGTTGTAATTGGTATAGCCTTGGAGGGTCTGCTTGGCATACACCACAAAGACATCGTCTTCAGCGGGTATCAAAACGCCGTTGGTGCATTTTTTTGCGGGGTCTTTGATAGTGGTCTTGGGATGCAGCGTACCGTCGGCATCGACATATTGCAGGAAGGTGCTGTCCATGTCGGTGCCCAAGGCCCACACGCCGCCGTCATCGCCTGCGAGCACCTCGGAGCGGCCTCCTCCTTCACCATCGAAGAGCACCATGCCATGTTCACCCCAGGGGAAGGTGCCATCGGCATTGATCTTGACCGCCCAGTGATGAGGCCCGAGAGTGCGGAACACCGTGACCACACCTCCGTTGACAGCGGTCATGGAATAGCCAGGAGACCATGTAGCGAAGTCAGGTGTGGTGACGTGGATGCCGTTGGCAGGCCATTGTGGCACACCGTTGAAATCAAGCCTCTGCAGCCACGGCGACCAACCGTTTTCGCCTTGGTAGTGCCATTGCACATAGGAGTCACCAATCGTAATGTCGGTTGAAACATACACCTCGGCGGCACCATTGGCGCAATTGGCGATGCGGGTGTTGGTGGCTGGGTCGTCGACCCATTGGGCTTTCAATGTTGCCAAAGAGGACAAAGTCAAAAATAGTAAAATGAGTTTCTTCATGTCAGCTGTTTTTTTATTTTGATTGTTGCTGCAAAATTAGAAAAAATCGTTTCTTTGCACTAAAATTTGTTGTTATGGACGAAAAATTCACCCAAGTGGAACAAAAGGCCATCGCTAGCGTACTCTACAATTTGGCCAAGGCCGACTTTCGTACCCGCAATGCAGAGCGTCAATGCATCGATGCCTGCATGAAGGAGCTTGAGTTTGATGCCACGGGCTTTGTGCCGATTCCAAGAAACGAATTGCCTAAACAAGCCTACAACACGCTGAAACTGATGTCGATAGAAAAGAAGCGCATCTTTTCGCTTATGATGACACAAGTTTCGCGTTCCGATACGCATTTCGGTCCCCGCGAAAGAAGATTTGTCAAGGAAATCCTCGAAATGTGCGAGGTCCCGTTTGTGCATAAATAATACTGAATGTGGAATGCAGAATGCGGAATGGGCAAGCTTGCATCGCTTTGCGCCATTCCGCATTCATAATTATGCATTCCGCATTCTTACTTGATGTTCGGTTCTTCCAGTCCGAAGTGCTTCTTCTTGTCGACGGCTTTGAGATAGACCGAAATCAACAAGGCTGCGATACCGAGGGCGGCAAGCATGACGAGAGCCCAGGTGTAGTCCAACTCATGTGCGGCTGTGCCTTCAGCGTTGGTCTTTTGCAGCACATTGCCGATGAGGGTCGGGAAGAGGCCGAGGCCGATATTCTGGATCCAGAAAATCAGGGCGTAGGCCGAACCGATGATCTTTTCGTCCACCAACTTCGGCACGCTCGGCCATAAAGCGGCAGGCACCAACGAGAACGAGGCACCAAGCACCAGGATGGTTACATAAGCCACGATGACACCGCCAACAGATGAACTGGCTGAAACACCAGGCAAAACGAAGGCAAAGGTGAGGTGGCATACGACAAGCAGCAAGGAGCCGAGCATAAGCATCGTGGCGGCCTTGCCCTTGTGGTCGACATAGCTACCGAGGATAGGAGTGATAGCCACGGCCAGCAGCGGGAATACGGCGAAGATGGTCTCGGCAGTGCCACGCATGTAACCCATGTAGCAGTAAACCACAAGGGCAACAATGGCAACAAGCATCAAACCAATCTTCATACCTTTCTTCTTCGAGAAGTTGCTGGCGAAGGAGCAAATGGCAACCAAAAGCATGATGACATATTGCACGATGGTGACGGAGTCTCCTGCCCAGAAGGAACCTTCGGCAGGCAAGGTCAAGGTCAGGTTGCACTGCAGCATGTTAACGGCATACTTCTGGAACGGGAAGATGGCGCTGTAATACAGCACGCAGAGCAGGGCGACCAGCCAGAAACCGAGGCTCGACAGGATCTTGCCGATGTCGGAAATCTTGAACGGGTCGTCTTTCTCTTCGGCTTCACCAGTCTGACTGTCGAGCTTCTTGTCCATGAAGAAGTAGACGATGAACATGATTAAGGCGATGCAGAGGAGCACCACGCCGAAAGCAACGGAACGGCTCACATTGATAGTGCCGCCGAGACGTGCAAAATAGGGCGAGAAAATCATGCAGGTGGCCACACCGAGACGGGCAAGAGCCATCTCTGAGCCCATGGCCAAGGCGGTCTCGCGGCCCTTGAACCATTTCACAATACCACGGCTTACGGTGATACCGGCCATTTCGCAGCCGCTACCGAAGATCATGAATCCGATGGCGGCCAGTTTGGCTGAGCCAGGCATTCCGTCAGCAAATGGCAAAATGTCGCCAATGAACGGAATGTTAACATTCCAGTTGAGGTGTGTGTTGAACCAAGTCTCCATGCTTGTGCCAATGAAGTTCTCACTGCAAGCATAGAATTTAATCAGTCCACCGACAAGCATCACGGCACCTGAAAGTACTGCCGTAAAGCGAACACCCATCTTGTCGAGGATAATACCGGCAATGATGAGGAAGAACACATAGACGTTAAGGAACACTTCTGCGCCCTGCATACGGCCGAACGAAGCACTATCCCAACCGCGCTCGGTCTGCATCAAATCCTTGATGGGGGACAAAATGTCCATGAAAATGTAGCTGCAGAACATGGCCAAAGCCAACAGCAGCAAGGCAACCCACCTCATGGTGGGGTTGTCTCTCAATGTGAGTTTTTCTGTCATATTTGTTTGATTTTAAGATTTAAGATTCTCGTTAACATGTCGGCGTTTCGACAAGCTCAACGACCTTAGCTTTTGCAGGTCCCTGAGCCTGTCGAAGGGCCGTGAACATTTATTCTGGTATCTGTACCACTTCTTTCTTATAGCCTTTCAGCACGGCCTTGGCCATGTTGGCGACATCGTCGGCAGTGATGCTGTTGACGATCTGCTCGTAGTTGGCCATCGGGTTGTATTTGTCACGATCCATGGTTTGGATGCAGCCCATCCAGTAACGGTTGTTCTCCAGGTCTTCAGCATGCTTCTTGACGAGGAACTCCTTCACCTTCTTCAGGTCTTCGGGGCGCGGGCCTTGGTTGGCCACGTTTTGTAATTCGGCAATGGCAACGCCCATCAGCTTTTCATACATCTCTTTGTTGGTGTCGAAGCCGATGAAGAACATGAAACTGGGTTTCGGACGGAGGCTGAGATTGCCTTGCACGCCCACACCGTAGGTGCCACCTTCATCTTCACGGATTTTCTCGGTGTAGACAATGTCCATTACATCACCCAACACTCTCATCTTCAGTTGGTTCTCCATGGTATACTCCATGTCTCCATTGTAAATCATGTAGCAAGTGACTTTGGGGTTCTCCATGGCCTTTGTGTAATGGCTGTTGAAGTCCTTGTCGGTGATGACAGGAACGTTGGCAGTCCAAGTCTCGTCGTTTTTCTTGGTCTTCAAGGAGCCGATATATTGCTCGACCATGGGCTCGAAGGTTTCGGGGTCGATGTTGCCCACGAAGGTGAATACGAAGTTGTTGGCATCCTTGAAACGGTCGGCATAGAGTTTAAGTGCCTTGGCATAGTCAACTTTGTCGTAGTCTTCGGCTCTCATGCGCTTGATGAGCGGGTGATCGTCGTACATGGCTAACATGAGGTTGTCGCGGAAGGCAGTGTTCGGATCGGACTCGATGTTGGCGACCATGGCTTTGGTGCGGGTGATATAGGATTGGAAAGCCTCTTCGTCGCTACGGGGTGAGGTGAAGTACAGATAGGTGAGTTGAAGCATGGTTTCAAGGTCACGGGCCGAGCAGTTGCCACTCATGCCTTCAGTGAAGGTGCTGATGTTTGGGGTAACACTGGCTCTCTTGCCAGCCAGTACCTTAGGCAGGTCGATGGCGCTGAAGTTGCCAACGCCGCCGAGAGTAGCTAAGGAATTGATTTCCTGCAAGGTGAAGGGATCGCTTTGGTCCATGGCGGAATAGCCTCCAAAGCTGTAGGCATTCATCAGGATTTCGTCATCTTTGAAAGTGGTGGGCTTATAGATGACTTTTACGCCGTTCTTCAGAGTGAGCACGGTGGCATCAAAGGTGTCATCGTGTTTCTTGCTTTCGATGGAGCCTTTCACAGGCAGCGTGGCAATTAAAGGCTCGTTGCTGACAGTCTCCACATAGGGTTCAACTTCAACTTCCTTGGCTTTGTTGAGCAGGTTGACAAGCTCTTCCTTGGTGGGCAGCTTCACGCCTTCTTTCTCGGGACCGGTCAGCGTGATGACGATGTTGTCCTCACGGATGAGTTCCGGAACATATTGGTTGATAGCCTCAACAGGCAATGCAGGAAGGATTTGGCTGAGCAGCATATACTCGTTCTCGATGCCCATCAGCGGCTCGTTGGTGAGGAAGTGGGCGAGGATGGGGTTGAGGTAGCGGGCAGTCTCTTGCTTGTCGCGTTCGTCATATTGATTTTCGATGCGTTTCATGAGGTCGGCTTTGGCGCGTTCAAATTCTGATGCTGTGAAGCCGTATTGTTGCATGCGTTTGTTCTCGGCCACAAGTGCGCTCAGAGCCTCGTCAATGCCGTTCTCATCCTTGGCATAGGCCAGGGTCGTCCATGCATCTTTAGTGTCACTGACAAAGAAAGTGCCGTAATAGCCATAGCCGAATATGAAGGGCGGGTTGGCTTTCTGAGTGAGTTCTTCCATGCGGTTGTTGTACATGGTGGCGACGAGCTGGTCAATGTAGCCCTTCAGCCAGTATTGGATATCGCCTTTCTCCTCGTTCGGTACGACATCGTGCTTGTAGTACAACGAAATGTTGTAGTTGGTCTCTTCGCGGTCGGTGCAGATGCTCACGATGGGTTCCTTGTTGTCGGCCACCTCAAAGCGGGTGCGCTCAGCGGGGTTGACGGGAGCAGGGATGTCCTCGAAGATGGTCTTCAGATGGCTCTCCACCTCGTTCACGTCGACATCGCCGATGATGATGATGCCTTGCAAGTCGGGGCGATACCATTTGTGGTAATAGGCACGCAATGCCTCATGGTCGAAGCCGGTGATGACTTCCTCGGTTCCGATAGGCATACGATGGCCGTAGGGGCTGTTGGGATAAATCTCAGGCAGCATCTTTTCCCACATGCGCTGCTGGGCGTCGTTGCGGGTGCGTTTTTCCTCAAGGATAACACCACGTTCCTTGTCGATTTCAGGGCCTTCCAAGGAGATGAAACTCGACCAGTCGTGGAGGATGAGAATGCACGAGTCGACGAGGTTCATGTTGGTGGTGGGCACATTGGTCAGCATGTAGACAGTTTGCTCGATGCTGGTCCAGGCGTTGACATTCTCACCAAACTTCACGCCGTTGTGCTCCATGTAGTTGAGCAGATTCTTACCGGGGAAGTTCTTCGTGCCGTTAAAGGCCATATGCTCGAGGAAGTGGGCCAAACCCTGCTGATCGTCTTCTTCAAGGATGGAACCGACCTTCTGCGCGATGTAGAAGTTGGCGCGCTGGGCAGGCTTCTCGTTGTGACGGATGTAGTAAGTCAATCCGTTTTCCAATTTGCCTCTTCTGATGTTTTGGTCGAAGGGCACGGGCATGGCTTGCTGGGCGAACATGGTCGCACTCAGGGCAAGCATTGCCAAAAAGGTTAGTGTAAGTTTTTTCATTTTTTATAGTTGTTAGTTGTTCAGTTGTTCAGTTAACGCAGGTTGCTGAGCCTGTCGAAGCACCGTCAATACAAGTCGGCCCTTCGACTAGCTCAGGGGCCTTAACTTTTAATATAAATGCACCACATATTTCTCCACAAAATAATCCTCCTTAAACCATTTGCTGATAATGGCTTTTTTGTACTTCCAATAACGGCCAAGTGCCTTAAATTCTTCAGTCAAGTCGCCGCCTTTGAGGTAAAGGATGCCCCCTGCCTCCACGTCACCTCTGATTCTCAGTTTGTTGCCAGCAAGGTTGGCAATCTCTGGCAAGGTCATCACAGCGCGTCCGGTAATCACATCGAACTTGTCTTTTACCTCTTCTGCACGTTTTTGTTCGGCTACTACATTCTCAAGTCCGATGGCATCTTTCACTGCGTTCACTACCTTGATTTTCTTGCCTGTTCCATCGATGAGGTAGAATTGGGTTTGCGGAAACATGATGGCCAAAGGAATTCCCGGAAAGCCACCGCCAGTGCCCAAGTCCATGACTTTCATGCCAGGCAACAGTTCGAAGTATTTGGCAATGGCTAACGAATGTAACACATGGTGCTCGTAGAAGTGCTCCATGTCCTTGCGCGAGATGACGTTGATTTTGCTGTTCCAGTCCAAATATAAGTCTTTCAGTTGGTTATACTGCTCTTTCTGCTTGTCGCTGAGCTCAGGGAAGTACTTGAAAAGGCTGGTTGTGTCCATAGATTAACAAAAATTGGCTTCAAAAATACGGAAAAAAACGGAACGATAGCTTTTTTATTTTGGTTTCATACGATTTTCGTTGGTTTTGCGTTTAAAGCTAAGGTCGTTGAGCCTGTCGAAACGCCGACCAATAATAAACCGGCCCTTCGACAAGCTCAGGGTCCTTTGGCCATGAGCCTTAGTACAAAAGCACTAGAAAAATGAAGAAGTTCCCACTGCTATTATTACTCCTGATACCCTTAACGATAACGGCGCAGCGCATCACCCCTGAAGAATACATCCAAACCTACAAGGACATCGCCATCCGCGAAATGAAGACCCATAAGATTCCTGCTTCCATCACCTTAGCACAAGGACTTTTGGAGTCGGGGGCAGGCAATAGTGCCCTGGCTCGAAATGCGAAGAACCATTTCGGCATCAAGTGCCACAAGGGCTGGGAAGGCGACACCTATTACATGGACGACGATGCAAAGAACGAGTGCTTCCGCAAGTACGACAACGTGGAGGATTCTTTCCGCGACCATTCTGACTTTCTTTGCGGGCGCAACCGTTATGCTGCCCTTTTCGACTTGGAAATCACCGACTATGAAGGTTGGGCAAAGGGATTGAAGGCTGCAGGCTATGCCACCAACCCGAAATATGCCCAGTTGCTCATCGACCGCATCAACCTTTACGACTTGACCCAGTATGACCAAATCGCACTCGGCCTGCTTGCGGAGAGCGAGGTGGAACCTATTGACCCTGCTGTAGATGAGTACTTTGAGTTGGCGTTCTCTCCAGTGGACAAATCGGTGTATCCTTTGGCCGATATGACACAGGACAAACGCTTCATTTATGAAAACAACAAAGTACGTTTCGTTTATGCAAAAGAAGGGGAAACGCCAGAGAGTATGGCTAAGGCTTTCGGCATCAAGTTCAAGCGTTTTTGTCAATACAACTGCCTGAAGCATCCCGAAGAGGTGGTCTTCCACAGCGGCGATGTGGTGTATCTCTCGAAGCTGAGAAACAGCAACTGGAAGGCGAAGAAATACACCGTCCAGGAAGGGGAGACCCTGCGCGACGTGGCCTTACGCTTCGCAGTGAAGCCTGAGAAGATTCTTAGGAAGAACGGCATGAAGGAAGGCGACCGCATCAGCAAGGGACAAGTGCTTTGGCTACGCTAATGCAAAAAGGGCTGGAAGTTTGAACCACCAGCCTTTTTTATTGCCCACAGTTTTAGGATGTTGTGTTTTGGATTACAACACTTATTCTTCCTCCCACACTTTCATGATTTCGATGGCTCTCACGGGCTCGGAAGGAACCGAAGCCTTGAGGTCAGTGCCTAAAAAGGGATCGAGATCGCCATCGGGTGAGGTATGTGGTGTGCCCACTGTGATGCTGTTACCGTCGACGGCGAAAATCCCATGCCAGGTCTTGACGTAGGTCCAACGTGTGGTGTCGTCTTCGGCCTTGCCATCGCTGAAATTGTAGGCAGCCGACATGGAGCTCGCCTTGAGTACGTCGGCAATCATGTCGCCAACCTTGGTGCCGTTGTAGGTCGCGTATTGCTTGCTGTATACCTCGATATAGGTGATGTTTTGCACTCTGTTTTCTATTCCATACTTTATCTTGGCAATGTTCTCGCCTGTCTTTGTGTCAACGAGCATCGTTTCGCCGTAGTATTCATTTTGCTCCAACGGGTCGAGGCGGAAGCCGTCAAGGGCTTGGGGCATAGGACCGCCGAGTTTGAGTCCACCGAAGTTGCTTTCGCCGCAGATGCGGTATTCACCGTAGCTCTTGTCGAAACTCTCACCGTTCCAGTGATAGGTGATGGGGCGTTGGAAGTCCAGGAAATCATAGTAGTCGCAAGCCGCCCAATCGCACAAGATGTTGTCGTCGGGGCCAAGCATATAGTAAGGCATGCCGTCCTCTTTGGTAAAGTCGATGTCGGCCTTGTCTGCGCCATAGAACGACAAAGCGTTGTAGAACTCATCGAATCCGGGTTCGGGGAAAGGCCATGAGGACTCAGAGAGTTGTCCCTCACGGAAAATGTACGCTTTGTGGTCGATCATGACGTTGCAGTCGCAACCGCCTGAATAGGCATAGAGCACGAGGTGTGAGCCATCGGCTTTCGGGAAACTCTTCAGTTGGATTGCCGAGTGGTCGCATTCGCCTTCCGTCCTGTCGTAGTAGGCGTAGTTGCACTGCACCTCGTAGCTGTCGTCGCCGCCTTCGGCTTTCTTAAGGATCTCAGCGGCAAGGTCCAGTTGGCGCATGTTTTCGGGGAGGACGTCTTTCGGGATGAGCCGCAGCATGTCTTCCATGATGCAATTGCCTTCGTCTGCTGTGGACCGCTGCTCAACCGTCTGTTCGGTGAAATCCCCTAATGTATTGATGGTGCCTTGTTTCTGATGGTTCGATCCACATGCCATCAGTGTACCGAACAAAAGGATGTAAAGTGCTTTTTTCATTGTTTTTAGGTTTTAATTTTGTGTTTCAGGATTTGTCAGAGTGAGTCAACTTCTAACTTTCAGTTCTTCCCTCAAATATTTCGCTGTATAGCTTTCCGCACAATTGCAAATCTCTTCAGGCGTTCCTTCACAGACGATGCGTCCGCCACGGTCGCCGCCCTCGGGACCCATGTCGATGATCCAGTCCGCCATCTTGATGACGTCCATGTTGTGTTCGATGATGAGTACGGTGTTGCCCTTGTCGACGAGCTTGTTCAACACGTTCATCAGCACCTTGATGTCTTCGAAATGTAAGCCGGTGGTGGGCTCATCCAAAACATAAAGCGTCTTACCAGTATCTCGCTTGGCGAGTTCGGTAGCCAATTTTACACGTTGTGCCTCGCCGCCACTGATGGTGGTTGAAGCTTGACCGAGGGTCAAATAACCTAAGCCGACATCTTTCAACGTTCTGATTTTCTGAATGATGTTCGGGATGTTCTCGAAAAACTCCACCGCTTCGTTGATGGTCATGTTGAGCACATCATTGATAGACTTGCCTTTGTAGCGCACCTCAAGGGTCTCGCGATTGTAGCGTTTGCCTTGGCACTCCTCGCATAGCACCGTCACGTCGGGGAGGAAGTTCATTTCGATGACTCGTAAGCCTGCACCCTTGCAGGCTTCGCAGCGACCGCCCTTCACGTTAAAGGAGAAACGCCCTGCCTTGTAGTTGCGGATTTTCGACTCGGGCAACTCACCGTAGAGTTTGCGGATGTCATCGAAGACCTTGGTGTAGGTGGCTGGGTTGCTTCGTGGTGTGCGTCCAATAGGTGCTTGGTCGATTTGGATGATCTTGTCGATTTTTTCCAAGCCTTCGATGCTGTCGTAGGGAAGGGGCTCCTTCACCGAGCGGTAGAACTTCTGGCTGAGGATGGGGGAGAGAGTCTCATTAATTAAGGTAGACTTTCCCGAGCCGCTGACGCCCGTCACGCACACCATAACGCCGAGGGGCAGCTTCAGGTCCACATTCTTCAGGTTGTGGCCTTTTGCGCCTTTGATGGTGAGGAAATCGCCGTCCAACGGCTTGCGCCTTGTTTTGGGCACTTCGATTTGGCGGATGCCATTGAGGTAGTCGCAGGTGATGGAGTGCCCTGTTTTCGTCTCGGAGGGCTTACCGGCGAAGACGACTTCGCCCCCATGACGACCTGCGCCAGGACCGATGTCGACGAGGTAGTCAGCACTGAGCATGGTGTCCTTGTCGTGTTCCACCACGATGACCGAGTTGCCGATGTCACGCAGCTCTTTCAGCGACTCGATGAGACGTTGGTTGTCGCGTTGGTGCAAACCGATACTGGGCTCGTCCAAAATATATAAAACGCCAGTCAACTGTGACCCGATTTGTGTGGCCAAACGAATGCGCTGTGCCTCGCCACCCGAAAGTGATGCCGCTGGACGGTTCATGTTGAGGTAGTCGATGCCGATGTCCAAGAGGAAATGCACGCGTTTGTGGATTTCGCGTAGGATTTCCTTGGCGATGTCGTTCTGCCGTTCGGTGAGTTTTTCGGGCAACTCGTCAATCCATTGCCCCAGGCTGAGGGTGTCCATGTTGGCCACCTCAGCGATGTTCTTCCCATCGATGCGGAACCATTGCGATTCCTTCTTCAACCTTGTACCTCCGCATACGGGACAACTCACATGGTTCATGAACGAACCTGCCCAGCGCGCGATGGCTGCTGAGGCTTCTTCGTTGTTTTGGTCCTCGATGAAGTTGATGATGCCCTCGAAGTTGATTTTATAGGTCGAGGTGATGCCGAGGGTCTCGCGTTTCACTTCGAAGGTCTCGTTGGTGCCGTATAGGATGACGTCGAGAGCCTCTTCGGAGATGTCTTTCAGTGGGGTGTCAAGGGTGTAGCCGTATTTCAACCCGATGGCTTCCAGCTGCTTGAAGATCCAACTGCCGGCTTTGTATTCGCCTGCTGGAGCCAGTCCACCTTTGCGGAGGCTCAGGTTGGGGTTGGGGATGAGTTTCTCCTTGTCCACGACGGCTATTTCTCCCAATCCGTTGCACTTGGGGCAAGCGCCGTAGGGCGAGTTGAACGAGAAGGTGTTAGGTTCGGGGTCTTCGTAGGAAAGCCCTGTGGTGGGGCACATAAGCAGGCGACTGAAGTAGCGTAGCTGCTGCGTGTCGTTATCGAGCACCATGAGCAAGCCCTTGCCGTAACGGAAAGCAGTCTGCACCGATTTCTTGATGCGCGAGAGGCTATCCTCATGCACCTCGATGCGGTCGACTACAATTTCGATGTCATGGGTCTTGTAGCGGTCCACCATCATGCCGAACTCAATCTCACGCATTTCGCCGTCCACACGTACCCTTGTGAATCCCGCTTGGCGGATGTGCTCAAACAACTCGCGATAATGGCCCTTACGACCACGGACTGCGGGAGCAAGGATGTTGATGCGCTTGCCGTCAAACTCCTTGAGAATGAGGTCGGTGATTTGCTCTTCGGTGTAGCGCACCATTTTTTCGCCTGTGTTGTAGGAATAGGCCTCGCCGATGCGAGCGTAGAGCAGGCGCAGGAAGTCATAGATTTCGGTGATGGTGCCCACCGTCGAGCGCGGGTTTTTGTTCACTGACTTTTGCTCAATGCTGATGACGGGGCTCAAGCCTGTGATTTTGTCCACATCGGGACGTTCCATGTTGCCGATGAACTGTCGTGCGTATGCTGAAAAACTCTCCATGTAGCGACGTTGTCCCTCAGCATAAATTGTGTCGAAGGCCAACGACGACTTGCCGCTCCCACTGATGCCGGTGACGACCACCAAGGCATTGCGAGGAATGGAAAGGTCGATGTTCTTCAGGTTGTTTTCCCGCGCACCGAGGATTTCAAGAGTTTTGTCTTCTGAGAATTCGTTCATTCTGCTTTTCTCATTTTCTTATGCGTCTTGGCATATTTCCCCGTCGGGATCTTTATCTCGTAGCTGTTACCAGTCGAGATGGTCAACGAATTGCCGCGCAGCCATGGGTTGAAATACTTCAACATTTTGAGGTTGGTGCCTTGCTCGTAGGCGAAATCGACCAAGTTTGGGATGGATTGGGTGACGGTGATGGTTTTGCACTCGTAGGGTTGATACCAGCCGTTGTCGCTGACTTGGAAGCCGTATTTCTCTGGATTCTCGGTGATGAGTTTTAGGGCCAAAATACGGTAGACATAGCGTTGAGTCTCTTCAGGTAAGAGCATGTCGTAATACGAATCCACGCGTTGCTCCTCCATGGTCTTGCTGATTCTTCCGTTGCCGCAGTTGAAAGCAGCCGCCGACAAAGTCCAGTCGCCGAACTTTCTGTATGAGTCTTTCAGGTAACGGCAGGCAGCCACCGTCTCTTTCTCCACATTGTAGCGCATATCCACTTCCTTGTTGATTTCCAGATCGTATTGTTTTCCAGTTGCCTCAAGGAATTGCCAGAAGCCTGTAGCCTTGGCAGGCGAAACGGCATTGGTGAGCGAGCTCTCAATCATCGCCAGATACTTGAAATCTTCAGGAAGGCCGTACTTTTCCATTAATGGCTCCATGATGGGGAACCATCGCGACGAGCGTTTCAAAAGCAACAAAGTGCTGGAATGCAGATACGAGTTGACCAAAAGCTCCCGCTCCAGACGCTCACGGACGAAAAACAGATCCAAAGGCACTTCTTCATCGCAGAAGGTCATGGTCTCAGGCAACTCGATGTCGTGGGTGATGTGGTCGATGCGGTCGAAGGAAAGGAATTCTTGGTCAGTGCCTTCGTATTCTTCCAATTGCTCGTCATTGGATTGAGCGAGTGAAAAAGTAACGGCGGCGGTCACACCTATTAATATAATAGCCATGCCACAGGCCCAAAGCAAGTTTCTTGTTCTCATATTCAATATGTTCGTTAATGATTTCAATTCTCGTTATTCCTTGTCGTCGCCTTGCGTCATTGACTCCATCGAATCGGAGATTTGCGAGGAGGAACGACGAAGCAATCCAGGGGACAAGTTTTAGTCTGGACTGCTTCGTGCCTCGCAGTGACGCAAAGCGTGTTCAACAGCGTATCAAAAAGGTGTCACAAAGTCCTTGAACATCGGCGATACCTTGTCCTTTTCCGAAAGGATCGGGTCCTCGATGTCCCAGTCGATGTTCAGGTCGGGGTCGTTCCACCGGATGCTGCCTTCCGAGGCCTTGTTGTAGACATTGGTGCATTTGTAGGTGAACACAGAATAGTCCTCAAGGCAGACGAAACCATGAGCGAAGCCTTCCGGGATCCAGTACATGAGCTTGTTGCCTTCGGTCAACACGACAGATTCCCAATGCCCGTAGGTGGGCGAGCCTTTCCGCAAGTCGACGACGACGTCCCTCACAGCGCCTTTCACCACGCGCACCAACTTGCCTTGGGCAAAGGGAGGCTTCTGGAAATGCAGTCCGCGCAATACACCTCGCATCGACTGCGATTCGTTGTCCTGCACAAAAGTCATGTCGAGTCCGTGTTGGGCGAAACGCTGCTTGTTGTAGCTTTCGAAAAAATAGCCACGCTCGTCGGTGAACACGTCAGGCTTGATGATGAGCAGGTCTTTTATCTTGGTTTCTATGATTTCCATGGCTTAAAGGTGAACGCACTCATTATATGCCGCAGCCGCAGCCTCCATAATGCCTTCCGACATGGTGGGGTGGGGGAACACGGCATGGATGATGTCCTCGCCCTTGGCACCCAGCTCGCGGCAGAGCACAGCAGCGGCTACCATTTCAGTCACATTGTCGCCAACCATGTGGCAGCCTAGCCAGTCGCCGGTCTTGGCGTCGAAGACGACCTTGATGAAACCGTCGCGATTGCCGGCAGCAGTGGCCTTGCCCGAGGCAGTGAAGGGGAACTTGCCGATTTTCACCTCATAGCCTGCTGCGATGGCCTTTGCTTCGCTCAGGCCGACAGAGGCGATTTCAGGTGTAGTGTAGGTGCAGCCAGGGATGTTGGCGTAGTTCAAAGGCTTGGGATCGAGGCCGCAGAGCTTCTCCACGCAGATAGTGGCTTCGTGGTCGGCCTTGTGGGCCAAGGCGGGACCGTGCACGATGTCGCCGATGGCATAAATACCCGGCACGTTGGTGCGGTACCATTCGTCCACGTTGACCTTGCCACGTTCGGTGCTGATGCCGAGTTCCTCAAGGCCAAGGTTGTCGATGTTGGTCTGCACACCGACGGCAGAGAGAACGATGTCGGCCTCCACAGTCTTTTCGCCCTTCTTGGTGGCGATGGTGCACACGCACTTCTCGCCTGTGGTGTCGACATGCGTCACTGAGGCTTCGGTCATCACGGTCATCTTCAGCTTCTTGAAGGCGCGCTCCACTTGCTTGGAGACTTCCTCATCTTCGTTCGGGACCACGTTGGGCAGGAATTCCACAAGGGTAACTTTCACACCCATCGAGGTGAAGAAGAAGGCGAACTCTGAGCCGATAGCACCCGAACCGACGACTACCATGCTCTCAGGCAGCTTGTTCAAAACGAGAGCTTGGCGGTAACCGATGATCTTCTTGCCGTCGATGGGCAGGGCGGGCAGCTCGCGTACGCGGGAACCCGTCGCGAGGATGATGTGGTCGGCTTCGTAGAGGTTCTTGTTGCCTTCAGCGTCAGTTACTTCCACTTGTTTGTCGGCGGTCAGTTTGCCGTAGCCGGCGATGACATCCACATTATTCTTCTTGAGGAGGTATTGTACGCCTTTGCTCATGGTGTCGGCCACGCCGCGGCTGCGGGCCACGACGGCTTCCATGTCGGGTTTCACTTCGCCTTCCACCTTGATGCCGTAGTTCTCGGCATGGTTGATATAGGTATAGACCTGTGCGCTCTTCAGCAGGGCTTTGGTGGGGATGCAACCCCAGTTGAGGCAGATGCCGCCCACTTCGGCCTTCTCGACCACGGCAGTTTTCTTACCCAATTGTGATGCTCTGATGGCAGCCACATAGCCCCCCGGGCCGCTGCCGATAACGATGACGTCGTATTTCATATTTGAGAATTTAAAGATTTAATATTCAAAGGTTTAAAGATTCTTGGCTTTGCTCCCATACGCGCTTCGCGTCATTGCGAGGGACGAAGCAATCCAGAAACATTCTTCAATTAAAGCGCGAAATTACGAAAAATTCTGCAATCGTCAACTGCACGGAAATATCGAATAGTTCAAAAAAAAATTCTTTTCCAATACAATACCATTTTTTTTCTTGCGTTTCAAAAAATGAACTTAACAATAAAATACAGAGTTATGAAGCACAAGTTTTTGGTTTTTACGGTTCTTACTTTGCCGTTGCTTTTTATGAGTTGTAATAAGGATAATTCGGACACACCCATTAGCGAAGGAAAGTACAAGGGAAGATTTACCGTAACTTACAGTTCTGGTAAACAATCAGGCCAAACAACGTTAGTTTTGGAAAACGGAAGGTATTCATGTACTGGTAATCCGGACAGGATTCCCGCTGGTGGTTCTGGGACTTATTCCTTTGAGGAAGGAAAAATTACTTTTACCGATGAGAATCCATGGACTACCGACTTTGATGGGAATCTAATCCTGGAAGGGCAGTATGATTACCAATATAATGGCAAGAATCTGAAAATCTCTGCTGATAAAAACGGTGTCGGGCATTACGAATATAATCTCGTAAAGCAATAATTGGCATTTGTGCTTTATCAGAAAGTCAAACTTTATTTTGGGCGAAATCTATCCAAAAAAGCATAGATTTCGCCCGAAATGCGTTTTTGAACAACATCTCAAAGTTTGGAGAATTGAAAAGGATTGCTTAATTTTGCAAGAAAATAAAATCCTATGGCAGACCAGCACAACGACAACCATCCTACTATTCGTTCCTCCGCAGCAGAATACTTAACTTATATTGCAGCCACTGGCGACAATCCTCAAAGCATAGAAATGCGCTACGAAGATGAGAACATTTGGCTCACGCAGAAATTGATGGCGGTTTTGTATGATGTTGATGTTCGGACAATTAACTATCATATTAAGAAGATATTTGAGGACGGGGAATTGAACGAAAATTCAGTTATCCGAAAATATTGGATAACTGCTTCCGACGGCAAACAGTATGATACAAATCACTATAACCTTCAAATGATTATCGCCGTAGGTTTTAAGGTGAACAACGAACGGGCGGTGCGATTCCGTAAGTGGGCCAACCAGATTGTGAAGGACTACACCATTCAGGGTTGGGCAATGGATAAGGAAAGGCTGAAGAAATACGGCACCATCCTGACCAAGGATTATTTCGAGAAACAATTGGAGGTCATTCGTGAAATCCGCCTTTCCGAACGCCGTTTCTACCAAAAAATCACCGATATATATTCGACAGCGTTGGATTATGATCCCACTGCCAAGACCACTCGCGATTTCTTCAAGAAGGTGCAAAATAAACTCCATTGGGCTATTCACGGACATACTGCCGCTGAACTGATTTACATCCGTGCTGATGCCGAGAAGCAGAACATGGGCTTACAGACTTGGGAGGCCGCTCCAAACGGCAAGATTTGCAAGTCGGACACATTCATTGCCAAAAACTATCTTGACAAAGAAGAGATGCAAGCCTTGGAATTGATAGTTTCAGGTTATTTGGATTTTGCTGAAAGTCAGGCAAAACGAAACATACCCATGACCATGCAGGATTGGGCACGGCATCTTGATCGTATATTGATGGCCACGGAGCACGAACTACTGACCAATGCAGGAACCATCTCGATGGAAGTGGCCCGGCAACATGCCGAAACCGAGTTTGAAAAATTTCGTATCGTGCAAGACAGACTTTTTGAAAGCGACTTTGACCGGTTTTTGGCGTTGGAAGAATCTCAAAAAGAAATCGGATTGCCGGAATAATATGAACAAATCATGCAAACAATTCGGGCGAAATCTAACCAAAATTAGGTAGATTCCGCCCAAAATAGTATCATGCTGTCAAATCAGCTGAAGCTTCTTTTTCGGAGACTTCTTCTTGAACAATTACCAACAATGGCCAAAATTGCATATTTTTGCCGCCCAAAACAGATTGTTATGGCAGAGTTCAAAATTGGCGACAAAGTGAACTTCCTCAGCACCATTGGCGGGGGCAAGGTCACGAAAATCATAGACTCGCGCATGGTGATGGTCGAGGTGGAAGACGGCTTCGAAATCCCAACGCTCATTTCGGATTTGGTGCTCGACTACCGCTCGATGCCCGCTCCGAGCAAACAACAGCAAACCGTTGACAAGGTGCAGAAAGAGGTGCAAGGTCAAGAACTTCTGAAACAGAAAGAAGCTGACGCGGCACGCAAGGGCAGCTTGCGCCGTTTCGCCAAAGAAGCTGAAAAGGAAGGCATCTACATGGCCTTCGTGCCGCATGAGCAACAATGGCTCCTCACGGGTTCGCTTGATGTGGTGTTGGTCAACCACACGCCGTATGAGATGCTCTATACCTTCACCATCAAGGAAGAGGACAAGTTCGCCAACGTCGACTTCGGACAAATCGATAAATACGAGAAAATCGTCATTGAAACCATTTCCCGTGACGATTTAGAGTATTGGCTCAACGGCGTGGTACAGGCCCTGCTGACCACAGAAACGTCTGATTGTGTTTTGCTTCCGCTGAACGCGCCTTTCTCGCTGCGTCCCGGACGGTTCTATAAAGAGGGCAGCTATGTACCTTCAGGCATCCTCGGCGAAAAGTCGGTGATGATTTGCCTTTCCGAGCTCATCGCTCTGAAGCAAGGCGACAACGATTTCACCAAAATCATGAAAGAAGGCGTAGGTGCTCAAGCCACCGCCAAAACCTTGGTAAAACAAGAAGCACCCATTGACAAGCACCGTACTGCTCCAGGCGAGGCCGTCGTGGATTTGCACATTGGCGAACTGGTCGACAACATCTTGGGAATGTCAAGCCACGACATGTTCAAGATCCAGACAGACTACTTCAAGAAGATGCTCGACAGCGCGATTGCTTCTGAATATAACAAGGTGACCTTCATCCACGGCGTGGGTAACGGCGTCCTGAAAAATGCCATCATCGAAGAGCTGAAAAACTACCACAACACCGAAAACCGCATGGCGAGCATTGCCAAGTTCGGCGTCGGGGCTATTGACGTGATGATTACGGAGAAGAAGTGAACCCGCAGGGAATCGAACCCTGATCGAAGGAACCGGAATCCTTTATTCTATCCATTAAACTACGGGTCCCGCAGCGGAGCGTTTCGCACTTCCGCCGTTTGCGGCTGCAAAGGTAGCAAGTTTTCGCTTACCCTGCGCTACCACCGCCGTTTTTATTTTGACTTAGCCATCGCCCGCTTGCTCAACAGCTGGTTGCGCATCTTGTCGGTCATCACCAAGGTCTCGTTGTTGACGCGAATGTAAGGTTGGTGCTCGAACTCCACAATCTCGTCTTCGTAAGGCTCCACCGTGATAGCCACCACTTTGTCGTCATACATAGGCCGCATCTGGAAATGGGCCAATACGCTCACATCAAAATATGCATGAGCCTCGTCTTGTATGAAACGCATGTAGGCATCCATCGTATCGACTTTCAAGTATTTCAAATCATTCTCAATGCCAACCACATAACCCAAGTCGTTCACGCCAAGGAAAAGCGTACCGCCAGCCTGCGTGTTGAGGAAACCACATAACACCTTGAAAATATTGCGCTCTTGGATGCTGACGCTCGGCAACATTCCATTGTCGGGCGGATACACAAACGAGGTCTTGAACTCTTGGTGGCGGTCCTCGATGCCGAGATAGAGGCCGTTTTCCTCGTCGAGGTTGGTTTCGTCCTCGGTTTCGAGCGACAAACTATGCATGATTTCACGCTTGATAATGTTTTTCATGGCTGCAGGAATCACATCACCGATGTTGTTGCTAGCTTGCACCAATTTGGCAATTTTGGTCAGCGTGGCATCACTGCTTTGCTTGATGAGGGTCTCAAGGTCATCGTTGTATTCATCATGGTTGTATGCACGGAGGATTTTTACGATGTCGCAGCGCAGTTTCACCACGTCGACATCTTCCATGTCCTTCGGAGGGGTGATTTCCTTGATCGACTCGTAGTTGCCCCTCGTGAAGTTGATAAGCTGCTTGAAGTAGTTCATCACAAAACTAATGTACGACAGGTGTTCTTCAGAATCAATGAGTTTGGACAAAATCTTCGAGAAGCACAGCACCCTGAAACGCTCCGAGGGGTTCTCGATAGTTTTCTGATAACGGATCATCATCACGATAAGGTCGCTGATGATACTGGCATTGAGCATCATGGCCTTAGCCTCGCTCGACCATGACGGGTCGTAGACATAGTTCTCTACCACCGACTGCTTCACCTTGCCGACATCGAAGAAACGGTATGATTCTTCGACAATCGTCGCATTGATGTAGCCGTAATAGAAGCCACTGCCCAAGCTCGTAATCTTGACGCGCCCGAAGTCATCTTTTTGGAAACGCGGGTCGTAGTCGGTGTGCACAGGATAGCCGTCCTCGGTCACCCAGTCGGTTTGCTTCACACCCTTGCGGTTGGTGGCGATGTTGATGACCTTGGCCAGCACGACTTTGCCGACATGATTGTTGGCACGGATGATGTCTTCGATGATATAGCGCACAAAACAGCTACGGAGCGAGAAGAGACGCGAGGCGAAATTAACCAATTCCACCTCAATCTCATCGCCGACCTTGAGGTATTTCGTGAAGTCGTAGGGGTAATAGAACAGAATGTTGGGTTCGTTGAAGACGATTTTGCCTTCGACGGTCGCGTAGTCGGGGTCGGTACTGCGCACGATGATTTCGCCGAAATTGGCCGAGATGACCTTGGCGCGAAGCGTGTCGCCGTCGTTGTACAACTTTTTGGTTTTTATGCTTTTGGGCATTACGGCGGCTTGGTCGTGAATGAATTCGTCGGTGAATTTCTCGATGGCAACGAGGTTGTCCTTATCCGACTGCTTCAACTTGTCGTTGCGCTGGGTGAGCAAGCTGATTTTCCCGTCGAGAATGCCCATTGATGTAATGATGAGCGAACCTTTCCGACGTAAGCTGTCCTCGCTGAGGGCCGCGATGCCCAACTTGTCGTCCCAAACCGTCATAAAACCCTTGTTTTCGTAACTCAACCCAGCAGGTGTCGTGTCGTCGAACATGTTGCCATTCAAGATTTTGTGCGCCAACACCTCCGGTTCAAAATGAATAATGTCGTCCCAACTGAAACACAAGCGCGGCTCGGCGGCTCTGATGATGTTGTCGACCATCAAGGCAAGCAGGTCGCCACAAAGGTCAGCTGGCACCAACATGCTCAACGTGTTGAGCATGGGCATGATAAGCCGTTTCTTGGTGACGGTGTCAGTTTCATCGTTTGACAATAAAGCAGCGGCTAACACTCGGGTGTCGAAAATCAATTCTTCACGCTCGCTATTAACCGACTCTCCATAATATAACGGCCTGTTTTTCAAGGTTTCCAATAATTCCAATCCTCGTTTCAACATCAAGTTGAGTGTGAATTGATAGAAGGCATCAACTTTGTTTTTGTTTTTCAAATATTCAATTGCCTTTTCGAAACTTTGGTCAATATATTCCGTCTTGATATCGAGCCAAAGTGGAACACTGCTTGTGGTTTTTTGCATCATTGTTCTTGAAGTTTTATTTGTTTATAAAAATAAATTGAGTTACAAAAATACGAAAAATTGCGCGTTTTCGTATCTTTGCGCCTCGAAAAGGCAAAAAAATAATTCAAATTACTGGCTCTTAATGGTTTAAGCAATGAAAAACGAAAAATTGAAACAACAGGTTTTGTCCTATGCCCTATTGGTGCTTGGCTCCGCGCTTTTCGCCATCGGCGACGTGATGTTTGTGAACCCTTACCATCTGGCTCCTGGAGGCGTGTACGGTCTCGCCAACGTGTTCAATGCCTTGTGGGGTTGGAAAATATCCTTGGCAGGCATCTGCATGGACATCCCGCTGCTCATCATCGGTACCATCATACTGGGTCCCAAGTTTGGCATCAAGACCGTTATTTCGGTAATCTTGATACCAGTATTCACCTATATTGTTGAAACGTGGTGGGGCTATGCACCTCTCATCCATGACGGTGCGTTCTTCGACACAGAACTACAGTCATCGTTGTTCTTCATGGATGGTGATGTTCAGCGCTATTTCATGCCCGACTTCTTCCTGAATACGGTTGTTTCGGGTCTCATCTATGGATTGGCCATCGGTGTCATTTTCCGCTCTGGTGCCACCTCGGGAGGTTCCGACATCATTGCCATGATTGCCCACAAATATACCAAGATCAGTTTGGGCACCTTGGTGCTTATCGTCGACAGCATCATCTCGCTGACCACCCTCGTCGCCTTTGAGGACATCCGCCTACCCATTTATTCCATCATACTCATCTTCATCGAAAGCAAGATTATCGACCTCATGGTGGAAGGCGTAAAGAGTTATAAGACAGCTTTCATCGTCACTGACAAGATTGAAGAGGTACGCGACTTCATCATCAAAGACTTGGACCGCAGCGGCACGGTCTTCGCAGGCAGTGGCCTCTACCAAGGTGCCGAGCGCAAGATGATTTATGTGACCCTCAACCGCAGCGACTTGGTCAAACTGAAGGCCAACCTTCGTTTCCTCGACCCAGATGCTTTCGTCAACGTCATCGAAAGCTCCGAGATTATGGGCAACGGTTTCAAGGCATTACCAACTGAATGACAGGCGATTGAAGCTTTTAGTCGCCCACTGATCATAAACCATGAACGAATTCAGCGAAGATAAAACCCTTGAAATCCTCGGCGCACGCGAGAACAACCTGAAGAACATCGACCTCTCGATTCCGCGCAATGCTTTGGTGGTGGTCACGGGTATCAGCGGGAGCGGCAAATCGTCGTTATCCTTCGACACGATTTATGCCGAAGGGCAACGCCGTTACAAGGAGAGTTTCTCGGC
>JAEEGK010009540.1_pt1 | contig 22628 bp, 21 predicted proteins | sample 8958771 | NCBI WGS metagenome assembly JAEEGK01 (sample SAMN16246547, study PRJNA631951) | gut metagenome | biome: gut microbiome; feature: rumen; material: SC-attached | host: Bos | place: Iran: Karaj | collected 2018-10 | reverse complement strand
ATATCAATTACTCTGATAATGACGGCATCGTTGTCAAGGATGCCTACAACTGGTACAGCAGTGACGGACGGAACATGGTTGAGAGCATTGAGTTTGCAGACGGAACCGTCTGGGATTTGGATAAGATAAACCGCGAAGCTGAGATCCGTGAAGGAAGTGATGGAAATGACGTGATGAACGGATACTGGGCGGCTGCGGGTTGCACCGGAAATGAAACAATACATGGAAGAGCTGGAGATGATGTGATCCGAGCATACGATGGTGATGATACGGTCTATGGCGATGAAGGAAATGATGAGATCTATGGAGAAAGCGGAAACGATACCATCATCGGTGGAACCGGAAACGACTACCTTGAAGGTGGAATTGGCAACGATACCTATATCTTCAACCTGGGTGATGGAAGTGATGCGATCATCGATGCAGAATACAGTGATACAGAAGGCCGCGCGGATAAGATCGTATTCGGTGAAGGTATAAATGCCGACGATATAGAAGTCGACAGATATGGAAATGATCTGTATATCAATTACTCTGATAATGACGGCATCGTTGTCAAGGATGCCTACAACTGGTACAGCAGTGACGGACGGAACATGGTTGAGAGCATTGAGTTTGCAGACGGAACCGTCTGGGATTTGGATAAGATCAACCGCGAAGCTGAGATCCGTGAGGGAAGTGATGGAAATGACGTAATGAACGGATACTGGGCATCAGCAGGCTGTACCGGAAATGAGACACTCCACGGAAGAGGCGGCAATGATACCATCTATGCAAGTGACGGCAATGATATCCTGTATGGAGATGAAGGAAATGATAACCTTTATGGCCAGGAAGGTGACGATACTATCATAGGCGGCATTGGCAATGACTATCTTGAAGGAGGAAATGGTAATGATACCTATATCTTCAATCTTGGCGATGGAAGCGATTCGATAGTCGATGTTGAATACAGCAATACATTAGGTCGTGCAGATAAGATCGTATTCGGTGAAGATATCAGTGCAGAAGATATCATAGTGGACCGCGAAGGAGATCATCTGAAGATCAGATATTCGGATAATGACAGCATCGCGGTAAAGGATGCTTACAACTGGTATAGCAGGGATGGCCGTAATTTCGTAGAGAACATTGAGTTTGCTGACGGAACCATTTGGGATTCGGACAAGATCAACCGAGAGGCCGAGGTCCGCGAAGGCAGTGGCAATAACGATACGATGTGGGGATACGGAGCAGCATCGGGATATACCGGAAACGAGACCCTTTACGGAAGAGGCGGCAATGATACCATCTATGCAAGTGACGGCAATGATATCCTGTATGGAGATGAAGGGAATGATAACCTTTATGGCCAGGAAGGTAATGATACTATCATAGGCGGCGTTGGAAATGACTATCTTGAAGGCGGAAATGGTAATGATACCTATATATTCAATCTTGGGGATGGACGTGATACGATCAATGACTCGCAGTTTAGCAGTACAGAGGGACGCGCTGATAAGATCGTATTTGGTGAAGATATCACTGCTGAAGATATCATAGTCGACCGTGAAGGAGACCACCTTAGGATCAGATATTCGGAAGGTGACAGTATACTGGTCCAGGATGCATATTACTGGTATAGCAGGGATGGCCGTAATTTCGTAGAGAACATTGAGTTTGCTGACGGAACCATTTGGGATTCGGACAAGATCAACCGAGAGGCCGAGGTCCGCGAAGGTAGCAACAATAACGATACGATGTGGGGATACGGAGCAGCATCGGGATATACCGGAAACGAGACCCTTTACGGAAGAGGCGGCAATGATACCATCTATGCAAGTGACGGCAACGATATCCTGTATGGAGATGAAGGAAATGATAACCTTTATGGCCAGGAAGGTAATGATACTATCATAGGCGGCGTTGGAAATGACTATCTTGAAGGCGGAAATGGTAATGATACCTATATTTTCAATCTTGGGGATGGACGTGATACGATCAATGACTCGCAGTTTAGCAGTACAGAGGGCCGTGCGGATAAGATCATATTTGGCGAAGGCATCAGTGCGGATGATATCAGAGTAAACAGAGAAGGAGATCATCTGAAGATCAGGTACTCTGATGATGATACGATCACTGTACAGGATGCATATTACTGGTATAGCAGAGACGGCCGTAATCAGGTAGAACTTGTTGAGTTCAAGGATGATTCCCTTTACAGGATCAATTATGATTCAACAACTCTTGATTTTGTTGAATCACTTCGTGTAGAGCCCGAAGTTGATGAGGATGACGTAGAAGAAGGTGCAAATGAAGTTGAAATTGATTTCATGGTATCCGCTGCAGAGGAATTAATGGATGAATCTTCGGAAAAGGATACACTTATCGAAGATATTCTTGTTTCTGAATCTTCAATAGATACAATGGTCAATCTGGTCATTCAGGATATGTCGGAAACCTCTTCGGAAAATGTGGGATCATCTGATGATCTGTTTGAGGAATCATCATCCGGAGAATATGATCAGTTATGGGTTGTCAACGAATAATGGAGTTGATATGTAGGGCTGTCACATTGTGGCAGCCCTATTATATTTGTGAATAACCGGCGTACCCGACTGAATAGAGTGTTTTAACTGAGGCGTATATGCAGAAAATGTCAAATAAGCTATAATATACTTATCTTTGCGCTTGAATTACAGTAGCGTTTCGGAGGAATAAATGGATACTTACAAGACAGAAAATGTTGTAGCGGAGATTACGGCTAAGATTCATCCTGCCGATAAGAACATTCCCGATTGCAGATGTAACCTGGTGCTTACGGAAAGGCATCTTTTTGTTCTGGAGGATAATTTTGACGGTTCCTTCGAGGAGCACTATGTAATTGATATTAAGTTCATAGATGATATCACTGTCAGCACTCCCTTCAATACCGATAGCACTCCCAAAGCCGGTTCAGCAGCCTTTTATAACAGGGAGGCGTCGAAACGCGAACAGTTCCGTGAATCGGGTTCTGTAATCACTCCTTTTACGTCAGGCGGCAGGTTCCGCAGATTTGCACGGCCCAAGAAGTATCTTGAGGTTGTATACAACGATGATAATTATGTGAAGCAGCATCTGTTCTTTGATGAATGGGATAAGCTTCCGAAGGGTTTCATATGCAAGTTTCAAAAATTAAAAAGCAATTAAAAAGACCGTTTGAATTTATAAAAAGAAAGACCGAAAAGTCCCGTGAGTTCATGACTAAGGGACGTGCGGGAGCGATGATCGCAGAGTTTCTGCTCGCGACACAGTTCTTTACCTGGATCGTAGACGAGTTTACTCTTAAAAAGCTCCATATCATCCTTGTCATTCTGATATCTGCGGTTCTTCTTTTCTTATTATCCGAACTGATAAATCTGATCATCAGGATAGCGTTTGGCGGAAAAAAGCGCAGTAAGGGTTATTTCCTGACCGCTCTGTGCATTGTCGGGGCGAACAATTATATCGGAACCCAGGGGCAAGCGGCTTCTGCGGTGATTCTTATGACGTTAGCTCTGGTGGTATCGGCCGATATCCTCGGAAGATGTCTTTGGGGGTTCTTCAAAGAGCGCAGGTTCAAACAGGTTTATGGATATATTGCCGTCCTGCTTGCGGTATCCTATATGATCTTCTACGGAGTGTTTTTCAGGAACGACTTCTGGGGAGAGAGCCGTATCGATTTTTATACCGGGATCCGTAATGCATCTGATAGCGGATCCGTACCGGAAGTTCCGGGATTCGAAAGGTATCTTGAGAACGGTTCTTACAAAGTCGGCACATTGTCGTACGGACCCGGAGAGGATTCGGATATCGTTACCGAATCTGTTGATTTTACCGTATTTGATTCCGTGAACCAACGCGGTTTTTCTGAGAAGATCACGGAGCTTTTCAGTGATTATGATTTTGCCGAAACACCTGTAAAGGGCCGGATCTGGTATCCGGAAAACACTGAAGGATGTCCGGTTTTCTTTTTTGTGCACGGTAATCATGATTCGGATGTTCCTTCATACCTGGGATATGAATATCTCGGAGAGTATCTTGCTTCGAACGGATATGTCGTTGTTTCCGTTGATGAGAATATCATCAACGAACTCGGAGAAGGCAACGATAAAAGAGCGATACTTCTTTTGGAAAATATGAAAGCCGTTCTCAATGAAAACGACGATCCCGAAAGCATGATCCATGATCTGATAGATCCTGACAGGATAGCCATAGGCGGACATTCGCGCGGCGGCGAGATGGCTGCAACGGCATATCTTTTCAACAGTCTTGAAAGATATCCGGAAGACGGTAATTACAGATTTAATTATGATTTCAATATTACGTCCATAGTTGCCATTGCTCCCTGTGTCGACCAGTACAGACCCGTCAGGCGTTCCGTGGAGATATCCGATGTCAATTACCTTCTGATCCACGGATCCAACGATCAGGATGTAAGCAGCATGATGGGGGAGAAACAGTATAACAACGTGACATTTACTGATACGGAGGAGCATCATTTCAAATCATCCGTTTATATACTCGGAGCAAACCACGGCCAGTTCAACAGCCTGTGGGGCCGCTACGATATGGCGGGCGCAACGAACGGATATCTAAGCACTAATCATTTTCTTGACGAAGCCGATCAAAAGCTTGTTGCGAAGGCATATATACGTTCGTTCCTTGATGCGACCATAGGGGAAGACGATACATATTATTCACTTCTGTGCGATACGGAAGGGTATGAAGAGCTTCTTCCCGATACCGTGTATATCACCAATTATGAGGATTCGGATTACCACAGTATCTGTTCATTTGACGATACCGTTGATCTGAGGGGAAGTGAAAACGGTGTTACGGTAAATGCCGAAGATACCGATACATGGACCATCACACCATATTCAAGAGGAAACGGCGGCGAAAGCGAAGATTATGTTCTTTCCATGTCCTGGTCTGAGGAAACGGAACCTGCCTGCAAGGTTTATTTCCCTGAGATTGATATTTCCGGCGGATATATGACCTTCCGTATAGCAGATATGAGAGAAGATACAGCGGATATTCCTGAATACCTTGATTATACGGTCACCTTGACGGATTCTTTGGGTAATACCGTAAGCAGTACCTGCCCCGAGCCTGTTTATCATTCACTGGCTGTCCAGCTCTATAAGCAGGATGTATTCTTGGGGTCATATGAGTATAAGCATCAGCTTAAAACTGTCAGTATCAGTCCTTCGGATTTTGCCGATGCGGGAGACTTTGATTTCTCAACAGTTACGGCAATTTCTGTTTCCTTTGACGGCAGCGAAAACGGCCGCATCATAATCAATGATATAGGCTATTACGAATAATTTGATAAAATAACATTTGTAATTGTGACCCTGATCAAATATCTTCCGTCCTTATAGATAAGAGACCCGGAGGAGGGCAAAATTATGAAGATAACAAAAGCTGAAGGATACGAAAAACCTAAATATGCGGTAGCTGTAGCAGCGGCTCTGGTCGCTGCGACCGTAAGCGGATGCGGTGTACATTATGACGGCGGGATCTCGATGGGAACCCCTCCTGAGGACGAAGTCATACTGGGAGGAGAAGCAACACTTCCGGAGCCCGGGATTGATTACGCCGGAGATATTTCGCCGGCGGTCGATTATGACGGCGGACTCGTGATGTATACCGAACCCGATGATGAGGTCCAATTGTCCGGTGATGTGGCGTTTGAAGATCCGTACGCTCATAAGACTCAGGAATATTGCGAACCCATAGATGATGATCTTACGCTTTCAGGCTCCGTTGAAATATATGAACCCTGAACCCGTTATTGAATTATAAAACTGTATGAATCTGACATTACATCTTACCGACAACTGCAACATGGACTGTGCATACTGCCTTCGTGAAAAATGTCCGAAGGATATGTCCGAGGAAGTCCTTTATAAGGCCTGTGATCTTGCGTTCTCCAAAGGACTTAGAGCAGGCCTTTGTTTTTTCGGCGGTGAACCGCTGCTTAAGAAGGATCTGATATATAAGGCTCTTGATTATTGCGAAGAAAAGTCTGAGCAGACAGGTATACGTTTTGACTGTAAGATGACAACAAACGGATCTCTCCTTGATGAGGAATTTCTTAAAAGAGCAGCAAAGGCTAATCTCGGAATAGGTCTTTCTTTTGACGGAACGGCACAGGATGTATGCAGGGTTTTTAAGGATGGAAGACCGACTTCATCCGTGGTAGAGGAGAAAGCAAAGCTTCTGCTTAAATACATTCCCGAAGCAACTGCGCTTGCAACCATCGCTCCTCAGGCGGTTCCATATTATTCGGAGTCTGTCAGATATCTTCATGAGCTCGGATTTAAACATATATCCCTTGTTATAGCTTACGGTGCTAAGGTTAACTGGACGGATGAAGATCTTGATCTGCTCAGAACGGAACTTGAAAAGACCTGCGACTACATTAAGGAGCTTTTCATAAAGGGCGAAAAGATATTTGTCGGCCCCATATATTCCAAGATAGGTGAATGCATCAGGGACAAGAATCCCGCAGAGAAGTGTCACCTGGGTGTAAGGCAGATGCCTGTGACTCCGGGCGGTGAACTGTATCCCTGTACTTCTTTTATCGGGGATGAAGATTACCTTCTCGGAAATGTTTACGAAGGGGTCAATGATGCCAAGCTGATAGAGATTGCACAGAGATCGTCGACTCCTTCAACCTGTGTCGGATGCGATCTTGTAAAGCGTTGTACTAATTCCTGCGGATGTGCCAACAGGATGAACACCGGAAATGAAAACGAGGTCTCACCTCTTCAGTGTACATACGAGAGGATGCTGATCGAGATAAGCGATGCCCTCGGAGAGGAGCTCTACAACATGAATCCCGAAAGATTTGCGAAGGAATTCGCATGATGAGTGTATGATAATGAAATTAATTGAAAATTTAGTGGCGTTTATACGCCACTATTTTTTATAATAGATTTTAGAACGAATGCTTTGGGGAACTTTTTGATATAAAAATACTTAAAAAGTTCCCTAATTATTTAATTGATAGATGTGGGAGTAAGAGATGAATAAGGTACTTTTTGTCGGCTTTAAAGGCAAGAATAATTCTTCCGGAATACTGGCAGAAAGTATATCTTCGGAACATCTGCTTTTGACGAATTCTTCTGCCGGACTAAAGAGGGATATCGATTCACTCTCCGGAAAATATGACCGCATTGTGATGTTCGGAGTTGATAAGAATCTGGCTTCAAATGTGAGGATTGAAAAATCAGCTTCGTTGAACGGCAAAAAGAAATCATCATGTTTGGATCTTGAAAAAATAGCGGAAGCTATAAACGTCAACGGAATACAATCTGTCATATCAGATAACCCGACAGCATATCTGTGTAATGAAGCTTATATGCATTTACTGGAAAAGTATTCGGGCAGAGCGGTTTTGATACATATCCCTACGATCAAATATGCGGATGATGCTTTTATGGAAAAAATGAAGGCGGTATTTAAACAATTCGGACCACTCGGTGAGCAGGTGGAATTTTTTTGTGAGAGATGACTTTGGTTGAAGATGATTAAAGCTGTGGTTTTTGATCTGGGCGGGACACTTATGGAATATAAGGGTATGCCGCTCAACTGGGAAGAGTACTATTATAAAGGCTTTCAAAATGTCAGTGAGGCAAACGGTCTGAATCTCACTGATGAAGAAATTTCCGTGGCCACGGATATCTTAAAGAGCTATAATCCGCGAAACAGCGGAAGGGAAAATGAGCTTGCTCCGGAAGTGATATTTGCCGATGCAACATCATGCTGGTCAAAAAAGCCGGATATCGAAAAGCTGATAAACGATTTCTTTGACGGATTGACACTCGATGCCTGCGTATTTGATTATTCGACCGGTCTGATCAACGAGTGCAAGTCAAAAGGAATGCGCGTGGCGTGTCTTACCGATCTTCCGAACGGAATGCCTGACAGCTTGTTCCGAAATGCCATAACAGAATTGGAGCCACTTTTTGATCTGTATGTTTCTTCTCAGATATGCGGATACAGAAAGCCGAACGCAAGGGGGCTTGAATATATAGCCGATCAATTCGGAATTGCTGTTTCCGAGCTCCTGTTTGTCGGAGATGAGAAGAAAGACGAATTGACCGCAGAGAATGCGGCATGTAACTTTACATATATAAGTGAGTATATTGGAAGGTGACGGAGGGGATATAAAACCGCTTGACCGGTAACCGTTCGGTAACTATAATCAAGTTACCGAACGGTTACTTTTGGTTTTGCAATGAAATGAAGAATGCCGCCCAGGTGAGGCGCGGAGAGGGAAATGAAAAGAAAGAAGATTAAAATGTTAGCACTATGTATAGTGGGTTTTATCCTGTTGGGTTTTGCGATAGATTTTTTTGTGGTCAGGAAGACCGCGATGGACAGATTTGCAGTCTATGAGGCTAAAGCGAAAAGCATAAACAGTTCCTATGGAATGATCAGCTATATAGATGAGGGCGAAGGAGAAGTTTTTCTTGTCTGTCACGGAATTACCGGAGGGTATGACCAGGGCTTTGATGTGCTGAGCGGACGTACGGATGATTACAGGATCATTGCGCCATCGAGATTCGGATATCCCGGAAGTGATATGCCTGAGAATGCCACTGTGGATATGCAGGTGGAAGCTTTTGTGGAACTGCTGGATGAACTTGGCATAGAAAAGACTTTCGTAACCGCAACAAGTGCGGGCGGAACCATCGCCCAGAGATTCGCCCTTCTTCATCCGGAGAGATGTAAAGGATTGATCCTATATTGTTCGGGATATCCCGCAGCTGAAAAACCTACCGAACCATCATCCGGAATGACCGGACCTCCTGCGGCTTTCTGTAATGATTTTGCTATGTGGCTGATCAGTCCTTTCTTTAAACCTCTTATGGGAATGGACAGGGATATCATTACGCAGATAATGCCTATGAAAGAACGTAAGGCAGGGATTGTTTTTGACGGAGATGTTGTTAACAGGGATCATACAGATAATTATGATAATTACGATCTGAGAAATATCAAGGTTCCTGTTCTGATCATCCATTCCGAAGATGATAAACTTGCCAATCCTGAGAAAGCAAAGTACTGGAGTAATGAGATTCCCGGGTGTTCTTCTGTTTTCTTTTCCGGCGGAGGACATTTGATGTCAGGTAACAGCGAAGAAATAGACCATGTGCTTGATGAGTTTGTGGAGGAGAATAAATGAACACAAAAGAACTGATCCTTGAAGAGGCACTCAAACAGTTTTCGCAAAAGGGCTACGACGGAACATCAATGAGTGATATTGCCGGTCCGCTGGAGATATCGAAAGCTGCGATTTATAAGCACTTTGAAAGTAAACAGCAGATCTTTGACGAGATCATAGAGGAGTCTGAGGAAAAGTATAAAGACTTTTTCGAAAAACTGTCGGTTCATTTAACCAATGGCGGTAATAAGAAGCTGAATAAAAAAGATGTGAATGTATATGCCGATATCTCGGCGAAAGGATTATGTGAAAATGTTTTGACATTCGTTCGTTTTTCCATGAGTGACGAATATTCAAGGCGGGTACGCCGGATGCTGACGATATCGCAGTTCCAGAGCAAGGAACTGGGGGAGATGTATACGAAGCGTTATGTTGAAGCCATGCTTGGCTATGATGAAAAGCTATTCGGGCAGCTGATCAAAGCCGGCGTAATAAAAAAGGGAGAACCTAAAGTGCTCGCAGCGATGTTTTACGCTCCGGTCATCATGTATATGGGAATATGGGACAGAGAACCGAAAAGGGCGAAAGAGTGCGAAAGAGCGATAGAGAATCATGTGGAACAGTTCTTTTTGATGACGAGGAACAAAACTTGAAAAGGATGTTGGCACACACTATTACTAATATGCATAATGACGCCCATGTCCTTTGTTGAGGCGATCTGTTTTACGGTCACGGCTATTAACCTATAGTAGTATCCGATAACTCAAAATCAACCGCCAAATTCAACTAACGGTAGAACTTGGCGGTTTTTTCTACTTTCTAACAACATACTATTGATTATTTACATTGTGAACAACCGTTGTTGTTGTTAATATGTACCCAAGTCAACCGGAGAGTGATTTAAATGAATGATCCTCTCTGCAGATGAAAAGGAGCAGATCCGTGGAAAAAAGAGTATTTTCAACTACACTTCAGTCACTCAGAAAGGAAAAGAAGGTAACACAGGAGCAGCTTGCCCGGAAGCTCGGCGTGAGCCCACAAGCGGTATCCAAATGGGAGAACGGAAGCTACCCGGAAGGTGATCTGCTTCCCGCTATCGCAGACTTCTTTGACGTGTCTATCGACTATCTGTACGGAAGAAGCGACGGGGAAAAGACTATCGAGCAGAAGGTCTTCGAAGCTGTCTATGATGTGATGGTCAAGGAATTTGAAGATACCGGAAGAGCGGATGAACACTATAAGACTTCGGAGCTTATGAGGAACATTATCTGGGCAATGATCAACGGGCTTTGGGTCAATAACAAAAACTTTGAAAAACCTTCCGTAGATTCCAAGGAACACCCGAAAATGGCATCAGTAGTGTGTGATGATGTCTTCTACAACTATTTTGGACTGAGGGAAGATAATAATTTTAGCTTTTTCCTGAACAAAACAAAGAATTATGACATGTATGAAGAACTGTTTAAAGATACGTCCAAAATGGAGGCTTTGTTCAAAATACTTTCGGACAGGGAAAACATATTGATACTTGCTTTTTTGTACACATTAAAACCTGATGAGTTCGTAAGCGTGGATGTGATCTCGAAATCTCTCGGGATAGACAGGGCCAAGGTAAAGAAACTTATGGATATGTTATTCGATGATATGAAATGCGAAACCGAGAATTTTTCATCTTTTAAAAGTGTAAGGATGGTCAATGCGAGCAGTAAGGAAGAAAAGATATATGGTGCGGATTTCACATGCGGAGGGCTTTTTATGGCACTTATGATGATCGCTAAGGAGTTTACGGATCTTCCGATGGCGTTCAGACTTAGGATCAATGCCAAGCAGAAATGCTGGCTCGACAGGAAGAAACTTTTCAAAAGATAATCACCTGATAAAAGGCAGTGGGTCATGAAAAAGAAAGAAAAGAAGAAAGATACAAAATTTCATAAGACATACGGGCTGGCATCCAATCTTTCGTACATCGTGAAAGAGATGTGGAAGTATGACAAGATCACGCTCGTCGTGGTCGGATTCTATGGTTTCTTCACACCCATTGCCGCATACCTTTGGACATTTATGTCAAAGTTTGTCATCGATATTGTGACAAGGAAGGATGATATTAAGAAGCTTATCGGAATCATTTTTATCACATTTATCATCCAGCTTGTATGCACTCTCTGCCAGTCATGGTCCTGGGGACAGTGGTGGAGACCGATAAGTGTCAGACTTTCGATGCTGATCCAAAAGAACATCAAGTTCATGAAGCTTCCTTATGAGTACCTTGAAGATAAGGACACTATGGATTGCTATGAGAAGGCAGTTAGAACCACCGATGAAAATGAAAAAGGCGTGGAAGGAATGATACACCTTCTGGAGAACGGTGCTGCCGATATCTTCACAGTGATCGTGGGACTTTTCATCATCGGAACACTGAGTGCTCCCATTATGCTCGGAATGGCTGTCCTTGCATTCATATCCTTTCTCATCAAGGACCATACCAATCGCGTAGTCAAGGAACGGATATGGGATCCGCTTGCAACCTGGTGGAGAAAGGATGAATACCTTTCCAGGACCTTTTCGGATTTTGCTTATGCCAAGGATATCAGGATGTATTCCCTGAAGGATTACCTGATCGGAAGATACAAGGAAGTAAGCCAAGAAAGACTTGATGCCGCGAAAGAAGATGAGTTCCGCTGGTGGGTCTCCGGAAATCTTGACGGTGTTATAAGGGCAGTTGCACTTATCGGCGTTTATGCATGGCTTCTTTATTCGGTAATAAACAAAAATCTGACGGTGGGTAACTTTACCCTTTATCTCGGAAGTGCAACAACGTTCTTTATGTTCCTCGGAAGACTCTTTGACAGAGTGTCAGAAGCTCTGGAGCTGAGCCGTGAAGTTGATGATTTCAGAAGCTTTATGGATCTTGACGAGGAAGAAAAGGAAAAAGGAAAGAGCGTTCCGAAGTGTGATTCCTACGAGTTTACTTTTGAAGATGTGTGGTTTAAGTATCCCAAAGCCGAAAGCTATGCACTTAAAGGACTGAACCTTACTGTAAAGGCGGGTGAGAAGCTTGCCGTTGTGGGACTTAACGGTGCGGGCAAATCCACATTCATTAAACTCCTTCTGAAACTTTATGTTCCCACAAAAGGAAGGATCCTGCTGAACGGAGTGGATATTTCCGATTATGACAGGGATGAATACTATAAGATCTTTTCACCGGTATTCCAGGATGTATGGATGTTTGCTTTTCCCTTGAAAGCAAATGTATCGATGCTCCCGGTTGATGATACCGACGATGAACTGGCAAAGAAGTGCCTCGCGGATGCGGGAATGGCCGAGTCTGTAGATAAGCTTCCTGATGGCGTGAACACGGAAGTGCTTAAAGTCATCTATGATGAAGGCGTTGATTTTTCAGGCGGTGAGAAACAGAAGATCGCGCTTGCCAAGGCACTTTACAAGAACGGACCGGTTGTAGTGCTCGATGAACCCACGGCTGCTCTTGATGCACTTGCCGAAGCAAAACTGTACGAAGATTTCGATAAACTTGTAAACGGAAGGACATCAATTTACATAAGCCACAGACTCAGCTCAACCAGATTCTGCGATCATGTTGCAATGTTCAAGGACGGTGAAATGGTTGAATACGGTACACATGATTCGCTTCTTGAAGCGGGCGGAGTTTACAGCGAGATGTTTAATGTCCAGGCTAAGTATTATCTGGAAGGAGGCGGTGAAAATGCCGAAGAATATGAAGCATGCTGAAGATGAAACTCCGAGCATGTGGTACATGACACGCCGCACTCTGAAATACATACTAAAGCTTGCGTGGAAAGAAAAGAAGATCGTCTATTTCTATCACTTTATGAGATTCATCGGTGAGGGACTTTCGGAAGTTAAGATGCTTCTTCTTCCCAAACTGCTGGTTGAAGAGATTGTTGCCATAATAGACGGTGCCGGCATGGAGGAGCACATCGGAAATGCGGTTCTTTATATTGCACTTACGGTAGCAGCGGAGTTTTTGTCCGGACTTATTGTCACAACATCCCAGAAAAAACTGAATTATTACGGTGTGTATTTCAACAGGATCTTCACTTACGGTCTCAGCGCGAAGTCTATGGAAATGGACTTTCAGCACACGGAAGATCCGACCGTATTAAACCAGCAGAATAAAGCCAAAGAAGGAATAGGATGGTATTCTGGTGGAGTGACAGGAATGCTTGAGAATATGTTTTCGGTCATATATCACTTCCTTCTTATGTGCACATCGATCACTATCTTTATTTTTTACTGTCCCTTGATCCTCCCTGTTCAGATCGTGGGAATGGCACTGGTAACATACTTTAACTCCAGAAAGCAGAGGATCAATGCCAGGGCTTTTTTGAAGATAGGAAAAGTAAACCGGTTATTCTCGTATTTTGTATATGAGCTGTGCTCTTACAAGTACGGAAAAGATATCCGCCTTTACAATTGTGTCGATATGCTTACATCAAGAAGCATGGAATTCGGAGATGAAAGTATGGGGATTTTCAGAGAAAGAGCGGAAGGCAGTCTGAAATACGAATACTACTCACAGACCGCAAATGCTTTCAGGGATGCGTTCAGCTATTCATATATGGGATACAGGGCGTTGATCGGACTTCTTTCTCTGGGTGATCTGACCATGTGTATTTCTGCGGCAAGCAGGCTTTTTCAGAGTATGTTGTGGCTCGGAACAAACGCACAGGGACTTGTACAGTCATGCAGCTATGCTTATCACTACATTGTTTATCTTGAATATTCTGATGCCCTTTCAAAGGGAGATAAGACTGTTTCGGACGGAGAGCACGAGATCGTATTCGAGAATGTTTCGTTCAAATATCCCAGAAGTGAGGAATATGTCCTTAAGGATATTAACTTTACGATAAGATCCGGAGAACATCTGTCGATCGTCGGCCTGAACGGTGCCGGCAAGACCACTTTCATAAAGCTGCTCTGCAGACTCTATGATGTGACCGAGGGAAGAATTCTGATAGATGGAACAGATATAAGAGAGTACTCGAACGAAGAATACAGAAAACTGTTTGCGGTGGTATTCCAGGACTTTCAGCTCTTTGCATTTTCGCTTAAGGATAACATCGCAATGGGAAGAGCAGATGAGCCTGTAGATGATAAGAAAGTGGAAGAAGCGCTCAAACTGTCAGGACTCTATGATGATGCAGTGGCTCTTGATGAAGGTCTGGATACCAGGCTGTTTAAATCGTTTGACGAGCACGGAACCGAACTGTCCGGAGGCCAGAGACAGAAAGCGGCAATAAGCAGAGCGCTTTACAGGAACGCTCCCATAGTCATCCTGGATGAGCCTACCGCAGCACTCGATCCGCTGGCTGAGTATGAGATCTACAAAAAGTTCGATGTGCTTGTAGGCGGAAAAACTGCGATCTACATTTCACACAGATTATCGAGCTGTAAGTTCTGCGATCGCATTGCGGTATTTGCGGACAAGACAGTCAGGGAATGCGGAACCCACGATGAACTTGTGAATATCAAGGACGGAATATACGCAGAGATGTTCGCAGCGCAGGCTCAGTATTACGTAGAAGCCGCAGGATAAATAAATTATAAGAAGGAAATGAGAGAGAAAATGAACCTTACGGAGATCAAGAATAGATTTGTCGGAATAAGCTGTGCTCATGTCGACACTTCCGGGAATGTTGTTACAAAATGCTACGGTCTGTCAGACATGGAAGACAATAAAGCGGTGGATGAGAATACGATTTTCCCCGCATGCTCAATATCTAAATTTGTTACCGCTTTCTGTATTATGCGTTTAAATGAACAGGGGCTTATAGATATTGATAAGCCGGTCAACGATTATCTGAAGGATTGGAAACTGCTCACTTCCGAAGGTGGTGAGAGCGGTGCGCCCATAAGAACGCTCCTTAATCATACGGCAGGAATATTTGACGGAGAGGATGCTTTCTACGGTCTTCGCAGAAGTGATACTTCCGTTAGTCTTTTGGATATTCTGGAGGGCAGAACTTCGTATAATAACCGTCCCGCACGGGCAAAAAATACATCTGAGATGAACTTTGAATATTCGGATGCGGGATATTGTGTTCTCCAGCAGATGCTACAGGATACGTTAAATAAATCATTTGATGACATCGCCCGCGAGCTTGTTTTTGATCCGCTTGGCCTGAACAGTACATTTTTTGCTTCTCCTGAGAATGTTGATCTGTTTGAGAGTAAGGGCATAATGGCAACGGGGTATGATGAAAAGGGAGAGGCTATTCCCGGAAAATACCCTTATGTACCCGATCTGGCCGCTTCCGGATTGTGGAGTACTCCCACGGAACTGCTTAAGATTGCCGGAGAGCTTGCAAAGGCCATCAACGGTAAAAGCACTTTGCTGAAAAAAGAAAGTGCGGAAGTGATGGTAAAGCCGGATGAAAAGTTTTCATGGATCGGTCTCGGTTTGTTCATGGGCGGTGAGAATGAAGTGGTTTCGAGCGGCTGGGGAGAAAACGGTCAGTGCAAGCTGAAGGTTAATTATCGTACGGGAGAAGCATCTGTTGTCATGGCTAATCGGAATCCGGGTGTAGACCAGTCGGAATCAGGCATTGAGTGGCTCCTTAACAACGGTTTCACTCGAGAATAATAAAGAAGGTGAACACCATGGGTATAACAACAAAACAGTTTCAGAAACTGACGGATATCAATCTCGTGTGGGATTTCCTGGTTGATATTTTTGACAGAGAAAACGGAAGCGGTAAGCCTGCACCGTTTTTTGAACATGCACTCCGTGCATCCTGGATGGATTCGTCATATTCATATCTGGATAGATTCTGGTTCGACGGAGATAAGACCGTAGCTTTTGTATATTATGAAGTGCCCGTGACCGATATTTATTTTGCGGTAAGGAAAGGTTATGAATATCTTGCCGACGAACTGATTAATTATGCGATTGCTTCCATGCCAAATTTTAATGACGCTCAACAGTTTGTCTTTCTTAACGGGCAGGAATTTCTTATGGAAGCTGCGGCAAAACGCGGCTTTGAGAAGGTCTATGAATATGAGGAGCTTGTATTTGATTTCGAAAATGAACTGAAATACGAACTGCCCGAAGGTTATCATTTTGTGGAACCGGAAGATACTGACATCCTCAAACTTTCCAAACTCTGCTGGTACGGATTTGGACACGGTGAGAGAGGCGAGTTTACCGGATGGGATAAATATGATGACGGATTGGAATGGACTCCCGAGAAATCCCATAAGGACAATGTGGGAGAGTTTATGGCGCCTTCTCCGCATTCCACCCATGAATACGATGTCATCATAGCTGATGAAAACGGCGAATATGTATGTTTTTCGGGAATGTGGTGGATCCCGGAAAATAAGCTTGCTTATATGGAACCGCTCTGCACATCACCGGAGCATCGCAGGAAAGGTCTTGCGGCCGCGGCACTTACAAAGCATTACCACAGGATGAAAGCACTCGGTGCCACACATATGACAGGAGGAGAGGATCCGTTCTATGAGAAGATCGGATACGGCGACGGATTCAAGATCTCAATTTGGAAGAAAAAGCAAGATATTTAAGGAGATAAAAATGGAAAAATATGTTGATCACATTTCACCCGAAGAATATATGGGATTAAGGAAAAAGGTCGGATGGGTGGAATTTCCCCTTGAGGAGGCAGCGAACTGTGTTGAAAATGCGTACATGGTGATCTGTGTCAGAAATGAAGACGATAAAGCGATAGGCTTGGTCAGACTTCTGTGGGACAGAGGTTATGTTGCATTTTTATCGGATGTTATAGTTGATCCTGATTATCAGGGCCGTGGAATAGGCAGAACACTTGTCGAAATGGTGATAGGCCGGATCAAAGATGATATGAAGCCCGGATACAAGGTTAAGCTGACTCTTAATTCGGCTAAAGGCAAGGAACCATTCTATGAAAAGTTTGGCTTCAGGGTACGTCCGAATGATGATGCCGGTCCCGGTATGGATCAGTGGCTGACATTGGAAGATTGATTTATCAGGAGAATGATCTTATGCTGTAGTAAGGATGGCTGGTATGAAACGCAGAAAGGGTAAGAGATTGGTTATTGCAATTGTTGTTATAGCAGTTCTTGCGATTGCCATAAGAATAATACTATTTCCTCCGATAAAGGAAATCCCGGTTACGGGCCGATATCAGATTTTGTCTGAGGATTACTGGGTGACCGATGATAAAACGGATCCTTATTCCAAGGATGGAAGTGAAAGACAGCTCTGGGTAAGAAAATGGTATCCGGTTGACTGCAATGAATCAAATCCGGTAATCGTTGCATCCCATGGTTCGTGCGGAACGATAGATAATAACGTTTCGCTTTACCGTGAACTTGCCAGCCATGGTTATATCGTTCTTGCTGTGGCACACCCCGGACAGGCCGCCGGCGTAAAATACGAAAACGGCCGTAAGAGTGGTCCGAGCGGTGAATTCATGAAGGAAATGTCCGCGCTGAATCCCGAAGAGGATCCGCATAAGGCATATGAGCTGTTCAATAAGTGGATGGAGATCAGGACGGATGACCTTAATGCGGTTATGGATGACTGGGTATCGAGGGAAGGAGAAACACGGTTTATTACAGAAGGTCATTCGCTTGGCGGTTCCGCGGCATATGCGATGGCCAGGATCAGGACGGATGTTATCGGCTGTATAGCACTGGAGTCGCCCTTTATGTACGATATTAAGGGAGTGGAATCCGGAGAGTTTATATTTGACGACAGCGATTATAATGTTCCTCTTTTGAACATCTATTCGGATGCAAGCTACCCTCATCTGAGGGAATGGAAGCAGTATCGTAATAATGCAAGATTTCTTGACAGTGACAAAGACCTGTACACCAATATCCACTATGAAAATGTAGGACATATGGGACTGTGCGATCTGTCGTTGGCCTCACCGGTTCTTGCGGCAATACTGGATAAAGGATTTCAGAAAGTATCCGCAAGAGAACAGCTGGTACGGATAAATGAGGACTGCCTTAAGTGGATCAAGAAGACGATAGAGAACGAATAGTATGAGGATGTCGGATGATGTACATTGACTCTTTCCGCTTTCCGGGAGTGAATGCGGAAGAACAGTTTGTTAATTATATAAGCAGAACCTGTTATAGTTCTTTCTATCCTTTTGGAGTGTTCACGCTCAATCAGCTGCAGGAATTGTCGTTTTCGGAGATAACCATTCTCTATGGAAATAACGGTTCCGGCAAGAGCACGGCACTTAATCTGATGGCTGAGAAGCTGAAAGCAAAGAGAGATACTCTGTTCAACCGCAGCAGCCTCTATGACGATTATCTGAAGATGTGCAAATATGAACTTGTTCCCGGAGAAAAGCCTGAAGAGATCAGAATGATCACAAGCGATGATGTGTTTGATTTTATTCTCAATCTGAGAGCTCTGAATGAGGGCGTGGACCGAAAAAGAGAGCAGGTCTTCGATGAATGGATAGAGAATAAGAATTCCGGATTCAAAATGAGATCGCTTGATGATTACGATCAGTTGAAAAAAATAGTTGATGCCAGATCCAAATCGCAATCGAAATATGTCAGGGATTCTATAGGAAGCAATGTCATCGAACACAGCAATGGAGAAAGTGCCCTTCGGTATTTCTCGGAGAAGATCAAAGACAATGGCCTGTATCTGCTGGACGAGCCGGAAAATTCACTTTCGCCTCAAAGACAGATGGAGTTGCTGGAATTCATTCAGAATTCAGTAAGGTTTTTCGGATGCCAGTTCATCATAGCGACCCATTCCCCTTTCCTTTTGGCTCTTCGGGGAGCACGTATCTATGATCTGGATGAGAATCCGGTGGATATTAAGAAATGGACGGAGCTCGAAGGCGTGAAAACGTATTTTGATTTCTTTGATGATCACAGAGATGAATTCATTTGATATAGGATAGGAAAACATTGTCATGGAAGAAAAAAATGATTCTATAATCATCAAAACAGCTGAAACCGATGAAGAACTCTGCGGCAGGGGATATGTGCACTGTACTGCATGGCAGGAAGCTTACAGAGGTATTGTATGTGACAGATATCTTGATACGATGACCGTAGAGGCAACAACCGCTCGTGCCAGAAACTTCCCGGAAAACACTCTTGTAGCTAAGGATGGAGATAAAGTCGTTGGATTTGCGGTTTACAGTCCATCGAGAGATGAGGATCTGCCGGATGCAGGAGAGATTGACGCAATTTATGTTCTCTCAGAATACTATGGACGGAAAGTGGGCTATAGATTAATGAATGAAGCAATCTCCAGACTTAATGAATACAATACCATATTTGTGTGGGTGCTTGAAAAGAATGAGAGAGCTATTTCTTTCTATCACAAATATGGTTTTGAATTCGATGGATGCAGAAAGGAATGGACTCTTGGAACACCGGTTTCAATAGTCAGAATGGTATTTTTTGCTTAAGAGGATATATTTATGGCTTCATGGATGGTTCATCTGCGAATAGCGGATAAGCTTCTGGATAGAATCGATAATCTTGATGATAGTGCATTTGTGTTGGGGAATATAGCTCCCGATAGCGGAGTCCCCAATGAGGACTGGACTACGTTCACCCCACCTTCGAATGTTTCGCATTATAAGATCAAACCGAATGATAAAACATCTATAGATCTTGACCGGTTTATCAGTGATTATTTTTCGGATGAAAAAATCCGGAATTATACAAATCGTGAATATTCTTTTTTCCTGGGATATTACACACATCTGCTGACCGATATCGAGTGGGCAAAGATGGTGTATTCCGAGGGCTTAAGCGAGGAAAATGCCCAGAAAGAAAACATGTCATTCATCGATTTTATCTGGAAGAATAAAAAAGACTGGTATGATCTCGATTTCCTGTATCTGGAGGAGCATCCTCAGTTCAGGGCATTCCATATCTATGAGGATGCCGAGGATATAAAAAACGTATTTATGGATATGTTTTCCGAGGACGCTTTTGAAAACAGACGTGAATATATCTGTGGATTTTACCATAGCGGTAATCACGGTGATCTGCACAGGGATTATCAGTATCTGACCAAAGAAAGATCCGACAGATTTGTAGATGAAACGGTAGCAGTGATAATGAAGGCAATACAATAATATAAACACCTGAATGGTGAGAAATTGAGCTGACATTTTAAACTTGCGAGGAGACATGGAACGGAAACGGATTGATAACAGAAGAATAATTATACTTTATTTGCTGATTACGGTATTGGTGACATGGCTATGCCAGTTTATGCCGATTTTGATCGGAATGGATGTCGAAAACACGTCGATTTCATCTTTTGATTATTCATCAATCTTTTTTGGAATCGGTGGTGTTATGCCGTCTCTTGTCGGCGTGATCTTTGTATTCATCTTTTATACCAAAGAAGGTATAAAGGATTTCTTCAAAAGATGCTTTGTACCGTGTAAAGAGTGTATCGCCGCAATTCTGATCTCGCTCGGACTTATATGTTGTGAGGTCGCGGTCACACAACTTATTTCAAAGGGACTTGACGCGGAAGCCTTAGGGTTTGAAGGACTGAAGTTGATCATTAAAAATCCGCTGTATTTCTTTTACTTCCTGTTTTGGGGAATTATATCCGGACCGTTTTCTGAGGAGTTCGGATGGCGTGGATTTCTGACAGATCGTATATTTCATAAAGAAAAACTGCTGCAGATATCTTTGTTCATTGGTTTTATCTGGGGAATCTGGCATTTTCCTTTATATTTTTATCCTGCACAGATTCAGCATGATTGGTTTTTGATAAATCCGTTTTTGGGATTGTCTTTTATCGTAAGCTGTATGAGTGCTGCTTTGGTATATACAGCAATATACGTTATTGCGAACAGAAGAGTATTTGCGATTTTCTTTTTGCATATGTTTAAGAATATTATTCTTACAGGTGCGATGATCTATCCCTTTAGTGATACTTACAGTGTCGTGGTTGTTCCGGTGGAAATTGTGATGGATGTGTTGTTTTATCTTATCGTCACCCGGACAAAGTATTATAAACGATCACTTGAAAATGTATCTGATTATGATGGCTTAAAGTAAAGGATAGTGCAATATGAGATTAAGACCTTACATAGGAAGTAAAGATTTTTGCGAAATCAGGAATTGGGTTACTGAAGAGAGAATGCATGCAATGTGGTGTGCAAATCTGATCCCGTTTCCCATGGAAAAAGAGAGCTTTGAGAGAACAATGCTGGAAGCGGCTGAGCGTTTTGGAGACAGCCCCTATATCGTTACTTCCGATGAGGGTGAACTGATCGGTTTCTTCTGTTATTCGGTGAATTTGGACAGCAATGAAGGAATGCTGAAATTTGTTATGAATAACCCCGGGTACAGAGGTAAAGGGTACGGCAGGGAAATGATCCAGCTGGCAGTTAAGTATGCATTTGATATTACAAATGTACAGTCAGTTCAGCTGAATGTTTTCCCTGAGAATGAAAGTGCCAAAAAGTGTTATGAATCTGTTGGATTTACTGAAAGAAAGACAGATTTAAATGCATTTACCTATAAGGATGAATCTTGGGGCAGATGCAATATGGTCATTACAAGAGATTAACAGATATGTGCAAATAAACTTAGGAGATACAACAAATGGAACTCAGGAAACTCACCGAACATATATGGTATATGCCTTTCGAGGAAGAGCGTGATCGTCCGAATCTCGGATATATCAAGGGTGATAAGCGGAGTCTTGTCGTTGATGCCGGTCACTCGGAAGCACATATCAGGGAGTTTTACGATTTGCTTTGTAAGGAAGGTCTGCCTCTTCCTTCACTTACGGTCCTTACACACTGGCACTGGGATCATACTTTTGCGATGCACGCAGTGAAGGGCCTTACCATAGCAAACAAAACAACAAACGGGCATCTTCTGGAATGCATAAAGAAGATAGAGAAGAGCGGCCCCGACGCGTTCCTAAACGTGTACGAGAGCATTCGAAAAGAATATTCAGACGGTAAAGAAATGATCGTTGTTCCGGCCGATATTGTTTTCGAGGGCTGCATGACGATCGATCTCGGCGGATGCACGATCAGCATCCTTCAGACTGAGGCTCCTCATACTGACGATTCAACACTTGTTTATGTGTGCGAAGATAAAACACTATTTGTTGGTGATGCTACCTGTGCGCAATTTCCTAACGGTCCCAAGGATAAAAACCTTGCAAAAAAATTGGCTGACAAAATCCGCCTGACAGGGGCTGTTACTTGTGTTGAGGGACATTGGCAGCCTGTAGAGACTGAGGACACCCTGCGTGATCTTCTTGGCTGAGGTATCGAAATGAGCGTTGGAACATAATATCGGGATTTATAGGAAGGATTACTATGAAACAGTACATTGTAGATGCATTCTCAAGTGAGTTATTCCATGGAAATCAGGCAGCAGTATGCGTCCTTGATGAATGGCTGCCAGAAAAAATGATGATGGATATTGCTGCAGAGAA
>JAEEGK010009539.1_pt1 | contig 22631 bp, 22 predicted proteins | sample 8958771 | NCBI WGS metagenome assembly JAEEGK01 (sample SAMN16246547, study PRJNA631951) | gut metagenome | biome: gut microbiome; feature: rumen; material: SC-attached | host: Bos | place: Iran: Karaj | collected 2018-10 | reverse complement strand
CGGGCATGTGGGCGCTTGGCCTCGGTCTCGTTGTAGGTTACGACGAGTCGCACGGCTGGAACTTTGGCGTCGGTGCCGCTGTCGAAATAGGCGATTACGGCTTGAATACGTCGTTCAGCTTCAACCAGGACGGTTCGAAGTCGTTGAGCTCGGGCGCGAACCTGAAGGTTCCCATACAGACTCCCTGGGTTTACCTCGAAATTAACGTGGGGCTAGGATTTACGCTGAACTCCTATTCGGGAACAAGTATCTCCGCTCATGGCGGCGTCTGCGTCGGCGAAGCCGGGAGCTGCGTGGGTGTAGATCAGGGCGGGAGCCTGTACTGGGACCGCAGTGGCGGATTTGCGGGCATGACCGTCTATGCCGAACTGTACGCCCAGTTTGCCGGTGGCCTCGCCCGCGTATCTACGGGTTACGAGGCGGGCTTGTTCGGTGCCGAAGGGCGTGGTGCTTATATCGGTGCTACGGTCGCCGGGATTCACGGCGAGGTGTCGGAAAGGGATGGGGCTAGCTGGGGCTTCCGTGGTAGCGTATATTATGGTGTGACTAATGATGGAAATAAAATGGGTGCGGATGGTAAACATCGCGAGGTTAGCCGTTTTTTATGGATTCCCGAATTAGGTTCTTATGGCCGTTTCAAATTAGGTGCAAGCGTTGACGAGACGAATAAGGGATTGCAAAATATTCAAAAAGAAAAAATTCTGGAAATAGTTGAAAAAATAGATAAAGCTTATGCTGAACAGTTAAGAGAAGCTTATGGACGATCTGAAAACGGATATAGTTTAACCGAAAAGGAGTATAAGGATTTGTCTGAATTTCTGGTTACAAAGGGTGGATTGAAGAAAGTATGGCGTCCAAGTTGGCCCTGGGATCCGTATCATAAGGATACTTATGCAAATGGTGGACTTGATTATGGTAATATTGAGTTTAAGTACTGGCCTGGTTGTAATAACGTTTTCTCTAGCTACAATTACGGCAACAATATTATTGATCATATTTTCTTGGATATGATTGGACATTGGTTGTCAAATTAATTGTGATAAAGGTTGTCCTCGTGAAAAAAGTTTTTTTTATTGTTTGCGTATTCTTTGCTGCATTTGTTTTTTCTCAAGACAATTGCGATTGCTTTATATATACGACAAAAGACTTGTCTGCAGAAAAACACCCAACAGGGATTTATAATGGAAAAATTAATTATTCCAGGGTTTATGCAAATATTCCTTTTTTGGAAGAATTTAAACCGGGTGTCTACATTTTTGCGACTTTTATGAATACTTGGGTAAATGCATTTGTTTATGTGCCTGAAAATTCTGATGAAATCGACGTGTATATGGAGCCTTCAATCAGTCGTAATCCTGGACATGATACATTCTATCCATGTGTCGATAGACATGTAAAGGCGAATATTGATTACTTTAGAAAAACATGTATCAAGAAAAAGAAAATATCAAACAAAGGTGTTTTCTCCAATTTTTTGTCCGTTATGGATGGTAAATACGTTGGATTGGAGGAAATTTGTGGAAAAGAATCAAGATATTTTGCCCAAATATACGAAAAAAGAAATGATGGGAGTGTTCGTATTCTTGAAATAGAAGATTTGTCGGTTCTTGATCCTGATGTTGCTAGAGAGCCTCTTTTCCAGAGTTTCCGTTCCGTCGATTCTCTGATTATTGACATTGTGGGCGATGATGTCGAAAAGTGTAGCTGGTATAATCTTGTTCCTGACCCCAAAAAGTTTTCAGCAGAAAAATATCATGATCGAAGTTATAACTTCTTAAAAGAAAAGGATTGTCCGGCTTTATGAGATTGAACTGTTGCCTTTTATTCATGCTGTTGCTGTCGATTTCGTTGTCTGTAGCTGCGGAAGTTCGCGAACAGAGCTATTACTTTTATGCCCTTGGAAAAAGTAAACCGGCATATGATTACCGTGTGAATAGCTTCGCTGCCTTTTTTGGTGATTCTCTTTTTGGCGAAAATAAAGATGCCATGTATCTTTTTTATGAGCATAACGGAATTCAGCGCTTGTTTATATTTGGTTCGAATGATTCGGATGAAATAGCGGTGTTCCAGCTCCCAGAAACAAAGGTTGTCCCGTGGTTGCATCCGGAACGATATATGGAAAAACGCGACAGCTTGCAGAAAACGGAAATTTCGAGAAACAAATGCATGAATCTCGGAATTGACGGAAATTTAATCTTGCCGAAGCTAGATTCGCTGCAGTTGGATTTACATCTATATGTCGTGCCACGTTTTAGAGATGAAGGAATGTCAATAATAAAAACAGGGAATAACAAAAATCATCGCATACTGGGTTTCTCGCAAAAGGCGGGAAAAAGGCAATACTTCTATTATATTAAATACGAGGATTTTTGGGAACAGCAGCCCGAGTATTTCGCTGTTTATGGCGAAGTTTTTAAGATTGTTGAGACGTTGAGTGGTTCTATTGTTTTCCCGGAGTGTCGATGAAATTTGTCTTGCCAGTTGTTGCGATTGCCCTGCTTTGCTCTTGTGCCGGACTTTATCATGCGAATCCGACTGAAAAAATCTATAGCGCTAGCGAAGTGAAGGTGGATTATTTCGAAGAATGGGGCCTGTTCCGAACAACGGGGTATGGGGTTGTTTCGAAAAAGGCTGGAAGATTTGTAGCTAGTGATTCTTCGTTTGAAAAAGTATGTCGCGATATTCATAGTCGTTCTGATGTAGCCCGATTTGTTTTGAACGAAAGATTGGATGTTTTGACGATAGAATGCTATTACCAACCACTATATCCAATCAATACGGATGGGTTCATTGATAATCTTGTAGGAAGCATGTTGCTTAATTATCATTACGTGTGGGTCAAGAATGATTCTGCCTATCGAATTCTTTACGGTGGTGATAGCGTGCAGATAGTGGCCGGGACTTACTACAAGCACAGGATGGTCTGTGCCGAGAAGGATAGGGATCGATGTGTTTTCGATAAAGATTTTGAGAAAAAAAGAGATAGAATGTATTATGGCGGGCCGTTCTATGAAATCTCGTTACCCGCTACAGGTGCAGTTCGTTCGTTGACTATCCGCACCGACCCCAAAGACCTTGAGGGCTACAAGCCCCTGAAACTCGACCCCTCCATCCTCCCGCTTGAAAGTCCCGGCTACAAGAGGCTGCGTGAGTACGAAGAGGCCTTGTCAAGATAGATTTCGCATGCCAGCCAGGAATAAATAATTTATATTCATCCTGTGCGCAACCACAGAAAAGAAGATAGATTCCTCCGTACCGCCGCTTTCGGTGGCGAGGCTGGCTCGATTGGGTACGGCAACAACTTCCTTTCTCATTTTTTAATTGATTATTTAGGATGGAAAGGTCGAGGATATTGATATGCTATTTCTTGTATTATCTCTTTTGGGATTGTTGCTTTCAGGATGTTTTTTTGATACTCATATTCCGGAAAAACCTTCTGTACGGCCCCTTTACTCTGAATTTGTTAAACCTGGTGATTTTTCTCCAGATTATCAGTCGCTTAAGGAAGCCTTTGACCGTCGATTTAGAGGTGACGATTTGACTTGGGATAAAGAAAAAAATGTTTTTTATGTGGTCTATAGTGACTCAAATGAATTTATTTTTTCTTTATCTTCTAGTCGTAATGAGGCTGAAATATATAAGTTATATTCAATTGAAGGTGAAGGTCCCGATGTCAGAGATGTTGTTTCATTTAGAAATTGCATGGAGAAAAATATAAAAGAAGATTTATCAAAAGTTTACGATTTGTGCAAGAAAGAACGTACTGTACCTCAATCGCTAATTGAAAAAATGGAACTGTTTCTAAATGAAGATAAACTTTCTGTTGTAAGTCATTATTTTCGTTGCTTTGGTTCATTGCATCTATTTTTTTATGATGGTGACAAATACCATTATTTTGACATGGACAATCCTTCCTGTCTCGATGACAACATGAAAAAAGACTCGCGTATTTCGGAATACATCGAATTTTACAATGAAATGGCGACTTTTATAAAACAGGATTTCAGTGATTGTCGTTGGGAAAATTTTGGCAATAGAGAAAATATGATTCGCGAGTGCGGCAAGTTCAACTGGCGTTGGAAAGAGAAGTATCCGGACCTGGTTGAATGATTCCACGCTTGCTAACTTGGGATGAATAATTTATATTCATCCTGTGAGCAACCAGAGAAAAGAAGATAGTAAATATAATCAGGATGGCTCAGGAATGGCGTACAGTAGCTACAATTACGGCAATAATTTCCTCACTCATTTCTTTATTGACTTTTTGGGATGGAAAGGCAGGGGGTATTAACATGTATTCCGTCAAAACGACTACATTTTTATTTTGCATCCTATTGTTAGGATGTTACGGAGAAAAACCTAAATTAGATGTGTCCCCGGTAACGACAGAATGTTCAAAATTTGTCGAGTCAACTGTTTCTCCAAATAGGGATGGCTCAGGAGGGATTTCTTCAGGAGATGGTTTTAAATTTTTTGAAAAACAGAAAATGCCATTACGAAATGCGAATGTAAAACCAACTTACTATAATTATGAATTTTGATATTGAATTTGTTTTGAATAAATCATGTCATGCGTAAAAAAAAAGTGATTTTAAGAAAATTTTGTGTGGCGAGAATTTCTTTTGCTACATATCTCTTGATTTCTGCCTGTGCGAGTGACAGAACGGAATCTAACATAGAAAATGTTGTTGATCTTTGCGCCAACTTTTCTGAAAAAAGCGATGAATATCAACTAAGTCTTTTGATGGATAATGTTTCATTGGTTCCTAATCCACTTTGGGTGTATCCTGATAAGGTGAATTGTTATTCTACTGTTCCTTGCTATTCAAAGTGGGTTTCTTCTTTTTCCATTGATAACCCTCATGAAGGAGATGTTGTTCAACATTATCGCCATCGTGAAATGATTGGTATGCGGCATCGATCGAGTACGCATGAATCTCAGATTTTCCCAATTGATACATCATTGAAATTAAATCCTATGCAGTTTGAAATGCTTGAAATAAAACTTTCCAATGCTAGAGATTCTTTACCACTTTATTATGGTCGTTTGCTGGAAGGTGTATGGAGTGCCAAACAGGCGTATGATGCGTCTATACACTATGAACGTCCGTTCTTTGTAAGGATCGTTGGTGAGTGTGATAATCCTCCAATAGTGGCGAATTATTGCTTGTCCGAAAATTTACCAGTGCTGTATGAAATAGAAATAAAACGAGTTTATCCTCTTAAACGCCTGTTCTCAGAACAGGTTCGAATGTGCTCGGGCTCGTACAGATTGAAAAAAACGTTGTGTTTAAAAAGTCCTGATGGTGAAAAAGAAGTTCTCTCATTTGAGGAATTAGGCGAGGTTGGTAATAGATATGTTGTTGGTTCTAAAATATTATTGCCGGAACCCAAATGGATTAATGTTGAAAATTTTTCTACGGAATTTTTTAGAACACATGAAGAAATTGAAGCAGCATGGACTATTGTACTAGAATGTGATGATGAGCGTTTTGAAAAACGAGTTCCGTTTGCAATAGGGTTAAAGGGTGTTTGTAAACATGATCCGATAATGATCAATTTAGATCCTGGATATACACAATTTAATCAAGGTAGAGAACTTCACTGATTCCGCTACCGCCGTTCCTGATGACAAATTGTATATTCTTACGGAGAACTTTTACGGAAAACCGACGATAGGAGAGCTTTTGTCAACGGGTGTTACGACTGATAGAGCTTTATTGCTGGGCATCCTCAACGAGATGGAGGGCGTTTCGCCGAACGACGTCGGGGCGGTTGCTTCCTATGACGGTAGCCGCGTGCGTTCCGATGCGGCTATAAAGGCGAACAGTCTCAAGATGTCTTCGTACAACCGTCTGGGTCAGAAGGTCAAACAGTGGACTATTTACGGGCTTGAAGGCGCACCCGCAACGCAGGCTTCCTTTACGTACAATGCTTCCGGTGAACTTTCAGCGACGGAGACTGCCGAGAGAAAGGGGAAGTCTTGGAGCACGATATCGTCACTTGCTTACTACTACGACGACATGGGCCGCCTGAAGTCGGTGCTCGAAAGTGGTGACAGCCTCATGCGTATTGACCGCACCGAGGCGGGGACCGTCTCGAAGAAGGCCTACTTCGACAAGGGCGTCCATGTCTATGACATGACGTACGCGAAAGATGTCTATGGACGCACGACGCGCGTTTCCTACAGGGACGCTTCTGGCAAAATACTGTATTCTGACACGGTGACGTATCCGTCAGTCGTTGCGGGCCGCCTGGCGACTGCGCAACACGTGTGGGATGGCTACAGTTCTGACGAAAGCTATTCGTACGACAAGCAGGGGCGTCTGACGGGATATACATCGAGCAACGGCAACATCGGTAGCGGAGCCTATGGCTATGACGGCCTGGGCCGGCTTTTGTCCAAGCGCGAAGGTCGGGCGGGGAACGATACGCTGATATCCTACACTTATAGCAATACACTCTTCAGACCGCTTGAGATGAGCGTGAATGGCGGCATGGACACGGCGTACTACGTTTACGACCCTTCGGGCAACGTGTGGATTGACAACAATTCTAGAACCACCTATACGGTAAATGCGCTTGGTCTCCCGGGCAAGGTGAGGTTGTTCTCGGATGTACCCGTGGTCACGTTCGAGCAGGTCAACAGCATGGATAATCTCGGAGATGAAATCGCCCATACGGACATGGCCTACGACGAGGGCGGACAGCGTATTTGGACGCAGTTTGTCGCAAACGCCCCGTTGTACAGGACCGAAGTCATGTATCCGGGAATCGGTGAATACACGTATTCCGGCCACTACAGTTCGGACTCCCTGAAGCTTACCCGTGTTGACCTTCTCGGTGGCGGTTACCGCACGGGAGTGAATGGCGAAGCGCTCTTCCCGGTGAAGGATTTGCAGGGGAGCGTCCGCGGTTTCGCGAACAAGACGGGACTCAAGAGCGCTTTCGGTTATCGCCCCTACGGCACGACAGTTAATTTGGTCCATTATGCATCCGATAGCGACGAACGCTGGCAGAGCAAGGAGTTCGACAGCGAACATGGCAAGTACTACTTCGGCGCGCGTTATTACGACCCGTTCTTTGGAATGTGGATATCCCCCGATCCGGCGGGACAGTTCGCAAATCCTTACAGCTATGGCGGAGACCCGCTGAACTATATCGACCCGACGGGCATGTGGGCGCTTGGCCTCGGTCTCGTTGTAGGTTACGACGAGTCGCACGGCTGGAGCTTTGGCGTCGGTGCCGCTGTCGAAATAGGCGATTACGGCTTGAATGCGTCGTTCAGCTTCAACCAGGACGGTTCGAAGTCGTTGAGCTCGGGCGCGAACCTGAAGGTTCCCATACAGACTCCCTGGGTTTACCTCGAAATTAACGTGGGGCTAGGATTTACGCTGAACTCCTATTCGGGAACAAGTATCTCCGCTCATGGCGGCGTCTGCGTCGGCGAAGCCGGGAGTTGCGTGGGTGTAGATCAGGGCGGGAGCCTGTACTGGGACCGTAGCGGCGGATTTGCGGGTATGACCGTCTATGCCGAACTGTACGCCCAGTTTGCCGGTGGCCTCGCCCGCGTATCTACGGGTTACGAGGCGGGGTTGTTCGGTGCCGAAGGGCGTGGTGCTTATATCGGTGCTACGGTCGCCGGGATTCACGGCGAGGTGTCGGATCGCGACGGTGAAAGCTGGGGATTGGAAGAGGCTCTTTACTATAAGTTGCGAAACGATGGCACTGATCCCGAGACCAAAAAGCCCCGCAAGTATGTAGGCTTGAACATTCCCTCCCTTGGCATTTTTAGCGATGTTGTCATGTACGATCACGTGAACAGGAATAAGAATCAAGAAGAGATTGAAGGCCTAGATAGAGATAAATTTGTAAAGAATGCGGCATCTAAAGGAATGATATCGGGAAGCTACAGTGCGTGGACTTCAGGGTTACATGAAAATAATAAACTATTGTATTACTTAAGACTTATCGGCAGCACGTTGACTTTCTCTTTGATTAACCCTCCTAAGTGGACCATTGACAAAATGTGGATGGGGGCGGATAGCAGGTTTAGCTTTCTGTACGGCTGGTTCTTGATACCTTCTGTAGAGGGGCTTTTCTATCCAGGTGGAGAATATGTTCGCGGGGCGAGTTATAATTATGGAAACTTTTTCTTGTCGCATATTTTCTGGGATGTCATTCCTAGTATGGTATTCGATTAGAAGAAGGGGGTGGTTACAGTGGTGGAAAAACTTATTCTCATTCTGTCTATGTTTCTTTTGACGTCCTGTTTTTATTTAGAACGGGTTATAGACTACGATATAGAAGGGTGTGATAGCCCAAATCTTTTCTGTACGGCCGATTTCCCTTATACCCAGGAAGAAGTCGGAGATTCCGTTGTACCATATCACAGGTATTTTGTGATAGGAATAAAGAATGCTTCTGATTATGGGATTTTCTTGCCGAATCATATAAAAAAGGGAACTTCATTGGAGTTCGCATCTCTTGTGGATGAACAAGGACAAAAGGTTAATTTGAGTGTGATGTTAAAAAGTGGACAAGAACAAATAAGGATTGAATCTAGTAAAATATTCTTAAAACCAAGTCGTATCTCGAATTTCCATATTTCTGTGACAACGCCATCCATTCCTTCGTATGAAATTGTATTTCGATTTGAGAAAGGCGACGGTACGGTTCATGTTCTTAATTTTAAGATGAATCAAGAGATAAATCATAAGTTTATTATTATTCCATTCGCCTTGTTGGCGGGTTAATTTAGAATGGCGAATATCGGCTACAAGAGGCTCCGCAATTATGAAGAAGCCTTGTCAAGGTAGGTCCTACGAGCCAAACTAGGATAAATAATTTATATTCATTCCGTGCGCAACCAGAGAAAAGAAGATAAATGCCATCGTATTGCCGCCTTCGGCTACGAGGAAGGCTTCCTAGGGATGGAGGGCTGCGGGCTCTTTGCGGGCGCCACCGTAGCGGGCCTGCATGCCGAAGTGTCGCAGAATGGTGGATTCAGTTGGGGCTTCCAGAGAATGTTTGATTTGGTGGATGTGGATGGCTATGAAGGAGGAGGTCTAGGAAGAGGATTTTCTCTGGAAGAAACTGAGTACGTTGGGTCTTTAGGTGTAGACTTTGCTGAAGGTGATGAATTTATATCAGATGTCGGAACCCATTTAAAAGAATTTTTTCCTAACGATTTTTCGTATGTGCATCATTTTTTAAATGGACGTGATTGGGATGGGGCTCTAACCGGTTTTTATGAAACTGTAAAAATTAAGGGTGGTGGAAAAATTGAATATAATGGTTATCGTTCTATTAGAGATGTAGCAGATGATTTTAAACTAGGATACACAGGGTGGGATGGAAAATCTGATATTCGAATAATGAAAATGAGGTTTCTTTGGAAAAAAGAATATTGGCCGATGTTGGAACCTGGTGGTGAATGGCATAAGTATCGTAATGGAAAACGAGTAAAATGAAACTGATTGCAAGTTGTTTTTTAGTAGGGATGATGATGGTTGTTTTATCCTGTAAAACGGAAAATGAACCTTCATCATTAAAAATCGTTGCTGAAAATCCCGGCAAATTATTTTGGAAGGATAAGCCTTTTGTAGTTTTCACTATGGCATCATCAGAGTACCCTATTAGGGATTCTGTAGGAATTATTCTAACTCCTGTATTAAAAAAAGATAATAGAGGAAGCGTCGGAATACGTTTGCTTGGTCGTTTATGGACTATGGACAGAAAGGGCTTTGCCAATGAGTATTATCATGGTACAGATGTTGTTGCAAAAATTATAGAGCCGGATGATTTTATTTTGTTTGATGGTAGAATCCAGTTTGAAAAAAAATCGGAAGATGATTCGACCATAGCCATGTTCGATTTTTTTGAAAAAGGTCAATATCCTCTTTATGCTGCGAAAGATTATCAATTTCAATCTAATTTAAAAAAATATGATTTATACATGGTTATGGTTGATAGTTCTCAGAAAAAGTTGCAACCATACAAAATTGTAAATTATAGGGATATAGATGATTTTTTGATAAATGGATGTAGAAAGAATTTTTGCAATGTTTATACGTCTAATGTATGTTGGCGAAAAAATATAGGTGAATGTAATGATGATGCGTATAAAAATTTTGAAGTCTATCCAAAATGCGATTGGATTTCGTATAAACCTTTTCCTAAAGCAAATAAAAGCATTCCTCTTTCTGTTCCTATTCTTGGTTATCTGTTTGCTTCAAAGGAAGGCTTGTGTAAAATTAGTTATCGTAAGGGAAAACAAACAAAAACAATTGAAGTCGAGTCTGTTTTTCAAGGAGATTCTTATCATATTTACTTGAAATCGATGTATGGAAAAGGCTCTTATAAACCGTATCCTGGATTGAATGTAATATTTGACGATATTGATAATTACCTAAAACAAAATGGTGAATATGAAAATTATTGATTGGCCGCAAGTAAATATGACGAGACTGATGAATTGACATTGCAATCTGGTTTACATTATCAAGCTATCAAAGGTGAGTTTTCTATGTTTTTCCATGGAAATGATGGTGCCGATGGAATTCCTGGTGGAATAGGAATCTTGGTTGATGGTCAATTTAGAGATGCTGGTTATGTAAATTATAATACGGTAAGTATTGGTGGTGATATATCATATCGAACTGTGCCAAGTTTAGTTGGCTCTGGACCGGGTACATATTATACAATTCCTAATGAAAAAATAGATTGGGTGACTTTCCATGGCCGTCGGAATCATGCGAAATAGTGTTTTGATATTTTTGGTAGAGGCTTTGTTTTTGCCTTCTATTTGTTATTCGAACTGTGGTTTGAAAAATAAATACCTAACTATTCCAAAAAATTTTTTTGAAGTAGTGTGTGACTCTATAAAATGCGCCGTGTCTATTTATGATGGGGCTGTTCGTCAAGATGGCTATGGATGTGATTCAAAACAGGAATTTTTGGAGTATGTAAAAACAACGTTAGGCCGAGATTTAGATGAAAAATATGCAGGGCCGTATATGCTAAATCGTTTTGCCAGAGTGTATCGCCCGGATATAATACAATCGGGCTGCGACTATTTGAAGGTTGTACCTGTATATAATGTTGATACTGTTACAGCTTTTTTGGAACCTTTGCAGGAAGGATTGTGCCCTGTATTTATGAACATGAATTATGGGAAAGGTCTGTATGAAGCTAAAATTGAGAGAGTTGGTCCTGTTTGGCGTATTTCTTTTTATCATAACAGCAAAAGCCTGTCTGATGAATCTGAATTCACCTTTTTTGAGAGGCCGTTTCGTTTATTTGTTGAGCCTTGTAGGAACGGAAAGTGTCGTTTTTATTCTGCGGAAAAATTGCCCTTTGCCCGTTCCTCTTATGAAAAGGCTGTCCTTGTTAACAATATCGATCGAATAAAGGCTGAATGTTCTTTTGTACAGTTGATTGAGGACCCTGAAAAGATCGGATCAGGTTTTTTTGTAGTGAATGGATTTGGAAAATGTAAGATAAGAATTGCGCAAAAAAGGGGCGGCTTTGAAAATGTATGGGTAAATGTAGTTCAACATGATGGAATGAGTCGTGTTTATATAGAAGGGAATGAATGACTATATTATTCGTTGTTTTATGCATTCTTTTGATGTCTTGTGGAAACGAGAAAAATTCTTCCGAAATAAAGACTCCAAAAAAAGAATATTCTGTTTTAAAGACAATGTCAAAAGAGCAAAGTATGATTAAGTACAAAAAAACATACTGGATGAAATATACTCAATCAAAACAGTGTTCTAATGCATCATGTGATATGTCATGGAAGGACGCGTTAAATGCGTGCCCTAGCGGATGGCATTTGCCAGACCAGTATGAATGGGAAATGTTCATTGGAGAAAAATATCCTCAAAGAGATTCCTTGAATATCGAAGGAATTCCTTTCTCAAACTTGTTTTTTTGGACTTCTTCATATCGGGTGTCGACAAAAAAAAGATGAGGTGTTTGTTCCTTTGTTTGTGCAGTTTTTTTCGTCAATTAATTCAAATTTGATGAATTCACCGTCAAAGATTTTGTGCGCTAAAGACGAAGATAATGAAAAGAGTTATTTCAAAAAAAATGAAAATTTCTTTTATGGAATTGCTGATTTAGAACTTAACCAACCGAGTTGCATAGATGGTAATATATATCTTGATTATTCAAGTGAAATTTTATTGATATGTGATGATAATAGTTTGAAAAGCTTGGAAAAAAAATTGAAAGTAATATCAGATACTGTGGATTCTCCGATTGATTCTGTTGTTTCCAAAATAAAATTTCTGCCGCCTTGTTCGGTTGGGATGAAAAATCATACTTTTATGTTGGGTGATTTTCGAATGTTTACATGTACGGATTATGGCTGGAAATCTGTTGGCATTTTGAAGCAAGAAGATGTAATAAGAACCGATATTCGTGATAAGAATGTTGATTATAAGGTAGTTCGTGTTGATTCCGTTGAATGGATTGCAGAAAATCTAAATAGAACAGTGCCTGGTAGTGCCTGTTATGAGAATAAAAAGGAAAATTGTCTGAAATACGGACGACTCTACAACTCAAATGTTGAGGGCTTGTGTCCAAATGGGTGGCGACTGCCTCGAAGACGAGATTGGGTTGCCCTGTTTAGCCGATTCGGACTTAATGGTGCATACATCCGTTCAAAGGAGGACTGGTTTCTTGATTTCCGAGAGAATAAGGATGTTGGCTTATCTGTGTATCCTGCTGGCTATTATGACGGAGATTTTACAGACTTTAGTATGAAGACAGGTTGGTGGAGCTACGATGACGAAAATGTACTTTATGCTGTTTTATTCGATGGCGAGAGGTTTAGCCATAATTACTCGGTTGAAAAAAACAAGTATTACGTTCGTTGTTTGCGCGTTGTGAATTAACCTTTTCGACAAAATGAGAAATCTCTTGACGAGGAGGATGTGAACCGTATTTGGATGCGTATGGAAAAAAATTGTTAGATAAAAATTTATTGTGATAAATTTTTCGGTGGAGTGACTAGACCTAATGAGTATAAAAATAATCGTTTTTTTAACTTTATTGTTTGCTGTTTTGGGATCAGCAAATAGTTCGCAGTATGAGTGGACTGATGAGAATGGCTGCTCGTATTGCCTTTATGGGTACTTTGAAGACGGGAAATGTGTTCACATAAACAGAAAGATTTTGTTGAAGTATGATTTTGATATTGTTAGTAGATTGAACAATAAAAGCTTTCGTGTTAGTTATCCTTATCAATCGGCGTTACATGTCTATTGTGAAAATGAGGAGAGCTATTGCAATTCGATAAAAGATTCTATGGTTGTAAAGTTAATGCCATCCCTTAAGGATAGAAAATCTTATTGCAAGAAACAGCGAAAAAAAAGACAAAATACAGGTATGTTTTATATTATACCAATCCGTGATGATGATGTGAAATTTCTCTGCGATTTTATCGAATTTGATTACCGAAAATCAGTCCTTAAAGTCATGGGGCGAGGTTCTTGTCCTGTTCGTGTAAAAGGTCCTATAACCCCAGCAGGACGAACCTTATATGCATTTTATAATTTATACATAACAAAACAAAAGATGTATGAAGTAAAAAAAGAAATCATTTTTACTCAAACACATGATGGCAAATATATTAGAAAGAAAGATTTTTTCACACTGGGCGATTGCTCCAATTCAAATTGTGAAATCCTGAATTATATCGGAGGTAAGCCCCAAGATTTCGATATCAAATGCGACTTTATAAAGAAGAACGGCAACGAGGGCAAAGTAAAGGTTTTTGCAGCAGGCGTTTGCCCAATAGAGGTCCTGGATAAGGATAACAAAAAGCAGGTGTATCGCGTGCGATCCGTAAAGGACGGTGATGGATATAAGCTGCTAATGACAAATAAGCGAAAATAAAATTTTAGGCGTGATTGCCACCTGTGAAAAAACTGCATAAAATCAAAAAACTCCGCAAAAATTTGCGGAGCGTTTTAATTTTTAGGTTTCACGCGAACGCGAGTTTTTTTAGGCTCTCGCGGCGAGTTCCTCGGGCGTACGGCTGAGAATGTCCCAGTCTCCGCGCTTGATTATCTTGTACGCGTAACCTTGTTCGGTGAGGAACAGCTGGCGGTTCATCGCGAATTCCTGTTCCTTGGAATCCTGTGTCACGATGCTGTAGAAGTGGGCGGCTCCGCCGTCGCTCTTGGGGCGTAAAACGCGACCGAGGCGCTGGGCTTCTTCCTGGCGGCTGCCGAACGTTCCGGAAATCTGGATGAGCACGTTCGCGTCGGGCAGGTCGATGGCGAAGTTGCCGACTTTGGAGACCATGAGGTTCTTCTGGGCGCCGGAGCGGAACGCGGCATAGAGTTTTTCACGGTCCTTGTTCGGCGTCTTGCCGGTAATCAGCGGAATTTGCAGGTCTTCGGAGAGCGCTTCGAGCTGTTCGATGTATTGTCCGATGATGAGCACGCGGTCGTCGGGCTTGCTGAAATGCTTGAGCAGGCGTTCGACGATGTCCGTCTTTTCGGGGTTCGTGCTTGCGAGCGTGATTTTTTCACGGACGGGCGCGAGCGCGTACTTCATCTTGAGTTCCGGTTCCATCGGGATGCGGATTTCGTTACAGTCGGCGGTCGCGATCCAGCCTTGCGCTTCCAGGATGCGCCACGGGATGTCGAATTTTTTCGGTCCGATAAGGCTGAACACTTCGGTTTCCTTGTGGTCTTCGCGCACGAGCGTTGCCGTAAGGCCGAGGCGTCGCGTGGCTTGCATTTCGGTGCTCAGGCGGAACACCGGGGCGGGGAGCAGGTGGACTTCGTCGTAAATCATGAGTCCCCATTTTTCCTGGCTGAACAGCGGGAAGTTCGCGAGTTCCTTCTTGACTTCTTCTTCGGTCATTTCCGGTTCTTTTTCTTCCTTGTTCTCGTCGCCCTTCTTGGCGCGTTTCCTTTGCGTGAGGATCTGGTACGTGGCGACGGTCACCGGCCCGATTTCCTTGACTTCGCCGGAGTATTCCTTCACCTGGTCGAGCGTGAGCGTCGTCTTGTCGCAGATTTCGCGGATCCACTGGCGCGAAGACGAGATGTTCGGCGTCAGGATGAGGGTCTTAGTTTGTATTAACGCCATCGTCGCGAGTCCGATGACGGTCTTGCCGGAACCGCAGGGGAGTACGATTACGCCGGAACCGCCCTTTTCGCTGCCGCTCGCGTAGAACACCTGGGCGGCGTCTTTCTGGTAGTCGCGGAGCGTGAACGGTTTGCCGGAAACGGTCGTTTCGCGGAGCTTGATGGGGAGCGGGTCACCGACGGTGTAGCCGGCGAGGTCTTCGACCGGGAATCCTGCGTTGGTGAGGGTCATCTTGAGGTGGCCGCGGCGTTCGGGATCGACGACGACGTGCGTATCGTCGATGTATTCGACGATGAACGGCTCCACGTCCCGGAGCTTGCAGATTTCGATGAACATGATTTTGTCGTCGGATTCCATCAAAAGGCGGTCGCCTTCTTTCCGTAAGCGCAACAGGCCATAGCGTGCCATGTAGTCTTCGACTTCGGTGACTACTGTTGGCGGTATGGGGTAGCGGCTCTGGCTTTCGAGCCTTTCTAGAACTTCGGGAGCGCGGAGCCCTGTTGCGGCTGCGTTCCACAGGCTCAAATGTGAAATCTTGTAGGTGTGCAGGTGCTCCGGACTTTTTACGAGCTCGGTAAAGGGAGCGATTGCATCACGTGCGGTGGGGTAATTCGGATTATCGACCTCGACCATAATCTCGAGGTTGCTTTGTACAATAATGGCGCCATTCGGATTCATAGAGCGACAAATTTAGTTAATTAAGGCGGCTTTCGCAAGACTTGCAGATTTGCCGAAAAACTTACTTTTAAGGGTTAGGGCTTATAAAAGTGGTTAGTAAACAGTGGTTAGTAAACAGGGCTGCGTTCTTTCGGCCTAAAAAAAAACTCCCCGGATTTGAGTCCGAGGAGTCTTTCGAGCCGCCCAGCAGATTTGAACTGCCGACCTGCTGATTACGAATCAGCTGCTCTACCAGCTGAGCTAGAGCGGCGAACGGGGACAAATATAGCAAAACAATTATTTCTTGTCAAGATTTACTGACAACCTTTATTTTTTTTTCTATGATTGGTTTACGAAAAATTTTAACATGGAAACGGAAATATGGCTAACGAATCTAATACCAATAATTCTGAATTGAAGGCGTTCTTTATCAACCACGGTACAAAGATCGCCGTGGCGTTTGTCGTCGTCTTCGCGGTGATTGCTGGGATTGTCCAGTACAAGGATGCCCGCAAGGCTGCTGCTGCCGAACAGAGCGAACTCCTCGGCGTCGGTCTGACCTACCTCTACGCAAACGAAAAGGATAGCGCCCTCGTTGAATTCGAGGCGAAGATTGCTTCGGGCAAGCTCGAAGGTCTTGCTCTTGCTAAAGCATCGCTCCTCGCCGGTAACGTCAAGTACGAAAAGCGTGACTATGACGGAGCCGCGGTTCTCTTCCAGAAGACTTTGGACAATGCCGGCTCGGTCGCTCTCGTGCGTTCGGCCGCCATGCACGGTCTTGCCGCCGTGAAGATGGAAAAGGGCGATTTCTCCGCTGCCGCAAAGTTCTTGGAAGACTACATTGCCGAATTCGGCAAGCGCACCGGCGACAAGGAAGACCGTTACCAGAAGGACGAACCGGCTGACGAAGTCCCGATGGTTGCCGACGCGATGTGGAAACTTACTCTCGTGTACCAGCAGCTCGGTGCGACGGACAAGGCAAAGACCGTTGCTGAACGTTTGTTGCACATCTATGGCGACAACCGTGTCTTCGCTGACAAGGCCAGAAAGTTCCTCGCTAGCATTTAATCGTTGAAATAATTGGAATTGAGGCTCGTCTCCTTATCGGGGACGGGCTTTTTTATATGTTGACGTTGTTGTATAACATAATGGAGGGGTTTCAAGGAAAAAACTGATGAAATCTTTATAAAAATCAATTTACAATCAATACCTCTTTAAAAGAGTATATTGATGTTATACACAACTTAAAATGGGAGGGTGCACCATGAAAAAACTTTTCTTGACGTTGTCGATGGCCGCCATACCGTTCGCATTTACTGCTTGCGGTGATTCCGTGGAGAGGCTTGTTGATGACATGGTTCGGGACGGCATTCGCTGCGAAACTAAGGAGTATGACCAGGCGAAGTGCGACAAGCTTACTGTTGAGTACAGGGAACGCAAGAGCAAGTTCACCGAAGAAGAACAAAAAGAGGTGGAAAAGAGAGTATTTACGAGATTCTTCGAGGAACTGGCAATCTTGAAAGAAAAGGAAAAGGCTAAAAAGAAGAAACAGTAGTTCGAATTAAAGGGCCAAAGTCCAGCCGATGGCGAACAGGATGTAATAGGCGAAAACTCCAGAAATGTCGGCAATGCCGGTAGGCGCTCCCCAGCGGAGCGTCTTTTTTTTGGGGATGAATCCGCAAAGGAGCCCGGCGATAAAACCGTACAGGTGGCCGAGGATGTCGGCGTTTTCGCCGAGACCGAGGAACACGGCGAGCGAGGCGGCGCCGCAGAGCGGCGCGAACCGGCGGAGCATGCCGTGCGTTTCGCGCGGCATGAGCCGGAACTCGATGACGGCAAGGCAACCGATGACTGCAAATACGAAGCCGGAAAAGCCGAGCGAACGAAAGTTTGTCTGGACTGTGAGCGCCACGAAAAAGTTGGCGACGGCGCTTGCGACGGCTAGAAACGGCACGAGTTTGGCAAGCGGGATGCGGTAATGCAAAAGGCTCAGCGCGAGGAATCCGGAGACGAGGTTCCCGGCGAGATGTCGCCCGTCGCCATGGAGCGTCATGGCGGTAATGGCGCGCCACCATTCTCCGCGCAGAATTTTTCCGGCATCGGCGATGCCTGCGCTGTTCATCTGGCTTACGGCATCCGAAAAGTCGAGTAACGTGCAAACGACGGGAACTGCTAGCACCCAAAGCGGTTGCAGGCTGAATTTTAGCGGAAGTGGCGGGTTGTCGTTGCGGGGCGGGTTCTCGAGGTGGTAAAGGCGAATTTGAAATTGTGCGGTGCGCCGTTTTTCGGGTTCGACGAAAATTTGAAATGGTCCGTCTTCGGAACGGTCGATGCGGTGCGAGATTCCTTGCGACAAGAGGACGAGACTTTCGTCACGAATTTGTTTGAAAGAGCCTTCGCTTACGCGGATGTCGGAAGGCTGTTCGGGCTCGTCGTTTTGTTCGATGGATGGTTGAGCGGACTCTTGATTTGTCGGCAAGATTGCGTTTGGGCCAACGGCGCGAGACTCTTCGTCAAGTTTATCTGTAACAGGCCTGCGGCGAATCATCGGCGACATAAAACGGGGCATGGCTACCTTCCTTTTGCATCGTTAGTAAAAACGGACATTCTATTCTCACTGTTTTTGTTTAAAAGCAAACCGCGTGCCAAAAAGGGAAATCTGCTCAAAAAAGTAAAAATTCACTAAAAACCAAAAACAATAGGTTCCTCACTTATTCAAAAGATAACATGCAAATGTTTCAAAAGCAAATGATTAAAGCATTTTTTTGAAACTCTGTCAGAATATCTGAGCTGCCGAGGTGAGGGCGAACTTTCCGGTTGCGGTTTCGCATTCGGCACGGACGTAGGCAAAACCGAATGTCGCGACCGGAATGTCGGCGTGGTCGGGCGCTGCGATGAGGCTCCCGAGCATGATTTCTTCGTCGGGGGCGGGCTTGCCGTTGGGACGCATGCGGCGACCGTAAATGCGGATGTAGCGGAAGCCGCCGCCGGTTTCCTTGTTGTTGCGGGCGTGGAACGTGATATCCTTGCCGTCGCGTTCCCACCAGAGGGCGGGGCCATCCGTGATGTAGCAGTTGTCGCCCGAGAAGGCGGCGTTGATGTCGTCGAGAGAGAGTGAACCTTTACTGGATCCTGCTCCTTCGAACCTAACTCTACTAAGGCAACGAGTTGCCAAGTATCGTATATCGACTTCGACCTGGCGGTCTTCGCTCAGGATGACACTTTGGGGATTACGCATTAACGGAGATTCTAGACTAACATCTCTCTCGTCTTTGCTCTCCGAGCCTAGACTGGTTGGCTCAGCAATGGGCCTGCAAGCAGTCCCGCTGCGTTCGCCTCTTTCGTCTTTCGTCTCTCGTCTTTGGACTTTCGCTTCGCTCAAGTCCCAACTGTTCGGCTCGGTCATGCCCAACTGCGTTGGTCGCGGCTCTCGCCTTATACAGTTGTCGTCTAACTTTATAACAGTGCGGACTTTTCCGAAGGTATGCGCACGGGTGTGCTTGAGCGAAATGAGCGGTAAGTCAACGGCGGTCATGCTGTTCAAATCACCGTGGGCGTCGTTCCCGCCGATGGGGAGCAGGTAATTGCCTTTGCCTAATTCATTTATCCAAAATTCTCGGCCGAGCTTGAATCCTTCATCGCGGATGCCGTTCCAGAATTGCAGTCCGCGAATAGAGTGCTTGTTTTTCAACTGCAAATCTTCGGGCTTCCAGTAACCGCGACGGAACACGAACTTTTCCAACATTCCCATTTGCTGGAACGGGTGCGCTGCGAAGCAGTGCGCTTCGGTCATGTTCAGAATTTGCTTGATGCTACGCGTTGGTCTGTTTTCAAGCCAATAGCGGCCGCAGTCGCCGAGCCCCGGGAGGTAACCTTCGGGGGCGAGGACAGTCATGTGTACATTCTCGCCTTTGCTGTTCCCGGCAGATACTTCTTCGCCTGCGAGCATGAGCGGCATGTCGTTGCCGTTTTCATCTTTCACTGGGAGCGCTGCAATCTCTTCGCGCAATTTCTGGAATCTCGGAACAGGCGAGTCCGCTTCCTTGGTGTAATCTTCTTGCGTGAAGGCGAAATCGTAGGCGTGGTCGGTGCAGCTTACAAAATCGAGTCCGACTGCTTTGGCGGCGAGCTGCAAGACCTCGGGCGTGGCGCCGTATTCCACATGGTCTGCAGAATAATGCGTGTGGCAGTGCATTTCGCCTGCGGCGTAGCCGGGGGCGATGGGCGGCATCTCGTTCAGGACTTTAAAGCGGAGCGGAACATGCTTGAGTCTTGGCAAGTTCCAACGTTCAAACGTTTGCGATTTGCCTTCGCGTTCGACGGTCAATTTGCAATGGGCTTCGTACAAGCCTGCTGGGATTTTCCCGAGCGCAAGCGGAATGAATTTCATCTGCTCGTTGACTTCGATATTCAAGTCTTTGCAAATGACGATGTCCGGTTGCGGCGCATCTTGTTTTTGCTGCGCGTCTTGTAATTGCAACGCATCTTGTTGCACTTCTTGTGCTCGCGTTTTTAAAACGATTTCCGCACTTTTAATGGTTGTCGGGAAATGGTCTGCGTCACGCACGACAATCCAGAGGTAAGGCTCAACACTTGGCACAAACTGGAAAGGTGCATCGAAAATGATTTCGGGCCACGGCTTGTAAAGGAGCGACCAGGGTAGCTTGAACTTAAAATGCGTTTCTGCATAACGCAATTTTTCCCCTGGCCAAAAACTCATCAGTCACCTTTTGATTTTACGTTTGCTGGATCCGTGCTCTTTTCGGGCGCGTCTTGAGGTGCGGGCTCATTTTCTGGTGCACTCGAAGCTGGCGCAGTTCCGATGGAGTCATTTACGGAAGTTTTCAGCGAATTTGCAATTCCTGCGGAATCCTGAGCTGCGCCCGTATCGATTTTCGCGGAGTCTTGTGTAGCAGATAAAGAGCCTTGTGCAGCAGAAGAATCTTGCACGGCGGATGAATCTTGGACTACGCCCGTATCAGTCTTTGCACTGTCCAAAACATCGACCTTCACAGAATCTTTTTTCGTGTCGTCGATAAATTTGACCTTGGGCTTCTTGCCTTCGCCGTCGTCGTCATCGTCGTCATCGTCCTTGGGCTTTGGCTTATTCCAGAGTCCAAATGTTCCTCTGATTTGCAATTGTATCCCACCCAGGTTCCAATTTGCTTTTTCGTCAGGACCGTTCTGAACGATCTGGGAGAATTTTTTGTTCGACTTTACAGAAATGGAACTGAACCCGATATCCCCATATAGCTTGAAGTCTTTCCAGCTTGCAAAGAGATAGCCCACGCTTACGCCAAAACCGGCTCCGAAAAGCGATCTTTCTGCGGCGAGGTAACCCCAGGTTGTATAAATTTCGGTTCCCGGCAGCATCCAGTACCAGCGTACGGAAACGCTGAAAAGTCCGCCGTCGCTGAGCGTGATGAAATTTTTGGGGAGCGCAAAGCGGTATTCGAGGAAAAACGGAATGCCTTGCAGCGTGTACTCGTAACTGTGCGTGTGGCTTTTGCGGTCGGTCAGGACGACGGATTCATTGTCGTAAATAAAACCGATGCCGGCGCTGATGAAATGGTCTTCTGCAGGCTGCCACTGGATTCCAGCGGTAATCGGGAAACAGAAGTTGACTTTCTGGAAATCCTGCTTGGCGACATTCAGCGATTCAGCGCTGTTGACGGCGGTTTCCTTGAAACCTTTGTAGATAGTGTCGATGGCGTTCTGGAAATATTCGCGCTCGCTAAAGCTTAGGAATGAAATAGACGGCTGCACAAATACGGACAGAATGGAATTGTCGTGATCCAGCTTGTCTTCACTTGCGGCAAAGGCCGTTGCCGAGAACAGCAACGCCATGGAAAGCGAAATTATATTTCTGGATTTGAACATTGTCCGGTTGCCTAGTTAGCCAAGTTCTTTTCTTCTTTCTGGAGACGTTTCTTTTCGGATTCCTTTTTCAGGCGCTTTTCGTAAGATTCTTCTGCTTTGGCAATCTTTTCTTCGGCCTTTTTCACGCGCTTCTGAACGTCTGCGTTGTCGCTAGATTCTTCTTTAGCAATGGCGAGATACTGCCTTGCCGATTCGAACTGGTCCAGGTCGGTGTAGGCGTCCGAAATGAGGAAGAGCGTTTCTTGACGGCGCTTGGCGTTAGGATATGTTTCCAAAAATTCCTTGAAGTAAATCACGGCGGCCTGCGGTTTTTCCATGCGCAAATAGAGGCGGCCTGTCTGGAATTCCTTTTCGGCAACGCGGTCTACGAGGAGGTTGTAGTAGTAGTTGACGGAGTCGCGCAGCGGTGTGCTCGGGTGGTTTGCGAGATAGCGTTCGAAATCCTTCATGGCCGTTGTCGTGTTCGATTCGTCACGGTCAATCTTGTAATCCATGTTGAAGGACGATACCGCTTTGCGGTATTCTGCTGTTTCTGCAAACGGAGAACCCGGGAAGTTCACGATAAAGCTTCCGTATTCGCCACGGGCTTCAATCCACTGCTCCAGGTTGAAGTGGCTTTCGGCGAGCAGGAACTGAGCCTGTTCCATATAGCCCGACCCTGCACAGGTAGAAAGAATTCCTTCGAGCTTTTCGATGGAGCGTCCATACTTTTTGGCTTTGTAGAGTTCCTCGGCCTCGTTATAGCGCTTTTGGCACCAGTCCGTGTGGGTCATTTTAGATGTGGAGGTTGTTGAACAACCCATCATAGTTGCCATATAAAGGAAAAGAGGAACGAACAGGGTACTCTTGAAAACTTTTTTCATTTTTTTTCTTTGGTTAATTCTAACTTTCACGCTGTAAAGTAGAAAAAAACGACTCTAGAGAAAAATGATTTTAGTTCGCTATGTCTTGAAAGAGCTGATAGGTCCTTTTTTGGCTTC
>JAEEGK010009538.1_pt1 | contig 22633 bp, 21 predicted proteins | sample 8958771 | NCBI WGS metagenome assembly JAEEGK01 (sample SAMN16246547, study PRJNA631951) | gut metagenome | biome: gut microbiome; feature: rumen; material: SC-attached | host: Bos | place: Iran: Karaj | collected 2018-10 | reverse complement strand
GCTTCCCATATTAGCCGCCGCCGCTGCCGCTTCGCAGCCTGCGTGTCCAGCACCAACTACTATAACATCGTAATTTTCAGTCATTTACTTTCTGTTTATATCTGTATATATAGGGCGTTGCCCAATGTTAAATTGTCCTATCAGGACGGATACTATAAATTGGCGGCCTGAAGGGCCAATGAGCGTGCAGCTTGAGGCAAAGCCTCTAGCTGATGTGCGTGTATATCCGCGCCCTGAAGGGGCAAAAGCGGTAGTTTCAGTCGGTAAATACATATTTTTCATCATATTCAACATTGTAGAGTTTAAGGAATTGTATGTATTCGGTCTGAAAAGTCTTTTTTGCGTGATGTTGCTTTTGGTTCTGCACATATCGAATTGTTTTGTCAACTACGGATTGACTTATAGAGAATACTCCATATCCTCCTTGCCATGCAAAATTCTTATATTTAGGCGAGAGCGTTTTTATCCATCTGCTACTGTTACGTTTCATTTCTTCGACTAGGTGTGCGACATTCTCATTTCGTGATAGCAAGCAGACTGCGTGTATATGGTTAGCAACACCACCAACTTTAAGTGTTTGACAGCCTGTTGTATTGATTAGTTCTCCTATGTAGCTGTGGACACGCTCCCAATGTTCTTCATCGATTGTTGGGCTGGTACACTTCACATGGAAGACAATGTGCAGATATATTTTAGAAAGTGATTGTGCCATAATTTATATGCTTAAAAAAGAATTATTAAATTATGAATGATTATGCTTTTGCCCTTTCAGGGCGAGGGATGATGTATTGTGTGAACAATGGGCGTTGCCCAATGTTGGATGGGGTTTTGCCCCTTCGGGGCGTGAGTTTTTATTGTTGTTCTTTAAAGTGAAAAAATTGCACCTTAAAAAGTCATATTCTTCTTTTGTCAATTCAAACATAAAATCATCAGGAAAACGCTCTATGTTCATTTTCACAGCTCTTTTCAAGTTTTTGGTTTCAACACCGTATAGTTCCGCCAAATCACTGTCTATCATTATGCGACGTCCACGCACTTCATAAATGCGTGATTTGATAACTTCTGTGCTAACTGCATTATTGTCGAATTCCATATCTTTACTTTAAATTGTGCCTATATGTTTTATTATCAGTTGTTTAGAGTCTATTACAATTTATCTCATTCAAATCGTCAAATGTAGTGAATAATGTTGGGATGTTGATAATTAAGTTTTTAACGCGGGAGTGTTAATTGGGACGAACGATCTCACAGGCTTGCTAGCTGACAGTTTTTTTTATTATACATAATTTTTATAACTTTGTTTCTACTTTTTAAATTAATCAAAAAAATATCAAACCTACGACAAGTTTTGGCGTATATAGAATGTAGCTTTGGCGCAATAATAGATGTAAATATTAAAATATTAGAAAGATGGCAAAAGAAAGGTTTTAGAATCAGAAAATCAAATATATTGTCGAATTTATAAATGAAAAATAACATATTAGTTTTGTAGATATTAATGATTAAATAAAAATTAATTTAAAATAGTTATAATATGAATATTAAAGAATTAATTCCATTTTTGGAAGAAAAAAAGGCACTAGTTAAAATTCATTGTGCAAGAGGTAGCAAAGATGAGTACGCACCTAAAAAAGAATTTCTAAAAGGAAAGTTTAAGGAATGGCAGGAAGAACAAAACAAAAAGAATTTTGAAAGGCAGTACATTCTTTCACTTATTTTTTGGGGCAAAGACGAATGGTTATTTGCTGGCGTTTACGAAAGTCTTAATGTAAAGCAGAATGATAAAGGCGGATATATATATGAAACCAAACTTCTTGATATTGCTAACGAGTTTATTGGAAGAGCAATTTTTGTATTTAGAAAGGAGTTCAGAAATTCATATTTGTGTCTTGAGAAACATATTGACAATATTAATTTGCTTGAAATAAAAAGAGATTTTGTAACACCTAAATTTCCAGGTTATGATCAAGTAAATGTTTCTTGGAAAGATTTGTCTGATTATATAGAATCTGATTCATGGAAAACTGCTTTGGAAAATCAGAAAGGTGTTTATTTAATAACTGACATTTCGAATGGTAAAAAATATGTTGGTTCTGCATATGGACAAGAAATGATACTTGGAAGATGGAGAGATTATGTTCAAAATGGTCATGGCGGAAATAAAGAATTAAAAACATTCAAATTTGACTACATAAAGAATAATTTCAGATACTCAATTCTTGAGATTTTTAAATATACAACTGATGATAATACAATAATAACTAGGGAATCATGGTGGAAAGAAGTTCTCATGACAAGAGAATTTGGATATAATAAAAACTAAATTTTGAATATGTACACCTACAAAATAACCTGTCCCTATTGCTCTCACAAGTTTGAATGGCATGATGGTAAAGTTGGTGACAAGATTTATCTGCACTGCGATATTTGTGGCAAGGAGTTGCTGTATCCCGATGATGAAGAATCGCTTTTTCCCGAATATCCATCGTGCGAATGTGGCGGTTGGTTCGATAAAACAGAGAGATGGACTCCGTATGTCTGTCCGAAATGCAAGGAGGAAATAGAACCGCGCATGGTTCGGAATACAATAGAGGTGGTGAAAAGCGAGGATGAATGAAAAATAATAGTTGACGAAAAGTATTCTTTTGAATTAACATATACCCTAGAACTCGTGCAGAAAAGTGTCAACATTAAGCGAAAAGTCGTGCAGAAAAATGTATGATTTTGTTTGAAAGTCGTGCAGAAAAGTGTATCTTTGCGGCGAAAAGTCGTGCAGAAAAATGTCAACACTATGGAGAGAATAGGGTATAACTTATTGATACAATGGAAGAATAGTAAAAATAGAAAGCCTTTGATTGTAAACGGTGCCAGACAGGTTGGAAAAACATGGCTGCTGAATGAGTTTGCAAAACGAGAATACAAGAAGAAGGTTATGTTTAGTCTCGACCGACACGAAAAGGTTCGAGAGGTTTTTACCAATGGCGGAAGTGTGGAACAACTTCTGCGAGCGTTGTCGGCTTTGTCAAATGTTGACATTACTCCAAATGATACATTGATAATTCTTGATGAGATTCAAGAATGTCCGCAGGCACTTACTGCCCTTAAATACTTTTGTGAGGATGCGCCCGACATACATATAGCGGTTGCTGGTTCGCTGCTTGGAATATCGTTGCACAAGCAAAGTTCATTTCCTGTTGGCAAAGTTGACATTATAAGGTTGTATCCGATGAACTTTGAGGAATTTCTTCGTGCAGTTGGTCGTACACAGATGGCCGATGAACTTTTGCGTGGCGACTGGTCGGTTATTAATCTTCTTGAAAAGGAATATATCGACTTGTTGAGGCAATACTATTATGTGGGCGGAATGCCGGCAGCGGTGTTGGCATATCTTGATAATGGTGGATTAAAAGATGTTCGCCAAGTTCAAAAGAAGATTCTTGCCGACTATGAACACGACTTTTCCAAATATGCTCCACAGAATGAAGTGCCACGTATCCGTATGGTATGGCAGAGCATTCCATCACAGTTGGCTAAGGAAAACAAGAAATTCATATATGGAGCATTGAAAAAAGGCGCAAGGGCAGCGGCTTTCGAAGTAGCAATACAATGGCTGGTTGATGCTGGTCTTGTGTATAAGATTTGTCGTACAACGGCGGTAAAAATGCCATTGAAATTTTATGAGGATTCCAATGCTTTCAAGTTGTTTTTGCTGGATGTTGGTCTGATGGGTGCTATGGTTGATGCGCCTGCATCTGCTGTACTTGTTGGCAATGAAATTTTTAGCGAATACAAGGGTGCATTTACCGAATTGTTTGTAGCGGCTCAGTTGATGGGAACAGCATTGCCCGTATTTTACCATAGTGCAGAGGATTCGAGGGTAGAACTTGATTTTGTTGTGCAAATAGGTTCTACAGTTTATCCAGTGGAGGCAAAGTCGGAAGAGAACTTGCAGTCAAAGTCGATGAAGACTTTTATACAAAATCACCCTGATTTGCGTGGCATACGCCTATCGATGAAACCACATATAAGCCAGGATTGGTTGGAATGTATTCCGTTGTATGCTTTCTGCGAGGAATTTAAGCGTATGCAGGTCATAGAAAATTGACATTTCATGTAATTAGCATCTCATATCATCTTTCTTCCCATATTTTTTTACCTTTGCAACAACAAAATTTTTACACCTTGAAAAAGACATTTATACTTGCAACTGCTTTTTTGCTTGCTGCGGCATCGTGTTTCGCGCAGGTAAAACCTGTGAAAATAGCAAAGAACGCAAACCTTTTCCATTACGAGGTATATGACTACGGTGCGTCAATTGACACATCAGTTATGGAAATTGTTCTGCAAAAGTCTGTATATCTTATTGTTTCGGAAGAGAAGGAGGGCAATATGGTTCCAGGCTATGCCCACGAGTCAACATTTGTAAACTTTGAGACCGACAGTACTTATGCACGGGCAACTTTCTCGGTTGACGAATGCTACGAGGTGGCTACAAAGTTCAGTCGCTCCGACATTGATTACGATACCGCAAAAGTCAATGGATTAACTTGTTACACTTGCAACATCAACAGCAACAAACTTGAATTTTTTGTGCAGTATTATCCATTTGATTTGAACCCGGTTCCATATTATGGACGCTTCAAAGGTGTGCTGGTGGCGTTCCGTCGCAACGGGCAGACATATTTACAACTTACAGCAACTTCTTTCGATAAGAATATTGGTAAAATAATGTCAGATAATGCTAATTATCAGCGTGTTACTTCGCGCCAACTATCGCAACTAAAAAAGGACAAGCTTGTAATCACCACGCGCATTTTCAACGATGTACAACTAAGCTGGGGCAAGAAAAACGACCATATTGATGGTGACTATCGCGCTAATACTCCTTTCGACAGCGTGTTACATAATGCTGGTGGAACGCTAGCCTTGAAGCGCATCCGTTTGCCCGAACTACCAAGCCACTACCAGACTTTCATAGAGTTGCACCAGCATAGCAACGGTGATGCCTACGACCGCACAGGCTCCGTGTTTGTAATCCCTGGCGCAAATCAGCACCTTTGTCCAAATTTCTTCGATGGCATCAACAACCATCCCGATTCATTGCCGATATTTGTCGGTAAGGATGGTCAAACATATCAGGGAATAATGCCTGGAGTAAGCACTTTGGACCAGTATAAAGTTTCGTCGATGGTTTACAATCCGCCGGTTGAACTGATGCGTTTTTTCACACCTTTCGGTGTTGGACATTTCAACGACCGCGTACAGATAGACGGTCTTGAGTGGGCCGACGAAACTTATTACAAGCAGGATGTTACCGACCTAGCTTCGTTGCTTCGCGGCGAGGTATGGATTGGTGTTTGGATAGGCAACTACGATGGTGGTGGTCACAAGGTTACGCTCGATTTGAAGTCTTATCCCGAAAGCGAACTCTGGGACGATGAGACGGATGGCAGCAGATGCATACCGCTGTTCAACACTTGCAATGTGCTGGAAATGGCTGGACAGAATTACGGAAAACTCTTTGCGACCGACAGCCTTACGGTTGATGTTTATATTCCTGAGGCAAAAAGTGTTCGGTTGCGTTACATCAGCACCGGACACGGCGGATGGGAAGGAGGTGACGAGTTTAATCCAAAGGCAAACACAATCTTAATCGACGGAAAACCAGCATTTATGCATACGCCATGGCGCGAGGACTGCGGTTGCTACCGTAGGTTCAATCCGGTAAGTGGCAATTTCTGGAATGGAATGTCAAGCAGTGACTATTCGCGCAGCGGATGGTGTCCTGGCACGGCAACTCAGCCTATCTATTTCGACCTAAGCCATTTGCCAGCAGGCAAGCACACTATTACTGTTGCTATTCCGATGGGCAAACCGCAGGCAGGAAGTTTCAGCCATTGGGCAGTAAGCGGAGTGTTGATAGTGGAGTAAGAGAGGTTTTAAAGCTTATATTCCATTTTGGTATATTCCGATCCGAATGCCACAATTTTTTCAATTGGAGAAAAACCGAGTTGGGCATAATACTCCTGTAAGCGATTGTGTGATTTTTCGACTAGAAGGGTAAAATGTTTATAACCAAGTATTTTGCCATTTTCAATTGCTTTTTTCATCAGTAAATGTCCAATGCCTTTACCTCTGAATTTTGATTTAATTGCCATGCAGTCGAGATAATATTCAGCAGGACCAGTTTCCATAGGATTATTGCGCAGGTCGAGACCGCTTTCTTCGTATAAAATGTCGAATGTGCGTTTGCGCAAAGTAGCATAATCGTCTCCGCAATAGGATATTAGACATCCGACAGCGTCTCCGTTGACATCAGCAATAAGGCTGTTTTTACAACTATATAACCGAGTGGTATCAAGTGTGGCTTCTTTAAGATTTTTAAATGGCTTTTCCATATTGGTTGAAATAGAAGCATCTATGTCAAGGATTTCCATAGCAGCCAATACGCATTTAGCCACAATTGTCGCATCTTTTTCAGTAGCTTGTCGGATGGTTATTTCATTCATGATTTTAGTTTGATTCTTCCGAATTTTGGGCTTCTTCTGCTACAATTGCCTCATCTTCTTTCCGTTTCGATGACAATATTTCTAGCCATCCAAGAGCGAAGAAAGGAATTAATGGAATTTTGAATCTTACCAAAGCGCCAAAATTGGAGGTAGAAATACCGATACCAAGTGCAAGAACTATTGAAAATAAGAAGCACATGCTCACAAACGGATTGCCAAGTATTTGTTTTATAGTGTATTTTATTCCCGCCTTGAAAAATACATAAAGAGTCAATAATAAAAGGACAGTGTTTTCAAGTCCAGACAAAAGCATTACGGCGTTTCCACTCTCGAAAATAAAAGGTCTATACAATCCTGCAATTATAGCTTTCGGTCCCATCGATAAAAGGCTTCCTAAAGAGCCATCGAAGTTACCAATGTCGAAAGAATGTCCTTGGTAGTATTCCTGCTTTAAGTCTTGCTGTGTTACACTAGCTTGTCCTAACATTGAATCTACATCGCTAAACTTACCGCCAACGCTTTCACCAACAAACCTAAGCGCATACATTCCACCAAGAGCAACTACAATTATTAGGAGTGGAGCAACAACAAATTTGAAAAAAGTACTTTTTACTCGTTTTAAATAACCGCTTCCAAGCCACACCATACATCCAGCAATTGATGCATAAAGTATGTAAACTTTCAGCTCCATAATGATGTAAGCACTTAAAACAAGTCCAAGAATAGTAGAAATTCGTATTTTTCTGTCAAAGAAAATCTTTGCAAAGCACATTATCAAAACAAGGTTGAATGTGAAAGTAAAACTATCTTTCATAAGTGCCGAACTCCAAAATCCAACGGATGGAATGAGCATTATGCATATAAAAGCTGCTTTGTCGCTACAATTTATTTTTGTGCGTATGTATTGGAAAAATCTCCAGTTGAGCAAATACATAAATACAGCCAAACAAATATTGACTGTGTAATAGTTGTCACCACCAATAATTGCGAAAGGAGAAAGGAATCTATGTAAAGCATATTTGGATGGGTCACGAAAAACGGGGTAATATGCAAGTCCACTAGGAAGTGTGTTTATGTTTGTTTTATTTATTGTATCAAACATTATACTGAAATATGATGTTGGGTCCTGAAAAAGAACTCTTCCAAGTCTTGTCGAAGACATAAAATATGAATATGTATCTCCACCCCAATCATAGTAGAAATCATAAATAACAGCATATCCTATGCAACAAGCCATCTTGAAACCAAAGCCGAGAAAAAAATACCGCTTTGTTTCATCATCGTTCTTGTACTTGAAAAGCGATATGAACCACACAATCAGGAAGGCCAATGCCAAATATCCCAATATGAGTAGTATGCCTTCAAGTGTCAGAAACTTGTGCATAGTTGAAATGGTCGTTTAGAATGTTTTGAGTGCATTGATGCGGTTTTCGCGACTCGACTTTTCCTTGTCGGCAAGGATTGGTTTTTCCCATGTGCCGTAGGTTGGATTCGGTAGTACAATGTAGCGAGAGCCAAGCAATTCAACGATTTCATCAGTTTCGGCAAGCATATCGCCTTTGGTCTTACGTTCATCAAAAATTTCGGAGTGGTCGCCTAAATTGTCGCCTACAAGCATTACAATTTCATATTTTTCCAAAACCAATTCTCGGCGTTCTTTTTTGCAACTTGATGCATCCTTTTCCTTCATGAAAAAATTTTCGGATGGAACATCTGGGAAACCGAGTTTTTTCATGTTTGCCATTGTCGGTTCTAATTCTTCAGGGTATCGGTTCGAGATGAAGATTATTTCTACACCGAGCGATTGGGCGTATTTCAAGAAATCGATTGCCCCAGGAACTTCGGTTGCATCGGCTTTAGATGTCCATATTGCCCAAGTGGAATCGCTGAACGATGTTCCTTCAGCCGCCATATATGCTTCGTAGTACGAATTGTCGAGTACGGTCTCGTCGATGTCGAGAACTACGGCTGCTGGCTTGTCGGTCTGTTTGGTCTTGATGTTTTCTGCAAGAGCCGATTTTGCAATCTTGTAGGTCTGCAGACAGCAGGCGCGATATTCAGCTGAATGTTGCATCCATAAAGTTGCGTTTATGAGATGGTCGCTTTCGCCACATTCGGTGGTTGATGCAATAGGTTCTGCTGTTGTTTCTGAGCCTTTGTTTTGGCAAGCAAGCAATGAGAGGTTTGCAATTGCTATGATATAGAATATGCTTTTTTTCATTGTTCAAAATTTTGAGGTTCTGCTTCTTGAGACGCAAAATCTTGCGTCTGTACATTGGAATTTATTTCTGTTTCGAATATTTCTGATGCGGAAGTTTCAATGTCATCAATGTCGTCAACTGCTATTGCAATCTTGTTGTCGCCTTGCTCGGTGACGGTCTGGTTTCCGAAAGCATAAATACGTCCAGCATATTTGCGGAAAAATCCATGATTGTGCGTTACCATCAGCACCGACTTGCCAGATTGGCAAAGTTTGTAAAGCAAATCCACAATAACATCGGCACTTTCGGGGTCAAGATTGCCAGTTGGCTCATCTGCAAAGATAATAGGTGGATTGTTGAGTAAAGCTCTTGCCACGCTGACCGACTGCCTTTCTCCACCAGAAAGTTGTGCAGGCATCGACATTTTCTTATCCAACATTCCAACGCTTTTTAGTACTTCGTTTATACGGGTTTCAATTTCTTGCTTATCTTTCCAACCAGTGGCCTTGAGTACAAAACGCAGGTTTTCATAAACGGAGCGGTCGTTCATTAGCTCGAAATCTTGAAAAACCATACCTATTTTGCGGCGCAGAAGCGGAATCTTTTTGTTTTTTATCTTCTTCAAGTCGTAGCCAACAACATTTGCTTCTCCTTCAACAACAGGCAGTTCGCAATACAAGGTCTTCAAGAGACTACTCTTTCCGCTACCGACTTTTCCAATTAGGTAAACAAATTCGCCAACATCGACATGTATGTTTACATTTTGCAATATCAACTTGTCGTCCTGATATATGTTCAGGCCCTTTACATCAACAAGCAAAGTGCTATTTTCATCCATAAATATTTTTGTATAAGTAAGTTTACAAAAGTAGTATTCACGCCACAAATATACGCAATATAATGATTGATACTAATAAACAACAATGTGTTAATTAAAAGAGGTGTATAGTTCGTTTTGGACTTAACAAAAACTCTACTTTTGATTTTTGCTAAATTAGGATAATATTGTATTGAAAGACAAGTTTTTATAGAAATATTACTGTGTATATGAAACTAAGGAACTTTGCAACATTGCTTCTTCTGCTGTTTGTAGCGGTTGCTACTACAGGTCAGAAGACTATGAAATACGATGGTGACGAATTTTCTTATCGTACTGCCAAGGAACTGTACGACAAGGGAATGTATGTTTCCGCGCAAAATGAATTTTTTAAGATAATGAACAATGGCGACATTGACAATTCAAAGTATCGCGACGATGCAGCTTTCTACTTTGCAATGTGTTCGATGCATTTGTTCAACAAGGATGCTGAGTATCAGCTTAATCAGTTTGCCATAAATCATCCAGAAAGCAACAATATCAACGAAGCGTCGTTTGCGATGGCAAATGTTTACTACCGCGACAAGAAGTACAAAAATGCCCTTGCTTGGTACAACAAGGTACACTATACAGATCTTGACGCCGAGGATCAGAATGAGTATTTCTTCAAGAAGGGTCATTGCTTGTATGCACGCAAAAATTTCGATGAGGCGGCAAAGGCATTTTATGAGATAAAAGATCACGATGGATTATATGGAACAATGTCCTTGTATTTCTATTCGCACATCAAGTATATAAACGAACAATATCAAACAGCACTTAATGGTTTCCTTAAATTGCAGAACAATCCAACTTTCTCGTCAATAGTGCCGTTCTATATTTTGCAGATTTACTACATGCAGGAGAACTATGATGCTGTTGTAAAATATGCCGATGAACATGGTGAGGACTTTGTTGGTGCCGCTCCCGAAAATGCAAAGATTGTAGGTCTCTCGTATGTGCGCACTAAAAAGTATTCCGAAGCGATTCCATATTTGAAACGTTATATGGAAGCCAATTCGACAGCAACCGACTTTGACTATTACGAACTTGCATACGCTCAGTATTCAAATGGCCAATACGATGAGGCGGCAAAGAATTTCGGAAAGATAACCCGCACCAAGGACACGATAGGGCAGAACGCATCATATCTTATGGGTGACTGCTGCTTGAAAACAGGCAAGAAACTAGAGGCACGCAGAGCCTTCGAGACAGCATCTCTTTACAACTATAATCCTGTCATAAAGGAAGATGCTTTGTTCAATTTTGCACAGCTTTGCTTCGAACTTTCGCTTTCGCCGTTCAACGAGGCGATAAATGCATTCACACGATACATTGAGGAATATCCCAATAGTCCGCGTACCGAAGCCGCATACGACTATCTGCTCGATGCGTTCATGAGTGCGAAGAACTACCAGCGTGCAATTGCCACCATTGAAAGTCTTAACTATCGCAATTCCAAGGTTGACATGGCATATCAAAGGTTGACTTTTATCCGTGGCGAGGAACTTTTCATTTCGCAGAAATATTCCGATGCGATAGATATGTTCGACAAGTCGCTTGCATACGGCAAATACGACAAAAAAATAGAATCGTTGGCTCACTACTGGAAAGCCGAAGCAAACTACCGTCTCGGAAATACCGACATTGCAATCGACCAGTTCAAGGAATTCGTAAATGCAGTAGGTTCAATAGGTCTTGAGGAATATGGCCGTGCACACTACAATTTGGGCTATGCTTATTTCGACAAGAAGGAATATACAATTGCAAATTCTTGGTTCCGCAAGTATGAAAAGATTTCGGGCGATGAGGAAAATGTTGTGATAAACGACACCTACAATCGTATTGGCGACTGCTACTATATAAACCGCGACTTTGCTGTTGCTTCCGAATACTACAAGAAAGCCGTAAAGATTGGTCTTGTCGAAACCGACTATAGCCTTTACCAGATGTCGCTCACATACGGTGGTCTGAAGATGTCGAACGAAAAGGTGTGGGCTTTGAAGAAGCTACTGGCCGAATATCCTAATTCCGAATATGCAAGCAATGCAATGTTTGGAATCGCTCGCGTGTACCAGACCGATCTCAATGCTGAGGATTCAGCCAAGCTGTATTACGAAATGCTTATAGCCGACTATCCGCATTCTGCAAACAAAAGTACCGCACTTTCGAGCCTTGGCGCAATCGAGTTCAACCGTAAGCACTACGACAACGCTTTGAATTATTATAAGCGTGTAATCTCTGAATTTCCAGGAACCGAGGATGCAAGCAATGCCAACGATATGATCAAGTCAATTTATCTTGAACTTGACAAGCCCGATGCTTACATTGAATATGCAAATAGCGAAGGTTCGGGTGTAGAAATAAGCAAGGACGAGCAGGATGAAATAATATGGCTTGCCGCAAAGAAACTTTACATTGACAAGAAGTACAACGATGCTCTAAAGTCTATAACCAAGTATCTCAACGAATTCCCCAAGGGCAAGTATCTGATTGAGGCAAACTATTATAAGGCTGAATTGCATTTCTATTTTGAGGAAAAGGACGATGCTTTGAAGAGCTACCGTGTTGTTGCCGATGCACCAACCAATAGTTATACAGAGGAAAGCACTTTGAAATCGGCATCCTTGCTGTTCGACAAGGAAAACTGGAACGATTCCTACAATTATTACGACAAGCTTTATCCGATTGCCGAAAACAAATCGACCAAGCAGGTTGCTGCTCTCGGGCGCTTGCGTTGTGCATACAATGCCAAGAATTACGACAATGTGATTACTTCTGCACAGGATGTCATCGACAGCGACAGGTCGAATATTGAAAATGTACGCGAGGCTCAGTACAAGATGGCTAAGGCTTTCGTGGCAAAGGACAATAAGTCGCGTGCCCTGACGCTTTTCGAAAAGTTGTCGGAGGAGGTTGTCAGCTACGAAGGTGCCGAATCGAAGTTTATGACTGCCTCGATAAATTATGAGAATGGCAACGACAGCATAGCCGAGGAGATAATCTACGACTTTGCACAGTCGAGTACTCCGCACGCATATTGGTTGGCAAAGAGCTATATACTTTTGGCTCAGATATATTTCGATGAGGAAGATATTTTCTCTGCAAAACACACCTTGCAGTCTGTGCTTAGCAACTACGATAACGAAACCGATGGCATAAAGGACGAGGCGCAGGAGAAACTTACAGCAATATTCGAGGCCGAGGAAGCCGCCCGTCAGGAGGATGAAATGCTGAAACTGAAGATAAATCTCGTTGAGGATGAATCCGATGGCGGACTTTTCCCAGATGAGGAATTCGACATAGAACTTCCGGATGATGTTCTTCCAGATGAGAACAAGACGCCAGAAATTGAGTTGAAGGATGAACCAAAACAAAATGAAAACGAATAAACTGATTGAAAATGAAGCGAAAAACTAATGATATGAAATATTTGACCTTGCTGATAGCATTTGTTGTGCTAGGATGTAGCCTTATGGCTCAGGAGGACAATACCCTTGAGGAACAAACGGTTGTCATTTACAACGATTATTCGCCGGTGCTGAAGGATGCCAGCAGAATCCAGAGCCTTCCTGTGATTGCCGACACTGTGAAGACCGAACCAAAGTTTGAATATTCGGTAATGCCTACGATGTACCGCACAAGCTTTACTCCACAAAAGATTTCTGCGGCAACAGTTAAGGGAGAAGCGTTGAAACCATTGAATACTGGTTTTGTAAAGGTAGGATATGGAAACTACATTTCGCCATTTGCCGAGCTGTATATCAATTCAAAACGTCAGAAGAATTATTCGTTAGGCATTGCAGCTCACCACCATTCGTCATTCGGCAAGATAAAGAACTACCTGAACCAGAAGATTTATTCGGGATATGATGACAGTCGCATTGAGGCATTCGGCAAGAAATTGTTTGCAAAGTCGGTGCTTTCGGGTAAGGTTTATTTCTCGTCAAACGGAATAAACTATTACGGTTACGACCCGAAGGTTTATGGCAATACCGATACTATAAACTGGGAAACCTTTGATTATGTTGATACCCGCGATGAGGTCGAAAAACAACGTTTTAGTAGGGTAGGGGCTAACATGGCTTTCGAATCTCAGCAGACTGGCAAGAAGCATTGGAATTATAAGTTCGGTTTAGGTTACCAGTATTTCTTTACCAAGACAAAGGACTATCAGCATAAGATTGATGTGATTGCAAATGTAGGACGTTCGGTGAAGAATATCAGCTACGGAGTGGATATTAATTATCTGTTCAATGCCAACAAGATATCGTGGGTTAATAATACTAATAATGATATGTTTATTAATCCAGAACCATATTTCCGTTTCGAGAACGAAAAATGGAACGTAAAAGCAGGTGCTAATTTGGTTTATAGTGCTGGTTCTACAAATAAATTTTATATATACCCCGATGTATATGCACAGTTGAATATCAGCAATACTTTACTGCCATATATTAGCTATGGCGGACATTTGGAGAACAATAACCTAGAGTATCTTTCGACCATAAATCCTTTTGTAATTAGTTTTCCTTATGTTAACACAAGTTATCAGCACGAAGTTAACTTGGGCTTAAAGGCAAACATAAGTAAAAAGGTTTACTTACATGTCAATGCCAACTACTCGCATATCGACAAGATGGTATTCTTTGTAAATGATACCCTTGAACCATTGCACAACAAGTTCAGGATGGAATATATGGATGTTGACCGTGTTGGTGCATACGCCGAACTTTCGATGCGCGAACTTGCTCCGGGACTTGACATTATGTTGAAGGCGCACTACTATTATTATATCAAATTGGGAGATCCGAATGTGCTTAATTCTCCCAAAATTGCTGATGCACGTCCGTGGCAGATGCCCGACTTGGATGTCAGTCTGAGGGCTTCGTACCGTCTTACCAACAAGATTTCGTTTGGTGTGGAAGGTTATTTCCTGAACAGGTGCTATGCAAAGGAATATGTTGAAGGCGTACAGTATGCCAAGAAGATGAAGGCTGTGATTGATGTTAACCTCTTTGGAGAATATAAGTTCGACGACAATTTCAGCGCATTCCTTTATCTGAACAACATTGCCTGCCAGCGCTACTACATTTGGAACAACTACCGTGCACAGGGATTCAATGCAATGGTGGGGTTGACATATATGTTTTAATTGACAATGGACAATGTATAATTAACAATTGATAATCATTAATTTATTAAACTTTTGTCTTGACGTAATTAATCGTCAAATTGTTAAATCTATAAACATTTCAAAAAAACTTTTTGCAATTTTCAATTTTTGTTGTACTTTTGCACCCGCAATTGCGGGGTAGAGCAGTTGGTAGCTCGTCGGGCTCATAACCCGGAGGTCGCAAGTTCGAGTCCTGCCCCCGCTACCAAAGTAAGAATGTCAAAAGACATTCTTTTTTTATGCACTTTTGAGAAGTGTTATGATTGATAAAATACTATGTATCAATATTATGTGTTAATTACATGTTGGTTTTATAATGTTTATTATTATAACTTTTATTATAAAAAATTTTGTGAGCTTCTCCTGTTAAAAAATATGCCGAATAACATAATCTTTCCTTTTTCGGAAAAACTTGTAAAATGCTTATTTTGCAAAAAATTTTTTTTGTGAAACAAGGTGTTTTGTCTTTCACTTCCGATGGCAAAATGCTGTGACACTTTTTTTGAAATGACAACAACAGCTATAATTTCAGCAATACTGACACTGCTTTCCGGCATCGGAATCTTCCTTATCGCGTGTCAGATGATGAGTTCAAACCTCGAGTCGGCAAGTTCGAGCAAACTAAAGAATCTATTTGCAAAAGCATCTAAAAGCAAACTGCTTGGAGTAGGAATTGGGGCTCTTGGTACGGCAGCCATTCAGAGTTCTGGTGCTACCACCGTGATGGTCATAGGTTTCGTGAATGCGGGAATAATCTCACTTGCGCAAGCGGCGACCATGATATACGGAGCAAACATCGGTACTACCATTACTGCACAGATTGTTGCCTTGGGTATGTTTGGCGAAAATGTGCTTTCCACAACGGTAATTTTCTCGGCATTTGCAGGTATTGGTGCTTTCGCAATGCTGTTCTCGAAAAGCGACTTTTGGAAGCGCATGGGCGGAATTTTTACTGGATTCGGTATGCTGTTCGTTGGATTGAGCCTGATGAGTTCGTCGATGTCGGACTTTGCCGAAATGGAAGCGGTAAAAACTTTCCTTGCAGGAATCAGCAATCCGATCCTGCTGGTGCTTATCGGTGCAATTTTCACAGCCATAATACAAAGTTCATCGGTGATGACATCCATTGCGCTTGCTATGGTAGTCACAGGGCTTATAACTCTCGACCAAGGCATTTTCCTGACAATAGGTTCAAATGTCGGTTCATGCGTTGTGGCAATCGTAGCTGGTGTGACGAGCGGACGAAACGCACAGCGTACTGCAATGATTCACTTGATATTCAATGTCAGCGGTGCTGTTTTGTTCCTTGTGGCGTCATTTGTCATGGGATTGTTTTCCAAGGATATGAGTTTTGGAAATATTTTCAATCGCATGTTCCCCGATGTTCCACAGGTGCAACTTGCTATGTTCCATACGATATTCAATGTGGCTACCGTGATAATAGTTCTTCCGCTGACTGGTGCACTCGTGAAGTTGGTTTGCAAGATGATTCCCGACAAGGTTGAAACCGATCCCGACAGTCCGCGCCTATTCTTTGTTGACGAGAACATGCTTAAAACTCCGCCGGTGGCAGTACAGCAGACAAAGCGCGAGATTGTAAACATGGCGCAGATTGCTATCGGCAATTTCAACCGTTCGTTGGACATTGTTACAAAGTTGGATTTCACCGAAAAAGAAAAGTTTGCAAAAGAGGAAAATCAGTTGAATTTCCTCAACACCGCAATCATCGATTATGTAGTAAAACTCTCTAAGATGCGTCAGTTGAGCGAAAAGGACCACAACTATCTTACTACGACTTTCCGCAGCGTACGCGACATTGAGCGTATAGGCGACTATGCTGAAAACATTGTCGAATATGCTGGAATGCTGAAGGAGTCGGGCGAAAAGTTTTCATCGCAGGCGGTGGAGGAAATAGAGAATGTGCGTACTCTCATCAACGAATTGTACGATAAGATAATGCAGGCGTACAACGATGAGGATTTAAATGCTTTTGCCGAGGCCGACAAGATAGAGGATAAAATAGACGAGTATACCAAGCACATGGAAACCAGTCATATTGCTCGTATGTCGCTTGGGCTTTGTTCTCCGGATGTTGGAGCCGAATACCTGTCGCTGTCGTCCAATGCCGAGCGTGTAGCCGACCACCTTATAAATGTTGGAAAGTCGATACGAAGGCTGGTGTAACGTCGCAATGTTTTTCGCCGATTGCAATGAATTGCGCCGATTGAGACGCAAAATTTTGCGTCTGTACATCAAAATATTATTTGTGTTTCATAAGCAAAAGCCATTTCGCCTCAAGCCTGCTCGCCAAAATCAAAAATCGTACTTCGTAACCTTTAGCTCGGCCTTGCCAAATCGTAAATAATATTGTAACTTTGCGACTTTAATTTAAACACAATGAAGAAGCTATTCAATCCTATAAAGGACAAGAGTGGTGAGATAATCGAATGCCTGATGTCGTCGCCAGATATGCCAACCAATGAAGATTTGCGCTTCAAGATAAGGCTTTCGATTGAAGAAACTGTAGAGAATGTAGTGCAGTATGCCTACAAGGACAGCATAGGATGGATGGAAGTCGAAACCAATCTCGACGACAAGGCTCTGATGCTCACAGTTACGCTCAAGGACGCTGGAAAGCCGTTCAATCCGCTCGAAATGCCCGACCCCGACATAACATTGTCGGTCGAGGAGCGCGCAATCGGCGGACTGGGCATCTACCTGTGCAAGCAGCTTATGGACGAGGTGACATACCGCTACGAAGACGGCTGCAACATACTCACAATGAAGAAAAACATCGCAAAACAGTAGCATTATGTGGTTCTCTAAATCTTTTTCCACAAGGCTCAGCCTTAATGTGCTGCTCATAGTGACGATATTCTTTATCGTCGTGCTTGGCATTGTGGCGGTATCATCGCACATGCTTATCTCGGAAGAAGCCACCCGCAGCGCTTCCAACATACTCAAGGCCAGCATCCTCGACATAGAGAAGACCTTGCAGACAGTGGAGTCAACCGTGAAGGATGCTTCGTGGCTCGTAAAGGAAAACAGCAAAGACGAAAAATATCTTTACCACATAACCAACAAGGTGGTTGACGAAAATACAAACATCATAGGTAGCGCCATAGCATTCGATTCCTGCTATTTCGATGGAAGACATTTCTTCTCGCCATATTCGTACGAAGACCCCGAAACAGGTGAACTCAAAAGCAAGGAACTTGGTTCGGTCGAAAACGACTATTTCACGCAGGAATGGTATGTAGAGCCAAAGAAGTCGGGCAAACCGCATTGGAGTGAACCTTATTTCGATGCTGGCGGTGGCGAGCAGATGATGACAACCTATAGCTACCCTATAAAGGACAGCACGGGCAACATCTACGCTATTATCACCGCCGACATTTCGCTCGAATGGCTTTCGAAGAAAGTCGATGACATTCATCCCTACGAACATTCGCACTCGACGCTCATAAGCGCAAAGGGCAAATACCTTTCGGCAGGATGGCAGGCCAATATGACCGACGAGACAGCCTATTCCTATGCCGAAAAGATGGACGACCCGCGCATACTTGAAATATCGAAGAACATGCTTGCTGGCGACAGCGGTACTATGCGCTATATGGTTGACAACAAACTCAGTTTTGCCGTTTACGGACCGCTTTCCAATGGCTGGTCGATGGCTATCAACTGCGAATACCGCGATGTGCTCGAGCGTTCGTCCAAAATGCATGTGGTGCTGATTTTAGTCGGACTGATAGGTCTGCTCGTGATGTTCATAATGTGCTATTTCAAGATAAGGCAGTTGACTCAACCGATTAAGGAGTTCTCGAAATCGGCACATAGTATTGCCCAGGGAAATTTCAACGCTCAATTCCCAAAAGTAAAGTCGAAGGACGAGATTCTGACGCTGCGCGATTCGCTGGAAGAAATGCAGAAATATATTGTCACTTACCTTGAGCAGGTAGAAACGGCAACCTCGGCGAAAAAGCGAATGGAAACGCAGTTGTACATCGGTCAGAAAATACAGGAAGGTATGCTTCCGAAGAATTTCCCCAACGACAGCCGATGCTCGCTCAATGCGAGGGTAGTTCCTGCCAAGGAGGTCGGTGGCGATCTGTACGACTTTACCATCAATGGCAACCGCCTTTATTTCTCGGTGGGCGATGTTTCGGGCAAGGGCGTTCCTGCGGCCTTCGTGATGGCAATAACTAGGGTGATGTGCCACTTGTTTGCCGATTTGGGACTGCCGGTTAAGGATGTTGCTACTAGGATAAACAACAGCATCGCCAAGAACAACGACGCAAATATGTTCGTCACCTTGTTTTTCGGCTGCATCGACCTTGAAACCAAGAAGATGGAGTTCTGTAATGCAGGACACAACCCGATAATTGTCATTCCGCCCGACGGAAATCCGTACTACCTGAAAGCCAACCCGAATATGGCGGTAGGAGTGTGGGGAGGTTTCGACTACAAGGGCGAAAACTTGGATTTGCGTCCTGGAACCAAGCTTCTGCTTTATACCGACGGTGTAACCGAAGCAGAAAAAGCCGACAAGGAACAATTTGGTGAAGAACGGCTTCTGCAACTGGCATCAAAGCCCGAATTCAGAAATCTAAATTCCGACGAGATGGTTTCGACGGTTCACAAGGCTGTGACCGATTTTGCTGGCGGTAACGAACAGAACGACGACATCACAATTTTTGCAATAACAATATAATTAGATATGGAAGTTAAAATTGAAAACCTTGAAAATAAGACTATGGTTGTCTTGAGCGGACGGCTCGATACCACCAATGCCGACAAGTTCCAGCAGAACATTGCTCCGCTGATGCAGGGCGATGCACCAGATATCGAAATCGACTGCACCGATATGGAATACACCTCGAGCCAAGGACTTCGAATGTTCCTTATGCTCCAGAAAAGTGTGACGGCACGCAAGGGCAACCTCGTGATGCGCAATATGAAGCCTAATGTCAAGGAAGTGTTCGATATCACAGGTTTCTCGAATATCATAAGGATAATCTGATTCCTGCGGGCGGTTACCTAAACTTTTTCAAATTTTATGGAATACGAATTGGACCTGCATTGCCAGATGATTCTAGACGAATACCGCGAGAATTTGGTGATATTTGAAAAGATGAAGGAAATCGTGCGAGCACAACTCGAAAAGTGCGTCGCCAACAACAACATATATGTTACTGCAATAGAGTCGAGAATAAAGACAGAAAACAGTCTCGTCGGTAAGTTGGAACTCAAGGGGTACAAGTACAAGGCTCTTTCGGACATTACCGACATTTTAGGCACTCGTGTCATTACTTTCTATTCTGAGGAAGTTGACAAGATTTCGGCTCTCATCGACAAGGTTTTCGAAGTCGATTGGGAAAACTCGGTAGATAAGCGCAAGGCTCTCGATCTCGACCAGTTCGGATATATGTCGCTGCACTACATCTGTCGTATACCAAAGTCGCTGTACTACGATGCCGAACATCCCGAAATAAACGATTTCCGCTTCGAAATACAGATGCGCACCGCCCTGCAGCATGTGTGGGCTACAATGTACCACGACACAGGCTACAAGTCGGGAATCGAGGTGCCAAAGGAGCATCTGCGCAATATGAACCGCCTTGCCGGTATGCTAGAACTTGCCGACGAGCAGTTTAGTCGCATACGCAAGGAAATCACCGACTATCGTCGCAATGTGCAGTCGTTGGTTACCGACGGTAACTTCGACGAAGTGCCTCTCGACAGCGACACCTTCCGCAGCTACCTCACTATGAAGCCTTTCAAGAAGCTAATCGACAAGATTGCAACCATCAATCAGGCCGAAATCTACGAGGACAACCTAATGCGCTACTTGACAACGCTGATAAAGATGAACTTCCGTACACTCGGCGATTTGCATCGACTTATCAAGGATTGCAGTGACGATGCATACAAACTTGCACTTCATCAGCTTTCGTCGACCGACCTCGATATTCTGGCGCTGTCGGTAGCATTGCAGAACCTTTGCATAGTGTATATAGTAAAGAATGGAGGCGGCGAAATCGGTCTGCGAATGTTCTACGATTCCGTTTTCGGAAAGTCGGACTACAACATCGAACACGCACGGCGCACATTCGAACAAGTGTCGAAAATTAATATAAAGTAGAAAGTAAATTTATGGCAAACAAATATATAGACACATCCATCCTCGACAAGGCAATGCATTTTGCAATTGATGCACACGCCAATACCGAACGTCGAGGAAAGGGTTTCCCATACTCGGTACACTTAATGGAAGCGGTGGAGATAGCCGCAACAATAACTTCTGATCAGGAAATACTTGCCGCAGCAGCATTGCACGATACAATTGAAGATACAGATGTAACATTGAAGCAGTTGCGCGAGAAATTTGGCGACAGGATTGCTGCTTTGGTAGAAGCCGAAAGCGATAAGTTCGCAAACGGCTTTTCGGAGCGCGACAGTTGGACTGACCGAAAAAAAGCAGCCCTGGAAAGGCTCGCCGGTGCTCCATACGATGCAAAAATTGTGGCTATGGGCGACAAACTCTCGAATATGCGCGCCATCGCCCGCGACTACGAGCGTATTGGCGACGAGCTTTGGAAAATCTTCCATGCACCAAATGGCAAATCCGACCACGAATGGCGCTACCGCGAACTGGCAGTAGCACTTTTCGACCTTGCTGGAACTCCTGCATACCGCGAATTTATTACTCTGCTCGAAAAGACGTTTGGACAGAAGGATTTCGGTGAGCCAGCAAAAATCAACCTCGCAGACTATGAGCGTAGTGGCGAAGGCTTCAATGCCGAAAGTTACAACCATAAGGGCGGACGCACAATGATAAAGTTGTACGCCGAATCGGTATCGCCCGAAATGCCGCTGCGCGAACTTCGCACCGCAATGAATGTTTTCCGTATGGGACTGCCTACGCCTATGCCAGGACGCTTTGTCACCGATGGCAAGAGGTACGGTTGCGAGTTTGGTCGTATTGTCGATAAGAAGTCGTTTGCAAGGGCAATATCCGAGAATCCCGACAGTATGAAAAGATATGCAGCCGAATTTGCCCGTATGTGCAGGCAGTTGCATTCTACGGTTTGCAATCCTGCTGTTTTCCCGTCGGCTGCCGATATGTCTTGCAGGGCAGTTGAAAATGCAGAAATTTTTACTGATGATGAGAAGAAAAAGGTTCTTGATTTTGTGAAAAGCATACCACCAGCAACGACTTGTCTCCACGGTGACTTGCATATCGGCAATATTCTCGATTCGAGTTTCGGCAACCTGTGGATAGATCTTGCCGACTTCAGCTATGGCAATCCGCTGTTCGATTTTGGCATGATGTATCTTGTCTGCAGGTGCAATCCCGACGATTTGACAAAGAAGCTATATCATATCGACAATGCGGCAATGCTCAAGTTCTGGGAGATGTTTGCCTGCGAATATTTTGGTGCCGATACTCCCGAAAAGCTCGCCAAAGTAGAAAATAAACTTCGCCCATTTGCAGCTTTGAAGATGCTGTATTTCGGAATTAAGGGCTACGACAATTTCATAAGGGAAAGCTTGCTGGGATAACGCTACGCAGTTTCAATGGCTGCGCCGTTTGAATGCCTTCGGCGTTTCTATGTGCTTCGCACGTTTGAATGGCTGACGCCGTTTGAATGCCTTCGGCGTTTCTATGGCTACGCCGTTTGAATGGCTACGCCGTTTCTCGCTTCGCGTTTCAATGGCTGCGCCGTTTTTAGCTTCGCTGTTTCAATGGCTTCGCTGTTTAACTTCGTTGAGGGCTTTGCCGTTCTATGCCTTCGGCGTTTCTAAGTTTGTGGCTTGCAGGCTTAAAGCCTTTTAGCCTTCCAGCCCAAGGGGTTCAATGGCTTCGCCGTTTCTAGGTTTTATGCTGTTT